>Ga0163153_10008352_pt1 | contig 10808 bp, 9 predicted proteins | sample OliLakLV19MP6IB1_FD_148629 | JGI IMG/M metagenome (GOLD analysis project Ga0163153, IMG submission 148629) | Freshwater microbial mat bacterial communities from Lake Vanda, McMurdo Dry Valleys, Antarctica - Oligotrophic Lake LV.19.MP6.IB-1 | ecosystem: Environmental > Aquatic > Freshwater > Lake... | reverse complement strand
GTACGATACCCGGTTCCCAAGGTCGGATTTCCCGTGCTTTTCGCATCCCCACCGACGCCGAACGGTTCAAGCCTGACGGAACACGATCTCGCTCGCGTCCAGTGGAGTCCCAGGAGTCCCAGCAATGTCACAGCCGACCGGCCCCGGCCGCCCGCCCGCCCTGTCCCGCCCTGGCCGCGCGCTCGTGAAACTGCTCGTCGGCGCGGCCGGCCTGGCCGTCCTCGCGGGCGGGGCGTACACGGTGTGGGGCAGCCCGAGCGACACCGCGGCCCCGGCGGCGCAGCCCACCCTCGAGGTGGGGCGGGCCATGAAGACATCGTTTGACATCAACACGACCGCCGCGGGCGAGCTGCAGGCCAAGAACCAGATCGAGATCCGCAACAAGCTCGAGCAGCAGTCGACGATCGTCGAGATCGTCGACGAGGGCAAGCTCGTCAAGAAGGGCGACGTCCTCATCCGGCTGCAGTCCGACGAGATCAAGAGCCAGGTGGAGCAGGAGCAGCTGCAGGTCGAGACGGCGCGAGCCGACGAGATCGCCGCCCGCGAGGGGCTGGAGATCCAAATCTCCGAGAACGACTCGGCGCTGCGCGACGCCAAGCTCAAGGTCGACCTCGCCGACCTCGACTTCAAGAAGTGGGAGGAGGGCGAGGTCAAGTCCCGCCGCCAGGAGCTCACACTGGGCCTCTTGCGGGCCAACCGCGAGCACGAGCGGCTCGCCGACAAGTTCAAGCAGTCGCAGAACCTGTTCGACGAGAACTTCCTCTCCAAGGACCAGCTCAAGATCGACGACCTCGCCAGGATCGAGGCCGAGGACTCCAAGGCCAAGGCCGAGCTCGCCAAAAAGGTCTACGAAGAGTTCGAGCACCCGCGCTCCGAGAAGGAGAAGCGCTCCGCCGTCGACGAAACCAAGGCCCAGCTCGAGCGCGTCGGGCGCAAGAACGAGTCCGAGCTCGCCTCCAAGCGCGCCAACCTCGAGAACCGCAAGCGCCAGCTCTCGATCCGCGAGGACCGCCTCAAGAAGCTCCTCGAGCAGATGGAGAACACCACCCTCAAGGCCCCCAACGACGGCCTGGTCGTCTACGCGACGAGCATGAACCAGGGCTGGGGCGGCGGCGAAGGCCCGCTGCAGATCGGCCGCAAGACCTATCCCAACGAGCTGCTCATCTCCCTCCCCGACACCAGCCTCATGATCGCCTCCGTGCAGATCCCCGAGAGCATGGCCTCGCGCGTCCGCCCGGGCATGCCCGCGAACATCAAGGTCGAGGCCGCCGGCGGGAAGAGCTTCCAGGGCACCGTCGCCTCCATCGGCGTGCTCGCCGAATCCGGCGGGTGGCGCGACCCCAACCGGCGCGAGTACACCGTCAAGATCGACCTGCAGGGCGTCGAGGGCGCCGAACTGAAGCCGTCGATGCGCGCCGAGGCCGAGCTGCGGCTCGGACGCGTCGACGAGGCCCTCGCCGTCCCGATCCAAGCCGTCTTCAACGAAGGCCCGATGCGCTACGTCTACCTGCCCCAGGGCGCGAAGTTCACGCGCCGGCCCGTGCAGGTGGGGCGTCGCTCCGAGCGCTTCGCCGAGATCAGCGCGGGGCTCGCCGACGGCGAGCAGGTCATCCTCCGCCAGCCCAAGCCCGCCGAGGTGCTCAACCGCCCGTGGGACGCCAAGGAACTCGCCGTCGTCGGCCTCAAGCTCGACGAGCAGGGCAAGGTGGTTGCGCTCGAGGGTGCGGGCGGGCCCCCTGGCGGGCGGGGCGCGGGTGGACCCAAGCCCAAGGCCGTCGCCGCGGCCGCGGGAGCGGGCTCCGCCGTCACCATGAACGCCGTCGCGGTTCAGCTCCCCGCCAACGTTGAGGTCAAGGCCGCCGACGGCGCATCAGCCGTCGCCAAGCCCGATGCCGCCAAGCCCGATACGGCCAAGCCCGATGCCCCCAAGCCCGAGGACAAACCCGCGGCCGATCCCCCCAAGACAGGCGATGTAAAGCCCGCCGCCGAGAAGCCGGTCGAACCCGCGCCCGCGCCGACATCGGCTCCTGCCGGTGACAAGCCCGCGGGCGGCGGCAAGTAAGAACGACCACAAGGGTGATCGCCGTTGAGGTGACCGCCTCGGCCGTTCTTACGTTGCTCTCATTTTGATGATCGTCGAACCCGCACCCACGAGACCGTGCTTGGACCCCGCCCCGGTCCCTCGGATTCGTGGTTTCTCACTTCATATCATGCCGATTTTCTTGCGGAATTTTTGCAAGATGCCGTTGTGGAGCGGTGGGCGCGGCGGCACCGGCGGCGAAGGTCGCGACAGTCTTCCCGGCCAGTTTCCGGGCACTGGTGGCAACGGCGGCGATGGGGGCAACGGCGGCGGCGGCGGATCCCAGGGCGATGGCGGCAGAGGCGGCGACGGCGGCTTCGGCGGAACCCGAGACGGCCAGGACTTCCCGTCGGGATGCGGAGGTCGGGGCGGCCGAGGCGGCACCGGCACACCACGCGGCGGGCCCGGCCATCCACCTCCGCTTTGAACCGCGGCGCTTGCGAACCTGCGCACGAAGTCCCCGGTTGAGAACTGCGCTAGTCCTCAACCACTCCAGCCGCCTCGTAGCGCCGCTTCGCGCGCGACAGTTGTGTCCACGCCAGCAGTCCGATGATCGCCGCGAGGCCCGTGCCGCCGGCGGTGAACCCCGCCGCGTACACGAGCCGCTGGTCGTCCACCGGCTCGGTCCCCGACGCCGCGGGCGTGCTCTGCATCGATGCCGCCCCGTCGGCCCGGCTCTCGCGGGCCGTGTTCGCCACCGCTACCAGCGCGGTCGCGAACGTCTCGAGCTCGCGCGCCGTGCGCTCGGCGCCCTTGCCGCGGAGCTCCAGCCGCATCATCCCGGGTTTGTCGCTCGTCACCAAGAGGTCTTCCCTCAGCCGCGCGGCGAGCTGCGCCGCGTTTGACAGGCTCTCGATCCCCCGGCGCGCCATCCGATCGGCCGTCTCCTCCATCAGGCGCGGGTCGCTCACGAGCTGCTCGTGGTAATTCTGCCATGACGCCAGGTCCGGCTCGCGCCCGCTCCCGCGGGTCTCGGCCGACACGACCGCCGTCGCGAGGTACGTCGCCGGGAAGATCTGCGACACCACGCCCCAGCTCAGCACCGCGACCAGCAGCACGGTGCCGACCGCGAAGCACACACCGGCCGTCGCCTCCACGAGCGACCGGCGCGAGCCCAGCTTCGCCTCGCGCGTCGCCAGGGCGTGCGCCTGCTGCACGAGCTTGGCCCGCTGCGCGATCACCGCCTCACACTCGGCCTGACGCTTGGCAAGCACGTTCTTGGCCGCCACGATCTTCCGCGCCTCGTTCTGCACGAGCTGGCGGTATCGGGTCAGTCGCTGACGCCGCACCTGCACCGACGATCCCGCGCCCCGGGGCCCGGTCGCCTGTGCCGACGCGCGCTCGCCGGCCTCGCTCAGCCTGGCCCGCAGCAGATCAATCGCCTGGTCGCGTTTGGCGATCTGTTCGCCCATCGACGCGACCTTCGCCTCCAGCTCGGCCGCGCCGGCGTTCAGCGAGGCCGCGCTCGCCTGATCCGCCCGCGCTGCGCCCGCCGTCGCCGCCGCGAGCTGCTCCCGCAGACTTTCCGCCTCGCCCTGGGCCGCCTGGGCCCGGGCCTGGGCGTCGTCCGCCCGCGCCGCGGCTTCGTCGAGCTGCGCCCTGAGCATCCGTGATTCATCCGCCAGCGTGCGGTCGGTCTCGGTGCGCAGCCGCTGCAGCTCGGCCTCCGCTGCGTCCGCTCGCTCGGTCGCCGCGATCGCTTCCGCCGCCCGCACCGCGGCGTCGTTCGCCGCCTCCGCCGTCGCCGCCGCGGCCCGCGCCGCCGCTTCCTGGCTCTTGCGCTCGCGATCCTTCGACTGGGCCTCGGCGGCCTTCATCTTTGTTTCGCGCTCGGCGAGCTCCGCTTCACGACGGCCAAGGCCCGCCTCGCGCTGGCCCAGGTCCTTGTTTGCGCCTTCAACCGCCGCGGCGAGTTCCTGGGCTTTCGCCCGGTCGGCCGCCGCCGCCGCGAGCTGTTCGTCGAGCGCTGCGCGCTGGGCGTCGAGCCGCTCGCGCAGCTCCGCGGCCGCCTGCCTGTCGTTGTCGAGCTTTGTGCGTTCGGCGGCCAGCCGCATCTCGAGGGCGCCGGCGTGCCTGATGCGCTCGGCCAGCGCCGCTTCGTCGCGTTTGAGCCTCTCCTCGTGCGCCTTGCCCAGCGCCGAGAGCTTGCCCTGCATCTCCGCGATCACCCCGAGCACGCCCGGGTCCGCTCCCCCGGAGGACCCCGAAGGTTCACCGCCCGCCGCCGATAACCCGGCCGGGCCCGTCGCCGCGGGATGCTCTGGTGCGGACGACATGGGCGTGGGGCGACCTCCTGAGGCGGCCGGTAACCCGTGGCGAACATGGACACGGGACCGGCTCGTCGTCCATATCGGCCCTTGCGGCACGTCCCTGAACCCCGCCCCTATCCTCGTTTCGTGGGCACGTTCCTCCTCAAGACCGAACCGGGCGTCTACAGCTTCTCGGACCTCGTGCGCGACAAGCGCAGCACCTGGGACGGCGTCACCAACCCCGCGGCGCTCATCCACCTCCGCGCCATCAAGCCCGGCGACGACCTTCTGATCTACCACACCGGGGACGAGAAGGCGATCGTGGGGCTGGCCCGCGCAACTTCGGGCGCGTTCGAGGATCCCAAGCACCCCGGCAAGACCCCCAAAGGCGAGCCCAAGAGCGCGGTGATCGACCTCACCGCGGTCGCCCCCGCGAAGACCCCGCTCACGCTCGACGATGTCAAGGCTGACCCGAAGCTCGGCGGCGTCGCGGGCTTCGAGCTCGTGCGCCTGCCGCGGTTGAGTGTGATGCCCGTCCCGCCGGCGGTCGACAAGCTCATCCGCATGCGGACGGGGTTGCCCGCGAGCTGAGGCCGGGAACCGGTCACACGAGTGCATCGCCCTTCCGGACGACCCGGCGGGCGGGGTCACAAGCTACTTTGGTGGCCTGAAGGGCTCGGGTTACCCGCCGCAGCCCGCGGCGGTGTCCTCGAACCACGAGTTGATGAAACCCGACACGTCGGTGGAGTTCGACACGCCGTTGCCGTCCCAGTCCGTCACGAGGGTGCCGAAGGCCTGGTCCTCGAACCAAGCGTTGATGAAGTCGCTGACGTCGGTGGAGTTTACGGTGCCGTCGTCGTTGAAGTCGGCTGGGCAGATCGTCAGGGTCGCTTCGCTTGTGACGAGCAGTTCGCCGCATCCGTCGCGCACGTAGCAGACCACGCCGATCTGCCTTGCGCGGGATGGAATCTCGAGGTATGCGGGGTCGACGGTCACGACGAGCTCGGGCGTGCCCTGCCCCGTGCTGGCGAGTACCGGGCCGCTGTAGTCATAGATGCTGCTCCCCGAACCGCTCGGCTCAAAGGCAACGAAGCACTCCTTGCCGCAGAACGAGCCGCGGGCGATCCACTCGTAGGTGAGGTCGCGCCATTGGTCGGTGGTCGCCTCGATGGCGAGCGTGACCGTGCTGCCGGGGGCGGCGACGCCTCCCTGGGGCTGCTGGGCGATTTCGGTGCCGCACACGGGCGGTAGGAAGGTCACAAGCACGCGCGTGGGTTCGTAAGTCAGGATGGCGCGGTTGGTCACGAAGTCCGGGGCGAATTCGAGGCGATCAAACGAGCCGACCACTTCGGTCGCGGTGAGGATCGCGTAGGTCGTGCCGATGGTCTCGATTTGGGCCCAGGACGCATAACCGAAACCGGGGATCGGCGTGGTCCACCTCTCGAACCGCAGGGTCCCACCGATCGTCGCCTGACCCTGCACGGCGAGCCTTGAGTTGAGGGGGTATGAAGGATCTCCCAGCACCAACATTCCGCACGACACACTCAGCGTCGAGTTTGAATCCTGCGAGTAGTCGCCGGCAACAGTGAGTCTGCAGACGTGGCGCGGGTACGTTGGCGGCTCCTTCGGAAGGGGCTCCTGGACCGCCGGGCCCTGTGTGGCGATCACTTCGCCACCGGAGACATTGTCGAACCCCTGCGGCCACGTGCCGTGTCCGCCGATGCCGGCGCCGGGTCCGATCGAGATGTCGAACGCTTCCAGATCGGCGGTTGCGCTGAAGATGAGCGTGTCGCAGTGGATGTCGGCGTCGCCGCGTGTATCGCCGACGACGAGCAGGGGGTTGTTCTCGGTGCCGTTGGTGACGAAGTGGGCGGCGCCCAGCGCGAGCCGGTGGGTTCGGACGCTGGCGCCGTTCTGGAGCACCAGACGCCCGAGGGAGTTGGGGTCGCCGTCAGCGCCGATGAAGAGTGAAGTGGCCCACGAACGGCGGACTCAAGGGCCGTGGTTCTACGCCGCGTCCGAGGACGCGTGGAGGTCCTCGTATCGGCAGGGGCTGACGTACCCGAGCGCCTGGTGTCGACGTTCACGATTGTAGAAGATCTCGATGTACCTGAACACCCCGGTGCGGGCGTCCTGGATCGTGGCGTACGACTCGTGGTACACCCATTCGTTCTTGAGCGAGTTCATGAACCGCTCCATCGGTGCGTTGTCCCAGCAATCGCCGCGGCGGCTCATGCTGCACTCGATCCCGTTCCGGGCCAGCACGCCGCGGTGACGCTCGCTCGCATACTGCACCCCGCGGTCGGAGTGGTGCACCAGCCCGGGCTCGGGCGTCCGCAGTCGGATCGCGTTCTCCAACGCCTCGAGCACCAGCGTGCTCTCCAGGCTGTCGCTCAGCGACCAGCCCACGATCCGGCGAGAGAACAGGTCCATCACCGCCGCCAGGTAGACAAAGCCCTCCGCGGTCTCGATGTAGGTGATGTCCGCCACCCACTTCTGGTTCGGCGCCGCCGCTGCGAAGTCACCCCAGCGTGTTGGGCGCGACGGGCTCCAGGTGCGCCGAATCCGTCGTCGTGACGTAGGGCCGCTTCTGGGCCCGCGACCGCAGGCCCAGGTCACGCATCCGCTCGGCGACGGTGTTGCGGCACACGGTGATCTCCCGTTCGACGAGCTCACGCGTCAGCTTCCGGCTGCCATAGATCCCGCAGCTGCCGTCGAACGCCTCACGGACCCGCTCGGCAAGCTCATCGCGGCGACACTCGCGAGCCGAGGGCTCGCGTCCGAACCAGTCGTAGAACCCGCTGGTCGAGACGCCGTACACCGCGGCCATCGCGGCCACGGGGTAGTGCTCGCGGCACTCGGCCATGATCTTGTAGAAGGTCACCGGTGATCCTCCATCGCGAAGTAGGCCGCCGCTTTTTTGAGAAGGTCGCGCTCCATGCGCAGCCGCGTGTTCTCCGCACGCAGCTGACGAAGCTCGTCCTCGGCCGAGGCGTAGGTGGTGGGCCCGGGCTGGTCGGGCCCGTAGCGGGCGACCCAGACCCGGATGGTCGTGTGGCACACGCCCACGGCCTTGCCCGCCTGGTTGTTCGAGTACCCCTTCTGGGTCACCAGCCGGACCGCCTCCCGCTTAAACTCTTCGGAATACCGCTTCGTCTGAGCCATCGTGTCGGACTCCTTGCACCGGCAAGTATGCCGGCTCGCCCTTGAGTCCGCCGTTCGTGGGCCACTTCAGAGTGTGCCGGAAACATTCAGAACTTCGCGCGGGCCTTCGAGCGAGAGCTCGCCGCGGAAGCCCGGGCCGCCCGCGGCGGGGTAGCCCAGGTACACATCGCCGCTGGTCATCGTCGCGCCTTCGCCGACGTGCATCTTGCCGCCCTCGGGCAGGTCGCCGAAGACGGCGAACGTGCCCGAGCACGCGAGCGTGCTGTCCTCGCCGGTGACGGTGACAACGGCGCCGCCCAGGCGCGTGCCCGCGGCCCAGCCGCTGGTGCATTCGACGCGCCCGCCCGAATCGACCAGCAGTCGCGTCGCGCCCGGTGTGCCGCGGATGGTCATGCCGTTCTGCGCGCCCACGGCGTCGGACTCGGGGTACACCTGGCGCAGCACCGAGCCGTTGAGCACGTGGATCTCCCCGTCCATCCACGGCTGCAGGCCGACATGGATCGTTCCGAAGCTCGCCGAAGCGCCGTCGTCCATCAGCAGCGCGGGGACGGTGAGCGGGATCGTGTAGGTCTTGCCGACGTTGAGCACGGTGTCGAGGTCGCCGGTGATCGCCGAGCCGGGGCCGATGATCTGGACTCCGCCGCCGGCGGTGGAGGCGTCGGCGCCGATGGAGAGGCCGCCGATCGAGCCGCTGATGATGTCGATGGTGGCCCCGTTGGTGACGAAGAGCCGGCCGCGTCCGGACTTGCCGGCGTAGATCGACGCCTCGCCGGCGGCGCCGGCAAAGACCAGCGAGTCGGCCGTGCCGTCGAGGTCGAGGCGCCCGCTGGTGCCCGGAGCGTTGCCGATCGTGATGCGGTCGAGGCCGGTGATGGATCCGCCGGACCGGTCGAACTCGCCATCGCCCATGTCGGCGATGATGAGCGAGCGGACGGTGAGATCGCCGCCGTCCATGATGAACGTGCCGCGTGTGCGAGCCTGCGCGCCCAGGCGGATATCGGCGGCGTTCAGGACGCCGCCGGTGTGGAGGTTGATCCGGCCGATGGTGACCCCTCCCACGTCGGCCGATTCAGCGCCGACCAGGATCTGTGACGCGTCGCCCATGACGCTCACGAGTCCGGCGTTGGCGATGTTGAGAGTGCCGATGGCGCTGGGCTGGTGGCCGAGGCGCAGCGAAGTTCCCGGGTTGAGCGTGACGATGCCGCCGTCCCCGACGTTGACGGTGCCCTCGCCGTCGCGTCCGCCCACGCGAAGCCCCGAACGCGCGAGCAGCGTGCCGCCGCCGACGAGATCGAGCGAGCCGACGGCGCTGTCGCCGAAGCCGACCGCGACGTACGCGCCCGAATCGAGCACGACGCCGCTGCTGATGGTGAGCAGGCCGGTTGACCCCTGGCCGACACCGACGGCGGCGGGAAGTCGGGTCTCGTAGCGCCCGCCCCCATCGGGATAATCGCTGCTGAGCGACAGCGACGCCATGTTGCCCGCAAACGGGGCCACCACAAGGGCCGCGGGCAGCAGGCAGCCTTGGGGCTGCGAGAGCGTGAAGCCGTGGAAGTTCAAATTCACGTCCCCGGCGGCAGCGCCGATGGTTCCGATCCGGCGGTTGGCATCGAGATCGATGAAGGATTGCGTGACCAGCTCAAAGCCCGCGGTGGCGTTGTCGGCGGGGATGCCCTCGGGCATCCAGTTCGCCGCGAGCCCCCAGGCCCCGCTGTGAACCTTGGGATCGCCCTGCCAGGTGGACTCGGGAAGAGCAGAGGTGACGCACGGCACCTCGACCACGCCGTAAACCGGGCCGGGGGAGCACGGCAGCCGATCATCGGGAGCGTCACCGAACCCTCCGCCGCTGAAGAGATAGACGTAGTTCTCCGGTCCACATATGTTGTTGGGCTCGGAGCCGATCCAGTTGCGATATGGCGACGTGCTGCCGCTCACCCAGCCCCATGGGCCGAACGGCTGCGGGGCACGCAGGCCGATCCACAGCGGCTGAGCGTGCGGATGGAACGTGTTCCAGACCCACTCATTTTCGGCGGCGTCGTCGATGGTGACCAGATGCCCGCCCATGCCGACCGCCTGATCTTCGGCGTTCGTCCATGTGCAGGGGCCGACGAGGAAGTACACCGAGTTGCCGCGCTGGATCGGTCCCGCAACCACTTGCGCCTGCGTCGCCGATGCCGTGCAGGCGATGGCGGCGGCAGCCAAACGTGTCGCGAACCGATTCCGAGTACCTGACGCACTTGTGAAGCAGGGCATATCGGCCAACATACCGCGTCGGCTATGGATTGCAATTCCAATCAAGCAAAGGACAGCGACATTCAATACGCCTTGACCACCTTCGCCCCGGGATAGAACGTCTCGAGGATCTTGGGCGCGCTGTCGCCGCGGTCGCTGAGGCCCTTGGCGCAGTACTGGCACATCCCCACGCCGTGGCCGAAGCCGCGTCCCTTGATGAGCACCTGCGAGCCGTTGAACACGAACTCGATATCGCCGCTGTTCACGCGCGTCTTGCGGGTGATCGGCGGGATCGCCCGGAGCGTCTCGGCTTTCACCGGCGCGCCGATCGAACCCGCGCCCGGGGACACCACGTCCGCGAATTCGTCGCCCGCCTTGGGCGCCGCCGGCTCGGTGTTGCACGCGATCCGCAGCTCCTCGGCCTTGAGCGTCCACCACTTCCCGTCGGGCTGCACCAGGTGGTATTCCTTCGGGCGCCCGACCTCGTTGAACTTCGACGCCTTGATCTCCACCAGGTCCGTGAGGTTCCGCACCGCGTAGCCGTTGCGCTGCCCGAACGCCTTGATCCGCTGCACGAGCTCCGCCCGGTCGCGCTCCACCGTCCACGTGAACAACGGCGAGCGCTGGCACGCGAAGTCCCGCGTCTTCGCCTGCAGCGGCGCGGCCCGGTTGAACTCGAACCCCTTGCCGATCGGCCACGTGTCGCGCGCTGAGGCCACCCGCCCGCCGCACGTGCTCGAGTAGTACGTCCGCAGCACCGTCCCGCTGAACTCGACGATCATCCCGCGCGTCGACTTCACGCCCTCGAGCGCCACCGCCGACTCCGTCGCCCCGCCGTAGACCTGGTCGCGCTGCGTGCTCTCGACATCAAACGCCTTGCCCGCGCCCATGCTCCGCAGCCGCTCGTGGATCGCGTAGCTGCGGGCCGCGATCGCCTGCGCCTGGTACGTCCGCAGGCTCCACTCGGCGAACAGCTCCTTGGCGACCACGCCCGGCAGGTACGTCTCGAGCCCGACGTACTCGATGATGTCGAACGGCGCCCCGCCCATCGGCGTCGCCTCCTGGCTGAACCCCGACCCCCC
>Ga0163153_10008350_pt1 | contig 10811 bp, 12 predicted proteins | sample OliLakLV19MP6IB1_FD_148629 | JGI IMG/M metagenome (GOLD analysis project Ga0163153, IMG submission 148629) | Freshwater microbial mat bacterial communities from Lake Vanda, McMurdo Dry Valleys, Antarctica - Oligotrophic Lake LV.19.MP6.IB-1 | ecosystem: Environmental > Aquatic > Freshwater >... | reverse complement strand
GGAAACGCGGCCGACTTGCCGCAACAAAGCGGCGACGGGCGGGGTGAATCGGGCGGGCGTAACGGCTCGACTCCGCGCGAAGGGGTCGCGCGCGGCGAAACGCGAATCGCCGAAGTCCGGCGCACCGCCGTGTCGGCCGACGGACGAATCAACGTAGTGGTTTAGAGGCACGCAGCGCCGGAAAACGGCGTTTCCTCCAGGAATCAAACACCGGCGCCTCGTCGCCGCCAACTGAATCGAAGGAACCCAATCATGGCCGACAGCATCCTCGGAGCGACCGCCGGCAAGGCCGTCGACCGCTCTAAACTCCCGCAACAATCCGACAAATTCGCCAACATCGGCTTGGAACAGTTCATCACGCTCATGGTGACGGAGCTGCAGAACCAAGACCCGCTGAACCCGATGGACAACGCCCAGTTGCTCGACCAGCTGAGCAACATGCAGAGCATCACGTCGACGAAGAAGCTGACCGAGACGCTCGACGCGGTCATGCTCGGCCAGAACCTCTCGAACGCCGGCGGCCTAATCGGGAAAGTCATCAACGGCCTGACGGACAAGGGGGACGAGGTGACCGGAACGGTCGACAAGGCCACGCTCGTGGGCAACGTTCCGTACCTGAATATCGGCGATGAATCGATCCGCATCTCGAACGTCCGCCATATCTTCCCGCCGGGCGCCACTGTGGATGACGCCGCCGCGAACATAACCGACCAGACCGGCATTGATTCGACCGACGCGACCGATTCCGCTTGAGGCGACGTCCCGCAACGTCGCGCTTCCGTTACGTATCGATATCATAAAGGGGCTTTGTCATGGGTCTGTCTTCCGTATTCAACACGGCCATTACCGGCCTGCAGGCGAGCGAAACCACGATCGACGTCGCCGGCAACAACGTGGCGAACTCGAATACGATCGGCTTCAAGGCGTCGGAAGCCTTATTTTCGACGCAATTTCTCCAGTCGCTTTCGCTCGGTTCGGCGCCGAGCGAAAACAACGGCGGTACGAATCCCCGCCAGATCGGGCTGGGCACGCAAATCGCCGCCATTCGCCCGGTGTTCACGCAAGGGACAATCGCGATCAGCTCGAGTCCCTCGGACCTGGCCCTGCAGGGAGACGGTTTCTTCGTGGTGCAATCGACCACGGGCGAACAGCTCTACACCCGGAACGGCAAGTTCGAGCTGAACTCGCAAAGCGAGCTGGTGACGGCCAACGGCGACCGGCTCTTGGGCTTCGGCGTCGACGACAACTTCCAGATCCAGTCGACGTTGCTGCAGCCGCTCGATATTCCGATCGGGTCGGCCGCCGTCGCCAAGTCGACCGAGAACGTCTTCCTGGAAGGGACGCTGACGCCCACCGGCGACATCGCCGACCTGGGCGAAATCATCGAGTCGCGGCGATTCAGCGACGGATCGAAGGGAGTTCCGACCAACCTGCCGGCCAACTCGATCAACTCGCTCAATGCTCCCTCGATCGCCACGACCACTGCGACGTCGGCCGACACGGTCCCTGGCGCCGTTCCGGCGGGTGCGTATCGCTACAAGATCGTGTTCGTCGACGCCAACGGGAACGAAGGACCGCCGTCGGCCGAGGTCGGCCCGATCACCGTCGCGGGCGCCGACGATACCGTGCAGTTGGCGAACCTGCCGACGGCGCCCGCCGCCTTCCCGAACAAACGCATCTATCGCTCGAACGACGCCGGTCCGACGTTCACTTACGACTACGTCGGCTCAATCGCCGGCGGCGCGACCACCTTCGACGACGTCGCCACCGAACCGCCCGCGGTCCCGCCGCCCGGAACTCCTGCGACGCTCAACCAGAATACGCTCGAGGTGGGGAGCTACAGCTACTACGTCACCTGGTACAACTCTTCCAGCGGCTTGGAGAGCCGGCCGACCTCGGTCATCGGCCCGCAGGCCATTTCCACCTCCGACCAGCGAATCACGCTCCAAAACATTCCCCAGCCGCCGAGCCTTCCGGCGCCGCCGGAGTTCGACAGCGTGCGGATCTATCGGAGCCTATCCGACACTTCCAACCAGCCGACGGAGCAATATCGCCTCGCCACGCTGACGGCCGGCGCCGGTTCGACGACCTACATCGATAGCGCGAGCGACGCCTCGATTACGGTCTCGACCAACAAGATCAACCTCGACGGACCTTCGATCACGCTCGGCATGTCTCTGACGGACCTCGTGTATCGGGACGGGTCGAGCTACATCACCATGTTCAACACCGGGGGCACGTTCGAACCGGGGACGTTCACGTTCACGCCCCGCAAAGGCGACCGGGCGCTGACGCCCAAGACTTTTCACGTCGACGCGACGACCAGCGTTCAGCAACTCGTCGACTTCATGGAAGAGGCGATGGGCGTCCAGGGCATCAACGGCAACGAAGGGGGCAGCATCACGTCCGACAGCAAGTTGCAGTTCATCGGCAACTCGGGCGTCGACAACAAGATCGAAGTCCGCTTGTCGGGCCTGAAGTTCACGCCCGATACGGTAACGACCGGCTCGCAGATGAACATGCTGTTCACCTCGACGCAGCAAGCGCGGGGCCAGAGCGCCGTGGCCGACTTCGTGACCTACGACTCGCTCGGTATCCCGATGGCGGTTCGCGTGACGACCGTGCTCGCGGAGCGGACCGGCACGGAAACCGTCTATCGCTGGTTCGCCGACTCCGGGGACAACGATCCGCTGACCGGCGCGAGCATCGCCGTCGGCGGCGGCCTGATCCGTTTCAACGGCGAAGGCAAATTCATCTCGGCATCCAGCAGCACCGTCTCGATCAACCGCGATCACGTTCCGTCGGCGTCGCCGGCGGAATTCGCGCTGCACTTCGACCAGCTCTCCGGCCTGGCTTCCGCGAAGAGTTCGTTGGCCGCGACGCGGCAAGACGGTTTCGCGCCCGGCAAGCTCACGAGCTTCATCATCGGCGAAGACGGCCGCATCCGCGGTATCTTCGACAACGGCACCGAACGCGACCTGGGGCAGCTGCGGCTGGCCCGGTTCGCCAATCCCTCGGGTCTCGACCAGCGGGGCAAGAACCTCTACGCCTCGGCGGTCAACTCCGGCTTGCCGGTCATCGGCAACCCGGGCGAGCAGGGTATCGGCTCGGTCATCGCCGGTGCCGTCGAGCAATCGAATACGGACATCAGCAAGAGCCTGATCGACCTGATCACGGCGTCGACCCAGTATCGAGGGAACGCGCGAGTGATCACGGCCGCCCAGGAACTGCTCGACGAACTGCTGAACCTGCGCCGGTAATAAAGGACCCCGATGATCAAAGTGACGCACCTGGACGGCGCGCCCTTTCTCTTGAATGCGGAATGGATTCGCTACGTCGAGTCGCGCCCCGACACGTTCATTACGCTCGTTCAAGGGGAGCGGATCGTCGTTCGCGAATCGATGGAGGAGGTGCTCCGGCTGACGCTCGAGTACCAACGCTCCAAGCATCTGCTACCGGCTTAGGCTCTCTCCTCAAACGGTCGACGAATGGATCTCGGCTCGCTTTTCGGACTGCTGCTCGCCGCCACGGCGATCGCGTTTGCGATCGTCGCCGGCGGCGGCCGCGCCGGCGCGTTCTTGGACCTGCCGTCGTTGGCCTGCGTCGGCGGCGGAACGCTGGCGGCGGTGCTAATCTGTTTTCCGTTTCCCCAACTCATGCGACTCGGCTCGGCCCTGAGAGGGGCGATCTTCGGTCGACCGCCGAACATCTCGGCGTTGGTCGAGCGGATCGTCGCCCTGGCGGACCTGGCCCGCCGCGAAGGACTGCTCGCGCTCGACGACGAACTGCCGACGCTCCGCGACCCGTTGCTCGCGCTGGCCGTCGAGATGGCCGTCGACGGCACGGCCCCGGAGGTAATCGAGGAGGTCTTGCGGACCGAGGTGCGGGCAACGGCCGCCCGCGATGCGGCCGATAAGAACATGCTCGACCAGGCGGGAAAATACGCCCCGGCCTTCGGCATGATCGGGACGTTGCTCGGTCTGGTCATGATGCTCGGCGGCATGTCGGAACCGGAATCGATCGGGCCCGGCATGGCCATGGCCTTGCTCACCACGCTGTACGGCGCCGTGCTGGCGAACGTCGTGTTCCTGCCGTTGGCCGAGAAACTCGGCGAACTCGCGCGACGCCGGCGGCAGACGCACGAAGCGATCATCCGCGGCGTAATCGCCATCCAGTCGGGCGATAGCCCGCGCATGGTTCGCCAGAAGTTATCGGCCTATCTTCCTCCCCGCCGCCGCCAGGTCGCCCGTGCCGCCTGACACCGTCGCCCCGCGCGAGACCGTGCTCAAATGAGCTCCACCCCGTTCGAACTCGACGATGATTACTCGGCCGCTCCGGCCGCCGGCGTCGGCGCGCCGAGCTGGTTCGTCACGTACGCGGATCTAATGTCGCTGCTCTTGACGTTCTTCATCATGCTGGTCTCGATGAGCGAGCTGAAGAGCGAGCATCGGGTGACCCAGGCGGTCGACTCGCTGCAGAAACAATTCGGCCCGAGCGACGAATCGGGGAGCGGAGGAGCGGAGAACCGCCGCTTCGGGAGCCGGCGCAACGACGGCCTGGGCGCGCCGCCGACCGTGAGCGGCGTGCGGTCGGATCGCACGGCGCCGATCGGCGAGCGAATCTACTTCGACGAGGATTCGGTGACGCTGGACGAATCGCAGCGGAACAAGCTGCGGCAGATCCAGGAACAGTTTCAGGGGAAGCTGCAACGGATCGAAATCCGCGGCCATACGACGCGCCGGCCGCTCGGCCCAGGGTCGCCGTACCGGGACCATTGGGAACTGGCGTTCGCCCGCTGCCGCGCCGCGGCGGACGAGTTGGCGGCCTTAGGAATCGACCCACGGCGGATCCGGCTGGGCGTTTCCGCCGGGAACGAGCCGACCGCGCCGGGGGATGACCCGCTCGTTCGGCGGGAGAACTCCCGCGTCGAACTGTTCTTATTGAACGAATTTAACGACGATCGCGATAGTTCCGTGGCGCCGGCCCCCACCGCGGCGGTCGGTCCTTAATCGTGAGGTACATTTCATAGTCATCCGTTTCCGTATGACCCGCGTTTTTTCGCGGCCCGTTCGTGTTTTCAGCGTGAAGTTCCCATGAGCGCCGCCGCCGATCCTCATGCCGCGCCCGCCGCGGCCGCCGCTCCGCCGAAAGCCGGCATTCTGTCGAAGCTATTGCCGGCGGTGATCGTGATCGCCGTCGTTTCGGGCGAAGGGGTGGCCGCGTACATGCTGCTCCCCTCGGCCGAGGCGAACGCCAAGGCGGCCCAGGATGCGCTGGCCGCCGAACCCCCGGAACACGAAAACTCGCACGGTCACGACAAGCACGCCGAACTGAGCGAGGTCGATCTGGAGCAGTATAAGATCACGGCCTATCAGCCGTCGTCGAGCATGACGCTCCGGATCGAGTTCCGCCTGTACGGCATGGTGCCGGCAGAGAAAGCGGGGGACTTCAAGCATGCCTTTGAAGTCAAGAAGAATCGCGTCCGCGACAACGTCATGGGTATCATTCGCTCCAGCGACATGAACGACCTGACGGATCCCGAACTGGGATTGATCAAACGGAAGATTTTGGAGACAACCAACAAGGCGCTCGGTAAGCCGCTGCTGGAAGGCGTGGCCTTTTCCGAGTTTACGTTCTTGGAACAGTAGTTCCCGGCAGCGTAAGCCGAACACGGTTTTACGGCGAACACGGTTTTACGGCGAACACGGTTCGACGAACGGCGTTTGGCGTGATCCTGGCTTAGTCTCATTCCGGATTGGTAAGTCGTCGAAACGGCCAGGAAGGCCGGTTCGACGCTCGCTGCAATTTCCCGCCAGGGCGAGGAAGCATCGATCGACGGCTCACTCCGCTGAGCGGACAGGAACGGATTCCGATGGCCGACGACGCACAAATCAGCCAGAACGAAATCGAAGATCTGTTGCGGCAAGCCAAAGATGGGAAGCCGCCCGCGGCGCCCGCCGCGGCCGCGAAGCCCGCGGCCGGGGAAGATCAATCGCTTTCCCAATCCGACATCGAATCGCTGTTGACCACCAAGCCTGCCGGCGCGTCCGCGGCGCCGGCTCGCCCGGCGGCACCGGCGCCGCAAGCCGCGACCGGCGGGGCCGCATCGCGGGCCGCGGCCAACTCGTCGTCGGCCGCGGGCGACAGTCCGATTCCGCAAGCCGATATCGAGCTGTTGCTCAGCCACGCCGAACGGGCGTTGGCTTCCGTCGAGGCGCCGCATAACGTCGATCTGCCCGCCGGCGTCGGAACCTTCCGCTTCGAAGACTTCACCGGCGCGCCTCCTTCGACCGAAGCCGCGACGATCGAGCTCGTCCGCGACGTCGAAATGGATCTGAAGATCGAGCTCGGCCGGACGCACATGTACTTGGAAGACGTGTTGAAATTGAAACGCGGTTCCGTCGTGCCGCTCGACAAGCTGGCGGGCGACCCGGTCGACATCTACGTCAACGGCCGGTTGATCGCCCGCGGCGAAGTTCTCGTTTTAAACGACAGCTTCTGCGTTCGCGTGGCGGAATTGATCAGCAGCGAGACCACGGCCGCCGCCGGATAGTTTCCGTTAGTCCGAGCGCAGGGAGGCGCTGAGATGCAATTTTTGTCGATGCGCCGGGCCGGCATTTGTTCGATCGTCGCCGCGGTCGGCGGACTTTCGATTGCCGAACTCGCGTCGACCCTCCTCGCGCAAACTCCGCCTTTTCAGCAGCATCCGCCCGGCGTTTCGCCGCCGGCGGCCGCGGCCGACGACGTCGTTCCGGCCACCTTCGTCGCGCCCGCCGGTGTAGCGCCCGCGCCTCTCCCGCCGGCGCCCCAGGCACAGCCCGTTCCGCTCTCGCCCTCCGCTCCGCTCACCCAAGTCGAGGGACGCAACGGCACCAAGCTACCGCTCCCCGGCGCAGACAAATCGCCGGGCGGCGGCTCGCGCGGCGGCGGCTGGCCGACGGTGCTCGCCAGTCTCGGCTTCGTGCTCGGCCTGTTCTTGGTTTGCGCACGCCTGCTTCGCCGCGGCATGCCGCAAACCGCCCGGCCGCTCCCCAAGGAAGCCGTCGAAACGCTCGGACGAATGTCGCTGCCGGGCCGACGGCAAGGACAATTGCTACGGGTCGGCAACAAGGTGGTGCTGGTGAGCTTTTCGGCCGCGGGCGCCGACGTGCTGGTTGAGATCGACGATCCGGCCGAAATCGATCGCCTCGCCGGATTGTGCGCGGCGGCCGATCCGCAAGGTGCGACGCAGTCGTTCCGCGGAATCGTCGAACACTTCTTCCGCGAGAAGCCGCCCGACGAGAAAACCAACCGCGCCAAACGCGGGGCCGCGGCCTTGGGCCGGGAGGACGAACTTGCGTAGTCTCATTCGCGGAATGCTCGTCGTTGCGCTGGTGCTCGTGCCGGCCTCGCTTTTCGGACCGGTCGGCCGGTTTGGGCCGACCATGCTGTATGGACAGGAGTCGTCGAACTCGCCCGGCCGGCTGGCGGTGCCTCCGGAATTGCTCGGCGGGCCGAGCCAATGGACGAGCCCCGAAGGGCTCTCGTCGGCCTTGCAGGTGATGCTGCTCTTGACCGTGATCAGTCTGGCGCCGGCCGTCCTGCTGATGACGACTTGCTTCGTGCGCGTGCTCGTCGTCCTGGGTCTGTTGCGGCAGGCGCTCGGCACCCAGCAATTGCCGCCGAACCAGGTGGTCACGTCGCTGGCCCTGTTCATTACCCTGGCCGTCATGTCGCCGACGTGGAAGCAAGCCTACGACGACGCCGTGGTCCCTTACACGAACCACCAGATCGGCGCGGCCGACGCCTGGACCCGCGGCGTGGGGCCGATCCGGGCCTTCATGAGCCGCCAGATCGAACGCTGCGGCAACAGCGACGACGTCTGGCTATTCATGGAGTATTCCGCTCCGCAAACGCAGCCGGAAACCTACGACGACGTTCCGCTCGCGGCCCTGCTTCCGGCCTACCTCCTGAGCGAACTGAAAACCGCGTTCCTGATCGGTTTCCAGATTTTTCTCCCGTTCTTGATCATCGACATGGTCGTTTCGAGCGTGCTGATTGCGATGGGCATGCTGATGCTTCCGCCCGTTTTGATTTCGCTCCCTTTCAAGCTGCTGCTGTTCGTCCTCGTCGACGGCTGGCACCTCGTCGTCGGCATGCTGATGCAGAGTTTTAGTTAGCCGAGGGAGTAGCGAGTAAGTCAGTAGCTCTGGTGACTCGCCGCCTGCTCCGTTCGCACCGCAACCTCGTAAGCCGTACCTCCCCAATCGACCTCCTCCACTAGCTACTGACTACTAGCAACTAGCTGCTTCCCAATGTCCCCTCAAGACGCCATCGATCTGGGACGCAATGCCGTCCTGCTGACATTGATGCTCGCCGCCCCGGGGCTGGCGGTCGGCATGATCGTCGGCTTGATCGTCGGCCTCCTGCAGGCCCTCACGCAGGTGCAGGAGCAGACGGTTTCGTTCGTCCCCAAGCTCGTGGCGATGTTCCTCGTGCTGCTGCTCACCTTGCCCTGGATGCTCACGCAGATGACCAATTACTTCCAGGACCTGATGGCCGATATCCCGGGGAACCTCTGACTAGAGCTAGACGTTAGAGCTAGAAGCTAGAAATCCCTGATCTCAGTCTCCCAATCTAGCTCTAACGTCTAACTCTAACGTCTACCATGTTCGGTACCTCCCAACTTCTGCTGCTGCTCGTCATGCTGGTCCGGACATCGGGCATCATGATCATTGCGCCCGTTTTCGGCACGAACGAGGTGCCGCCGACCGTCCGGGGTTTACTTGCCTTCTCGCTGGCCCTGCTGTTATGGCCCACCCAGATAGCCGCGGGCGCTTCAGCCGCCATGCCCGGCAATCTCATCGACCTCTCAGTTATGCTGGTGGCCGAGACGCTCATCGGCCTGGTGCTCGGGATGGGGGTGATGATTCTGTTCGCCTCGTTCCAGTTGACCGGGCACGTTCTGGGGCAGCTCGGAGGCATGTCGCTCGCCGACGTGTTCAATCCCGGCTTCGACGACAACATGCCCCTGTTCTCCCATTTCCTCTATCTCGTTGCGGTGGCGGTCTACGCGCTGGTGGGCGGACATCGAATGCTGCTCGGGGGCCTGCTCGACACGTTTGCCACGATCCCTCCGGGCACCGCCGCGATCCCGGTCGACGGGGTCACGCTCATCACGACGCTCCTAACGCAAAGCTTTGAGCTGGGGCTGCGGGCCGCCGCACCGGCGACCGTCGCTCTGTTGACCGCGACGATCGTCCTCGGCTTAGTCGGCCGAGCCCTGCCCCAGTTGAACCTGATGGCCCTGGGGTTCGGCTTCAATGCCCTGGTCACGTTCGGCATTCTCACCGTCTCGCTCGGCGGCGTCGGCTGGCTGCTGCAGGAAAACTTGGAGCCGGTTCTCGAAGAGATTCTGCAGATGATCGCCGACACAACCCCGTCCACTTCCCCCTGATTCCTCCCCCTCACTTCGGGCTCGAACGTCTAACTCTAACGTCTAACTCTAACGTCTAACTCTAACGTCTAACTCTCCCCCCCTTGGCCGACCAGGACTCCGACAAAACGCAGGACGCAACACCTCATCGCCGCCAGGAGGCGCGCGAAAAGGGGGAGGTTGCGCGGAGCCAAGACCTGGCGTCGGCGCTGGTCATGGTGGCCGGGCTCGGCCTGCTCTTCGCTTGGTGGACGAGCTTCGTCGATTTCTTCGGCGGCTACGCACAGAGGCAGCTGGGCGGTTCGGCGTGGCTGGTCGGCGACGAGGCCATGGTCGCCGGCGAACTCCGCTTCTTGCTCGGCGGACTCTCGACGGTCGTGTTGCCGTTTTTGGCGATGCTGGTCGTGATCGGCATTTGTGCCAACTTGCTGCAATTCGGGTTCCTGCTCGTCCCGGACAAGCTGATGCCCGATCTTTCGCGGATCGATCCGCTGGCCGGTTTCAGCCGTGTGTTCTCGATGCAATCGCTGGTACGTCTGGCGTTCGGCCTGATCAAAATTGCAATTGTCGCGTCGGTCGCCTGGTACGACCTCTCGGGTAAGTTCGACGAAGTGCTGGGACTGGCGGCCCTGAGCCTGCCCCATTCGGCCACGTACCTCACGACGACGTTGTTCTGGATAACGTTTAAGATCGCCGCGGCGCTGGCGATCATCGCCCTGCTCGACTTCGGTTTCCAGTGGTGGAAGAACGAGCAGGACATGAAGATGACGACGCAGGAAATTCGCGAAGAAGCCAAGAACATGCAGGGCGATCCCCAGGTCGCCGCCCGTCGTCGGCAGGTGCAGCGCGAACTAGTCAAGGCGCGCCTCAAGGGCGCGGTTCCGAACGCCGACGTCGTGGTGACGAACCCGACGGAACTGGCGATTGCGCTGAAGTACGATCCCGAAGAGATGGCCGCGCCGGTAGTGTTGGCCAAAGGAGCGGGCGTGCTGGCGCAGCGAATCCGGCAACTGGCGCTCGAGCACGGCATTCCGATCATCGAGAAAAAGACGCTGGCCCAGGCCCTCTACAAAGACGTAGACGTCGGCCGCCCGATTCCCGGCGCCCTCTATTCGGCCGTGGCCGAGATCATGGCGTACGTCTACCAGTTGAAGGGCAAGAAAATGCCGGCCGGTAAGTAGAGCGGGTCGAGCTTGTGGTAGGGCGGTCGAGCGGCAAGCACGGTTACCACCGCGCACCGCAGTATGCCGCGCTGACCCGCCGCAGTGGGCGGCTCGCCCCGCGTTCTCCGCCCGCGTTCTCCGCCCGCGTTCACCGCCCGCGTTCAACTTCCTATCCCGGCGGCAACGCGCCCGACGAACTCTCTCCCTCCCTCGGTCGCACCGTCCCCCCGTCC
>Ga0163153_10008349_pt1 | contig 10811 bp, 7 predicted proteins | sample OliLakLV19MP6IB1_FD_148629 | JGI IMG/M metagenome (GOLD analysis project Ga0163153, IMG submission 148629) | Freshwater microbial mat bacterial communities from Lake Vanda, McMurdo Dry Valleys, Antarctica - Oligotrophic Lake LV.19.MP6.IB-1 | ecosystem: Environmental > Aquatic > Freshwater > Lake... | reverse complement strand
GGAGAGGGAGTCAAGGCCCTGGCTGTAGGCGACGTTCCAGAGCATGGCTTTATTGTCCAAGGCGTTGATGCCGGGGGCGAGACGTTTCCTTAACGGGTGGCGGGCGGAGGCGGCGAGCGTGAGGGCCTCATGCGCGATGTCGAGTTGCCAGTCATTGCCGGGTAAGGCGTTGGCATCGAGTAATTGAAGAAATCCGCGAGCGGCGAATTCGGGCGGAGCGGTGCGGGCGAGTTCAGTGAGGGTGTAGATGTTGGGGTGGGCGGTGCGGCGCCGATCATCGATTTGGGCGGGGAGGGAGATGGCGAGGATGGCGGCGACAAGGAAGCGCACGATTACAGGGTAGCCGACGGGACTCTTCTCCGTTTCCCGATCAGGCGCCCGGCGACTTATACTGATTGAAGACACATGTCGTACAGTTACCTTCGTTTCCTTCTTCTGTCGGTCTCTATGAGCCTATTCGCCGCGCCGGAAAAGCAGCGATTTGCGGTGTACTTTGGCGGCGCTGGAGCAGACAACGGCAACGCCGTAGCGATCGACGCGAACGGCAACGCGTTTATCGCCGGACAAGCGGCGAGAGCCGCCGGGCGGAAAGGGGCTTTCGCCGCCAAGACGAATGCCGACGGTTCGGAAGTCCTCTGGACTGCCTATTTGAGCGGCGACTCGGCCAACGCCATCGCGGTCGACGGGCGTGGCAATGTTTGGGCGGCGGGAGATGGATTTCTCTCCAAATTGAACGCCGAAGACGGGCGAGTGGAGCGAAGCATAGAGACTGCGGCTATACAGGCGCTAGCCGTCGACGCGGCTGGAGCGGTGTATGTTGCCGGGAATGGATTTGTGGCGAAGTACGCTGAATTTGAACTGATTTATTCGGCCAGGATTGGCGGCGCGGCGCGCGGCTTGGCGGTGAATGCGCAGGGCGCGGCCTATGTCACGTTTGGCGAAGCGTTAAGCAGGCTGACGGCGGATGGCGGCGGTTTCGACTACACGGTTGACCTAGGGTGGCGGGCAAACGCCGTAGCGGTTGACGGAATGGGCGCGGCTTACGTGACGGGCGCGAATGCGCGGATGGCGAAAGTTACGCCGTCTGGAGACGCCATCGCGTTTCGGGTCGACCTGGGCGGCGTGCTGGAACAGGAAGGCAGCGGGATTGCGCTCGACGCGGCGGGTAATATCTATGTGACCGGCTGGACGAATTCCTCCGACTTTGCGGGGGCGCGGGGCTGGCATGGCGAGCGGGACGGGTTCCTGGTGCGGCTGAACGCCGCAGGGGAATTGATGGACGTGAATTTTGCCGGAACCGCGGCGCGCGATGTGCTGACCGCCGTGGCGGTAACGCCGGACGGGGATGCGTATGTGGCCGGATGGTCGGAAGGCGCGGGGCTTGGCAGCGGACCGCTGGCGCAGTTGCAGGGCGCGACGGATGCATTGCTGCTGAAGTTTGCCGGGGCGGGCGACCGGGCAGCTACCGGGACGACGACAACGCTGACGACGACACCCGGCGGATCGGCCGCCTTCGGACAATCGGTGCTGTTAACGGCCACGGTTACGCCGGCTGGCGGAACGGGCAAAGTGACGTTTTACGACGGCGCGACGGTGGTGGGCGTGGGTACCTTAAGCGGCACAACCGCAACGGCGGCGACGATTCTGCTGCCGGCGGGCGCGAGGGCGCTGCGGGCGTACTACGGCGGCGAGGTGAACTTCAACGCGAGTACCTCGGCAATTGTGGCGCTGACGGTCAGTGTGACGCCATCGCTGGTCCTGGCTCCAGCCGGGGGGACTTCGACGGCGATTGGATCGTCCCCAACACAGGTGAGCGTTGGCGATTTCAATGGCGATGGCCGCGCCGATCTGGCGGTGATCAGCACCACGGCGAATTTGATGACGATTCTATTGGCGAATGGAAGCGGCGGATTCACGGCCGCGGCCGGCAGTCCGTATACGACGGGAACGGGCGCCAGCGGGTTGACCGTGAATGATTTTAACGGCGATGGCCGCGCCGATGTGGCGGTGAGCAATTTGAACACGAACAATGTGAATGTATTCCTGGGAAATGGAAGTGGCGGATTCACCGCGGCCGCGGGAAGCCCGGTGAGTTTGGGCGCCGGCCCGCTATCGATCGCCTCAGCGGACTTCAATGGCGATGGCAACGTGGATCTGGTGACCGCGAATTTCGTTCCCGGCACGATCGTGCTTCTTCTTGGGAACGGAGCCGGCGGATTTTCCGCCGCGAGCGGAAGTCCTTTCGCCGCGGGGTCGGGTGCCTCATCGGTGGCTGTAGGCGACTTCAACAACGACGGGAAGGCGGACGTCGCGGTCACCAATTTCAACGCCGGCACGGTGACAATATTGCTCGGAAGTGGAGCGGGCGGTTTCACGCCGGCGCCCGGAAGTCCCATCGCAGGCGGCGGGGCGCCATCAATGCTGGTAACGGCCGACTTCAACGCCGACGGCAGGGCGGATCTGGCGGTAGCGAATTTCAATGGCTCATCGGTGGCTATTTTGTTAGGCAACGGAGCCGGCGGGTTTTCGGCGGCGGCCGGGAGTCCGGTGGCGGCCGGCGCTTCTCCGCGGTGGATCGACACGCTGGATTTCAACGGGGACGGCAAGCTGGACATCGCGGTGGCAAGCCCGACCGATGGTTTGGTAACTCTGCTGCAGGGTAATGGAGCGGGCGGTTTCACGGCGGCCACGGGCAGTCCATTCTCCGGATACAGTTCGGGAGGCTCTTTGGCGGTGGGTGACTTTACCGGCGACGGCCGCGCGGACCTGGTGATCGCCAACGGCGGGACGAATAACCTTTCGACGATTCCCGGCGCGGGTGCGACGCCCCTGGTGGTCTCCGGCACACCGCCGAGCCCGGTGACGACGCCCCAGACGATTACCTTCGTTACCCGCGATATGGATGGATATGCGAACATCTCGCGGCTCTACTTCCTGGTGAATACCACGGCCACGATACCTCAGAACTCCTGCCATGGCTTTTACGACCGGCCGGGCAACGTGTTCTATCTCTATAACGACGCATTGACGGTACTGCAAGGTCCGTTGGCCGCCGGTTCGGGCGGCACGCTTCAAAATGGCCAGTGCATTCTTTACGGGACTGGATCGGGCTTAGTTTCCGGCGCCGGAACCGATCTAACGGTGAATATCCGGCTGGGAATGCTGGGGCTTTACTCGACGACGACGGAGAATATCTACTTGTGGCCGGTCGATAATCAGAACCTGGGAACGGGCTGGGTGCAGACCGGTTCGTGGATTCTGGGAGCGCCGGTGGGCAATGTTCCGCCGACGGTGGTTTCCGGTACGCCGGCGAACCCCACCACGACGCCGCAGACGTTCACCTTTACGGCGCGCGACGCTAACGGATCGGCCAACATCGACCGCATTTACTTCCTGGTGAACACGACGCCCAATGTGCCGGTGAACTCCTGCCACGGATTCTATGACCGCGCGACCAACGCGATCTATCTTTACAACGACGCCGTCACGGTGCTCCAGGGGCCTTTGACGCCTGGAGCTGGCGGCATCTTGCAGAATAGTCAATGCGGAGTGAATGGGCCTGCATCGGCGCTGGTCTCCGGCGCGGGCGCCGATCTAACGATTAGCCTGAATCTGAGCCTGTTAGGCAACTACGGGGTCATCACTCAGAACGTCTATATTTGGGTTACGGACAGGGAGTCCAACGGAACGGGCTGGGTGAAGACCAGCACGTGGGGCTTCCCGACTGGGCCGCAGCCGCCCACGGTGATTTCCGGCACGCCGGCAAACCCGAGCGGTTCGCCCCAAACCTTCTCCTTCCTGGCGCGGGATGCCAATGGGGCAACGAACGTCAATCGGGTTTATTTCCTGGTGAACTCGACGCCTTCAATTCCAGCGAACAGTTGCCACGGTTTCTACGACCGGCCGTCGAATCTGCTTTATCTTTACAACGACGCGCTAACGGTGTTGCAGGGACCGGTGACGCCCGGGACCGGCGGAACGCTGGCGAATACGCAGTGCAGCTTAAACGCAGCTTCTTCGGCGCTGGTGTCGGCCTCTGGTACCGACCTGACCCTTAACCTGGGACTGAGCTTGCTCGGCAGCTACGCCACTTCCACGCAGAATGTTTACATCTGGGTGGTGGATGCGGAATCCAATGGCACCGGCTGGGTGAAGACCAGCACGTGGGGCAACGGCGTGGCGCCGCAAGCGCCGACAGTGGTTTCCGGCACGCCTGCCAACCCGACGGGAACGCCGCAGACCTTTACCTTTGTGGTTCGTGACGGCAACGGATTCTCCGATATCAACCGGGTGTACTTCCAGGTCCACACAAGCCCGACGGTGCCGGCCAATACCTGCCATGGATTCTACGATCGCGCCGCCAATGCGTTTTTCCTTTACAACGACGCCATAACGGTACTGCAAGGGCCGTTGACGCCGGGTAGCGTGGGAACGTTGTCGAACACCGCGTGTACTCTCAATGGCGCGACTTCGACGCCGGTTTCTGGCTCCGGCACGGACCTGACCGTCACCATGGGCCTGAGTTTGCCGGGCACTTACGGGGCCGGACAGCAGAAAGTCTACCTCTGGGTGACCGACAATGCCGGCGGCGGAACAGGCTGGGTGCAGGCGAGTACTTGGAATTCGTCCACGGGTGCGCAGACGCCAACGCTGGCCGGTGCAAGTCCCACGAATTCGACCACGGCAACGCAGACGTTCACTTCGACGGGCCGTGACTTGAACGGGTTCTCCGACGTGAATCGGCTCTACTTCCTGGTGAACACTAACCCGTCGATTCCGGCTGGAAGCTGCCATGGCTTCTATGACCGGGCGAGCAATGCGATCCACCTGTATAACGATGCCGTGACCGTCTTTTCGGCACCGTTGATTCCGGGAGTGGCTGGGACCATTCAGAACAGCCAATGCGCGATCAACGGCGCGGCGTCGTCAGTGACGGGGTCCGGCACGGATGTGGTGTTGAACCTCAATATCACGCGGCAGGGGAGCTATGCCACCGGGTTACGGAATCTCTATATCTGGGTGGTCGATAACGCCAGTGCGGGAACTGGTTGGGTGCAGGCGAGTAGCTGGTCGTTGTAGATCGTTCGATTAACCGAAGCGGCCTCGGGGTTCCGGGGCCGTTTCTATTTGCGGGTGGCGGGCGGTATGTTCAAGTGGCGACCGTTGGTCGAAAGCTCGTACGGTGCCACCAAAGCTGGTTGGCAAACCATCGGCTGAATTTGGTTTGAACCAATCGGGGAGGGGCAAGCGCGGCGCGGTTCGCCGGGCTGGGTCCACCTGCTATGATTTCTTCAGAAGCCGGAAATTCCGACTTTCGATCACTAAGCGTTTCACCATGACATCCATTGTTAAAATCCATCGTAAAGGGCAGATGACCTTACCAAACCGCCTTCGTACGCTAGCCGGTATTGCTGAAGGCGACTTCGTCGAAGCCGCGTTCCTTCGGGGCAAGATTGTAATTACCCTGCAGGGGACGACCGGGCGTTCAAAGTTCCCCACGGCGGACGACGACTACACTCCCGAGCAGCGCCGAACAATCGATGCGCGGTTAGCGGAGGGGCTTGCGGACGTAAAAGCCGGACGAATTCACGGGCGCTTTGCGTCTGCCAAGGACGCCAGCGCTTATGTTGAAAAAGCCGTGACCGCGGGATCAGCGCCAACCCAAATTAAACGCAAGGTGCGATGAAAATTGAAATTGCCGACCGCGCCCTGACATCGCTCAGGAAGGCTCCTCCCGCGGTTCGGAAGGCTTTCCACAAGCAAATCATTTTGTTGGAGCGGACCCTTTTTCATCCTTCCCTGCACACCAAGAAGTACGACGAAGCCAACGATCTATGGCAAGCTCCCGTCAACCGAAGTTGGCGTTTCTACTTCCTCATTCGATCTGATAAATACATAATCACCGATGTCGTTCCACATCCCAAGTAACCAAGAGAATCGCCTTTAGATCCGACCGCTTGCCGAGCCGAAACGCCGTGGGCACCTAGCCGCTGTAGGTTCTACTTCCCGGTTTCAAATTGGATCGTCGAATCAGCGGCGGTTCGCTGAAAACCGCTGCTGGTCAACGCCATGGTGATGACACGCTTATACCCGAACAGCAGATCCAGCCGGAACTCGCTGCCATAGGAGGCGGGGAACCAGACGTTTTCCGCGACGCGCTGGTAGGTGACGGCGAAGCCCGTCTGGCGGATGTTGCTGCCGAATACGACACGGACGAAAAGCGGCATTTTGAAATTGAGGTCCGTAGCGATATTGACCGGTTGGTATTCGGCGGCGTCGATGTATGCGTCGCCTTTCCATGGGCTACCCGGGCCGCCCTTTTTGGGTTGAAAGGTCAAGTGGTGGGTCAGCCGGCCTTTGTAGTCTTTGGTGTCAATGAGGACAAAATCGTAGTTGGCCAAGGCGTCGGCGCCGAGGGGGAAAAGGCTCTTGGGAATGCCGTCGCGCGAGTATTTGTCGTCGACGAGGTCCTTGGTCAGATTGTCGAGAAGTTCGCCATCGATATCGAGGCCTTTGCCGCGTGTTTCAGGATCGGTATATTTCGTGACGTGCTTGCCGTGATGAATCTCGCCTTCCACGGAGACCAATTTTTTCTCGGTGGAGCCGGGCGTGGGCAGGACCGAGTATTGGCGGATTTCCTGGCGGGCCACTTTCCCGTTGCTGCGGATAAATCGGGAGCGGACCGTTTGGTTGTAGACGAACTGGCGGCGTTCGGCGGCGGCCCGTTCCATATTGGCGGCCACTTTGGCCATGATTTCCGCGGCGGTTTCGGCGCTGACGGCGATGGCGGCTAGAAGGACGAAGGCTCGCATGCCGATTCAGACGATAGCAACGCCGAATTCGTTCCCGATGGCTTCGCCGCATACTGGAGTTCGTAAAGCCGCCAATAAATGCCGCGTCTGGCGATCAGTTCGGCGTGGGTTCCCGCTTCATGGAGTTGCCCTTTGTGAAAGGCCATGATGCGTGTGGCCGATTGGATGGTGGACAGCCGATGGGCAATGACAATGGCGGTGCGGCCCGCGAGGAGTTCGCGTTGCGCGTCTCGGATTCGAAGCTCGGTTTCGGTGTCAACGCTGGACGTGGCTTCGTCGAGTATCAGCACGCGGGGCTCATGTACCAGGGCGCGGGCGAAGCTGATGAGTTGCTTCTGGCCGGTAGAGAAATTTGCGCCACGCTCGGCGACGGGCTCGCCGAGTCCGGCGGGGAGGGAATCGATAAATTCCAGCAGGTTGACGCGCTGGGCGGCTTGGCGGATTTGCACCTCGGTGAGGCCGGGAGTGCCGAGGGTGATGTTGGACCGGATGTCGCCGGTGAAGAGCCAGGGATCCTGCAGTACGATGCTGAAGAGCGCACGGAGGTCGCCGGGGCGGAACTGGCGAATGTCGATGCCGCCGAGGCGAATATGGCCGCGTTGGACATCGTAGAAACGCAGCAGCAGATTGGTAAGGGTCGTCTTGCCGGCGCCGGTATGGCCGACGATGGCGACAGTTTCACCGGGGCGAATGGTGAAGCTGATGTCGCGGAGAACCCAGTCTTCGTTGTTATAGGCGAACCAGACGTTTTCGAAGGCGATGGTGTGGTCAGCGGGGATGGGTTGGGGCTGGGCGGGCGCCTGAATCGCGGGTTGTGTATCGAGGAGTAGGAAGATGCGCTCACCGGCTGCGGCGGCGGCTTGGAGCACGTTGTATTTTTCGCTCAGGTCCTGGATGGGCCGGAAGAAGCGGATGGCGTATTGGAAGAAGGCGACTACGGTGCCGAGCGAGGCCTCGCCGGCGGGCACGGAAAAACCGCCGTAGACCAGCAGCCCGGCCAGTGCCAACATGCTCAGGAATTCCACCACCGGATAGAACCAGCCATAGGCGTGTATGGACTCCTTGTAGGCGGCGGTGTGGTCGAGATTGATTTTGGCGAAATCGCGGCGGCTGCGTTCTTCGCGATTGAAGAGTTGGACGATGGCGATGCCGTTGATGTGCTCCTGGAGAAAGGCGTTAATGCGGGCGACGGCGGTGCGGATGCGGCGATTGGAGCCGGCGACTTCGGTGCGGAAGCGCATGGCGGCGGCGACGATGAGCGGGGTGGCGAACAGCACGATCAGCGTCATGCCGGGGCTGAGAGAAAATAGAATGACCAGGAGCCAGAGGAGCATCAGCAAGTCGCCGAAAATGGCGACGAAACCGGAGGAAAAAAGCTCGTTGAGCATATCGACATCGCTGGTGACGCGGGTGACGACGCGGCCAATCGGATTGCGGTCGAAATAGGCGATATCGAGGCGGTGGAGGTGGGCCATCAGGTCGCGCCGAAGATCGAACATGGCGTGCTGGCCGGTGCGGTTCATCAACAGCTTCTGGCCGAACTCGGTGAGCAAGGCGAGGACGACGAGCGAGAGATAGGCGATGGAAAGAACGGCGAGGCCGCGATAGGGGTCGGCGGGGAGGGCGAAGGGCAGGGCGGCGACGGGAGCGTTAGTGAAGTAGCGGTCGACGGCGTACCGGGTGAGAAGGGGGCCGAGGGAATCGAAGAGGCCATGGAGGGCGACGAGCAGGAGGGTGAAGGCGACGCTGGTCTTATAGGGCTTCAGGTAGACGGCCAGGCGGCGCAACATGCGGCCGTCGTAGAGTTTGCCAATGGGTTCGTCGGCCTGCACTTCTTCTAGTTTACGGGCTGGTGCTGTTACGCTGGAAGAAGATGGATGGAGTCATTGTCGTTGATAAGCCCAGTACGTGGACTTCTCACGATGTCGTAGGGAAAATGCGGCGCATCGCCGGGACGCGGCGGGTGGGTCACTTAGGGACGCTGGATCCGATGGCGACCGGCGTGCTGCCACTGGTATTGAACCGCGCGACGCGGCTGGCGCAGTTCATGATGAAAGCCGACAAAGTCTACGAGGCCGAAGTGCGGTTCGGGTTTGCGACGAACACGTATGACTCCGAGGGTTATGCGACGACGGAGCCAGTAGCGGTGACGCTGGATCCGGTCGTGGTGGAGCGGGCGTTGGACGCGTTTCGCGGCGCGTTGTTGCAGACGCCGCCGCCGGTGTCGGCGAAGAAGGTCGATGGCGTGCCGGCCTATAAGCTGGAACGGAAAAACAAGCCGGTGAAACTGGAGGCGGTACCGGTGACGGTGTTTTCGCTGGAGATGGCATTTTGCGAAGGCGACGCGGCGCGGTTGCGCGTGCATTGCTCGGCGGGCACTTACGTGCGCGCGATTGCGCATGAACTGGGGAGCGCGCTGGGCTGTGGAGCGCATCTGTCGGCGCTGCGGCGCACGCGGGCGGGATCGTTCACGATTGAGCAGGCGCAGACGCTGGAGGAACTGATGGAATTGGCGGCGCTGGGACGGTTCAACGAAGCGGTTGTGCCGGCGGTGAACCTTTTGCCGGACTTTCCGGCTGAACGGGTCGACTTGGCGACGGCGACGGCAATCCGGCAGGGCCGCGACTTCCATGTCTCGCCGTTTCGCGTTCGCAATGGAGCGCCATTCGTGCGCGCGGTTGGCGAGGACGGGGAACTGGTGGCCATCGGCAAGATGCGGCTGCCGAACATTTATCACCCCATGTTAGTCCTGTAAAGTTTTGGAACTTTCGCAACTTTTCCATCGTAGGAATAGTGGAGCCGAAAAATGATCCGAATCGCGTTGGGCATTTTGCTTATGATTTGGGGTACAGTCGCTTGCTCACACCGCGAACGGCACCAAGTGCGGCATGATTTGCGGGAGGCGAGCCGGGAGGTGGGGCGATCCTTGCGCGACGCAGCCCAGGACGTGCGGGACGCCGCGCGGGAAGCGCGGGATGAGGCGCGGCGGGCGCATATTGAAGTGCGGGACGAGTTGCGCGAGGCCGCCAGCGAGGTGGAGCGCGAGACTTCGGAACTGAAACTGGAAGCCCGCCGGGAAGCCTACCGGATGCGCCGGGAAGCCGAGCGCGGCTGGGCGCACTAACTCCCTTTTTTCCTGGCCACCCAGCCCACTTTATTCGTCTGCCGGCCGCGGGCGATCGCCAAGGCGCCGCCGGGAACCTGGTCCGTAATCACGGAGCCCGCCGCGATGTAGCTGCCCTCTTCCAGCGTCACCGGCGCCACCAGCGTCGAGTTACTGCCGACAAACACGCCCGCTCCAATCGTCGTCGGATGTTTCTTCTTGCCGTCATAGTTACAGGTGATCGTGCCGGCGCCGATGTTGGACTTGGAGCCAATGGTCGAATCGCCCAGATACGTCAGATGATTGGCCTTGGCGCCATCGCCCATGGCCGTGTTTTTCAACTCCACGAAGTTGCCAATATGCACGTGCGCGCCGACGCGGTTCTTCAGCCGCAAACGGGCGAAGGGGCCGATGTGCGCGGCTTCGCCGATCCGCGAGTCGTCGATTACACAATAGGGCTGCAAGATCACGCCGTCGGCAATCACGCTATTGCCGATCACCGAACCGGCGCCGATAACGGCGTTCTCGCCGATAGTTGTACGGCCCAGGATGCGCGAATTGGGCTCGATGATTGTGTCCGCGCCGATGGTCACGTCAACGTCGATGGAGACAGTCTCCGGCCGCTCGATCGTCACGCCGTCGAGCATCAACTGCGTCGTCTTGCGGGCGCGAAAAATTCGATCCACTTCGGCCAGTTCCACCTTCGTGTTGATGCCCAGCAGTTCGCTGAAATCGGCGATGATCTGCCCGTCGACGCGATGGCCATGGGCCCGCAGGATTTCCACCATATCGGTGAGATAGAACTCGCCGGCCGGATTGTTGGTGGTGATGCCGTCAATGTGCCGCCAAAGCAGCGCGGCGTCGAAACAGTAGATGCCGGAGTTAATTTCGCGGAT
>Ga0163153_10008348_pt1 | contig 10812 bp, 6 predicted proteins | sample OliLakLV19MP6IB1_FD_148629 | JGI IMG/M metagenome (GOLD analysis project Ga0163153, IMG submission 148629) | Freshwater microbial mat bacterial communities from Lake Vanda, McMurdo Dry Valleys, Antarctica - Oligotrophic Lake LV.19.MP6.IB-1 | ecosystem: Environmental > Aquatic > Freshwater > Lake... | reverse complement strand
GGATAGCCATATACGCATCGGCCCCCAAGGAGAGGGCATAGATTAGATCAAGCTCATTCTTCTGCTCAGCAATAATCATGATGGGAATAGAGCTATGGGCGCGTATTTTTGTGCAAAGGTGGAATACATTGGTATCGGCCAACTCGGTATGCAGCAGGATCAGATCAAAGGGGGTGTGCTCTAAAGCGGCAAGTGTTTCACTACCCGTTTGCACAAGTTGCACATCATACCCAACCTGGCTCAGTTCATTGTACAGCATAGTACAAGCCAGAGTGTTTGTCATTGCGACGAGAATGGAAACACGGGCTGTCGCTAGGGTTAATGGGTCGTATAGGTGCAGGCGCTGATAATCCACTGGCACTATATGCACATTCCTCATAGTCTGGCGGGGAAAGAAAAGCATATACACCCTATTTCTATGAATTTTGACAAAGGCAGACCAACCCATCAATTACTCAATGAGTCATGCTATAAAGATTATGACGTTGTGGTGATGATTTGGTAACGGCGAAATTGGGGCAATATAGCAAACTGGGGCAAAGGCATAATGCAGTGTAAACATAATCATGGGACGGTAATACGCAATGGTCGCGACTGTACCAGGGTAGACCTCCGGGAAGTGCCAAAGATTATTTCGGTTAGAGCGCGTAACGATTGGGCACTTCCTGGAGGTCTACCCTTTCGGCAAAGTAACATTTTCTGCCGCTTAGAAAATGTTACGGCTCAACCGGATCTCATGTGGTTGACAGCGTCGAATCAATTCGACGGCTGCTATGCCAAACCTGCTTAAGCAGGTTTGGCATAGCAGCCGCCGGTTTCAACCGGTGGTATCCTTGTCAACCACATGGATTCCAAATGAGCCAATGTTACTTTGCGCCCAACGCGATCAGTTCTTCATCTGCATCAAGGCGCAGCCACGCTATTGGCCGCCAGTTTCCCCTGGTAGAGCAAGGTGGGGCCGGGCGGAATCTTGTCGGTGCTGATCCCTTCTTTCACGGTCGTCAGTTTTGCCCCACTGGGTAACAGAGCTGCCGTCGCCACTGAGGTCAGGCTCTCCCCCGCATTGCCGATCTCCAGGAAGGCGCCAGGTGTCTCAATGAAACTTTCGCCGGCTTTGTAGATTTGTTCGGCGCCTTGATCATCGCGCACGGTTAGCTCACCACCGGTCACCGTTACCAGCAACATGCCGCCATGTGTGTGGGCGGGTGTCCATGTGCCGGCAGGAAAGTCAACAATCAATTGCACCAGCTCAAATTCACCGAGGGATTCCGTGACCGCCTGCTTGTGTTGATAGACCACGGTGGGACCGGGCGGCGCGCTGTCGGTGCTGATGCCTTCCTTCACCGTTGACAGTTTCGCCCCACTGGGTAACAGGGCGGCCGTTGCCACCGAGGCCAAGCCCTCCCCGGCATTGCCGATTTCGAGAAAGGCGCCGGGCGTCTCCGTGAAACTTTCGCCGGCTTTGTAGATCTGTTCAGCGCCTTGATCATCACGCACGGTTAGCTCACCGCCGGTCACCGTCACCAGCAACATCCCGCCATGTGTGTGGGCGGGTGTCCAGGTGCCAGCGGGAAAATCAACAATCAATTGCACCAACTCAAATTCACCGGCCAGTTCAGCGGCCGGACCAAGCGCGGCAGCAGGTGCGGCAGCCGGCGCCGGCGGCGCGATGACGAGATTGCAGCCCGCCAGAAGCAAGAGCAGCAAACCAATCACCAGGGAACGCGGGACAAACTGCATCTTATTCATATCGATCTCCTTGTTAAACATTATAGGGTTGGGTGGACATAGTCAAATACTATCCACTGATTTACTGACCTATTGATTTACTGATCTACTGATTGCTGGGCGCCGGTTTTTCAGCGTCGGTTATGACCGTCTGATCTTCCAGAAAGGCAAAGAGCCGTTCCAGGGTGGCGAAACCCAAGCGCTCGCCCGTGTGTGGGTTTTCCAGCGAGGCCCGCCAGACGGTTTGATCTTGCTGCTGCACCGGCCACAGCCGTAAAAGATAGGAAAGACGCGGACGTTGATGGTGGGTCATAGTTGAACCCTCATAGCAACTAGGCTCGCAGGAACAGGTTGTGCATCTTGTGTTTCTCCTTTGTTGAACCATGCTGAATGATAGAAAGGTGGTGATCAAGCGCTGCGCATCGAATAAATCTGCTATGTGATCACTCGATATTGTCATTTTCGCTGACAACCGTTAGTAAACCGTTAAAAGAGCAGAGCAATAAAAAACTCCTTGCTTTTTGTCCGCCCATCCAGTATACTGAGCTACGTTCCCAAGTAGCTTTCCCAATCGACTTTCCCTGTGTGCGCTACAACAGCGCTTGCGCTTTAGCCGATGACTGCCAACCATCGGAGTTAGGAGGCCCCCATGACTCATCTATCACTCGCCTTGCTTGGTCCAATTCAAGTGACATTGGCTGGTCAACCCATCACGCCCTTCAAGTATGACAAAGTGGGGGCGCTGCTGGTCTATCTAGCGGTGGAAGCGGCACGCGCCCACGAGCGTGAAGCGTTGATGGGGCTATTCTGGCCCGATCTACCCGAAGAGGCGGCGCGCAACAATCTACGCCAGGCGTTGGTCAAGCTGCGCGATGCGATTGGCGATCGTGCTGCCGACCCACCCTTTCTGCTCACCAGCCGCGCCATGCTCCAGTTTGACCGAGCGAGCGATCATCAACTGGATGTAGCTGTCTTTACGGCGCTGCTCGACGCCTGTGATCACCATCCCCATCGCCATCCTGAAAGCTGTAAAACTTGCGCTCAACAGTTGCAACAGGCCGTTGCTTTGTACCAGGGACCTTTCTTGGCTGAATTTTTTCTGCCCGACAGTGCGGCCTTTGAAGAGTGGGCGTTGGTCAAACGTGAGGGCTTGCACCGGCGCATGGTGGACGCGCTGGGCCGACTAGTGCGCTACCATGAACGGTGCAGCCACTACCCACAAGCACTTCTCTACGCCCAACGCCAGTTGACACTCGAACCGTGGGCCGAGGAAACGCACCGGCAACTCATGCGGTTGCATCTCCTCAACGGCGACCGCACCGCTGCGCTGGCGCAATATGAAAGTTGTCGCCGCGTCCTGGCCGCCGAGTTGGATGTAGCACCGGAAGTAGCCACGGTTGCGCTCTATGAACAGATCCACAGAGAAGATTTACCCGATACGCGTTACGAGAAAACTCATCACCTGGCAACCGCGCAAATTCAAAACCAAAAATCTAAAATCCAAAATCGCCTACCCCTCCAACTCACTCCCTTTGTCGGCCGCGCCATCGAATTGACCGAGCTTAGCCGGCTGCTGGATCGCCCCGAGTGCCGCTTGGTGACCATTACCGGGGCGGGCGGCATTGGCAAGACGCGGTTGGCTCTGCAGGCCGCAGCCGCGCATGGCGATGACTTTACGGATGGCATCTTTTTTGTGCCGCTCGTCGGCGTGACGACTGCCCATTTTCTGCCCCATGCCATCCTGGCGGCGCTCGGCATTCCCTTGCAAGCCCAACCGTCGGCGGATGAACAGTTGCGCGCGCTCTTGCAAAAGCAGGAGCTGCTGCTGGTGTTGGACAATTATGAGCAACTGCTGCCGGATGTGAAACTGTTGCTGGATATCCTCTGTGCCGCGCCCAGCATTGTGCTGCTGGTAACCTCACGCGAACGGCTGGCGTTGCAGGCCGAGTGGCTCTTTGCGCTGGATGGACTCAGCCATCCTCCTGCCGGCGATTCCTCCGCTTATGCAGACGGGTATGAGGCAGGGCAACTCTTTGTGCAACGTGTACAACAGACGCAACGCACCTTTATCCCAACCCGCACCGAAGACCAGGCTATACGGCGCATCTGTCAACTAGTAGAGGGGATGCCCTTGGCGCTGGAACTGACCGCGGCGGCAGTGCGCGAGCAGTCGTGCGCGACGATTGTGACTGCCCTGGAACAGGGTCGGCTCCCGGCATCCACCCCACTGCATGACCGGCCGGATCGTCATTGCAGCATGGAGGCGGTCTTTGCCCAATCGTGGCGCTTGCTTTCTGTGGCGGAAGCGCGCGTTTTGCGCGCGTTGTCCGTCTTCCGGGGCGGTTTTCTGGTCGAGGCGGCGGAGACAGTGGCCGGCGCAACACCGGCAATTCTGGCGGCGTTGGTCGATAAATCACTACTGCGCCGTAACCGGGCCGGGCGGTATGATCTACATGAACTGGTGCGGCAATACGCCAATGAGCAACTGGCGGAATGCGGCGAGTTTGACGCTGTGCAGAAGCGCTATACCTCTTATTTCTTGAAGCTATCTGAAGAAGCGCAAGCTGGCATGGATGGTCGACAGCAGAGCGCGTGGATGATGCGCATAGAGCAAGATATCGATAACCTGCGTGCGGTTCTCAAGTGGCTTGCCCTACACGCCGCAGGGGATGGTCTGTATATGACTTCTAATCTATATTGGCTTTGGCAATCAAGAAGTTATCTTCAGGAAGGCCGCGATTGGCTCGCAGTCACGTTGGCGCATTCTGCGTCAGTTTCATCCTATATCCGCGCAAAGGCTTATGATGACGCCGGCTTTCTTGCCATCGTCATAAACAAGATCGAAGAAGCAGAAGAACTGTTTGCCCAAAGTTTGGCGCTTTATCAACAACTCGACCCAACCGATCGGTGGGTTGCGGAGGGGTTGGCTAGGGTCATTAACCATCACGGGGTTGTGTCACTCTTTCGTGGTGACTATCCACAGGCGGTGCAGTTATGTCGCCAAGGGTTGGCAGTCGCACAACAGAGCGGTGACCAAATGTGGGCATCTTCTGCCTTATACTTTGCCGGCGAAGCGTTCTATCTTCAAGGGTTATTTGATCGAGCCAAGAGCAGTTATGAGGAGAGTCGCATCTTGAATGATGCCGTGGGCAATCTACGCCAGTGTGGGCACAGATTCACCCGCCTAGGGCATGTTGCCTGTGCGCTAGGTGATTTGACGCAAGCCAGCACGTTGTTTTCAAAAGGGCTAATGCTAGCTACTGAATGTCATGATCTGGTAGGGATCGGTATGGCACTGATTGGGTTGGCGAGAATGGCTGCTAGCCATGGCGATTATCAACGCGCGACTATCCTTCTAGCGGCCAAAGAAGAAATGACAGTCATCAACCCGATTGTGTGCTATTGGCCGATGGATCGCACGGAAAACGAGCGCACGCTGACGATTCTCCATGCCCAGCTAGACGACGCCACCTTTGCCACCTCCTGGACAGAAGGTCGCGCTCTGTCGCTGGAGCAAGCAGTCGCCTATGCTCTAGCGGATGAGGCGTGATCATATGGCTGTTATCAATTCACGGCAAAACCATTGTATGGCCGCTGATACGGTGAATGATAGGCCAGGACAATATCGAGGGTGAGTTGCAGATACCACGGGAGCACTAGCAATGGTTGAAACCATAGCCTGATACACCAAACCCACTTAAGTGGGTTTCCTATGTCAGCCGCCGGTTTGAACCGGCGGACTATGTCAGCCGCCGGTTTGAACCGGCGGACCGAATTCGCCAGCGGTATCAACCCTGACATGCACCCGTTTACACTGAGCGTCTTTTACTCCGATCTTACCGCCGTGGCCGGCTGCATCTGCCCCATACGCCAGGCTGGGTAGAGACCAGCCAAGAGGGCTGCGCCCAGGGCCACAAGAAAGGCTTGCAGAAAATGTTCCGGCCGGAGTTGCATTTCTAGGCTCCAGCCAAAGGAGCGAAGATTGATGATATAGATGAGGATGGCGGCCAGCACAAAGCCCATGGGCATGGCGATCAGGCCGGCGGTGGAACCGATCAAGCCGGTCTCCAACAAGGAGAGGCGCCAGAGTTGGCGGCGTGTCATGCCAGTGGCGCGCAGGATGCCGATCTCGCGACTGCGCTCCAGTTGCAAACTCATGAGGGTGCTCAAAATGCCGATAAAGGCGACAAGGGTTGCTAAAATTTGCAGCGCCACGGTAATGGCAAAGGTGCGATCAAATACTTCCAGCGCGTTTTGGCGCGTCCCACGGTTGGAACGCACCAGCAACTCCTGTTGACCGGCAAAAGCCGCGCGAATCTCACTGACCTTAGCCTCGACATCGACACCGGGCGCGACATGCAGCGCAATCGCCGAAATCTTCGTGTCCTCCCAAAATTGACGATAAATCGGGTCGTGAACAAAGACAATGGGCCGTACATCAAAATCAATGGCAATGCCGGCAATGGGAAAGCGCTCCACTCCTCGATCCGTCTGTAACGCCAAGAGATCGCCGACCTGAAGGTGAAAGCGGTTGGCCATCGGCTCGTTGATGATGACGCTGCCACCGGTCACTGCCGCCCAGGTTGCTTGCCAATCGCCGACAGCAGCGCGGTAGCGGCGTTTAGCCTCGGCCAGATCTTCGCTCAACGCCACCAGCCGCACTTGTGTCCCGTTGGTGACAACCGGATTCTGTGCTGGTTGATCAGCGGCACCGGGTTGCAAAAAGGCCAGAACATCAACCCCACGCGTGGTGGCGGTACGGAGTACACCTGACAATTGTTGGAGTTCGGTGATGACGGCCGGCTCTAAGGTGGTGGAAACTTGATTGGCGCTGAGCGAAGGGGGCGAGATGAAAATATCCGCCTGGAGCACATCTTCCAGCCATGCTTCCACGGTCGAGCGAAAGCTGCCGATCATAACGCCGACGCCGATAATCACACTCACCGCCACCATGAGCGCGGCGACCGCCACCGCGGTGCGGCTCAACGAGCGCGTGACCGTGCGTGGGGCCATCCGTCCAATCACCCCGACCCGGCCTGCAATCAAGCGCTGGATGCCTGTCATAAAAAGCAAGGTCAAGAGCGGTGTAAGCAGTGCGCCGCCCAGAATCACTGCAAAAAGACCACCAAAGGCAATGACCAAGTTCCACTCCGGCAGCAAAAGCGCTAAACCGATTCCGAGCAAGGCCAGTGCGCCCAGGCTCACCCAGGGCAAAAGCTGACGGGTGCGGTCTTCAATGTTGCTGCGTTTGAGCGCGCCGGCAGGGGGGACGCTGGTGGCCTCAAACGCGGGAATGGCGGCAGCCAACAGGGCAGCCGCCACGCCGATCACGCCGCCTTTAACGAGTGTCAGCAGCGGAATATCAATCTCACGCACGGCCACCACAAAGAAGAGATCGTTAACGGTCTGTGTCACGAGTTGCACCGCGCCTCGCCCTAGAATCACCCCCAACCCTAGCCCCAGCAATGTTCCTAGCAAACCTAAGAGCCCCGCTTCGAGCAGAATCAACAGATAAATTTCTTGGCGCGTCATCCCCAATGCGCGTAAAGCGCCCAGCACTGGTCGGCGCTGGATTACACTAAAAGTGACTGTGTTATAGATGAGGAACATGCCGACGACCAGCGCCAACAGGCTCAGCGCCGTGAGATTCAAGCTAAAAGCCGCGGTCATTTCATTGACGGTTCCGCTGCGGGCGGCGCTTTGTTCAATGCGGGCGCTAACAGGCAGGCTAGTAGCAATTTGCTGCAAAATGGCTGCGCCGGCTGCGTTATCTTCGATCAGCAGGTCAATCCGATCCAACCGGCCCACCCGCCCAAGAATTTCCTGGGCGCTGGCAATATCGGTGATAAAGAGGCCAGATAAGGCGCGGCGACTGAGATCATCGGTGGGGGCCAACAGCCCCACAATCGTCAACGATGGACGACGGCTACCCACTTGCACCGTCAACACATCGCCTACACTCAGCCCATAACGCTCGGCTACTTCGCTGCTCAACAGGATCGTATTGGGTTGCACCATCAAGGCTGTCAGATAAGCCGGGGCGGGGGTTTGCTGTTGATTCATCGCGCCTAAATAACTCCGAAAGGGTGCTTCGGCAAAGGGGTCAATCCCTAGCAAACGCATAGGCTGGGCGTCAAGTTGGAGGGCGGTCACATAGCTCTCCACCACTGGCGCACTGGCGCGATAGCCGATTTCTCGGCGCAACTGGGTGTAGATCTGCTCATCCAAGCCCGTTGGCCCACCGATGATTTGATGGGTGGCGCGGCCAGTGACCGTCTCCGTACCCAAGGCAAAGGCGCGCTCGGCTGAACCATTGGCCAAGTCAATCGCTACGATCATGGCCACGCCAATCGCGACGCCGATCACCAGAAACAAACTCTGGAGCGGTCGTCGCTGGGCATTACGCCAAGCCAGACGGAAAATGGTTTTTAGGGAATACGAAGATGATTGAGCCATAGTTGAGATGACAAGGTGACAAGATGAGCGCAATAATTAATTATTATCGATTGACAATTACTTATTCATTAACCAATTTGCCATGGACCAGATGTAACACCTGATCAGCCTGGGTGGCGATGTCGGCGGCATGGGTGGCCATGAGGAGGGTTTTGCCGGCGCCGCGGGTCAATTCTAGTAGTAGACCCAAGACGCTTTCGCCGGTTTCTTCGTCCAGGTTGCCGGTTGGTTCGTCGGCTAGGACGAGCAACGGGTCGTGGATCAAGGCGCGGGCAATCGCCACCCGTTGCTGTTCGCCGCCACTCAACTTATCAGGATAGGTAGCAAGGCGATCGCCCAGGCCGACCCGTTCCAGCAGCGCCGCAGCTTGTTGTGTTACTCCTTTATGAACACCGGCCAGTTCAAGCGGCAAGGTCACATTCTCCAATACGGTCAGGGTGGGAATCAGATTAAAAAATTGAAAAATAATCCCAATATGGCGACGGCGAAAGAGGGTACGCTGGTTTTCACTGAGCGCGGTCATCTTGACTTCTTCCGGGCCGTTGCAGATCACCACGTGGCCGCTGCTGGGGTCGTCAATCCCGGAGATCAAATTGAGCAAGGTGCTTTTGCCGCTGCCCGATTTGCCCAGGAGACAGATAAACTCGCCGGCATAGAACTCGCGATTGAGTTCATCCAAGACCGAGCGGCTGCGCCCCGCTTCCTGGTAGCTCTTGCTCAATGCCTCTAGCCGAATGATCACGGGCTTGGCAGCTTCGGCGCCATTCATTCCAGCCTGGTCTTTGACCAACGAGGCGCGTTGCTTATGATGCTGTAAAACTGGGTCTAGCAATGCTCGATCCTTTTACTTGTAGACTTTGCGATAACTACTCAGGCAGGTATAGGTGCGGATTCTGATAACACGGATCGTTTTAGGACGGCTCAAGTAATCCGCGTTATCCAAATCCGCACCTGTACCCTGGATTAAGCAGTTTCACTTTGAGAAAGAAATCACAAACCATCCCTATCATACTTCGCCTCACTGGCGTTTTCTGTCGGTATGCCGACAATGTTGTTTGGCAAATGGCAAGGCTGCGGGTATGATGGGGAGATAGAGAGAATAGAGTTCATATTACAATAATCGTAGGTGCGGTTTGTAACCGCACGTCCACGGGAGCACGTGCGGTTACAAACCGCTACGATTATCAATACAAAGAAAGGCAACCCTCTTATGAAAGCTGATCTCGACCGGATTATGGCCGAGCGCAATCTGGATGCATTGCTGGTAATGGGTGATGCCAGTGGCAATAAGATCCTCAATTATTTGACCAACGGCGCGCCCTTAGAGCGCGCCCTCGTTGTGAAAAAGCGGGGCGGGCCGTTGACGCTCATTCACGGCTCGATGGAACGGGATACGGCCGAGGAAACAGGGTTGGTGCTGGTTGACCGCGACAAAAAGTACAACCGCTATGAACTGCTCAAGAAACATGATGGCAATCGATTGGCCGCCGAGGTGGATTACCTAAACCAAGTGATCAATGACCACGGGTTGCAGGGTCGTCTGGGCATCTATGGTGCGCAGGACGCCGGCGCGGCCTTCAGTTTATTGAGCCAGTTGCAGAAAACGGCAGATAATGTCGAGCTGGTGGGCGAATTTGAAGAGTCGCTCTTTTCGCTGGCACGCGAAACCAAGGATGACCAGGAAATTGCAGAGTTGCGCGAAGCCGGTCGGCTCACCTGTATCATCATGGGCGAGACGCGTGACTTTATTCAGGAACACAACGTGCGCGATGGAGTTATGATGAAGGGTGCGCATGAGCCGCTTACGATTGGGGATGTACGCCAGTTTATCCGGGCGCGGCTCAACAACTATGGCATGAGCGAAGACCACGACACGATCTTTGCCCAGGGGCGCGATGCCAGCGTGCCACACAATCGCGGCAACGACGCCGCCCCGTTGCGGCTGGGTGAGCCGATCATCTTTGATTTTTTCCCTATGACCGGCAAGGGTTACTTTCACGATGTGACACGCACTTGGTGTTTTGGCTATGCACCGCCGGCGGTACAGGAAGCATGGGATCAGTGCAAGGAAATCTTTGACAAGGTCATGGGTGAATTAGAGATAGGGCGCGCCTGTCGTGATTATCAGGAGATGGCCTGTGATTACTTTGAAGCCAAGGGCCACCCAACCGTGCGCAATCAGCCAGGTACGCATGTCGGCTATGTACACGGGTTGGGTCACGGCATTGGTCTGGATATCCATGAAGAGCCGCGGCTGAGTCACTCCGCCGGCAATGATACCGTGCTCCAGCCGGGGCATGTGGTCAGTGTTGAGCCAGGGCTGTACTATCCCGATCGTGGCCTCGGTGTGCGCATCGAGGATTCAGTGGCATTTACCGAAGCCGGAGAACTAATTAATCTAACCGATTTTCCCTATGATTTAGTGATTCCGATGGGATAGAGTCAGGTCATTGGGTGATTGGTGATTTCGACAAGCTCAATCACCAATCACCCAATCACCAATTCGACAAGCTCAATCACCAATCACCCAATCACCAATTCGACAAGCTCAATCACCAATCACCCAATGACCAATTCGACAAGCTCAATCACCAATCACCCAATGACCAATTCGACAAGCTCAATCAC
>Ga0163153_10008344_pt1 | contig 10813 bp, 10 predicted proteins | sample OliLakLV19MP6IB1_FD_148629 | JGI IMG/M metagenome (GOLD analysis project Ga0163153, IMG submission 148629) | Freshwater microbial mat bacterial communities from Lake Vanda, McMurdo Dry Valleys, Antarctica - Oligotrophic Lake LV.19.MP6.IB-1 | ecosystem: Environmental > Aquatic > Freshwater >... | reverse complement strand
GTGCATCATAAATCCGATACCGTAGTGGAGGAGTTTGCATGTTCTTCGGCATTTTTGTTTGTCCATAGAGGTAAAACCTGGTAGGTGCGGGGTAACCGTCCGTCCAACCCCGTCCTACCCTTCGTTCTCTTCCTTTCGGTTTTTTTCTGCCCATTGATGTGGTAACAGGTCCTCTACGTTGTTGATATCGCGGGTTGGGAGGGTTTGCAACACGTCAGCCAGGTATTCCAGCGGGTTGATATCGGCTGTTTTGCAGGCGGCCAGGAGGGTGTAGGCCACCGCTGCGCGTTGGGCCGAGTCGTGCGAACCGGCGAAGAGGTAGTTTTTCAGCCTCGCCAGGTATTCTCGGCACCCTTACAACCAACGCCCAGACGCCGCGCTTGGGTGTTTTTTTCAACACCGAGCGCAATCCTACCGCAGGATGCTACTGGAAAAGTAGGTTTTTGTGGTGCCGTCAAAAGTAATAGATTTGCTTAGTTTTTCTACTTCTTTAACATGGTGATGCCTTCCACCGCTATTGAATTATAGTCAACGCAAAGTCGTTTTAAACGATGAGGAATTTCAACTATAGTCAACGCAAAGTGGTTTTGAACGAAGGATTGGTACAAGTGCTTGAAAGCGAAGGCTCCAAACCATCAAACCGTTCCAAACCACTCAAACTTGACTATATAATCAGAATGGAGCGGGGATTTCGAGTTGGGAGCATCGTGGGATACGTTTCCTGCGTGGTGAAAAATACCAACGCAGGGCGCTTGGGAGACGTGATTGTGGAGGGGCGAGGAAGAGCACGCGGGGCGAAGATGCCACGCTATTTGTGCCGTACTAGGCTACCTCCTCTCGTTGGTGCTAACGTTTTGCGGCTTGGCGATGTATCTTCCGTCACACTATTAGACATTTTTTAATTTGCTGGTCAAGGTACCGCCGAACCCTGTTCGGCGATGGTTGCCGAACAGGGTTCGGCAGTACATTTCGGCACTCATCTGAAAAATGTCTAATAGTGTGATCTTCCGTGCACAATCTGCTTACAACGCTTGTCTTTCGCGATGTGCAACTTTGCAGATAGATCATTTTTTCTCTGTATTTAAGTCGGCTAAAGTAGCCGTTCCGTTTAAAACATCTTTTAGCATTATTTCTATTACTTTTTGTGGCTCTTCAAAAATCGGGCTATGGGCAGAATTCTCAAATGTATAAAACCCTTTTACTGGCGCATGAAGAGCCTCAAAGTATTTCTTTGCCAGAACGTATGAAACCGTATAGTCGTATATCCCATGGAAAAAATAGACAGGGATGCTTACTTCATTTACCTGTTGGGTCAAATCTGTGGCAATGATTGTATCCCAGAGTGGGTGGACACCCGCTTGGGCTTTGCCTCGCCATAAATTGAATTTTTCCTTTAAAGTGTACTCCCTGCAGGTCAGAGACGGTATAAACACACCGGTTATTATTGAATTCATGTCACGTGTCGTACCAACTCCAAGACTGTGCATTGCCTCGTCACGCAGTTTGAGGTATCCATAAGGAATAACATCTGTAACTGGCGAAGCATCCAGTTTTCGTACCATTTTCCAGTCCTTTGCATCCCTGTATTCCTTCAGGATATATTCATACGCCAATCTTTCTGATTTTAAGTGATCTGACATCTGGCCAACCCCGATGTAAGCATGGTATAGCTCTGGTGCTCTTGCTGCTGCCTGGATGCCAATGTAGCTTCCCCCCGAACGCCCCATGAGGTAAATTTTTTCCTGCCCAAAACGGGTACGGAGGTAATTTGTCACCTCTTTTGTGTCGGAAATCATTTGATCAAGATTCATGGTCTCCGCAGGAATGTTGGCACTGTACGATAGTCCTGAGCCACGCTGGTCCCACCACACCACGGTGAAATAGTCTTCAAGAAAAGTAGGGTACTTCTGAGTAAGGAAGTAATCGGGTATACCACCATGAAGGTAAAGCAGAACCGGGTTTCCTTGGTTTTTACTCTTGATAATCATGCCCTGTCTAATGCCACCGATGGTAACAAAAACTTTTTCTGAAATACTTCCGGCAAGCAGATTACCTGTTTCATCAACATAGGGTAAAGGCTTACCAGGGCTAAGTATTAAAAGCACTCCGGTTAGTAAGAGTAAAAATATGCTGAGTCCTATCATAATCATTCGAATTGCTTTCTTTGTATACGTTTTTATTGTCTTTTTAATTTCCATTTAGAAATTCATTTTAATAATCGAGAAGAAGCAAAAATATTTTTATTGGAGGCGTAATCATCACAATTTAATTAAACGTTATCATGTGGAACAACTTCTGTAGCTGCACCATCCCTGGTGAACATGGTTCTTCTGTTTATTACGACCACAAGTGCTGCAATAAGGATGAGCAAATAGGTGTCGAATGGTTGGGCATCAGGAAAGATCGGATTGATGGCTTGAAAATGAAATAGGGCGGCTAAAAAAATACTTCCTCTCGATCTATTAAATAAAGGTGTCATAATTATGCTCATTGCAATTGTGCCTAAAAGAAATGGCGTAAATGACCATGCACTTTGTTGCGTTCCACTCAATAGGAACGCAGGTATATGCCATAAGCCCCAAACAACTCCTAACACTATCCCTGCCCATAGGGGTGCTAGTTTACGTTGCAATAATGGCAGCGCTATACCTCTCCATCCAAACTCTTCAATAGGACCCTTTATCATGGCAAGTACCAGGGCAATCACGAGCATTTGAAAAGAGGAAAATGGAAAAGACTCTGAAAATAAAGTCCCCTTAATTGCTGACCCGATAATAAATACCAGCGGTAGTCCAACGATCAAAAATAGATACCATGATAAGGAGCAACGCCACAGCAAAAATCTGGAAAGGAAATGTCTCAATCCTACCCAACCATTGTTGTAAAGAACTATAAAAAAAGCAGCAATGGCAGGTGCATAAACACATAAGTAGAAAAGAGGATGTTGACCGGTCAATTGACCAAAAAATCCGGTCATTTGATCAGGAAGAAATATAAATAGTGATAGAATTCCCCATGCCAAACCAAATGTAATGACGAGGAATACAATCAAGGAACTGAAGCGAACATCAATCTGCTTGATTTTATTGTTGGTCGGAGAATTCATCTTAATGTTCTATTTAAATGAAGGTATGAATAGCTTTCTAATAGATAATCCTCCTCTTTGAGCAGTGATAACATAAAGTAGGATGAAAGTCATATCAATTATTCCGGTAAACCAGAAGGTATTAGGGAAATCATTGACAAGAGCCATAAAAGCGTATAATTGAATCACATAAAATAATCTACCAATGATTAGACCCCCAACCACAAAGGCATAACGCTCAATATTTGTGGCCGACAAAAATTGCAGCCAAGCAAAACAAATAAAAAACGATCCAAGCAAAATTGAATAAAATGAATCTGTTGGCGGGCTATCAATTAGGCGGCCAGAAGCGATAAGGAATAAATACATCACAGCAGCTATTGTATCCCAAATACCACTGAAAACAAAAGTTAAAGCCAATGGCTTCAAGGATTTATTGCTCATTACGTTTCCTGTTGATTTTATTTTTTTGTTTCAATCATAATACTTCTAAATCAGGAAAGCACTTCATCAACTGGGCGTCTAAACGAGTAGGGCATTTTCTCAGCGTATCCAAACCGCACCAGCAGGAGCGGATGCCTATTGAGCAGATTAATTTCTCTAGTTAGGAACGTGTCGTAAATAACTTTCCGGTTTAGTATAGTGTAGGCTTATGTAAACCGGAAAGTTATTTACGACACGTTCCTCAGGATATTTTTTTTACTCTAAATTTTATCTTTTACACCCGATAAGTATCCCCCAAAACCCATGAAAAAAAATACAACTGGGTAAGCTACCCATCGTTCGGTACCACCTGCACCAAGTATTGGAATAAAGCCAGGTGCTCCCCAAAAGAATAACAATGTGATGATACCGGAAACAATAAAGATATATCGGAGTGGAGTTTTTATTATTGTAAACGACGCGATGGCCGCAATACCACCAATGTTAAATGTAAGCATAGAGAATATGCCATGCCAGGGCGTTACGTTGCCCGGAAAAACACCCACCCCTAGAATGCCAAATCCCACCAGCCCAAGCAAAATACTAAACAGCCATTTATTAAATGCTTTGTGAATGAACAATGATGCTAGTAAAATCATGCAGCCAGAAACCATCATAGTAGTATTAAAAATTGTGGCTGAAGGCTGGGTAATAATACTGTTCGGTGGTACTGTTGCACCAAGGTCGCTAATCTGGCTGAGGCGGGTAGTGTAGCCAGACGGGTAATATACCTCGCCTGTGATGATACCTAAGATAATAATAGCACCAGACAAATAGAGTAATATAGATGCAATGTTTAATTGTGATTGTTTGTTACCCATGTTTTTATTTTTTAAATTATTTGATTCGCTATTTTATCGTCGAAACATTGCATTCATTTTCATTCAGCCTAAATATGATATACCTGAATTTTCCGTCTGGATAATGCTAAACAGTAAAAATTAGTATTTGTGAAATGATGACTGCTGTTACTCCAAAAAACAACCCTGCTTCTTTCTTCAAGAAGCATAAAATGACAGGGGAAAGTTTCGGTTCATCCGGCATTTATTTGAATGTGCAATAATACTGGAATGTTTCAAATTTCTAAATCATTCGGCGGACATTTTATCTCAACAGAAGTGAGTAGAAAAAACGATCCGCTCTCAAAAAAAATCCCCCACACCCTTGTCCAATTTCCAAACTCTCCCTACCTTTGCCGTACGAACGTTCGGTATATGCCAGTCAAAAAAATAGAAAAACAGGAATTATTGCAGCGTTGCTGGGAGGTTTTCAACCGGCACGGCTACCACGGCACCTCGGTCAGTATGTTGGCGGAGGCCACGGGTTTGGGCAAATCGGGGCTGATGCACCACCATTTGTCCAAGGAAAGCCTGATGCGGGCCGTGGTAGAGTACGCACAGGAGACCCTGCGCAGCACCGTTTTTTCGGTAGCGCAGGAGGATTTGCCCCCGGAGCAGCGGCTTGAAAAACTCCTGCGCCGGCAGAACCGCCTCGTGAAAATGGAACGCCAGGGCTGCTTTTTTGCCAATACAGCCTTAGAAACAGGCCGCGAAGGACTTTTTAACGAAGCCATCCAGTCCATCTGGGACGAATGGAAACAAGTGGTATCCGGCATCCTCGGCGCTGTGATGCCGCCCGACGAAGCGGCGGCTACGGCGTATCGCCTGCTGTGTGAATACGAAGGCGCAATTATCATGTACAAAGTCAGCAACGAAGCGCAACACCTGGAGCAGTTTGTGGCCCGGGCGGTGGCGCTTTTTGGAAAAACACCCTCTCATGCAACGAATCATCACCAAAACCATCGGCCTCGGTCTTAACCTCTGGTCGCTGGCGGCACCCCAACAAGCCACCAAAATGGCGGTACAGATATTCTCCAAACCGCCCAAACCGCAGGTGCGCGAAAAAGAGCGGCAGTTTCTGGAAACAGCCCGGCAGATTCGCCGCGAGGTGGCCGGACAAAACATCGTGGAGTACCACTGGGGCGCAGCAGATGCGCCGCTGGTGCTGCTGAGTTACGGCTGGGCCTACAATGCGGGCCGCTGGCGCCATTTTGTGCCGGAATTGCTGGAAGCGGGCTACCGCGTGCTGGCTTATGACCCGCCCGGACACGGCTTGGCCGCTGTCGGAGTACTGAACATTCCTGCCAATGCCGACATTATCCGCGCATTGCTGGAGGAATACGGGCCTGCCTTTGCCATCGCCGGACATTCTTTCGGCGGCAGCAGCAGCGTATATGCCCTGAAGGATTTACCCCGCGGCCTGCACCCCAAAAGGATGGTGGTGATGGCCTCGTTCAGTTATGCGCCGCGTGTTTTTAAACAATACAAGAAAACCCTCGGACTTTGGTCGCCGCTGTACTGGAGTATGGTGCGCGGCTTTGAAGCGCGTGTCGGGCACACGCTGGATTACTACGATTTTGCTGTGATGAGCGCCGCTTTCCCGCATGTAGAGGCATTGTTGGTGCATGATCCGGGCGACGCAGTGACGCCTTACGCGGAAGCGCGGCGCTACCACGATTTCTGGCCGGGCAGCCATTTGTACAGCCCCACGGAAGGTGGTCACCACCTCGGCACGGCGGGCGTCACGCGGGCAGTGTTGGGATATATCCTCGATGGGGAGGTGCCGGCGCAGGCGGAGCGGCAGGAGCGGGCGGTGTACGCGGAGCACGAACTGGTGCGGTATTTCGCGGGTTTATGAGTAAGTCCGAAGTGCGAAGTCGTCAGTGCGAAGTGCGTAGGGTGATGGGTGATGGGACACGGATGAAAGGATGGGACACGGATTTTTTCTCGCCAAAGCCACTCACGGCAACAAGTCTAATGGACGCATGAAAAAGCAGCAACTCCCTCGCATCGCCTTCCTGATTAGCCTGTTATGGCCTTTATTTGGCCGCTTCCCAGAATACGCCGACCCTCAAAGAAAAAGTGGGCGAATGGTATATCGACATTACCACAAGACTAAGACTTTTCCAATGGGTGTTTTTTCGGCGCGTCTGGGGTTTGCGCGGCACCCGTATCGCCCAGGTAAATGGTTCTTTGCGGGAAAGGAATCTCTATACCTTCCGTGTCAAACCGCTTTTTGAGCCGCTCGTTGTATGCCCGGCCCAATCGCCATTGCTCCCCGGGTTTGGTTTTAAACCTCGCTTTGATTATCACTGCGCTTTCGTCGAACCGGTCAACGCCCAAAACCTCAAGCGGTTCTAAAATAGCCCCGGAAAACGCTTCATCTTTAGCCAACTCGTCCCCCACCTCCAGCATTACGTCTTTCACTTTATCAACGTCTTCCTTGTAGGCAACTCCAATGTCAAACACTGCGGCAGACCAATCTTTGGTGCGATTAGATAAGGTATTGATTTTCCCACTTTGAAAAATATGTACGGTACCAGTGAAGTCTCGGAGGATGATCGTCCGCAAAGCGATTTTTTCAACGAGGCCCGCCGTGTCATTGATCACGACTACATCGCCTTCCCGTATCTGATTTTCGATCAGCAGAAAAAAACCGCTGATGAAATCCCGAACGAATTCCTGCGCTCCAAAACCAATCGCCAACCCAACGATTCCCGCACTGGCCAAAATAGGGGCAATATCAATGTTGACTTCCCGGAGCATGATGAGGATAAACACTACCCAAATCACGATCTTTCCGGACTGCCGGATGACGTTGATCAAAGTGTTCACCCGTTTTTCCTTTTCCTCCAGACTCTCTTCCAGGCGGCTATATTGGGCTGCTTTCATCATAGTGAGCTGTAGTCTCCTGGTTACCCTGCGAAATAGCCATTGGGAAACGCACGCCAGAAAGAAGACGAACAACAGCGATGGCAGCGTATTGATGATCCAGTTGAACACGTTTAGGTTGAATGTTCTCCAAAATTCTGCTGAAAAATATTGTTCCATAATTTAAGGTATTGATAATCAGGTGTTTCAAACGATACTCTTTATATTCATCCGCCTTGCCACGCTCCCTAAGCCTCTTCCAGAATCACAAACCCCGCATCAAAGGGTTCCAGTTGTTCCTTTAAAATCTGGATAAAATCGTCGCCGTATTTGAGCACGTACGGCAAAAAATTATCCGTTCGTTCTTGCAGGCCATTGTTGGGGAACAATTTTTCCTTCAAATGGCGTATTTGGTTGAGCGTCACCTCATGTTTTTGTTTTTCAGCGCGCAGCAGTCGGCCTTCCCATTGTTCCAGACCGCCGATGGATTTCACCTCGTCGGCGCGCACGGCTTTTTCGAGGGTAGGGTCAATGGCGCTGGCTTTTGCTGCGATGCGGCCGTAAATCAGGCGTAAATCCTGAATTTCCTGCGCCAGTCCGACTTCCCCGGAGGCGTTGGTTTCGATATACTGGCGTATGAGATGTTCGGTGTCTTCAAAAAAACGGACGGCGGAGAACCCGAATTTGCCTAATTTTTTCTGCGCATCGCGGTCGAGCCAAAGCACCGAATTGCGGCGCAGTAGCATGGGGAACGGGATGTTGAAATACTGGAACAAGGTACGCCGTTCGAGCCAGTACGCCAGTTCGCCGCCGCCGCCGATGTAGGCTAAATTGGGTAAAATCATTTCTTGGTACAGCGGGCGCAGCACTACATTCGGGCTGAACCGTTCGGGGTGCCGGTCGAGTTCGGCTAATATTTCGGCTTCTGAAAAGCTGAGGTTGGTATGCAGCACCTGAAACATACCGTCTTCCTGAACGATGCGTTGGCGCAATCCCGGTTTCATATAAAACAGGTTGATCTCGCGGGGAGCGGCCTGTGTTTTGAAACCCTGCTGATGGAGTTGGGCGATGGTCAGGTTGACTAAGTGAAATGCGGTTTGTTCCTGCAATTCAGTCTGAATAACCGGAATAAAATGGCGTTTCAGTGCGGGGTCGTTCATATCGAGCACCAAGAGACCGTATTTTCCTAAAAATTCGTGCAACAAGGCCCGGGTCGTATCGGCGAAGCTGCGGGCGGACTGGCAGGCCCGCTGCACACGTTCAAACAGCGCTGTGGCAGATTCACTTTCACCTAAAATACCGCGCAATTCTTCCAATACGGGTTGCAGGCCGGCAGTATCCATTGTGCCCGTCGGGCCTTCCGTTTCGGGTTGCCACACGAGACGTTTACCAAACAGGTTGATTTTGTTGACCTCCTCAATATCGTGGTCTTCGCTGCCCAGTACAAATACCGGAACGATACGTTGTGCGCTCCCGGTTTTTGTATTGACAATTTCTGCTAAATTGATGGTTGTCAGTGCTTTGTAAATAAAATACAGCGGCCCGAGCAAAAGACTGGGCTGGTGCGCTGTTACAACGGTGAAGGTATTGTCATTGCCCAAAGCCTCGATATTGGCCGTCACTTCAGGCTGCACGGGCAGTTCAGCGTATTGGCGTGTCAACGCAGCCACCAGGTCGGCGCGCGGAAAAGTGTGCTGCGCTTTGAGCCGGATGATTTCGGCAAAGGATTCGGGCTGCGGTTCGTATATATAAAAAGGTTTTAACCGTTCGTCGCCGGTGGCGTAGGCGATGTCGGTTTTGGCTAATTGAGGTACCTGGGCGTAGGGGAGGAGGGTTTTGTGTACAAGCATATTGGTATGAAGTGAAACCGCAAAACTGAAAAAAGGCAAAGTTGTTGCAGATTTTCGGGATTTTTGAATCGTGAATTGTGAGTTGTGAGAGGTGAGTTGTGAGAGGCATCCCTTTTAGCAGCTCTTATGGTTTGGGCCTGGGTTTTTCAGGCCTCTCACCTCTCACCTCTCACCTCTCACCTCTCTACTATTGCATCGCTTCCAGCAATTGCTGCGCGGCATCTTTCAACTTATTCACCTGTTGTTTCCGCTGCTCGATATGGGCATTGGGAAGTTGTCCCGAACGGGCAACCGCATTTAATGCGTTGCCGGCTTCCCGGGTGGCAGCAAAAACCCGGTTCGCTGCAACGCGGATGTTTTCTTTTTCGCCCGCAGTGGTATTGTTCTGGCGCGCCTGTTGCCACAGATACCAGGCTTTCCGGTATTGCAGGGTGCCGAGGTTGTATTGGAGTGCGAATGTTTCATATTGTAAATTAAACAGGAGGTTTTGCAAAAACTCCTTGTCCATAGCTGCACTGTTATTTTCCACAGAATCAATGAATTGAAACAGTGTCGATTGAATATCCGTCAGTTTTTGGAGCAGCGTTTCCGCTTTCTGAAGAGAAAAAGGCTGGTTGCTGATCAAATGCTCCAAAGACGGCATGATTTCCGCCCGCCGGGCGCGTATTTCGCAGGAACGCAGGGATATTAACCCTTGCTGAATAGAGGCCTGGCGTTCCTTGGTGAGCGCATATACCGGCGGGCGCAGGGTCATCCGATGCACATCAGCAGCGCCTTTTTGAAAAAAGGAACGCACTTCAGCGCCGATGGCTGAGACCGTTTGAGCGATGTTGTGGATTTGTTTTTCCATGAGCATTCGTTCCAGTAGATATACTTCCCGTTGCGCGAACTGGATGTAAACCAAGCTTCGGTTGTGCCAGATTTCGAGGCAGGTATTGTAAATTTTATTACAATCCAGGGTGCGTTCGGCTGCTTCGTATGCACTGTCTGCCCGGCCAATCAGTCCGCGCAGTTCATTGAGTTGTATATCTGGCGGAAGTTCGGCGTGGCGGTGATAGGCCATTTCAAACTGGCCCGTCCACATGGAACCTTTCAGTTTGTAAAGCAGGGCGGCTACATCGCCGGGAGTGTAAAACTTATCAGCCTGGGCGCGCCGTTCGGGCGTTTCCATACGGTCAAACAAAGCGCGGGCGCGGCTGTGGTATTGTTCCAGTAAATCCGTCTGTGCCAGAAACAAGGTAGTATCCAACTGAAAACTATCCTGCAGAATCGACGCGTCGGCTAAGGAATCGAGCAGCCGGTGCAGGTCGTAAAACAGGCCCCAATAGTTTTGGCCCAGGCTGAATATAGCTCTTTCGTTGCTACCGTTGAATTGCAGGACGCGGCTTTCCATGTTCAGCATCCGAAGTGTGGAGTCTAAAGACAACCAGTGATCGAGCGTATCCTGGAAGGCAAATTTTTCGTCGGGCGCCTCGGACAAATATGCGCCGATTTCCGAGGCGGAGGATTCCCGGAACAGACGCTCTTCAACCGGTTTTTCCAGCAACTGCCAGGCCGGATCATCGGGCAAGTGGTTGATAACGAATCGTTCCGGAGGCGTCATAAAGTAACGTTCGTTCACGGTGTAAGCGCCGCTGCCAGGCCCCGGCACGCCCCAGGTCGGATCGAACAGGCGCCAGTAACCA
>Ga0163153_10008343_pt1 | contig 10813 bp, 8 predicted proteins | sample OliLakLV19MP6IB1_FD_148629 | JGI IMG/M metagenome (GOLD analysis project Ga0163153, IMG submission 148629) | Freshwater microbial mat bacterial communities from Lake Vanda, McMurdo Dry Valleys, Antarctica - Oligotrophic Lake LV.19.MP6.IB-1 | ecosystem: Environmental > Aquatic > Freshwater > Lake... | reverse complement strand
TGGTTATACTATCTTTATAAAGCATTACTTTGTGCTGGTGTCCAGCAAAAAATCCACCTCTGCCCGATGGCCATGCTGTTGTGCTTGTGCATCCAATGGCCAGCCGGACAAGGCTTCCTGCAATACCGCGTCAGACAAACCGAATCGTGCCCGGGCGGCTAGCACTAAATCATCATCGACCGACGTTGATGGGCGGTTGATTTCTATCGACAAGGAACCCGGCGCAGGCCGATTGATCACGATGGCACGGCGCTGCTCCTTGTTGGTTGGTGGTTCCATATCTTGCAGCGCCAATACTCCGGCCACGCGGATGGAAGAATAAGCCAATCCTTCTGGCAGGAACAAGGTCAATTGACGAAGCTCTGCAGGAATTTCCAATTGCAGCGCTAGCCTGAACAGGCTGCCATTGTCCTGTTGCGAACTCTTTTGCAAAAGGACTGGAGCATACTCGAATACCTGCGCTGGCCTGGCAATGATCTCCTGCTGCGCCCTGCCCGGCACCACCAGCGTTTGCGGGCCAAAGCCATTTCGTGCAGCGTAGTGTTTGTCAATCGCGCTGCTGCCGCCTTGCAATTGCCACCAGGCGGCCTCCTGACCTTCGATGGCACGATAAACCAGGTTCATGGCCCTGGGCCGGTCTATGGTGTGCCCGGGAATAAACTGCTGGCCTATACAGGCCAACACTATGGGCAGCGCGATCAGAGCGGTACTCCATCGAAAGGAACCCGGCCTGCTCTCATTAGCTGAGATTAAAGGCAAAACGGCGATTAAAGGCAGAATAAATGGTGCGATCAGCAAAGCTGCATGCTCAAAGCTCACCACCACTTCCAGCATGAAGAAAAAGTAGCAGCCAAGGTATACCGCTGCCATAAAGCCAAACAGGCGGGCGAATAGCAATTGTGTGTAGCGCTTGCGCAGGAGGCCATCCAGCACAGCGCCGACAACAAACGCCAACATAGGCAAAACGCCTATAAAGCTGGCAGCAGTGAGTTGCATGGACAGGCCCATGGCCAGAGCGGCAAAAACCAGCCAACTGATCAGCGTGATCGAACCCGTGGTGGCTCGTTGGCACAAGCCATTCAAAATCAATCGCAATGCCAGCACCGCAGTGAGGAACAGTGCCATACGTCCCAACCAGGGATAAGGATGGCCCAGGCGATTGAGATCAGGCCAATGACCCAGTGGCCAGGACAATAACCAGCCCAGCCCAAGCAGCAACGGCAACAGCAGCAGTATGAACAACAGGGTCCATGCTGACTGTCGTAAAGATAACTGCTGCCTGAAGGTCATGCGGATCAACACCAGTAGCAGTACCGCCAACACCAGCGCCAACCCGGCTGAACTGCTGTCCGGGTAATGCAGCAACTTGTGCCCAAACAGGTCGACGTACACTGCATCTTCTACGGTAGTGACGCGCTGCAGGTCGCGCTGATCCAATACGGCCAATAATGCCCACACATTTTGTCCATGGTGCTGCAGGCTGGCGGCAGCCAGTTCGCGCGAATCATCAATGGCGCTGTGGTATACCGCCGCACCGCCGGTGAAGGCAAAATTGAAGCCGCTGAGTCCCAGCTCTCGATAGACAGAAAAATCGGTATCGTTGGGCATGCGCCGATAAACTTCCCGGCTCAACGAATTGGCCACCGGCCTATCCAACGACTGTGCCAGCATTCGAATAAAGGAACGGTTGCCATTGCCTGTTTCAAACATGGAGCTGGCACCGCTGACTCCGCGCGCCTCAAGGTTGATTACCGCATCTACGTCCTTGAACCACGCATGCTGAGTGGCGAATGCATCGGCCCCAACCAGTCCCTGCTCCTCTGCATCACTGAACAAAAAGATCAGGTCATGCTGGAAGCCACCCCGCAGAACCGCCATGCGGGCTATTTCCAGCAAGGCAGCGACGCCGGCACCGTCGTCACCCATGCCTGGCCCTGCTTCAACGCTGTCGTAGTGAGCGGTCAGCAGCAAGGCCGAGCCAGTGGCCTGGCCCGGCAGCCTGGCAATCAGGTTTTCAACCGGGCTGCAAAGGCCAAATTTGGGATTGCAATGAAACAGGCTTTGCAACTGGATCTCAAAATCCAGTTCCTGCAATTGTGCCTGGATACGTTCACGTATCATCTGGTTTTGCTGTGACCCGGCCGGATGCGGCAGGTTTTCTTTGTTCAGCGCCTGCAAAATCGACAACGCCCGGTCGGCGGAAAACGCTGTTGCAGGTGCAGACGCGGGTAAAGCCTGCGGTGGCTGCAAGCCCAGAAAAACCAGGCCAGCCAGCAGGCCGCTGAGGAGCAGCAGGAAAAAAGGTTCACGAAGCAGTTTCATCGGCGGATTCTACTTTGCCGCGTCTTGTATTGCAGCACCGCAATCCCGATAAATAGCACCAACAGCGATTTCAGGGATTTGGTATACGCTGCCTGGCGGCATCAATCATGGCATCGTACTCGGCCACAATGGATTGCCGTGTCGACTGCAAACTGGTCAACAACGAGGCATCCATTTCAGCAGCAGCGCCATCATCCTGCTCATTCTGGCTTGCTTCCCCGGACTGCAGATCTCCAATTTCCCGGTCTATTTCAGCCAATTGCTCACTACGTTGTTTCTCCAACTGGGTGATGAAGGCCTGAGCTTTACTGGCCGCATCGGAACCTTCGTTCGCCACCGCAGTGTTCTGCTGATCGGCATCGGTAGTTGGGGTTGCCGCAGCAGAATCGCTGAACATGGGATGATCTTCCACCACCAACTGCTCAGAATCTTCCTCGCAGGGAATTTGCGAGTATCTCTGGCTGCCTGCAGGACCACAACGATAAATTGCGGTTCCGGCCGCGAAAGAAATTGGCGCAGAAAGCGCGAACAGGCAGATGACTGTGAATGACCAGCTAAAAATCAGCTTGGTTGGCAGTTTTGTTTTTATTGGCATCAGGCTAACCCATCAAAGTCCGTTTCAATAAGACCAGCAAAACCAGTTCGAAGCTATTACTACGCCGGTCACTTTAGCATTACAGCCACAGCTCATTCACCTGACAGCATGCCACTGGTGCCTTCAACTCTGCCGCTCAGACCAAAACCAGTGATAACCAGGGCCAGAATACGATTAACACTACCGACAACAACAGGATGACGAAAAACGGCAAGGTGGAGAGGTAAACCTCAACAATGCTCCGTTCAAAACGGAAGCTGGAAATAAACAGGTTCAAACCCACCGGTGGAGTCAAATACCCCAATTGCATGGTGGCCAGGAAAACAATTCCAAGGTGGATGGGATCAACGCCGAATTGCATAGCCACTGGCAGGATCAGCGGTACCACCAGCACGATGGCGGAAAAAATATCGAGTATCGCGCCCAGTATCAGCAGGAATACCAGCAGCAATAACAGGAAACTGAGTTCGCTGCTGACAAACTGGCTGACCAGGGCCAGCAACTTCTGTGGCACACCTGCATCGATCATGTAATTGGTGGATGCCAATGACATTCCCAGGATGATCAATATGCCGCCTACCAATACCATGGACTCGCGCATGATCTCGGGCAACTTGCGCCACGACACTTCGCGCAGAATCAGCATATCGACGATCAAAACATACAAAGCCGTTACGGCGGCCGCTTCGGAGATGGCGAAGTAGCCACTGTAAATTCCACCCAGCACCACGATCGGTAGCGGAATTTCCCAGGCGGACTCACGCACGGCTGCCCTCACCTCAGCCCAGGAAAAATCACTCAGCGGAACCCGTACTGCCCGATTGATCCAGACGCTGTAACCAGACAGGGCTACCAGCATCACAATGCCCGGTAGAATGCCGGCCCGGAACAGGCTGTCCACAGAAATCTCGGCGATCACACCGTAAAGAATTAATGGCAAGGAAGGCGCAAACAGCAAACCCAGACTACCGGCGGAAGTGACCAGGCCCAGGCTGAATTTCTGCGGGTAACCCGCTTGCTGCAAAGCCGGTAGCAGCAGTGCTCCCAGCGCGATTATGGTGACACCCGATGCCCCGGTAAAAGCCGTGAACAAGGCACAGACTGCCAACGACACCACTGCCAGCCCCGCAGGCATCCAGCCCAGCAAGGCCTGGGTCAAGCGCACCAAGCGCTGGGGCGCCTTGCTCGCGCTTAACAAATAACCGGCAAACGTAAATAGCGGTATGGCCAACAGGATGGGCATTTCGGCAATGCCATAAAATTCGATTGCCAGGGCCTGGAAATCAATACCCTCACGGTAAAAACCCCACATGGCACTGGCGGCGATGATGGCGAACAAGGGCGCACCGAGCAGCGCCAGCAATATCAGCAAGCCTGACACCAGCAACACCAGGCTCATGTTGATTTCTCGCTGAAAAACAAAGCAAACCCATCTTTTAACAGGAATAACGAATAGCGCCAGGCGATCAAGGCAAAGCCGAGTGGCAGCACCGATTGCAGCCACCAGGCCGGCACATTGCCAAGTATCAGATCACCGTACTCCCGCGAGGTAAGCACAAACTGCAAACTGAACCAGGCAACGACAGCGCAAACAACCGCGGTAAAAAGATGCAGCACCAATTGCACCAGCTTGCTGATGAATTCCGGCAAAAACCGGTCCAGTACGGCGATACTGATGTGCTTGTCGGTGCGGCTGGCGGCAACCGCTCCTGCCAGCGCCAGCCACAGCACCAGCATACGTAGCAACTCATCGCCCCACTGCAAGCCGATATCAAAGAAATTACGCAAAACAATCTGCGCGAATGCCAGCAAAATCATTCCACCCAGCAACAGCACCAACAGAGTGGTTTCGGCTGCCTTGCCGAAACGACCTGCCGCGGTTATGAATTCGCGCAATTGCAAACTCAACAATCTGTGCCGCTCAGGAGCCGGACCGGCTGCGATAATCAGCCAGCAATTGCTGCATTTGCCCTAACAGAGCGGAGTCAATTGCACCCGTTTTGGCCAGTTTATTCTGCGACTGATTTACCGCTTCCCGCCACATTTCAACTTCGTTCGGATCAGGACTGACAAGCTCCAGACCGCTGTCCTGCAGAGCCTTCAATGCAGAAATGTTGTCCTGGTTGCCGCTGGCATCAAAACCGCGGTAAACCTTTTCAAGTACTTCGTGAACCACTTTCTGGTCGTCCGGCTGCAAACGCTCGAAAGCCTTGCGATCAATCAGAATAGCCGCATAAACATAGGCCAGAGGAAGGTCGGTAATGTACTTGAGACGGGTATGCCATTGCAGCACCACGGCACCAACCGGAGGCACAGCAACGCTGTTGAGCAGATCCGTCTGCAAACCCGTCATTACATCGGTAATTGGCATGGAAACGGGCGCCACACCAATGGCCTCCAGCGCGGCATAGGCCAGGGCATCGCCCTCTGGCGTCCAGATTTTCTGGCCACTGGTATCTGCGGCACTGCGCAAAGGTGTGTTGGACATCATGTAAGCAAAGCCGCCACCGGCAAAACCAAAACAGATGTAACCGGCCTCAAACAAGCGCTCTATCAATACGCTATCGAGTTGCTGCCGCACGTACTGGACTTCTTCAATAGTGTTGAACATCAAACCCAGCGAATACAGATCAGCGTTCTGCTGGAAGTTACTCATGGCACCGGAAGTGAAGGCCCCGCCATGCAGTTGGCCAGTGCGCATCTTGCGCTGCACCTGTTTGTCGTTGCCCTGCACTCCGCCGCCGTATATTTTCAGGCTAACGCGCCCTGCCGTGCGCTGCTGGATTTCAGCGCCTCCCGCGCGCATGGATTTCATCCAGGCTGAAGCTTCCGGAACCACCGTGGCTATTTTGAGCGTTTGCGCTGGAGTTTGTGCTTGGACTACAACAGACACAAGGCAGGCCATCATTACAAAACATTGCTTGAGCAGAAAATTCATCAAATCGTTCCCTGTCGTTTACGAAAAAGCCCAACCGGGCTTCAGAAATAGTTATCGGCCGAATCCAGCAATTCCTGAGCATCTTCCTGTGCCAGGGTATTGAACAAGGTGTAACCGCGCTGCTTGGGATCAGCCGCCAGAACTTCGTTTAGCAAGCGGTCGTGTAACTCACGCTCGTACAAGGTACGTGCATAGTATTTGGCAAAATCCACCTTGATACCAAGGTCGTGGCCAAACGATAAATCCATAGCCCGCTCGAAGTGCGCCAGACCGGCCTCAAAATTGCCACCCAGTGCCGGTGGCCTGATGGTATTCAGTATGCCCAGGTAATGCTCCACCGTGGCAGCACGATAAGTTGGATCCAAAACTTGCACTCTGGCCAGAATGGCTTCAGCCTGGGGCAATTTCGCCAACGCCGGGAAATCATCACCGTGTGCCTGGATGTAAGCAATCCAGCTCAGGCCAAAAGTAAACAACACATCGGCCTGTTTGGGCTTAACGAAGGCCAGTTTTTCGACGAACGCTTCGTAGGGAAGCTTCCAGGAACCACACATGACCTCATTCGCCACGCAGATGGCCCGCTGCCCATAGGACTGGGCCCGGGCTGTGAGGCGCTGCGCACGGGTTGGATCATCCACAAACACCACACCATAGGCGGAATACAACTCAGCAGCCGCAGCCAGCACCGGTGAGCTGTCCGGCGAGCCTTCCACAAAACTGTCCAGCATCAGCAAATAGGCTGGCGCGCCGTCACGCACGATAGCCGGGTCGTCCTGATTCATCATGGCCGTGGTCAGATTTCCCGCCAGCCCGCTACCGGCCGAAGCCACCACCGTTGCACAGGCGCTCAAAACCGGCAACAGGGCAATGGCCAACCAGACCAGTCTGGCCTGAGCACCTCTACTCACCATAAGGAATCCAGATGTTTTTGATTTCGGTAGCACGGCGCAGGAACAGCTCGCCCTCACCCTGCTCGGCACTGCACCAATTGTGGTAGCGGCCATGATTAACCCAGGTGCGCTTCATGCTGGCTGCAGCCTGCTCTTCCACCAGCTTGCTGCCCGCTGCACTGCCCCAGTACCACAAACCCTCGATATCGTAATGTCGTGCCAGCACATCGGTCAATTCATCCCGATTTCCAGTAACGATATTGACGACACCGCCAGGCAGGTCAGAGGTATCAAGCACCTGGTAAAAATCAGTGGCCAGCAAGGCATAGTGCTCAGATGGAACAGCCACCACGGCATTACCCATGGCGATGGCCGGCATGATGGTGGATATTAATCCCAGCAAACCCGCTTCTTCCGGCGCCACAATGCCGATCACACCCAACGGCTCTTTCATCGCCAGGGTAACATTGCGGAACGGCGTTGAATGCACCTGGCTGTCGTACTTGTCCGACCAGGCGGCATAGGTGTAAATACGGTTGATGCACAAGGCAACTTCGGCTTGTGCATCGGCCATGCCACGGCCGCTCAACTGAGCCAGTCTGCGGCTGAATTCCTCGGCGCGCGCGGCCAGGTTTTCGGCGATGTAAAACATCACCTGGGCACGATTGTGCGCGGTTGTGCCGCCCCAGCCTTGGGCTGCTTGCGCTGCTTCCACGGCATTGCGTATGTCTTTGCGGTTACCGGCAGGAATCTCCGCAATCACCCGGCCTTGTGCATCCACAGCCGGGCGGCTGTAGCCGCCATCCGGCCGCACCTGCTTGCCACCGATGTACAACTTGGCGGTGCGATCGATGGAGGGTAAATCCTGGTTGATGGCAGCCGGCTTCGCTTTCGTCTGCGGTAAGGGAGTTACCGGCTGGTCTGCCAGTTCGCTCTCCCACCTGGGCTTGATGTATTCGTACAAGCCTTCCTTACCACCTTCACGGCCAAAACCCGATTCCCGGTAGCCGCCGAAACCTGCGGCTGCGTCGAACTGATTGGTGCAATTCACCCACACCGAACCGGCTTTGATCTGTGGCGCAATATCCAGCGCCAGATTGATGTTCTCAGTCCACACGCTGGAAGCCAGGCCATAACGGCTGTTGTTGGCCAGTTGCACCGCCTCGCTGGGTGTGCGGAATGTCATGGAAACCAGCACTGGGCCGAAAATCTCTTCCTGCGCCAGAGTGGAAGATGGCTGCACGTCGGTGAGTAAAGTGGGCGGATAAAAACATCCGCCTGCTGGCAAATCGCATTTGGGCTGCCATTTTTCAGCCCCTTCTTCAACGCCCAGTTCAACCAGTTTACTGACCCGCTCGACCTGGCTTTGATCAATCATGGCACCGATATCGACGCTCTTGTCCAGTGAGTCGCCAATAACCAGCTTGGCCATGCGCTGGCGCACTTTTTCATGCAAACGGTCAGCCACCGATTCCTGCACCAACAGACGTGAACCCGCACAGCACACCTGCCCCTGATTGAACCAGATGGCATCCACCAGACCTTCGACTGCACTGTCCAGATCGGAATCTTCGAACACGATAAAGGGCGACTTGCCGCCCAGCTCCAGTGTCAGCTTCTTGCCGGTGCCAGCGGTAGCGCGGCGCAAAATGCGCCCCACTTCGGTTGATCCGGTAAAGGCCAGTTTGGCAATGTCCTTATGGTTGGTAATTGCCTCACCGGCTTTGTGATCTCCCAGCACCAGGTTGAATACACCGGCAGGCAAACCAATTTCACTGCACATTTCAGCAAACAGAACGGCAGTGGCTGAAGTGAACTCGGCCGGCTTCAATACCACCGTGTTGCCCATGGCCAAGGCCGGAGCCACTTTCCAACTCAACATCAGCAAAGGGAAATTCCACGGAATGATCTGTCCAACTACGCCCAATGGCTGGTAAGCAGCAAACTCACTTTCCGCCAACTGCGCCCAACCGGCGTGATAGTAAAAATGCCGGGCTACCAGCGGTATGTCGATGTCACGCGATTCACGGATGGGCTTGCCATTGTCCATCGACTCCAACACGGCAAACAAACGACTGTTCTTCTGGATATGGCGTGCTATGGCATAAAGGTAACGGGCGCGACCGTGGCCACCCAACCTGGCCCAGCCGGGTTGGGCCGCTAGTGCCGCCGCTACGGCTTGATCCACGTCAGCAGCGTTGCCATCGGCCACTTCGGCAAGCTGCTGGCCATTGGCGGGATTCATACTGGCGAAATAGCTGCCTCCAGCAGGAGCCTGCCAAGTTCCATTGATGAAATGATCAAAACGTGAAGAACGTTGCTGCAACCAGGCCAGGGCTTCTGTCGCACTCTCCGGCGCTTTCCCATATTCCATGCTGGCAAATGCATCCCGTACTGACATTTACTTCTCCCTGCCCTGTTTGTTCTGTTCTGCTCTGTTGCGTTCTGTTGTTTTCTTTACTGGGACTAACTGATCGGATGACGGAATTGGGCCGAATAGCTGCCAGTCAGATGATGTTCCAACTGACGCTCAATGTCGCCCAGCAGGCTGCTGGCACCAAAACGGAATAAATCATTTCTGAGCCAGCGCTTACCCAGCTCTTCTTTCATCAGGATCAGGTATTCGATTGCTCCTTTGGCCTTGGCAATACCACCCGCTGGCTTGTAGCCGACCAGGTAGCCGGTCAGTTCATGGTACTCGCGAATGGCCCGCACCATCACCAGGCTGAATGGCAAAGTGGCGTTGACCGATTCCTTGCCGGTGCTGGTCTTGATGAAATCGGCACCCGCCATCATGCACACCCAACTGGCCTTGGCCACATTGCTCAGGGTGGCGAGTTCACCCGTTGCAAGTATGGCTTTTATATGAGATTCACCGCAGGCCGCGCGATATTCCTGCACTTCCTGGTAGAGGCCTTGCCAGTCTCCGGTCAGCACCTTGGCGCGGCTGATCACAATATCGATTTCAGCGGCACCGGCAGCAACCGATTCGCGGACCTGAGCCAGCTTCAACGACAAGGGGATTTGCCCGGCTGGAAATCCAGTGGAAACGGCCGCGACCGGAATACCACTGCCTGCCAGTTCGTTCACCGCTGTTTCAATCAGGTTGTGGTAAACACAAACAGCGCCGACCTTGATATCCAGATCCGCCACGCCCAATCCCGCGAGTAAGTCCCGGCGCACCGGCCGCATGGCTTTCTGGCACAGGCGGCGCACTTTCCCGGGCGTATCGTCTCCCGCCAGAGTAGTCAGATCGATACAGGTAATGGCCCGCAGCAACCAGGCCGCCTGGTTATCCTTTTTGACCGAGCGGCGTTTGCTCAGGCTGGCGGTACGACGCTCGACCGCACTGCGATTAACCCGGATATGGCCAAACAGGTCGGGCTCGAAGGGCATACCCGGATTGCGCTCCAGCGTTGATGCCATTAAAGAATGTACTTTATGGGTACTTGACATGGACACGACAGCCTGCCTGGAATGATTGGACCTGCCATTATAGTGGCCCTGACCCCGAATTTACATTTCGAACCGTGGATTTGCATGAACCACGCCCAAGCCTGAGAATGTCCGCCAGTCCAGCGCAAAAATCTCAAAACCAAGGACTCGTCTTATGACTATCACACTGGCGGTTTTTTTAGTCTATTTGCTGATACTCGCGGGCGTAGCCTGGTGGAGTCGCAGCGAATCAACAACCATGAGCGGCTATTTTATCGGCGGCAAGAAATTACCGCCCTGGGTGGTGGCTTTCAGTACCAATGCCACCGGCGAGAGTGGCTGGTTACTGCTGGGCCTGACCGGCATGGGCTATGCCGTCGGTGCACAAGCGTTCTGGGTGGTTGCCGGTGAAGTGCTGGGTATCAGCCTGGCCTGGCTGGTGGTTTCCCGCCGGCTGAAACGTATGGCCGATGCGCACGATGCGATCACGCTGCCGGATGTGTTGGCAGCCCAATTCAATGACAAATTGCATTTGCTGCGGGGCCTCAGCGTTTTGATCATCCTGGTCATGGTCGGGGCTTACGTGGCCGCCCAAATGGTGGCTACCGGCAAAGCGTTTGAAGGCTTTACGGA
>Ga0163153_10008342_pt1 | contig 10813 bp, 11 predicted proteins | sample OliLakLV19MP6IB1_FD_148629 | JGI IMG/M metagenome (GOLD analysis project Ga0163153, IMG submission 148629) | Freshwater microbial mat bacterial communities from Lake Vanda, McMurdo Dry Valleys, Antarctica - Oligotrophic Lake LV.19.MP6.IB-1 | ecosystem: Environmental > Aquatic > Freshwater >... | reverse complement strand
TCCGCGTACCACGCCCTCAATGGAATCTCGGCCTTTGGATGTCTTTGCCAGAACCGGCGTAACGTAGAGATCGCTATGATCCGCATCGCATAGAAGTATGCTCCCATAGTGGGAGCAGCGTCAACCGGCCCCTTCACTTGCATTTTTTTGAATTCTTGAAGCAACAGGTGACATTGCGATCCGACAGGCCTTGAATGTAACCGAGTACGTCGGAGGGCCGCTTGGTCCGCATTCCCGAACGGGGTCGCTCATGCTCGGAGTTGTCATTCACGTCGACGTTCCAGTTCTCCATTTAGCCGACATTCGCGCTCGTAGGTAGTATTTCCTGTCCTTCGTTCGAGCTTGCGGCTGGAGCACACCCCGGTGGCATAGCCGTAGACCAGGATCGCCAGCAGCGTCGCCGGATGGTGCGCCTTGGAACCGCGGCCCGCGTACTGCCGGGTGAGTCCGGACAGGTCGAGTTGGTCGATGACTTCGACAATAAAGCGGGCCAGGTGGTCTTGACCGAGCCAATCGTCCACCGAGGGCGGCAGCAGATATGCCATCTTCCGATCCACCGTCACAAACTCAGCCATCCTGTGCTCTACTGTACGCGGCAGTCCCCTGCCATACTTAACGCAGCAAGCCTTGGTTCGATGACCAAAAATGGAAATCGAAAGGTGAGTAGGCCCAAGGAGTTGCACCCTGAGCCTCTCGCAGAACCGTGCGTAAACCTCTCGATTTACACGGCTCCCGTTATCCAACCGTGCCGCCGACGCGCCAGTGGCTAAACATCTGAGGAGCGATACCCTTCATCTTGAGCAGCCAATCCACGCTGCCCCGTTTGCGGCGCAGCAAGGTCTTGTGTTTCCGGCTGGCCCACCGCTCAAGCCGCTCGTCGAGATACCGAGCGAGCCGGCGCAGCGCTGTCGGGTAGAACGTCCCATAATATTGCCACCACCCGCGGATCGTCGGATCGTATCGCCGCGCCAGTTCGGCCAGCGTCACCGAGGTCTGGCGATGTAGCCGCCACCCACGTACGGTCTGCCGCATCCGCTTCAAGGCATCATCACTTACAGCCGGCAGGAAACTGGTGAACGGCCGGTTTTGCTTGTTCAGCGCCTTGCGTGGACGAAACGTAAAGCCAAGGAACGTAAACTGCACGTCCGGGTAGCTCTCCGTACGACGACTGTGCTTGCAATACACGATCTTCGATTTCTCAGGATGCATCGTCAGTCCGCATTCCGCCAGCCGAGAGGCGATAGATTGCATCATGGCTGTCGCTTGCTTTTGACTGCGGCAATGAACCACCGCATCATCGGCGTAGCGCGCGAAAGGACATTGCGGGTAAGTCCGCTGCATCCAGCAGTCGAACGCATAATGCAAAAAACAGATTCATCAAGATTGGACTGACCACACCCCCTTGCGGGGTGCCACGTTCGCGCGCCATTCGGGTTCCGGTTTCCGCCTCGAACGGCGCAGTTAGCCACCGTTCGACATACAGCAGAATCCAATCCTCCTTGATGTGCGTACGCACCGCTTTCATCAGCAGCCCGTGATCGAAGTCGTCGAAGGCCGCCTTGATGTCAAACTCCACCACCCAGTCATACTGCCAGCAGCGATTTCTCGTGATGGCAACGGCTTGCTTTGCCGAACGGCCCAGCCTATATCCATAAGAGTCTGGATGAAACAGCGGGTCGAGTATCGGCTCGATGTTGAGCTTGACTACGGTCTGTGCAATCCGATCTGAAACAGTGGGAATGCCCAGCTTGCGAAAGCCGCCCTTTGCCTTCGGAATCTCCACTTGCTTGACCGGCGGCGGGAAATAAGACCCCGAGGACATCCGGTTCCACAGCTTGTACAGATTCTTTGACAGGTTCTGCTCAAACATGGCGATCGTTTCTTCGTCAATGCCCGCAGCCCCGCGATTGGCCTTCACCTGCTGATACGCTTCCCACACGGTGCGCTTGGCAATCCGATACGGTTTCGTTGAGGTCATGTCACTCATCCCGGCATCGCCGGTTGGTAACCTTCGTCAACAGGATAACGCCGCCCCTTGGCTCCACTCTCATTACAAGAGCTTCATCACTACTACGAGCGGCTCCGCCCCTCGTTTCGGCATCGGTATTCTTCCTCATGGTGTCTGCCATTTGTCATTTCCCTTGCCATCCGAAACGAGGTTCTCACGTTCCATACCAAAGCCTGTATTGAGCTCATGCCGCCTTTACACCGACTGCCATCGAGTCCGTAAACAGGTATCGTCCCGACTAATCCTGGAGCATCGGACTGACCCCAGTTTTGACAGTGCTTTCAGCCTAACGATGCGTCATCGAACGGTTTGCTTTCGCTCATCTTCTCAATACTTACCTGACACCTTTTGCGGTGCCTTTTCCCCAGTCGCTCACTACCACGCCTTTTGTGCGCAGCAGCACCGGGCGGTTTGAAGCCGACTCCTGCAAGCTGACTTCGGGAGACCTACTCCCATCTTTGGTATAGCATCGCAAGCTCTTACTTGCGTTCGTGACACACGTCCGACAGGCTGCTAGCATTGAACGTGAGCGACCGCCCCAAGTGCGACGCCAGCCTCGGAATGCTCATACGCACAATCGCAGCCAAACGGGAATTCCCCTGGAACGATAGACAAACCGACGCCTCGCAAAACGGCTCTTTCGAAGGCGGCCTGGACTTGGGATCAGCGACTCTTCGCCGCGCGCCACAGGGAGAACTGCTGGCGCGCCTCGGGCGAAGGCGGATACAAGCCGAAGATGCCGGCACCACCCTCAACCTGTTCCATCACGAAGTCTTCGAACACCGTCATCTGCAACGCCTCCTCGGCGACCTCTTGCGCAAGGTACGCGGGCACTACGATCACCCCTTCCGCATCCCCCACGACGACGTCACCCGGATACACAGGCACGCCGGCGCAACCGATGGGCACATTGATGTCGACAGCGTGATGGTGGATGAGGTTGGTGGGCGCCGCAGGCACTCTGCAGTAAACGGGAAACGGCATGGTGCGCATGTCCGGCGTATCGCGGAATCCACCGTCCGTCACGATGCCTGCGGCACCGCGCTTCATCATGCGCGTGATCAGGATGCCGCCGGCCGATGCCGAGCGTGCATCGTTGCGACTGTCGATGACCATCACGCGGCCTGGCGGAATGGTTTCGACGGCCTTGCGCTGCGGGTGCTCCCAGTTCTCGAACACCTCCAGACGATCGAGATCCTCACGAGCCGGAATGTACCTCAAGGTGAACGCTTCTCCCACCATTCTCGGCGCCCGTGGATTGAGCGCACCCACACCCGACAGAAACGCGTTGCGCAGGCCGCGCTTGAATAGCGCGGTCGATAGCGTGGCGGTGCTGACTCGGGCCAGCATGTCACGCGTGGAGGGTGAGAGTGAGGCAGGCGGCTGGGAGGTATTCATGTCGGAATCCATGTTGGTTGCTCACAACTAGATGCGAAGTCCGGTTCCGGCATCGAACACCAGCAGGTTCTCGCTGGCGATGGACCACGGCACGGCGTCGTCGGGGCACACGGACTGCCGATCGCCAAGACTAGCAAGAAGCGTGTGCCCGGCCGACTCGAAATTCACGTAGGTCTGCGCTCCGGTAGGCTCGACGGCCAGCACACGACCTTGCATCGCATCGGCGCCGGGGGCAAATCGGATGTGCTCGGGTCGCAGCCCGCAGACGATTTCCGCGCCGTCGGGCGCATCGACTCCGCGCGCGAGGGGCCACACGAGTTCGCCCGCGCGAATCTGCGTTCCGTCCGTTGACCGCTGCACCTTCCCCGGCACGAGGTTGATGGCCGGCGACCCGATGAAGCCGGCCACGAAGAGGTTGTCAGGACGATCGTAGATCTCAAGCGGCGCACCGACTTGCTCGATGCGCCCCTGATTCATCACCACGATGCGATCGGCCATGGTCATGGCCTCGACTTGGTCATGCGTGACGTACACCATCGTGGCCTGAAGACGTTCGTGCAGCGTCTTGATCTCGGCGCGCATCTGGACGCGCAGCTTGGCGTCGAGGTTGGACAACGGCTCGTCGAAAAGGAATACGGCAGGGTCGCGAACGATGGCCCGCCCCATGGCGACGCGCTGGCGCTGCCCCCCGGAGAGCTGGCTCGGACGTCGCGTGAGGAACGATTCGAGCTTCAGGATTCCGGCTGCGTGGCCCACGCGCCGCGCGATCTCTGCCTTGTCCACGCCCTTGAGCTTCATGCTGAAGGCGAGGTTGTCGAACACCGTCATGTGCGGATACAAGGCGTAGTTCTGGAACACCATCGCAATGTCCCGCTCCTTCGCAGGCAAGTGTATGACGCTACGCCCGGCGATGCGGATGTCGCCGCTGGAGATGCCCTCGAGTCCTGCGATCATGCGCAGCAAGGTCGACTTGCCGCATCCCGAAGGCCCCACCAGGATGATGAACTCGCGATCCGCCACACTTAGGTCGATGTCGTGGAGGATGCACGCGGCGCCATAGCTCTTGTGCAATCCCTGGATATCGATGGAGGCCACGTTGATCCCTCGTCTCAACGGCCGCCGCCGGCCGCGCCGAAGTCGCTCTGGCGGGTCGCGGCAAACGTGCGGAAGGTAGCACTGACCGTAACCTGCGCCAGGGCTGCCGCCTCGTCGGGCGCGAGGCTCGGGTCGATCATGGCTGCGGCGGCGGTGCGCAGATGCTCGCTCGTTCCAGCACCCACGATCACGGCATCGACGAGCGGCTGGTTCAGCACCCATTTCAGCGCCGCACGCGCGAGCAAGTTTGCGTCGGCAATCCCGCATGCCCGGCCCATCGCAAACCACTGTCCCTTTGCGTACACCTCGCGCGCAATGACGGTGAGCCCGGCACGCTTGGCGGAGGGCAGGACCGCATGCGCGGCACCATCATCGGCAATGTTGAAATTGACGTTGATCACGTCGAAGGCACCGCAATTGATCTGCGCGAGGTAAGTGGCTTCGCCGGAGAACGTGTCCGCGCAAGCAGCACGAATCAGGCCCTCCCGCCGCAGACTCGCTATCGTCTCCGCCAGCCGCGGAAGAAATTCCGCATCGCCTTGGAGCGCGTCCTTCAGGATGCCGAGGTTAAGCAGGTCAATGTGGTCGCGACGCAACAGGGGCAGGATGCGCTCGACCTCGGCGCGGAGAAGGTTCGCATCGAGCATCTTGCGGTTGCCCGGATCGTATCCGTACATCATGCCTTCCGGACGCGTCTGGACATGGACCTCGCAGGGGGGCGGCATCTCGTTCAGATTGCGGCCGAGCGCTTCCTTCTCCGAATCGAGCGTCACGTCGAAGGTGTTGATACCGAGGTCGTAGGCGGTACGCAATACGCTCCTGCGTTGCTCGCCGCCGAAGTCAGGAAACAGATAGCCTGCGGTGGTAGCGCGGGCGAAATCTTCGTTGAAGCCGCGCGAGCTGCCATCGGGCAGGTACTCATGGCCCCCGAGGATGAGGCGGGAGATGGCAATGCCGCTGCTGCCGACCTTGACATGATCCACGCTAACCCTTCACCGACGAGCCAGCCACGCCCTGCACGAGATAACGCTGAAGCATGAGGTAGAGCGCGGCTGGAATCATGCATCCGATCACGGTCGCCGCCATCACGTCCGACCACAGTACCCGGAACTGTCCGACTAGGTTGGTGATGCCCAGCGTCATCGTTTGCTTCTCGGGGGTGTTGATGAGGCACAGCGCCCACAGCAGATCACCCCATGCCAGCAGAAAGGCAAAGATCATCGTAGCCACGAGCCCTGGCAGGATGTTGGGCAGGACGCAGTAGAACAGGCACTGCCAGCGCGACGCACCGTCGATCATCGCGGCCTGGTCGATTTCCACCGGCAGCGTGTCGATGTAGCCCTTCAGCATCCATACGCTGAACGGCAGTGTGATCGTGGTTTGCGCGAGAATCAGGCCGAAGTGCGTGTCGAAGAGATTGGCCAGGGACAGCATTTTGAAATATGGTCCCACCAGCAGCACTCCGGGAAGCATCTGGCTCGCGAGGAATGCGAGCATCAGCGCCCGCTTGCCGCGAAAATCGAAGCGCGAGAAGCCATAGGCCGCGAATACGCCCAAAGTCGCCGAGAGCAAGGCCGTGGCGCCCGACACTTTCAGGCTGTTGACGAAATACTGCAGAAATCCTTCCTGCGCCCAGATGCGGTGGTAGGCCTCGAAGGTCAACGCGCGTGGCAGGAGTGTCGCCGGAAACGTCGTGACCTCAATGTCCGTCTTCAGCGACGACGACACCATCCAGAAGAAAGGCAACAGGTTGTAGAGGGCCATCGCCAGCAGCGCGACATACGTCATAACCCAGGCAATACGCAGACGAGGCATGGGCTTACTCCGCGCGCCGGATCGCGACGCGGAGGTAGGGCATCGCAGCCACGAGGAGGATGGCGGCCAGGACCACTGCGATCGACGAGGCGTAGGCGGTGTCGAAGAACTGGAAATAGTGCCTATACACCAGCAGCGTCAGGTTCTGCGTGGCCTGGCCGGGTCCGCCGCCCGTCATGCCGAAGATCATCCCGAAGAGCCGACACTCCCACACGGTGTCGAGCACGAGCGCGATCACGATCATCGTCCGCAGATTGGGCAGCGTGACGTACACGAACGTTTGCCACGCCCCTGCCCCATCCATCTTCGCAGCCTCGTATTGCTCGCGAGGCACCGCCTGCAGGCCGGCCAGGAGGATCAGCATCACATAGGGGTAGCCGCGCCACGCCTCGGCAAGGATCACGCTCAACAGGGCGAGCCCGGGGCGTCCCAGCCAGTCGACCGGCTGGTCGATCCAACCGATGGCCAGCCCCAACGCATTGATGCCGCCATATAGCGTGTCGAAGATGAATCGGAAGATGATGCCGCCGATCACGTCGGGCATGGTCCACGGCAAGATCGCAATGACCCGGAAGAGCCATCGCATTCGCAACGGTCGGTCGAGCAGGAGCGCCACCGACATCCCCAGAAGGAAATGAAGGCTGACCACGCTCACGACGAAAATGGCGGTGTTCCACAGCGATTGGCGAAACTCGGCATCGCCCCAGAGCCGAAGGTAACTGTCGATCCCGAACGGCTTGGTGCTACCCCATCCGAGATTGACGCTTCCCAGCACCGCCGCGATTGCCGGAAAGCCCAGGATCAGGGCCATCACCAAACCCGCCGGCCCCACGAACCACCAGCCGGTGTAGCGCTCGCCGATCATGGCGCGCCCGGTATCCGGAAACAGGGCCCTTGGCGCGGCCCGATCTCCGGACGTTGGGGACGCCTGCACGCTACTTGCGCTCGAGAATGACGTTGACTTCCTTGTTGGCGTCGGCCAGCGCCTGTTCGCGGGTCTTGGAGCCCGCGACGGCCGCCTGCAGGTTTTGGCGAATGACCTCGAGAACCTGCGGCCACTGCGGAATCAACGGCAGGAACGCGCCGTATTGGATCTCGTTGGCAACGACCGACGCGGGCACGCTTTGCTTGATCTTGCTGTAGCTCTCGTTGACGCTGCGCCGCGACGACAGCATCGCGTTGTCATCGAACCATCGCTCCATCTGCGGCCGGTCGGTCAGGAACTTGATGAGCTTCCACGCCGCCTCGGGATTCTTGGCATTCTTGTTGATGAAAAGCGACTTCTGGTAGAGCGTGGTGTGGATCGGGTTCTTGGAACCGGGTTGCTGCGGCATCGGGGCGATCTTCAACACGTTCAACCCATCGAGCTGCGGATTCATCGCGCTCACCTCCGGAAAGCTCCAGGTCGTGCCGATCTTCATGGCGATCTGCTGATTCGCCAGCATTCGCCGCGCGCCGTTGGCGTCAACCTGCGACACGCCGGGAGGGATGGTCTTGTCGACCACGATCATGTCGATGATGAAGTTGAACGCCGCCTTGGCCTCGGGTGTGTCGAGGGCCGAGCGCTTCCAGTCGGGCGTGAGGAAGTCAGCGCCGAAGGCACGGAAAATCGACGACACCCGCAGATCGAAACCCGCAGGCGCGAGCACCACGGTAAACGCCCAGCGATCGACCGGGCCGCTGCCGGTGGAGGAACGCGTGAGCTTCTTCGACACCTCGCGGAACTCGTCCCACGTCTTGGGCGGTGCGGCGATGCCGACCTCGTCGAACAGTTTTTTGTTGTAGACGAGCGCCATCGCCACCGTGTTCATCGGAATGCCGTACACCTTGCCGTCGACGGTGACCGGCACCAGTGAATTGGGATAGAAATCCGCGAGAAACGTGCGCCCGCCCGCGGCGGTGATGAATGGGGCGAGATCGCGCACCCAGCCTTCGGCGACGTATTGGCGGATCGGATTGGTGTCGAGCGCAAAGACGTCGGGCCCCTCGCCTGCGCGGATCGCCGTCGAGAAGCGGACGTCGCGCTGCCCGAGCGGAACGGGCTCTGCCTTCACCTTGATGTCGGGATTTTCCTTTTCGAATTCCGCGATGGCGGCGCGCAGCGACTTGCCCCAACCTTCCTGCGCCAGTTGCCAATCCGAATAGGTGATCGTGGTTTGCGCAGCAGCCGGGAGCGCCAACGCCGCCGCGCAAATCGCCATTACGGCTCGCCGGGCGGCCGTCCTCCAGAGCACGTCAATCCGTACCATCTGACACCTCCTATTTGTAAACATTCTGAGGGACGCCACGCCGATTCAGGACCTCGCGCACGTCCGATCGCGGCCTTCTTCGATACAGCCACTTCGAGTACATCATTGCCGCTTTCTAGAACGTCGTCAACAAATTTGTAAAGTTGAAAACACCTGACACCAGTCCCGAGACGCGGACTTTGCGGCACAATGGCAGAATTGCCATGGCCGCCGGTGCACTTCCGGGTCGACAGTGAAATTCAGCGATCGAGTCTACGAATACATTCTGGGACAGGTTCTGATGGGAACCTTCGCGGTCGGGACTCGCATCCCAACCGAAATGGACCTTGCCCAACGCCTCGAGGTATCGCGCCCCGTCGTTCGCGAGGCCTTGGCACGGTTGCGCGACGAGGGCCTGCTCGCGTCGCGGCAGGGGTCGGGGTCAGTCGTGGTGCGTCGACCCGATCGCGCGATCTCCGGCTTCGCGCCCGTCAACTGCATTGCCGATATCCAGCGCTGCTTCGTGTTCCGGATGGCGGTGGAGAGCGAGGCTGCCGCGCTTGCGGCCCGCAATCGGGACGAGGCTGCCGTCGGCCGGTTGAAGGTCGCCCTCGACGCCCTGCACACGGCGTCGAACCAGCAGCGCCTGGGTACCGACGAAGACTTCGGCTTCCACTTGGCCGTCGCCGATGCGTCGGGGAATCATTTCTTCACGTCCACCCTCAGCGCGATCCGCGAACAGATCGCGAGCGGCATTGCGGTGAACCGCAACCTCACCCTGATCCAGTCGCGTGAGCGCAATCTTACGGTGCAAAACGAGCACCAGGTGGTGTACGCCGCCATCGCTGCCGGAGACGACGAGGCCGCGCGACGCGCGATGCGCGAGCACATAGAGAATGCGCGGCGTCGCGTGTTCGAAGGCGGGTCGGGCTAGCCAACTTGCCGAATCTCGGCGCCCCTGCACTGTTCAAGGAGTTGACCGTGATTCGACGAAACGTACCCGGCCTGAGCCGCCGGGTGCTTCTGCTGGCTGCGCTGGTGCTGACCGCCTGCTCGGAGACTTCTGAATACATACCGGCCACGGGGATGGAGGTCCCAGCCTTCCACGCCGTGGACACCACGATGCGCGAGGTCATGCGCAAGCTCCATATCCCGGGGGCGAGCATCACGGTGGCGAAGGATGGTCGGATCATCTATCAGCGCGGCTTCGGCTGGGCCGACCGAGCGGCTGGGCAGCCCGTGCAGCCGGAGACGCTGTTCCGGATTGCCAGCGTGAGCAAGGCGATGACTGCCGTCGCCGTCCTGCGGGCGTTCGAGGCCGAGCTCCCCGCTGCGCTGGACCGCCCGGTGTTCGGCCCGGGGGGCCTGCTCACCGGGCCCCGCTACGCGCAGGTGAAGGATCCGCGCGTGCTGACGATCACGTTGCGTGATCTGTTGCAACATACCAGTGGCTGGGACAGCAACGTCTATGAGCCGCAGTACGACCTCGTGACCATCGCGCTCGCCATGAACGTGCCCGCGCCGGCCGGTGCGGAGGACATCATCGCGTACATGCTCAAGCACCGTGAGCTGCTGATCGAACCCCGGACGCGCTTCATCTACAGCAACTTTGGCTACAACCTGCTCGGTCGCGTGCTGGAGGAGAAGTCCGGAGTGCCGTACGAGCAGGCCATGCGCCAGCTCGTGTTCGGCCCCGCTGGCGCGACCACACCGGTGATCGGCGGTGACCAGCTGGCCCAGCGCCTGCCGAGCGAGTCCATTTATTACGACGACCCGCGCTGGCCCGATGTGCCATCGCAGACCGGGACAGGTAGTGGCCCGGCGTCCTACAACGGGTTTCACCTGCGGGCGATGGACGCGCACGGCGGCTAGGTGATGACCAGCGCCGACATGGTGCGATTCGCCGACGCCGTGGACGGCCGCTCCGTCGTGCCGGCTTTGCTGTCGCCGCACCCTGAACCGGCAACACGGCGCGCTTGCGCAGCGCCGGCTTCCGCCAACCGACCTCAAGTCTGCTCGCCAGCACCGCATTGCCGCGCGGTCGACCCCAAAATCTGCCTCACCACCGCGTGGGCGGAGGATCGTCGGCGCTCGCTCGCCGCTTGACCAGCATCACCCAATCCAAAATCAGCATCACCAAATCCGAAATACGGGTTCGCGCGGTTGAATTTCAACCCAGCAAGCCAAGTATTCCGGGCTCGGTGATGCTGGTCAAGCGGCGAGCGAGCGCCGAAGACCGACTGTCTGCGCGGTGCCGAGGCAGCTTTCC
>Ga0163153_10008341_pt1 | contig 10814 bp, 9 predicted proteins | sample OliLakLV19MP6IB1_FD_148629 | JGI IMG/M metagenome (GOLD analysis project Ga0163153, IMG submission 148629) | Freshwater microbial mat bacterial communities from Lake Vanda, McMurdo Dry Valleys, Antarctica - Oligotrophic Lake LV.19.MP6.IB-1 | ecosystem: Environmental > Aquatic > Freshwater > Lake... | reverse complement strand
GCTAAACGGATTGAACAGTACGAGAACTTCGGTGGTGCCGCTAAAACCGCCTGCGCCATCCCCGAGACGAATGGACACCGTGTCTACTCCCTCATTGGAACTGGCGAAGTCCTGATTGCCGTCGGTATTGAAATCTCCGATGGCCACTCCCCCAGGCTGTACGCTGGTGGCGACATCGGTAGTACCACTGAAACCGCCCAGGCCATCTCCCAGGCGAATGGACACCGTACCAACGGTGCTGTTGGCGGATGCGAGATCCTGTTTGCCGTCGCCATTGAAATCGCCGATGGCGATGCCTACGGGACCCGCGCCAACACTCACGGCGGTGGTGCCGCTGAATCCGCCCAGCCCATCACCCAGACGAATGGACACCGAATTGCCAGTAAAACTGGTCGCGGCCAAATCCTGATTGCCATCGTTGTTGAAATCTCCGATCGCCAAACTGAAAGGAAGCGGGTCAACACTGACGCTGCCAGAAGCACTAAAGCCACCCAAACCATCCCCGAGGTGAATGTCCGCCCCAGTTGGGGGTGAACCTTAAGCCGCCAAATCCTGATTGCCGTCGTTATTGAAGTCCCCAACGGCGACGCTCAGATTGGGGGTGAAACCGGTGGAAACATTAGCCGCAGGGTTGAACAGAACCGAGGTATTGCACACGGTTCCGCTGTTTACCGTGAGGGTGAATGTCTTGCTGGTCGCGCCGCCCGCGCCGAAAGCCTTCACGGTAACTGTATACGTACCTGCCGGATGTGCGTTGGTGATGCGAACCACGCCGGTGGTCGTATTTGCAACGAAAGTCCCTTTGAAATTCGTGTTAGTGGAAACATTGATACTGGCCGTGGCGGTCGGCGTTGCATCGGGCGTAACGGTCGAGTTCACACTCACTGCCAGGATCTTGTTCGGATAAACGTCGAGTGTCGGGGGAACCACCGCGAATGCAAAACCCGGGATCAGAACGAACACCAGCACAACCAATTTGATGCGAAATGAACTCCCACACATGCTTTTTGTTCCTTGTTCTTCTGATGCTGATTTTTTCAAAACGCTGAGAGTTTGTCCGCCTTGTGGGAGGCAATAACCACTCACGAATAGAGCGCCAAGGGTTTCCTGATGGTTGCCACATTGGTCGCAACCCCAGTATAGGGCAAATCGCGGGAAGAACGCTCCGTTTCAGCCTTTCGCCAGCAGCAATTCGCGAAATGCCTTGAATTCACCCGGAAGGGTACTGGACAGTATTTCTTTATCCCGCACCGCCTCCAGTTCAACTTGCAGCGGAATATCGACACCCAGGGTTTCTTTCATCACTTCAAGGAAGTTTCCATAGCTGAGGCTGCGCTTTGGTGCGATTGGCTTCACCGATCGCAATGATCTGGCTGATCAGCCGAGGTGAAAGGCTGCTCAATAGACGCGGGTTTCATAGAAAAGGGCTTTAATGCTGCCTATACTCTATGAAATCCCGGTATCGACGACTTCGCTACGCATGAGAAAATAATAACATTACGTGCGGGTCAGCGACCAAGATATCCATTGCTGCTGGAACGCTCAAGGATCATGCGCTGATCGTGATAACAATAACCGTCGATGAACAAGTTCGGGGCACGCAGGCGGGTGCTGCACAATTGTCTCTATAATGAACATTCAACCAGCGGCGATACCCCGGCGGCACAAACTGAAACATAAACCCATGAACATTCTGGTTGTCAATTGTGGCAGTTCATCGATCAAGTGGGCGATGGTCGACAGCGCCACTGGCCAGCACCTGATGGATGCACAACTTGAAGGCATAGGCGAGCCGCGGGCCGCATTGCATGTGGGCGATAAGTTAGTGGAGTTACCGGCTTGCCCCGACCACGAATCGGCGCTAAAGCACATGTTGCTGCAACTGGACAACGCTGCGGTGGAATTCGCTGCCATCGGGCACCGGGTAGTGCACGGTGGCGAGCAGTTCGTCCAACCCACTCAAATCGACGACACCGTTTGTAAGGCGATCGCCGAGCTGGCTTCCCTGGCACCACTGCACAATGCAGCCTCTCTGGCCGGAATTGTAGCCACCCGCCAGCAATTTCCACAGCTCCCTCAGGTTGCGGTTTTCGATACTGCCTTTCACGCCACCTTGTCAGCGCGCGCGCGGGCCTATGCTTTGCCCGCTCACATCAGCACCCAACTGGGCATTCGGCGTTACGGCTTCCACGGTATCAGCCACGAGAGCGTGTCCCGGCAAGCGGCGCAATTCCTCGGTACCGACCTGCGCCAGTTGCGCTTGATCTCCTGTCACCTGGGCAATGGCTCTAGTGTCACCGCCATCGAGAATGGTCGTAGTGTTGAAACCAGTATGGGGATGACACCGTTGGAGGGGCTGGTTATGGGTAGCCGCTCGGGCGACCTGGACCCCGGCATCATGATCAGACTGCTTCGGGAATTGAATTTGTCCGCTGACGGCCTGGAGCACATGCTCAACCACGAATCCGGTTTGCTGGGTATGGCTGGTTCAAAGGATATGCGGGTGATTGAAGATCGGGCTGCGGCGGGCGATGAGCCAGCGCGGCTGGCCATTCACGCCTTCACTCACAGGTTGCGTAAGTACATTGGTGCCTATGCCGCGGTGATGGGGGGCGTTGATGCCATTGTGTTTACCGGCGGGATTGGCCAGAACAGCGCGATGATTCGCCACCGCTCGGCGCAGCGCCTCGAATTTCTCGGCGCGCAACTGGATGAAGACCTGAACCGGGATGCGCGCGTTCAGTTGGCTAATCCGGTAGCCGATATTTCCCTGGCACATGCCCGCACCAGGTTGTTGGTGGTGGCCACCGACGAAGAGCGGTTGATTGCAGAGCGGACGGCGCAAACCGTGAAAGCGCGGATCAATGAGCCGAATCAATCCAAGCATTCGGTAAAAATTGTGCCGATTGCAATCTCGGCGCGGCACGTTCATCTGACTGAAGAATCCATTGCGAGCTTGTTCGGCCCCGCTTATCAACTCACTGTTTTTAAAGAGCTGTCGCAGCCGGGGCAATTTGCAGCGCATGAAACCGTCACGCTGGTCGGGCCCAGACACTCGATTGAACATGTCCGCGTGGTGGGGCCACCGCGTAAAGTTGACCAGGTTGAAATAACCCGTTCGGATGAGTTTTATCTGGGCCTGGACGCCCCGGTGCGCCTGTCAGGCGACCTGCAGAACACACCCGGAATTAGCTTGGCCGGCCCGCAGGGAAAGGTACAGTTAACCCGCGGCGTAATTTGCGCCAAACGCCACCTGCACATGACACCACAGGAAGCCTTGGCCTGGGGTGTTGCCCATGGCGACAGCCTGGATATTGCCATTGACAGCGATGACCGGGACCTTGTATTTCGCAATGTGCTGGTCCGCGTTAACGACAGCTACCGTCTTGAGATGCACATCGATACAGACGAAGCCAATGCCGCAGGGCTTGATAGCGGTGATGATGGCGTGCTCGTTTCAATTTATGCTCAAGGCCGACTCGTGCCCGAGGCATGATCACCGGCCTGTGCTACGACTTGGCTATGTTGCACTCTGCCGCGCGCGGCGCACAGCAATAAAGCTTTTAATGTACACAACCAGGGCGAACAGACTGGCTGCCATCATAACCCCCACCCGTAACACGGCACCCATATCCGCGCGGCCGATGGAGCCTATCAGCGGCATGATTAGCGCTATCGAAATCAGCAGGGTCAACCCGGCAACAACGTGAGCAACAACTTTATTTTCCTGTTTAAATAGTGGAACCAACAATGCGAGAATGACGCCAAAAAACACCGGGATCAAAATCGTCATAGAGCGTGACTCTGCGGCCACGTTCAGATACGCCCAAAGACCGAATACCACCAAAATGGCTGCGTTAAGAATGGTTGCTTGATATGGCTTCATTTGTTTCTCTCAGTTTCTCAGTGAACATTGCAGTGTCGAAATAGATTACAACAATTCCCGCGAATGGAAATACTACTATTTGTAATGCTCGTCTTATACGGTACTGCTATGGCTAACCCCTTTACGTTCAGTGAAGTGCTCGGAAACGAGTATCGATTTATGGGTATCAGTTGTGGGAGCGCCGGGTAAATTAGATCACTGAACCTGGATGCGTGCGTTATGCTTGGGCCATGTGTTTGCGGTTTTGTAGCTGCTGAACTTGTGTAAAAGGGGTCAGAGCCCTTTTACCGGAGTCGTTTTGCCTTTAAAAGGGTTGTGAGAAAAAGGTAAAAGGGCTCTGACCCCTTTTACCGACGCTTTACCGTCTTACAAGAAACGCCGCAGGCCGACGAAGCCAATACCCAGCATCATCAAGCCCAACACCACCAGGCCTTGGCGGCCCAGCGTCGGGATGCCTTCAAAAAACACCGTGTTGGTTATGCTGCAGGAGGCACCTTGACCGGCGCTGACCGTCAGACTATCGCAGCCGTTGTCGATCTCAACCGCATCGTCATACACCGTCTCAATCACATAGCAATGCGAATCCGGGTACTCGGGAATCACCTGAGCATCGAACACTTCAGAGCCGTTCCCGTAAAATCGCTGGCACCAATCGGCGGATTCGTAAGCCAGAGCACCTTCCTGCGACAGGAATTTCAGGCTGCAGTAGGACTCGCCGCCGCTGGGTGCATCCTGAGAATTATCGTCCGGTCGATCACCATCGACAATCTCGGCATCACACCACAACGTGAGTTCGTAACGCCCATCAATACCCTGAGGCACGCTGGAACCTTCAAACACCCAGTTCTTGGTGATCTCAATGTCCACCGGCGCCGGTTCGTTGGTGATCCGACAGGTATTGAAGTCACCCTCTTCGACAGCAAGGTACTCGCAACTGACTGAGTTGGTATTGCTACCGTCGAAATATTCTGCGTCATAACCAGCAACGGGCGTCTCGGTGATCTCGCAGTTCAGCTCACCGGAATCAAAATCGGTCACGACGAAAGTCACCCCTTCTTCTTCGGTAATGGTCTTGCTTTGATCCAGGATCAATCCGGTATTGCATGAAAGTGAAACTTCCACCTCACCCGGATTGCCGTCGGTGAAGATCTTGCTGACCTGGAAAAGCGCATTTGGGCCGTCGTAGTTTGAAAGTGTGCTGACGCGAGCCGTTCTGCATGCACTCTCAGTACCACAACTTGCGTTAGTTGATTGATGCATTCTTATGGTGCCGTTGAAAGTCGCTGTGTAGGTCAGGGGTGATGGGCCATGGTGCAGGACATTGTTTGCCGTATCCGTCAAAGTAAGGTAATTCCCGCTCCCGCCTTGACTGCTGAACTCGTAAGTAAAGCCGGAAACTACATTGTTGGCGGTGCTGTATTCTCCCGCAAAAGCGCAGGTGGTAAGTGTTACGGTTTCTCCTATACCACCGACACTGGCGCTGCCGAAAGGAGAGTTATAGACACACTGAGCGTTGACATTTGCCGCCATTAAAACACCAGCAACAAGCACAAGCCAATTTCTGAGGTATTGATTCATCGGATTCCCTTCTCGTTTAGGTTGAAGCAGTTTTTAGTTTCAAAAATTAGCGTGCATATTTTGATTCTGGATTTTATCCAACGACAGTATGGTACTAAATTATTTTTCTTGAGTACAGAAACTCTTTGGTAAAAGGGGTCTCAAAAGGGGTCGGATCCATTTTACCTATCCCTTTAGCCCGGCTTTGCTGCAGGGATCCGGCATCGATGCTGGTACGCCCTGCGAACAGGAATCTGCCACCAGGATAAACCACGCATAATCACAGCACCGGTGACGCCAATCTGGCCAATCTTGAAGCCAGTCGATACCATGCCGGTTTGGATGAAAACACATCTTCCGGAAGTTCACTACTGTGTGCAAAATCCTCCAGATACATCTGCTCCACAGCGTGATTAAATTCCTGATCGCGCAGCAGCGCAAAAATCTCAAAGTTCAGTCTCAAAGACCGATTGTCCAGATTGGCGGAAGTTACAATCGAGAAGTCATCGTCGACAAGCATTGTCTTGCTGTGCATAAATCCGTTTTGATACAGGAAAAACTTTACCCCGGCTAGCATGGATTGTTCGAAGTAGGAATAGGCAGCCAGCGACACCAGCATGCTGTCGGTTTCATCCGCCATCAGGATTCTTACATCTACACCCCTTAAAGCGGCAAGCTCGAGAGCAGCGACAATGGCAACGTCAGGCACATAGTAGGGAGTCGAGATCCACACTCTTTTCTCGGCAGAGTTGATGGCGTGCAGAATTAATATTTCCGCTGTGTGGAACTCATCGGCAGGCCCTGTTGCTACGGTTATAGCTACAGAAGCACCCTCAGGAGCTGCCTGGGTTTTCCAGTCCAGGTCAAGCCAATCGCCGCTGGACCATTTCCAGTCTTCCAGAAATGAAAGCTGTGCTTCCATTGCCGCTGGGCCAGAAATTGCAATATGGGTGTCCCTCCAATCTGCAAATTTTTCCGTCAAACCGAGATATTCGTTACCCACGTTTAACCCACCGAGAAAAGCTTTCTGACCGTCGATCACTACGACTTTCCGATGATTCCTGAAATTTACCTGGAACATGCCAGTGCCTTTATCAAGGTAACTAAAACCAGCCACTTGAACCCCGGCTTCAACCAATTGTTGTTTATAGGAATTAGACAGTTCATAGCTACCAAAACCGTCATAAAGAAAATAGACTTTTACCCCCTGGCTGGCTTTCTTTATTAGCAGATCCTTGAAATGCTGCCCGATTTCGTCGTCCCGTATGATGTAGAACTGAAACAGTACGTAATTCTCTGCGGACTCAATAGCTTCGCTTATAGCCGCAAAAGTAGAACGTCCATCAATCAGCAGTTCCAGTTTGTTTCCAGTTGTGTAGGGCAAACCCGTAAGTTTTTCGAGCAGGCCATTTCCTTCATCGCCGTTCGAACCTGCTTGGTTCTCGCGCACATACTTGTGCACTCCAGCCAAATGCTTTTCAGGGTTTTCCAGTGCCGAGCGAAAGGCCATTACGTAGCCATCATATTCGCTTTGTCCAAGAACCCAGTAAGCCGGTACGGCAACATACGGCAAGGTATTCAGACTGACCACCCAGGCGATTGCACCCTGCGAACTGCGGGCATTCATCACTGCATGGACCGAAGTTACCGCCCCTATCACATGTGCCAACAACAGGAAAACGGAAGTCGTTACTACCTTGCGCCGGCGGCTCCAGGGAGTGTGTGCTCTACCACGCTTCCAGTTTTTCGCAGCGGTGAATATTGATAATGGGTTCAAAAGTGCTGGCATCGGTGACACTAATCGTACCCTCAATTACTACCCGAGTGGCAAACTGATTTTGAGCTGCAGGCCAAAGTCTCCCTACACGAACAACCCGCACTTGAGGAGTTGGAAAAGTCGGGACCAGTAATTGACTGGCTGGTGAGTTAGTATGGTTCGAAACGAAACAGAGATAGAAAATGGAATCCCGTGAAGTAGATGTCGTAGTTATCGGCGCCGGTACGGCTGGCCTTAACGCTGTTGCCGAGGTACGCAAGTCTGGAAGTAGCTGGGTGCTGGTGGAATCCGGGCCCTATGGCACAACCTGTGCGCGTGTAGGTTGCATGCCATCAAAGTTGCTGATCGCGGCAGCCGATCGAGCTCATCAAGTCGCAAGCGCCGGAGCTTTCGGTATTTCTACCGGACCGATGTCAGTCGATGCGCGGGCCATGTTTGGCCGGGTGCGGGCTGAACGCGATCGATTCGTTGCCGGGGCGGTTAAAAGCACTACGAAGCTCCCGGCTGAGCAGCGATTACGCGGCAGGGCGCACTTTACCGGTCCCACTACAGTGCTGGTTGAATGTGAAAATCACGACAAGATTGAACTCAAGGCCAAAACCATCGTGCTAGCGGTTGGCTCACGTGCCAACATTCCACCGCCGTTTCGCGACATCATGGAGCATGTGTGGATCAGCGATGAGGTGTTCGAGCTGGATGAGTTGCCAGAATCATTGGCGGTTGTCGGCACCGGGGCCATTGGCCTGGAAATGGGTCAGGCATTGAGTCGGCTGGGCGTGAAAGTCAGCTTCTTTTCCATTGGCAGCGCCATCGGTCCGTTGCGCGATCCTGCAATGCAGCGATGCGTGCAGGAAGTCTTCAGAAACGCCGCGGCAGAGGATGCGATGGCCTGGCATCTCGAGGCGGATATAAAGATGGCCCGCGTCACCCATAACGATGCCATTGAGCTGCAGTGGCAGGATGCCAATGACGACTTGCAGCAGCAGTCATTTTCCCATGTATTGCTGGCCGCAGGTCGTACACCGCAACTGGCTGAGCTGGATCTGGATAAGGCCGGCGTGACCTTGAACGAACGTGGGCTGCCAGTCAACTGGCACCCGCGCACCACGCGCTGTGGTGACACGGCCGTATTCATCGCTGGTGATGCCAGTGACTATCGTCCGGTGCTACACGAAGCCGCTGATGAAGGCCGTATTGCCGGCCAGAACGCGGCACGGTATCCGCAGATTACAGCGCGGGTCAGGCGTACGCCATTGGCCATTGTCTTCATTCATCCGCAAATGGCTACCGTAGGAGTGCGATTCGATGATTTGCAAGAGGATGAAATTGAAATCGGTACCGTATCCTACGCTGATCAGGGACGTGCGCGGGTGATCGGACAAAACGCCGGGCAGGTAAATCTTTATGCGCAGCGCAGTAACTGCGTTCTGGTCGGTGCTGAATTGTTCTGCCCTGGGGCTGAGCACCTGGCCCACCTGCTCGCCTGGGCCGTGCAGCAGCGACTTCGAGTGGATGAGTTGCTGCGCATGCCGTTCTACCATCCGGTGCTGGAAGAAGGCCTGCGCACCGCACTGTTCGATCTTTCGAAAGCACTGCAGATTGAAGGAAATTGCAGCAGCACGGATTTCGCGGAATCTGCCGGTGTTTGAAAAATTATCAGATGCTGGCGCAGCGCTTTAGCAAATTGAAACAACCGTCTTCTAAAATGTCGATGACGGTGTGAAAACCCTCTTCCCCGCCGTAGTAAGGATCGGGCACTTCACCCACTTCTTTTAGCTCACAGTAATCCACCATGGGTACGACTCTGGCGCCATGTCCAGGGCTTAAAGCCATGGCCTCGCCAAAATTATCTTCATCCATGGTAATGATCAGGTCAAAACGGTCGAAATCTTCCACCACCAGAGTGCGGGCAATGCTGTCCAGTTGATAGCCTCGACTCAAAGCCACCCGGCGCATGCGCTGATCAGCAGGAAGTCCCGTGTGATAACTGTGCGTTCCCGCTGAATCGATCTCGATGCGGTCTTCCAGCCCAGCATCCGCCACCATCTGCTGGAAAATACCTTCAGCGGCTGGAGAGCGGCAGATATTGCCCATGCATACAAACAGTATGGATATTTTCACCTGATTCCACCCTCGGACTATTCATTCCCTGACATATTGAACCATGACAACCATCGAATCTTCACTGATGATTCTAGCATCAGCGATATCCTGCAATTCAGTTCGCAAAGTGTCAGAATGCGGGACGGCCCCTAAAGCGCACTGATGTGAACGAAATTCCGATTGCCATAAGCTCAAGCCAAAAGAAGCCGACCCGAGAATGTGGCTCGTGCACAGCCTGCTGTGATGGCTGGCTCACCGCCACGGTAAACGGCGAAGCCGTGAGTGCAGGCAAACCTTGCCGCCACAGCACAGCAGGTGGTTGCGCCATCTACCAAACTCGCCCGCAATACCCTTGTCGTGACTTTGTCTGTGGCTGGATGCGCTGGGACAGTGAACTACCCGACTGGATGCGCCCCAGCGAGTGCGGCGCCATTGTTTTTCTCTGGTTTGACTGGCAGGATCAGAAAGTGATCAACGCCGTTCCAGTGGGCGAGAAAATTCCCGAGCGCACTCTGGACTGGCTGAAAGCGCATGCCCAGGAGCAGGGCCGGCCGCTGATGTTTGTCGAGCGTATTCGTGAAGGCGACCAGTTTACTGGCGTACGCTGTCTCGGCTTTGGCCCTGCGGGCTTTCGCAAACAGGTTGAGCAACTCAAGCTGACGCATCAGCAATCGAAACTGATGCAGATGTTCAGCTCCGTTAAAACTTGACTTCAAGTTAGCAGACTTGCTCTTTCGCCTCAAGTTCCAATAATGACGACCTGGCAGGGACATTTACCTGCGCAGTAAAGCAACAGGAAAACCAGAAACAATGTCTCCAGCAGCTTTTTCCAGAATCAGCATAATAGTCAGTTTGATCTTAGTCTCAGCCGCGCTGCATGCAGGTGACCCCAGTAGCAAAGCCGCCGGAATAGCCGCTGATATTCTGCCGCCAGACCTGGCAAAAAAACTGGCTGATCGAACTGCAGAACCCACTCAGTCTGGCGAGATCACGCCTGCTTTTGTGGTTGATCCTTCATGGCCGAAAACCCTGCCGAACCAATGGATCATGGGTCAGGTAGGTGGCATATCGGTGGATCAAAACGACAATATCTGGGTGTTACACAGGCCCCGATCACTTTCAGCAACTGCGGTCGGCGCACTGGGCGTCGCTGGAGTTAACTCAGAAGGTAAACCGGTAGACGGACTGGGCAACCTTCGAACGGTTGCCGGGCAAAACGCTGTTTGTTGCATCCCCGCGCCATCGGTACTCAAGTTTGACGCGAATGGAAACCTGCTGGATAGCTGGGGCGGCTCTTCCGACCCTGGCTTTTTGGAAAGCCGCTGCCGCGCCGATCAGGGATGCGTGTGGCCCGGGCGCGAACACGGCATATTCGTTGATCACAGCCAATTCGTTTATATCTCAGGCAATGGCACACAAGGCACAGGTCGGGATGGCAACGGTGAGGTTCCCTGGTCGGCCACTCACGGCAACGACTCCCATGTGCTTAAG
>Ga0163153_10008338_pt1 | contig 10817 bp, 10 predicted proteins | sample OliLakLV19MP6IB1_FD_148629 | JGI IMG/M metagenome (GOLD analysis project Ga0163153, IMG submission 148629) | Freshwater microbial mat bacterial communities from Lake Vanda, McMurdo Dry Valleys, Antarctica - Oligotrophic Lake LV.19.MP6.IB-1 | ecosystem: Environmental > Aquatic > Freshwater >... | reverse complement strand
CCGATTGCCTCAACCTACCGGAAATCATAGCCTTACGTCGAGATTTTGATGCGCCGACCCTGGTCCATTTGCCGTCACGCAATATTGCCGTCGCCTCGCCGTTAAAGACGAACGCCTCCCCTTGGCTGCAGGCCCTGCGGAACACACGGTAGTCGCCCGGGGGTGGCCGCTCGGCTTCCAAACGCTTTCGTGCTTCGTCTGGGAAAAACGGCAGTGCTTTCACCGCCAGGTGATATTCCCAGTCCGATCTCGATTCAAGGTAATCCAGGCGGTTTAACTCCAAGTAGCCGTCGGCGGCGCTCTTTCCCTTGACTTGGAAGTAAAGGTGCTTCGTGTACTCGCCCACGTCTTCGGCTTTTCTAAACTCCACGCCCTCCAGCCTGAAGCGGTAGGGATACTTCGACTCGAGCGGGCCGATCAGCTTCGTCATCGCCGCCGTATCGGGCTGCTCGGCTCGTACGTAGCCGGCAATCAACATCGTTATCACCACGAACCGCATACCATATCCGATCATGGGACTTCCTTACCAATCGTCGTGTTACTCGCAAATCGACGAACGCAGCCGCGTTGGTATACATCCATGGGCCGGCTCCCCATCGTTCATTTCTTATCCGGAGCGCCACCGTACGAAGCGCATTACCGAACTATTTCCACGCCTCATGCAAGAACCGGATCCAGTTCCCGTGCATCACTTCTTCGATGTCGGCTTGGCTGTAGCCCCGCTTCTTGAGCATTTCGGGTAGCCGCGCCAGATCGGCGATGGTGTCGATGTCGCCGGGGCTTTGCTCCAGGCCGTAGCCGCCGTCCAAGTCGGTGCCGATGGCGATGTGATTGGCGTTGCCCGCCAGTTGGCAGATGTGGTCCCAATGGTCGAGGAGGTGCTCGAGCTTCACGCCCGACGATTCCGGCGTCGTTTTGCCGCGGGTCCAATCGGGGATCATCATCCAGGCGTCGAGGGCGCCGCCGATTACCGCGCCCCGCTCGATGAGCGCCTTGATCTGGTCGTCGGCGAATTGCCGCTGGTCGTTCACCAGCTTCCGGCAGTTCGAGTGGCTGGCCCAGACCGGCCCCTTGTAAAGCTCCAGCGCCTCCCAGAACGCTTCGTCCGAAAGGTGCGTGGCGTCGAGGATAATCCCCAGCCGATCCATCTCCTTCACAAGCTCGCGACCGATCGGCGAAAGGTTGCCCGGCAAGTGGGTGCCGGGCGAGTACCGCCCCGCCCCGTAGTGCGCCGGGCCGAGCGCTCGAAGCCCCTGCTCGTAGTGCCGCTCCAAGTGCTTCACGGTGCGAATCGAATCGGCCCCCTCGAGGCTGAGGATGTAGCCGATCGGCGCATTGGCGGGCGGATTGTTCTTCCAGAGCGCCACGTGCTTGTCGAGCCCCGCCCGGTCGACGATCTGCACCATCTCGCCGGCCTCTTCCATGGCCCGATACCAGGCGAGCTGACCCTGCGTCTGGGCCCAGGCGATTTCCGGGCTGTGCCAACCCGGTAGCGGATTGCCCGGCCCCACGTAGCGTCCGATCTGCGTGGCGACGCACAGCCCGATCTGGCCGCGGCGCATGTCCGGCAGCGCCACCGTCCCCTTCGCCCGATCGGTCTTGTCGTTACGCCCCTCCTCGCGTTTGCGAATGGCGTGGACCGTTTGCGTCAGGTCCCGATTCCATTCAATGGCGTTCATGCTGAGGTCGAGATGCGCGTCGATCGTGAACATGAGTTTGGATTCTGTAGTGCGTGGGATGGAAAGTCGTCGGACGAGCGCGAACTTACATCGGCGGGATCCGATGAAGGGATGAGGGGATGAGGGGATGATGGGAGCTGTCGCAATGCCTTCCCCTCATCCCATCATCCCCTCATCTCATCATCACGCTGCTATCGGTAAGATGAAGGCGCCGGAACCGCGGCGCGCGGCGCTCAAACGCGGCGCGTAACAACCGCCGTGACCCTATCACCGCGGCGGACCAAGATCAAGCAGCCGTCGTCGTCGCCCCGAAGCACCAGCGCGCGGCGGAGCTTTTCGATGTCGACGTCGACCCCCCGCTTCTTAATTTCCAAGCGCCCGATGCCGCGCGCCTCGAGCAAACCGCGAACCTGTCGCACGTCGAAAGGGAGCGAGTCGACGACTTCGAAGCACGCCAGCGCCGGATCGTTTTTGATCAAATCGTCCCCCGTGAGATACACGCCGCCCGCGTGCAAAGGGCCGAGCCGATGCGCGAGTGCGAGCGTACCGACGAGCCCCGCCGCCGGCACGGCCGGATCGCAATCGAACATGTAGCGGCCGATCTCCGCGGCGGCCGGAGCGAATGCATCGGGCCGACCGACGAGCGACCGAACCGATCCGTCTTCGGCGACGATGGTCGCCCGTCGCCGCCCGACATCGCGAGCCGGCGCTCCGAACCAAGCGACGAGCTGTTTGCACTCGCCGCCGCGGCTGATCCATTCCAACTCGGCTTTCTCCTCCCAGTCGGCCGGGGGTTCGGCTCCGGGCGCGAGCTTCACCGCCCCGTTGGGGTTGGTCGCCAGTAATCGCTCGAGCGTCTCCAGGCTCGGCTCGTGCAACTCGAGCCGCGTCGTCCGGCGGCCGGTCGGACGCCGATCAGGATCGACGTGCCAGGCCGCCACGTCGGCCACGTGCCTCGGCTCCAGCTCTTCCGCGAGCACGGCGGTTGGAAACGGGGCGCCCGGCGAGCCCGCGCACGCCCGCAGGTTGGCCGCCGCTACGAGCGCGCAAATCGGATCGCGATCGACGCCCGTGGCCGGCCCGCGCTCGCCGAGCGCCACCAGATCGCCGCCGATGCCCGAGCAAGCGTCGAGGTGCGCTCCCCGCGCGAATCGACCGGCTTTATACGCCGCAGTCCGGTCGTCGGTCGCTTGTTCGAGACCGCGGGCCGTGAAGAACATTTGCCCAGCGTGGCGAAACTTCAGGCGGGCCTTGTGCCTGAGGGCCGCTTGCTCGGCGACGAGCGCGGCGCGACCGGCGGAGAGCGATTTTCGCAGCCGGGCGACCCGCGCCAACGGATCGTCGATCGTCGTCGCCTCGCCGAGCTGCGCCTCGGCTTCGCCGCCGACAAGCCACCGCCAATCGTCAAGGTCGACGTCCGTCATGCAGCCGAGTTTCCGATAGCAAGGAAGGTTCCGATCGTATCGATCGTACGCACGATCGACGATCAAGGAAGGGGCCTGCCGGCGACGATGACGAGAAGTGGGGAAATGGTTCGGTAGTCAGCGCCCACCCTCTATCAATAACTTGTCGTTCGCGCCGGCTCATGGCGCTGCACCACGGCATTCGTTTCGGAGCGTTCGATGAACGGTCGCTTGGTCATGATTCTGATGCTGGGCGGAGCGGCCTTTCTGCCGTATCTGGTCTCGAAGCAATCGCCGGTCCACGACTCGCTCACCGCTCCCTTGAAATGGATCGGCGAAGCGCCGGCCGAACCCAGCGGAACCAAGCTCCCGGGACTGGACCCGCATTATGGATCGACCGGCGGCGATTCGCACGCTTTCGTCAACGGCGGCGGGGCCCCCGCCGCCGGCAAGGTCGCTTCGCCGCAGCCCCGTACCGCCTCCCGCGGCGACGCGCCCCTCATCCCCATCGAGCAGGCCCTGCGGTGGGAACTCACGCCCGCCTGGGTCATGAGCACCTGGCCGCGCGTGACCACGCACCTGGCGGAGCTCGATCTGCAGGGCTATCGCATGTCGCTCGTCACCGGCACGACCGAAACCGACATCGCCGGCTCGCTGACCTATTACTTCGACCCACAGCAACGGCTCTCGAGGATCACGTTCAACGGCACGACCGGCGACGCCCGCCGGCTGGTGACGTTCATGACCCAAAGCCATCGCTTCCTCAGGCACTTGGCGGCCGACGACCCCGGCTTGTATCTCTACCAGGTCGAGCAAGACCAGCGGGCGCTCAGCGAATTGAAGATTCGAGCCGCTCCGATCGTCAAGGCGGGAAACCCCTACGGGCGGTTCGAAGTGTCGCTCGACATGCGGCGACCGGAGGAGTGAGCGCCGCGGCGATTTAGTACGCGTTCGCGGGAAGAGCGGCGATCGAATCTCTTCACCGACTTCACTGTTCTTCGACGGAGGGACGGAGTGAAGGAGGGACGGAGCGAAAGAGGCGAGAAGCGAATTATCTCTCCGTCCCTCAGTTCCTCAGTCGCTCTGTCAGCCTGCTTGCGGCGATGAGTGCGCGGCTGAACTCGCCCCGTAGTTCTCAAGGTGCGCGCGCAACGTCGCCGGCAAGCGGCGGCGGTCGATCGGCTTGGTGCAGTACCCGCTGCAACCGGCGGCGAGACACTTTTCGCGGTCGCCCGCCATGGCGTGGGCCGTCAGCGCGACGATCGGCCCCTCGTATTCTTTGGAGCGCAGCAGTCGCGAAGCTTCATAGCCGTCCATTACCGGCATCTGCATGTCCATCAACACCAGGTCGAACGGCGCATTGCCGCCGACGGCCGACAGAACGCCTTCGCCTGCCGCGACGTTACGACCCTTCCAATCGGCGCGGAGAATCGGCCGGATCGATCGGATACCATACGGCAAAACGTCTCGCTTCCGTTCGTTTCCGAACTCGAAGGTGCCGCATGCTCGTGCGTTTCCTGCTGCTCGCGGTCGTTGCCGGGCACTCGGCCTGCGCGACCTTGTTATTCCCGTCGCCCGTCGCGGCCACCGAGTTTCACGTCGCCGTCGACGGTAGCCATGGCAGGGTCCCGACCGGGCTCACGGCCACGGCATCTACGTGCAAAACGTCGGAGGCGTGAAACGGCTGCTCGACAACGTGATCGGCGACCAATTCGGCTACGGCATCCACGCCTACGGATCGAAGAAGGCGTCGCTCCGCGGATTGCACGTCGAGGGAAACATTCTTTTCGACAACGGCTCGCTCGGCGCGCGCGATCGAGCGCCGAACCTGCTCGTCGGCGGCGACTCGCCGGCGGGCGCCGTCACCGTGATCGACAACCTGATGTATCAATCGGGCTTCGCAGGCACGAACGTGCAGCTCGGCTACGGCGTGCCGAACGACGATATCGTGTTCCAAGGGAACTACGTCGCCGGGTTCACACGCGTGCTGCCGTGGCGAAGCCTGACGGTCCGTCGCAACACGTTTGTCGGCGAAACGTCGCTCGTCGAACTGCGGCGCACGGCCGACGCCTCGCCCGACGGAATCGCGTGGGATGAAAACCGGTACCTCTCGGCCGAAAAGCAATTCGCGCCGCTGGCGGCCTACACGGGAGAGAAAATTACCGCCAACGGTTGGAGCGAATGGCGAGCGAAAGCGGCGCTCGACGAGAGCGGGCAATACACGAAAGGCGCGCCTACCGGCGTGCATGTCGTCGTCCGGCCGAACCGGTTCGAAATCGGACGGGCCAACGTCGCGGTGGTTAACTGGGATCGGGTCGAAGCCGTGGACGTCCGCCTATCGCACGTTTTGCAAGCCGGACAACGCTATCGGGTCGTCAACGCCCGAAACTTCTACGGGCCGTCGATTACCGAGGGCGCGTTCGACGGCGTGAAGATTCGCATCCCGCTCACGCCGTCGCCGATCGCCAGGCCGGTCGGCATGGAAACGCGCGAGACACCGGCCGACCCGCACTTCGGAGTCTTCGTCGTGCTGCCGAAGTGGAACGATTGAGCGACTCACCTGTGCGCTTCGCCGATCAAGCGCCTACTTCCCGATCTTGATTTCGCCTCCGCCACCGGCTTTCGGTTTGAAGCCGCTGATCGCCTCGAGCTTGTTCTCCAAGATCTCGCGGACCGACTTGCGCGTCGCTTCGTACGTCGGCTCCTTCGCGTACATGCCGTACGTTCGGTGTTCGCCCTCCGGGCCGTACCAATCGAGATGGAAAATTCGCTCGTCGGCCTTGATGCTCCCGCTCTGGCGAGCAAATAGGGTCGTCGTTTCATACGACCCGAGGCTGATGGCGAACCCCGGTCCTTCCGGCGGCTTGACGTCGAACTTGTAGCGGACGGCCCGCGGCCCCTCGAGCTTGTAGAATTCCCTCGCGACGACTCGCGACTTACCCACCATGAACGTCTCCCGATCAAACGTGTCGGAAGCCGTCTTTCCTTGGCCATGGAGTTCGATGAGCTTCTTCCGGTAGCCGGCCGCTTCATCGCTACGGCCGGCGTTGGCCCCGGCGACGAGCAGCCGCCCCAACGCGTATTCGTTCTCCGGAGCGACTTCGGCCAGCTTCTTCACCGCCGCCAAGTGCTCCCCCGGCCGATCGCCCGTTTCGTAGATGACGGCCGCCATCTGCAAGGCTTCGACATTCTTAGGATCGATGGCGCGAGCCTGCTCGATGAACTTGATCGCCGCCTCGTAATCTTCGCGCCGCCGGTTGATGATCGCCAGGCGGACCAACCCGCCGATGTTCTTGGGGTCGAGCTTCACGAGCGCTGCGAACTCCGTCTCGGCCTTGGCGTCGTCATCCATGGCCATGTAGATGCGCGCCAGCCGATCGCGGTAGTCCGGATTCTTGGGATCGAGGTCCGCCGCCTTGCGAAGCGAAGGGATGGCCGCTTCGTGCTTTTCGCCGTAGATCGCCAACACCCCCTTCAGGTAGTGGAACTCGGCCCGTTTCCCGTCGCGCGTAATGGCCAGGTCGATCGCCGCCGTTGCCTCGTCGTCGCGCGTCAGCTCCCTATACAACTGTGCGAGTTGATACGGCGCGTCGGCGTTGGCCGGCTTGGCCTCGGCCGCCTTGCGTTGCTCCTCAATGGCTTTCTCCAGCAGTTCACGCCCCTCCTGACGCTTTCCTTCCGCCAGTAAGGCATGGGCCCGCTTGATGACGGCCCCAGCCGGCTCGGCGGCAACAACCGCGTCGGCAAAGGAACCGATGGCCCCGATGATCGCCAGGGCGATGTATGCCGGAGTGAGAGTGCGCATGGCTGGGCTCTTCGAAAAGATAAGGACGGGCAGGCAGGAGGCTTGGGGCGGGACCACCTTCGGATGGTTGTCGCATGCCAAATTCGAAACGCAAACCGACCGCTAAACATCAGCGACAACTGATCAGTGGCTCCTGCGGTGCGGGGGCGTCTCTCAGGCGATGACGGTCCTAATTGGTTTCCGACGACAGCCGACGTGTCGCTCTAAGTTCCTTGCACCGAAAATGTTACGAACCGAGCAGCCGAGTCCGCCGCGTGAATCGGCTCAAGCGGGCCGACCCTCTCCGACAGGGTCGGACGGTTGCCTGCCTTGCCACACTCGGTTAGGTTGAACGATTCGCGGCCTGCCGCCGTGTCACGTCCGGGCGACGCCCAGCGTGGCACAGGCGACGTTCGTCACGGGAAGTATTCCGGCGACGACGTCCGCACGGCAAGCGCGACCCCGCCGCAATTACCCGCCCGAACACGAGTTGCGCCTTGAAACGTGCCTGACCGAGCGCGCCCCTTTCCTGTCGATCGGCGCGGCGGCGCGGCTGCGCGACGGTGCCCGGGCACCCCATTTTCGAACGTCTTTTTACGTCGTCGTCTGAGGAGTATTCATGAGCCAGACCCTGTCGCCCGCGACCCTGTCGCCTGATGTGGCCGCCAAAGTCAAAGAGGCCCGCGACCGATTGGACGCCCACACGTACGAAACCGTGCAGTGGCATTTCCACCCGTCGACCGGCTGTCCGTTCTGGCTCGAGTCGGCCCGCTCGCTCAAATTCGATCCCCTGAAAGAAGTCAAAACTTACGACGACCTGAAAAAATTTCCCGAGTTCCAGGACGAGTGGCTCCGCGGCGGCCCGATCCGCCGTTGGGTGCCGCAGCAAATGGCGAATAAGCCGCTGTACGTCTTCGAAACCGGCGGCACCACCGGCGTGCCGAAGAGCCGCGTCTCGCACGACGACTGGCGGACCGATTACTCGATCTTCAGCGAGACGCTCCCCGACGAGCATTTCCCGAAGGGCGCGAACTGGTTGATGCTCGGCCCGAGCGGCCCGCGCCGTTTGCGCTTGGCGGTCGAACACTTGGCTCAGGTTCGCGGCGGCATCTGCTTCTGCGTCGACCTCGACCCCCGCTGGGTCGTCAAGCTGATCAAGAAGGGGTGGATGGAACACCTCGAAGAGTACAAGAAGCACTGTATCGACCAGGCGCTGACGGTCCTGGGGGCCAACCACAACGTGCAGTGCATGTTCACCACGCCGAAGCTGCTGGAGAGCCTCTGCCAGGCGCTCGAGAAGCAAGGCAAGACCCTCAAGGGCGTCGGCATTAAGGGCATTTTTTCGGGCGGCACCGAGTTCACCCCGCAGTGGACCCGCTTCGTCACCGAGGAATACCTCGACGGCGTGTTCATGACGCCGACCTACGGCAACACCCTGATGGGCCTGGCCTGCTCCAAGCCGGTCACCAAGGAAGACGGCTACAAGATCAGCTACTACGCGCCACAGCCCCGGGCCTGCACCGAAGTGGTCGAGTTCAACGACTACAACACGGTAGTCGGCTACGGCAAGACGGGGCGCGTGAAGTTGACGACGCTCACTAAGGAACTCTTCGTTCCCGGCTTCATGGAGCGCGACGAAGGGGAGCGAGAAATGCCGTTCGCCAAGTATCCCTGGGACGGCGTGAGCGGAGTTCGCCCCTTCCACGAGCTGGCCGAAGCCACGACCGTCGGCGTGTACTAAGGATGCGATATTTGGTGATGATCCGCCGCACGGGAACCGGCTATAGCGTCGACGTTCCCGACGTGCCCGGTTGCGTCGCAACCGCCACGACCGTGGAGCACGCTCGCCAAATGATTGCCGAAGCGTTGGAAATGCATTTCGATCTATTGCGTCAATCGGGCGATCCGATTCCTAAGCCGCGCGATCATATCGACTTCACCGTCGAAGACGCTGCGGATGAAGAACTCTGCACCTGGGTCGACGTCGATCTTCACGAACCGATTCCGTCCTAACAGCCGGGCTATTTTAACAACAGTTTTTTCCGAGTAAGTCATGCTCAACATTCCCGTCCTGCGTTGGGGTCAACCGTACGAGTCGCTCGAAGTCGATGAGGTCAAGCACTTCTTGACCGGCGAGACCATCGCCAAGGTCGGCCAGGCCAACGGCGGCCTGCTGCAGCGCGACATGCGGCACGCCCAACGGGCCCGCAACGTGCTGCGCGACATCTCGCCCGCCGAGCTGACCGAGAAGATCAAGAAAGCGGCCGACTTGTACTTAAACGCCACGCTCCCCATGGGCGACGGCGTGCAATCGCCCGACGATTTTGCCCGCCAGCAGTCCGCCAGCACGGGCCTGCCGGTGCACATGGCCAAGTTCAACATGGAGAAGAACCACTTCGTGTTGACGAACATGGACCGGATGATCGACGCGCTGACGCGCGGCCTCGATCCGATGGTCCTGGCGCGCGGCTACGGCATGGAGAGCCGGGGCGTGATCGTCAGCTACCAGGCCCAGTCGCCGGTCGTCGGCCTGGTGCTGCCGTCGAACTCGCCGGGCGTGCATACGCTGTGGCTCCCCTGCATTCCGATGCAGATCGGCCTTGTGCTCAAGCCGGGCCCGCAAGAACCTTGGACGCCGTACCGCATGGCGGCCGCCTTCTTCGAAGCGGGCATTCCGCGCGAATCCATTTCGATCTATCCGGGCGGCCCCGACGTCGGCGCCGCGGTGCTGGCGAACGTCGGCCGGGCGATGATCTTCGGCGGCACGGCCACGGTCGAACGCTACAAGGGGAACCCCGGCGTGCAGGCGCACGGCCCGGGCTTCAGCAAGATTCTGCTCGGCGACGACGTCGTCGACGATTGGGAGAAGTACCTCGACATCATGGTGCAGAGCGTCTACGCCAACAGCGGCCGCGGCTGCATCAACTGCTCGGGCATCTGGGCCTCGCGGCACACCAAGAAAATCGCCGAGGCGCTGGCCGAGAAGATCGGCCCGGCGGAAGTGAAGCCGCCGGACGATCCGACGGCCGGCCTGGCGGCGTTCACCATTCCCGGCGCCCCGCAAGCGATCTGGAAGATGATCGAAGGGAAGCTCAAGGAATCGGGCGTCACGCACTCGACCGAGAAGTACGGCCCCCGGCTCGTCGAGAAGGATCGCTGCGGCTATCTGCGGCCGATCGTCGTGCATTGCACCGACTCGACCAAGCAGATCGCCAAGGACGAGTACATGTTCCCGTTCACCACGGTGGTGGAGTGCCCGCAAGACCAGATGCTTGAGCAAATCGGCCCGACGCTCGTCTGCAGCGCCGTCACCCAGGACGAGAAGTGGGCCCGGCAGCTCACGGACGCCACGCACATCGATCGCCTGAACATCGGCCCGGTGCCGACGATCAAGCTCGACTGGCTGCAGCCGCATGAAGGGAACATCGTCGATTTCCTGTTTCGCGCCCGCGCCTACCAAACGACGCCCGATCGGGTCCCCGCCGCCAAGTAACAACGGAGTGCGTTCGCCGCCATGCCGCCGTGCGAAATCCGGAGGAAAATGAACCGCGAATGAACGCGGATCAACGCAGATGAGAGAGTTCTCAAAAACCCTCTGAAAGATTATCCGCGTTCATCTGCGTTTATCTGCGGTTAGTTCTCGGTTCCTCCCCGTCGCGACGACCGTAGTGAACTCGGTTTCCCGTATGCAGCCATTTGATTTCCTACTCTCGACGCGGCTCGTGTTCGGTCCGAATCGGATCGAGCAGCTCGGCGAGTTGGCCCGTGAGTTCGGCGGCTCGCGCGTGCTGGTCGTGAGCGATCCGGGGATCGTTAAGGCCGGGCACACGGCCCGCGGGCTCGACGCCTTGCACGGTGCCGGGCTGGCGACGGCCGTTTATTCCGATGTCGGCGAAAACCCCACGACGGCCCACGTCGATCGGGGCACCGCCTTCGCGCGGGAGTTTCGGC
>Ga0163153_10008335_pt1 | contig 10820 bp, 8 predicted proteins | sample OliLakLV19MP6IB1_FD_148629 | JGI IMG/M metagenome (GOLD analysis project Ga0163153, IMG submission 148629) | Freshwater microbial mat bacterial communities from Lake Vanda, McMurdo Dry Valleys, Antarctica - Oligotrophic Lake LV.19.MP6.IB-1 | ecosystem: Environmental > Aquatic > Freshwater > Lake... | reverse complement strand
CCAGTCGGCATTTTTCAAATTTTCATAAAGGCTGCAAAACGATTTTAAGCCGATCAGGATCACCGGCACAACGATTGGTAAAACGGACAGCATCGGGCTGGGCAGCGTTTGTGGGTCTGTTGCTACCGGATTCGTGTTATTCAGAACAATCGGAAACCTTCGGTTAAACCATTTTCCTAAAAAATAACCCGTCGCAGCGGGTAAAACGGCCACGGCAGCGCCGAGCAGCATGAGCCGACCCACATCGATGTGCAGAACGCCTGCGGCGGCAGTAATGCCGGGATGCGGCGGCGCCAGGCAGTGCACAGCATACAGCGCCGATGCCAGCCCGATCACAATCCACAAGTGTTTGCCCGGCGAACGGACCGAAAGCGACATGGCAAGCCCCGACAACACCACAAAACCGGAATCACAGAAAATGGGTATTCCTACCACGTATCCGACAATACTCATGGCCAGCGGGGTATTGGCTTCGCCGGTGTGGCGCAGCACGGCATGGGCAAGACTCGCCGTTGCGCCGCTTTTTTCCAATAAAATACCGAGTGTGATGCCCAGAATAATGAGTAAACCGATTTTTTCGATGGTGCTTCCCATGCCCGTTTTCAGCAAACCCAGGATGGCATCCGGCGTCAGGCCGGCACCCAAACCTGTTGCTACCGATACGAGCAACAACACAAAAAATACGTTGAATTGGTAGCGGGCGCTCAGTAAAATGATGGCGGCAATGGCGGCACAAAGGAGTAAAGTGGTGTAGAGCATGATGGTAAACGGATGTTGATTTAAATCCACTCAAACCCGATTTATTATCTATTCACCCGGCCACCTGAGTTGCCCGCCATCAAAGCCCTGACTTCTGACTCCGTACACAGGTTGAAATCTCCGGAAATATAGTGTTTATAAGCAGCGGCTGCCGTAGCAAACTCAATGACTTCCTGTAAATCGGCATCGGACTTTTGCAAACCAAAGACGAGTCCGGCCATAAAAGCGTCGCCGCCGCCGATGCGGTCGAGCATATCGGGCAGGTCGTATTTTTTAGAGGTGAATAAACGTTGACCGTCAAAAATTAAACCCTGGTAACTATTGTGCGACGCGGAAAAACCTTCCCGGCGTGTCATGGCGATGTGGCTGAGTTTAGGAAATGCTGTTTTTACGGCAGATAACACCACCTCAGGGGCTGTGTCGACCTCATTTTTGATACCGAGGCATACATCGAATGCCGTCTCGTCGCCCAGCACCACATCGGTAAAAGCGAGGAGGGCAGGCATGATTTCAGCCGGCTTTTTTCCGAAATTCCAAAGATTGGCGCGGTAATTCATATCGCAGGAAATCGGGATATTCAGTTCCTTGGCAACCGTGAGGCCTTCCAGCAGCGCATCGGCTGCTCCCTGTGAAAGGGCCGGCGTAATACCCGACCAATGCAGCCAGCCGGCATGTTCGAGGGCTGCCCGCCAGTCTATCATACCCGGGCCGAGGCTTGCCATACCGCTACCTGCGCGGTCGTAGCGCACTTTGGAGGCCCGGCGCCCGGCACCTTGTTCCAGGAAATAAATGCCCAGCCGCTCGCCGCCTTGGAGGGCAAGGTGGGTAGCCACGCCGTATTGTGCCACTGCTGCCAGCGCCGCCTGCCCCAATTCGTTGTCGGGTACGCGGGTCAGGTAGGCGGTTTTTATGCCAAATGGCGCCAGCGAAACGGCAACATTGGCCTCGGAGCCGCCGTAAACGGCCTCGAATTGCCTGGCCTGCACCATCCGTTGCGCTCCCGGGGGAGACAGGCGGAGCATAATTTCTCCGAAACAAACAATCTGCATGGCCAAAAGTATAAAAAAAGGCGTGCTCAACAGAAATCATCCCGAATTTTCATTGCGTAAAAATCCGGGATGTCACCTCTTTATTACTCCGGTTTTTCCTTAAAATACGTTTGTAAACGCTGGTAAAAGGCTTCAAAAGCCTGAATACCTGCAGGGGTAATCTGGCAGAGCGTGAGCGGATAATTGTTGCGGTAGGTTTTTTCCACCTGAATATAACCCGCTTCCTGCAACTTGTTAATCTGAACGCTCAGGTTGCCGCTGGTCGCGCCGGTTTGTTCCTTCAGCGTGTTAAAATCGGCTTCTTTGACCACCATCAGGTACGACATGGCTGCAAGCCTCAATTGGGACATCAGCAATCCGTCTAATTCCTCATACATAGTTATTGCGATTTTTTGGCGCGCTGTAGCAGGTAGCCGGGTATCAGATAACCCAGCGCTACGCCGATCGCCAGGATGAGAGAATGCCAGTTGGGCGTAGTTAACAGGCACACGACAGCGCCCGCCCAGATGACTGCCGCTCCCCAGATCAAAGGCCTGAAACTCAATACAATACCCGACATGAACAATGCGAATCCGGTTACGACCATGATCGGTTGCGTGGGCGGCAGGTGGTTCATTACGGTGTAAACAATCAGCATAGGCAACGAAATGCCATAACCGAGCCAAATGAGGCCGTACCAGTTGTGGATCGTGTTGCGCTGCGCAGGTGTTTTTTGTCGCCTCGATTCGTATATGATGGCTACCGGGATACCGATGGCCGGCATAATTGCCCAGGCATAATGCTGATTGCCAAGGCCTTGTGTGTAACTGATATAGAAATCGACCAGACCGGCTATGACCACTAATGTACCCCACAGTAGCAGGTGAAATCCGTTTTCCTGTACTTCGCGTTTGGCTTTTTCAATGGTTTGATGAATGACCAGCAGGCTTTGTTCGGGTGTTAACTTTGATTCTGAATGTTCCATTTCCATTTAATTTAAAATATAAAACTGGTGCAAATGTAAAGTAGTTTATTTTATAAACCAAATATTTTTATTGAAACTTTTGATACATCCACTTACTGCCTTTCTTGAACGAAGCCGCTAAACCTTTCAAACCTAACATAGTTCAATACAGTACGGCATACCTTTGTAAGTATATCAGGCAAAATAGTTTAGAATAAATTCTTTGCAAATGCTTGATTATCAACACTGATAACCAATAACTAACAACGGATAACTACTTATCCTAAAATGCTTTCATCTGATGAAAAAAAATATAGCGCCGCTGCTGCTGTCCATTGTGTTCCTTTTGCCCTACTGCAAAACCGCAACACCCACGAACGCGCCCAAACCTGCCGAACAATACAACCAGGAGCAGGAGCCGCCGCTCATATCCACCCTGACTATCCCGGTGAATATTTCGGTAGATGAATTAGTGCGTTCGCTCAATGCACGGCTTTCCGGGAGCGCGCTATATGAAGATTATTCTTACACCGACAATGGCAATGACGGACTGATGATGAATGCCTGGAAAAGCCAGGATTTAACCCTGTTTTTTAGCGGAAACACGATCAAATACCGGGTACCGCTGAAATTATGGATCAAAAAAGACCTGGTAATGGGCGCCGCCGCAGAAGCGGAAGGCGAACTCGCCCTGAATTTTAAAACCAGTTTCAGTATTAATTCTGATTGGACGATCAGCACCCAGACGGAGGTGGAATACCACGAGTGGATTTCCCGCCCTGTTTTAAAAACGGGTCTGGGAAATATCAGCGTGGAAACGATTGCGAACCTTGCCCTGAACCGAAGTAAAAAGACCTTGTCCAAAACCCTGGATCAGTTTGTCAGCCAGCAAATCAGTCTGCGCCCCTATGTGCAGGAAGCCTGGACGGCTCTACAGGAACCGATTCTTTTGGATACCCTGTACCAGATGTGGGTGAAAACCACGCCGGTCGGGATCGCCATGACGCCCATTACGACCTACAACAATGCCATCCGGGCCAAAATCGCAGTGGAATGCCTGAACGATGTCAATTTCGGGCAAAAACCCTTTTTTCGCGAAAATTCCACGCTGCCCAACCTGCGCCAGATCAGTGAAGCGCCCGACGATTACCAGGTGCGCATCGCTACGGACGTGCCTTTCCCGGAAGCAGAACGACTGGCTAAAAACATGATGATCGGACAGGTGTTTGAATCCGGGAAAAACAAGGTGAGAGTGGAAGACATCCAACTTTGGGGCAACAACGACAAGGTGGTGGTCAACTCGCGGCTCAGCGGTTCTTTCAACGGGAATATTTACTTCATCGGCAGACCGGAATTCAATGCCGAGAAAAACCAGATTGAGGTAAAAGACCTTGATTTTCAGGTAGATACAAAAAACTTTCTCTTCCGAACAGCCTCCTGGATTTTTCAGGGCGCTATCAAAAACCAGATGAAAAAAGCCATGACTTTCCCCATGGAAGAAAACATCAAGGCCCTGAAAGCATCGGTGCAGGAATCGCTGAACTACTACGAAATCCAGCCCGGCATTGTGCTCACCGGCACCGTGGATTCTGTGACGGTGGAAAACACGCGGGTGACGCCGACGAGCATCCGGGTGAATTTGTTTTCAAAAGGGAAGGTGAATGTGGATGTAAAGGGGTTGTGAGGTTACACCCACTTTACCGAGCTCCCTTCCGGCGCCGACTGCACTTCGAGCAAATGCGGGAAATAATCTTTCAGGCTGTCAATGTGTGAAACGATGTAAATCTGCCGGAATTGTTCCTGTAAATAGTAGAGTGCCAGCATCATTTCGAGGCGGCGTTCTTCATCCTGGCTACCGAAAATTTCATCGAAAGCCAGAAATTCGATCCGTTGTTCGGTGCCGCTCAGTTCCATGATGGCTTTGGTAATCGCGATACGCAGGCAAAAATTGGCTAAGTCGACTTCACCGCCGGAAAAACGGTCGATGGGATAAAATATGCCGCCGTCGGCGATGGTAAAATCAAAATTTTCGTCGACCCGGATACTTTCGTATTTGCCTTTTGTGATCCGGCTGAACAAATCGCTGGCTTCGCGGCTGATACCCGGACTCACCTTTTCGAGGATTTCGGTTTTGAACAGGTTCAGCATCTCCCCGAGTTTGCGCAACAGTTCGGTTTCCTCTAATTTGTCGCTGATTTGGGTCAGAATCCGGTCGTTCACGGCTATTTTTTCACGGCTTCGGGCGATATCGCTTTGTAGTTCGAGTACCGTTTGGTGCAAGGCCTGCACTGTGGAAGACTGCGCGCTGAGCACTTCGCTGAAACTGGTGAGCGATTGTTTGGCGGCTTCGTAGCGCTGCGGATCGTGGCCGATGGCTGTCAGGTCGTTTTGTTGAACGATGATCTGTTCTTGCACATCCGCTATCGCCTTTCCGGTGTTTTGCAATGCCGTTTCGACCGTGGGGCGTTCGCGCCGTAGGTAGTTTTCATTGCCCAGAAACTCGCGATAGCGCGGCTCCAGTTCGCTCAGTTTATTTTTCAGGTTCTGGTAGGCGGCCACGTCGAAATGCACTTCCCCGATTTCGCGGAGAATGGCAGCATCGGCCACCAACTTACCTTCCAATTGATACAGTTCTGTTGTGATGGCCTGTTGCTGACGTTTTTGTTCATTCAATTTTGATTGTTCCTTGAGCAGGTTTTCCGCTTCTTTACGCGCTGCCTGCACCCGGTTTTTCAGCGCTATGCCGGCCTCCGTTACTGCGCTTTTTGATTCATCAAATTTGTGTAACTCATTGGTTTGCAGGATGTTGATTTCGGCGTTTAATTCGCTCAGCGCTCTTTCATAACCTTCGAGCAAAGGTTGCAAGCAGGTGGGACAGCGACCTGTATTCCCCAGGGTCTTCAAATTGGCGACTTTATCGCTGCGCTCTTTGATACGGCTTTTAAATTCGGCAATTTGTGCCTCAAAGCCGCGCAGTTCTGCGCGTTTGCTTTCCATTTCTGCCTCCAGATCGGCGATGGTTTGCTCTGTTTCCTGAAGGTTTGCATTGACCATTGGAAGCCGGGTCAGTGCCTGGTCGAGTTCAGCCAGTTTTTGTTTTTGCGCCGCTATTTTTTCCTGGTCTTCTGCGATCCGGTTGCTTCGAATTTCTTTATTGAGGTGGCGTTGCTGCTCTTTTTCGAGCATTTCCAAAGCCTTTTTATCTGCTTCGTATGTGGCAAATTCGCCCCTCCGGGCATCTTGTTGGGTTTGTAAAAGTTGTAAATCCCGGCTTTTTTGTTGCAGGGTTACCTGTTGTGCGACGAGTCCGGTCAGGCGTTCCTGCAATTGGCCCAGGTTGCGGTGCAGGGTATTATAACGTTGCAGGCGCTGTTCTTCTTCCTCGAATTTTTGTTTTTCAACAACATATTTTGCCTCAATGGTGCCCTGTTTTTCTGTTTCGGTATGTAAGACTAACTGTTTGTCTGTCAGGATTTTACTTTGTTCAACCACAGCGTTTTGCAGAGACTCCAGCATATCTGCGGACAACAGGTTCTGGCGCTGGCCGGTCATCTGGCTGCTCAGATCGCGGATGTCGCCGTTGACGCGGGTTTGAATCTCGTCGAGCGTATCGAGACCCAGCATCCGGCGCACCATACGTTTGCGCACTTCGCCGGAGCTGTCCGAAAGTTCGCTCAGTTCTTTTTGGCCGGAAAAAACGGAGCGTTTGAAAGCGTCGCGTTCCATGTGCAGCACCTTCACTAATTCTTCGTTCACTGCTGAAACGCCCTTGGCAATGAGTTGATCGTTTTTGTAGAATTCAGCCCCAACGGCCATCGCTTTACCCCGAAACTCCCGTTTGACCCGGTACAAAATGTCGCCGATGCTGAATTCGAGTACCAGTTCCACATTGGCTTTCGGCTCGGCAAATGCGGATTTGACCAACGATTTGTTGCTTTCGTCGCGCCCGAACAGACAGTACAGAATGGCCTCAAAAATCGTGGATTTGCCTGCGCCGTTTTTGCCAATAATACCCACCAGCCCTTCCCGGAATTCGAGGGAAAGGGAGGCGTATTGTTTGTAATTGGCCAAGTGTAAACTATTGAGAATCATTGGTTTTTAATTTGAAAATAGTAGTTGGCCCGTTCTGCCAGGCGTTCGGCCAGCACGGGGTCTTCCGTGTATTTGCTGCGCAGGTAGTCTGTAAATATTTTGTCGATACTGTCGAACTGGCTGGCTTCTATGCCTTGCACAAATGACCGGTCGCTAAATGTCTTTCTTTTCGGGAGGAGTTGAAATGTGTCGGGGAAAATTTGTTTCAGGCGCAGGTTGCTGAGTTCCAGGGTTTGTTCGGTACGGATGTCATTAAAGTTCAGGGAGAGTATGGCTTCCTGCGTATTGTTTTCCTGTTTAAACCGATCGAGTTCTGCTTCTATCTCAACAGCGGAAAGTTCGTGGCAGCGGTTCATTTCCCAGCGCAGCCAGGGCCGGGTCGGAACAGCCTCAAAACGGATCGAACAGGTATGATCGGCTTGAACCTCCAGTTGCAGAAAACCTTTTTCGGCGCCGATTTCGGTGTCGCTCAGTCGCTCGATACTGCCCGCATACCAGGCGCAGGGGTGTACGTCGATTTGCTGACAATTGTGCCAGTGCCCCAGCGCTATGTACTGGAATTGAGCCAGTTGGTTTTCAAACTCGGCAGGAAAAACCTGTTCGCCGTATTCTTCCATCAGGTAACGTTTTCCCAGCGAGGTATGCAGCATGAGGATATTGAACTTGCCGGGCGTTGCCTCCAGATGTTCCAAAGAACTGATTAACAGCCGGTTGTCGTTGATATGCGGAACGCCGTGAATGACTACATCGCCGAAAGTCACCTGTTCCGCTTGTTCTCCAAAAAACGGATACACCCGATCGAGCGAACGCAAAGCGCGCAAAATCGGACTATTGTAAATTGTTTTTGGGGTTTCGTGGTTGCCCGCTATCAGTACCATCGGAATGCCGGCATCGCCGAGGCGGCGCAATTGTTCCAGCCCGAAGGTCAGCGCCCGGTTGGAAGGACTGGGGCGGTGGAAAAAATCGCCGGAATGGATAACCAAATCCGGTTTCAGTTCCAGAATACGTTCGATCACCCGCTCGAAAGCATCATACACATCCTGCTCCCGGGCGTTGATGCCCTCGGCGCTGACGCGATCGTATGCCTGGTAGCCCAAGTGCGTGTCGGAGAAGTGGATAATTTTCATAGGGGAGGTCTTTTGTTGATCCTGTGGGTATATTTTTTTTCCTCCGGGAAAAAATATACCCACAGGATCAACAAAAGACCTTACAATTTTGATGGTGAAGATAGGGTGCATTTCAAATTGTCGCTGCGGGTGTATTGACGGGGTGACTGCAAGTCACCCCGTCAATAAGCATCGCGGGAGATAATTTGAAATGCACTCGTGAAGATACAAATGTCGCGGTCTAAGTCCATTACCCATGCCAATTCTGTAAATCAAATGATACAAGTGGGTGGAAATATTTTTCAAAGAAAAATATTTCCACCCACTTGTATCATTTGATTCCCCTTTCCTCCCTCACATAACCGATGTAATCAGATTTGGGAGGGTCTGTCAGCCCCAGGTTGCGGGCGATGGTCACGATTTGACCACGGTGATAGGTGCTGTGCTGCATACAATGTTGTATAATTTCGGTCGTGAATTGCTGGTATGGAATACCGGTCGTGTGGGTGTAGCCGATTTTTTGTGAAAAATAGCGACTGTCCCGACTGTCAATAAAATCCCGGAACGCAGTTGAATTCTGCAAAAGCCCATCCATCAGTTCGGTATCTGAACCTTTAAATGTGTGTGAAATCAACTCGGTTGGAGATGAACCTCGTAGTCGCTGCAGCCAGATATCCTGCGCCGACCAGATATGCAGCAGCGTGCTGCGCAAACTGGGAAAACTGGATGGCACTTCCCCGCTCATCAATCCCAATGGCTTGCTTTTCAACCAGTTAACAAATAACGTATTCGCCCAAACGTTGAAGGCGACGTAGTCTTTCATCAGAAATTCGAGTGTCATGGCTTTAGGAATGAGGAATGAGGGATGAGCGGCACAATTTGTTTAGCATATTATTTACGTTAAAACATTGATAATCAGATAATTAAATTGTATCCCTCATCCCTCATTCCTCTCTAGTAGCGCTATATAAAACCCGTCAAAGCCTTCGTCCTGTGGCAGAATTTTTCTTTCTTCCAGCAGGCGGAAATTTTTTCCGGGGTCGCTGGCGAGGAAAGTTTCGATTTGATCCTGGTTTTCGGCAGGCAAAATACTACAGGTAGCGTACACCATTCTTCCGCCCGGCTTGGTAATGAGGCAGTACGACTGCAGGATTTCCTGTTGTGTGGCGCGCAGTTGTTCGATCTGTTCGGGCTTTAATTTCCATTTAGCGTCGGGATTTCGGCGCAGCACCCCGAGGCCGCTGCAAGGCACATCGAGTAACAGGCGATCGGCAGAGTTGTAGAGCCTTTTGATGGTTTTGCGGCTTTCGATGGGGCGGGTTTCGATATTGGTAGCGCCGGCCCGGCGGGCGCGCAGGCGCAGTTCGTCGAGTTTCCAGGCGAAAGTATCTAATGCGATGAGGCTGCCCTTGTTTTGTAGGAGCGCTGCGAGGTGCAGGGTTTTGCCGCCGCCGCCTGCGCAGGCATCGACCACGCGCATACCGGGTTCGGGCGCAAGGACGGCCGCGACGAGTTGGCTGCTGTAATCCTGTACTTCAAACCAGCCTTTTTTAAAAGTCGGACTCAGGAAAATATTCTGGCGGCGGGCGAGTACCAGCGCGTCGCCGGTTCCGACAGGTTTTGTTTCGATACCTTCTTCCATCAGGGCGTGCTGTAGTGCTGCCCGGTCGGTTTTGAGGCGATTGGCGCGAAGCACCACCTGGGCGGGTTTGTTGAGCCAGTGCAGGGTTTTGTCCCAGGATTCGGGCAGCTGCTGCGCCGCCATTTCATCCAGCCATTCCGGGATACTTTCCCGCAGCGCCCGCTCGGTTTTGGCTTTTTCCGCACGCGCTTCTATCTCTTTGGTTTTGAGGGTTTTAAACTCCTGCCAATCGGGGAGTTTGCCGGATTTCAAGAAAAAATGAATGCCGATCAACTGCCAGAAATCGGTTTCAAAACGCGGCGTTTTTCCCAGTATTTCAGTGTAATACCGGTAATATCGCAGCAATTCATAAGTGGTTTCGGCTATAAAAGCCCGGTCGCGGCTGCCCGCTTTGGGGTTGCTTTTCAGGGCCTGTTCGATGACTTTATCGGCATAGCGGTGTTCAAAAAAAATGGCCATGAGCGCTTGCGCGACCGCGCGGACAAGCAGAGGATGGAGTTTGATCTGTTCAGGTTCTTTCAAAGTGACTATTTTGGAAACAAAGGTATGGAATAGGTTCACATCCACACTAATAGACAATTTTCAATAACTTGGCAGCGAAATTTTTCAAATATGCCATTCCGTCAAGCCATCCTTGTTGCCGACCTACAAACGTATCAATTGGTACCGGGTACATCCAATTCATTTGAAGCACTTTTTGCAGATTTTCAATGTAATGTTGTCAGTGCGCAGGAAACGAGATACTCCATTTTCCTGCATCCAAAACAGGATATTACCCTGCAACGCCTTGAAATTCAATTGGATATGCCATTGTCTGCCGCTGCCCGTTTTTTCGCCAACGGGTACCAGTCCTGGAGTGAAAGTCGCTGGATGCCGGTAGACGGGCACATTCTGCGCTTGCGGCTTATGGCAAGGCGGCACATGGGGAATTACGGCGACGAGATGATCGCAGGTATTCCACATGGCCCCGGGCGCCTGCATTCCTGGACGTACACGCTCTTGCGAGACGACCCGGAGACGGTGACTTTTCTGGGTTCTCTGAATGAAAGCACGGGTTTTACCCTGTTCCTGTACGACCACTCCAAGGGCATCCTCACCATAAGAAAGGATTTGGAGGGATTAAAATTGTCGCATTCCTTTCCCGCCCTGGATTTTGTGGTGTTGAAAATGGGTGAAGAAGCCGCATACGACGCTTATTTTCAATTACTTGGCATCCAACCGCCCGCTGC
>Ga0163153_10008333_pt1 | contig 10821 bp, 4 predicted proteins | sample OliLakLV19MP6IB1_FD_148629 | JGI IMG/M metagenome (GOLD analysis project Ga0163153, IMG submission 148629) | Freshwater microbial mat bacterial communities from Lake Vanda, McMurdo Dry Valleys, Antarctica - Oligotrophic Lake LV.19.MP6.IB-1 | ecosystem: Environmental > Aquatic > Freshwater > Lake... | reverse complement strand
AAATCTCCGATGCATTGAAATTGCTGATGTAAAATGCCGGATATGCGCCCGCCAGCAAGGTAGTGAAAACCAGGATGCCGGCCATTATCCACATCAGGCCTGTATCATTCAGGTAATCGGCCCCGACCGTAATGCCGTCGAACATACTATTGAATGTCGGCATCCACCACTGATTTATGAGCATTGAAAGGAAGATAGCGAAGAGCACAATCACCCCGCATTCCAGTAGTATTTGCCGCATGAGCTGGCTGCGTGTACCACCCATGGCTTTGCGTACGCCCATCTCGCGCAAGCGCCGGTTGGAACGCGCCACGGTGGTGTTGGCAAAGTTGAGGCAGGCAGACAGGAAAATCAATATCGCTGTAATCAAAGTACCGTAAGCCGCCGAGTCATCCGGGCGGGACATAAGCCCGTTGGCCGACATCGTGGCGGTCTCGCTGGCCATTGTCGTCATAGGTATCAAGTGAAATCCGGTGACTTTCCAGTCCGGGCGACCAGCGTTTTGCTGCGGGATGTACTGGTTTAAAGCCTGGGTCAGGTGTTGCGCATCGGCGGGATTCGGTATTTTGAAAAATACGCCGTCCAAAAACCATTTCCAGTCGTCGGCCCGGAGGAAGCTCGTATCGCTGGTTTTCAGGTTTTCCAGGTTGGTGAGGATGTCAAAGCGAAACGAAGAGTTCAGCGGCACATCTTTCAGCACGCCTTTCACAATGAGTGGCAGTGCGCGTTTTTCGCCTGCATACAGCAGCAGGGATTTGCCGATTGGATCTTCTTTGCCAAAGTATTTTTGTGCCGTTTTTTCTGTCAGCAGCACCGCATTGCGGTCGGAGAGGTCGTGGCTACCCGCCGCGAGCGGGAAGTGGAACATGGAAAAAAAGGCCGGGTCTGTGAAGTGAACCTGTTCCGTAAACGGGTCGTTTCCCTGCCCCTTGATGTCGCAGCCCCGGCTGTCCCATCGCACCGATCCGGCAATGCTCGCAAAGTCGCGCTGTGCCATTTGCGCCACAGGGAGCGGGCAAACGCCTCTCCATTCGTCGTTGCCTTCGCGGGTGACGACTGCCCGGAAAACCTGCTCGCGGTCGGGCTGAAAGTTGTCAAAACTGAATGAGAAACGATACGTCTGGATGCCCCAAACCAGCAATGCGATGCCTATGCCTAAGCCAAGTACATTGAGCAGGACATAGAGGCGGTTGCGCGAAAAATTGCGCAGGGCAAGTTTGAGATAATTGGATAGCATAGGTAGTTATTGGTTACCAGTTATTGGTTATAAGTGTTGATAATCAATTATTTGTGAAGAATTTAATCAGGGAAAATAGGTGCTTTATCCTCTCAAACTCCAGCCTGAAACACCCTGATAACTGATAATCAACTATTCGCTCCGCAGCGATGTCACAGGATTGGTCAGTGCCGCTTTCACCGACTGAAAACTGACCGTCAAAAATGCTATGATCATTGCCGCCAAACCCGCTCCAGCGAACATCCACCATTGTAAATCAATTCGATAGGCAAAATCGGCCAGCCATTGCTGCATGAGGTACCAGGCAATCGGAGTTGCAAGAACAATGGCGATCAACACTAATTTCAAAAAATCTTTGGCCAGCAAACCCGTGATGCCTGCTACACTTGCGCCCAGCACTTTGCGGATACCGATTTCTTTGGTGCGTTGTTCGGCTGTAAAGGCTGCCAAGGCAAATAAGCCCAGACATCCGATAAACAACGCCAGTCCGGTAAAAACACCCAGTATCGAAGCGGTTTTTGCTTCCGAGCGGTAGAGCCGCGCAAAGGAGGCGTCTAAGAAATCGTACTCGAAAGGAGTGTCCGGCACGGCTGATTTCCACAGAGCGGCTACCTTGTCGATGGCTGATTTTTCGGAGCCGGGGCGCAGGCGCAAGGCCATGCTGGAACCCCAGGTCTGGTAGGTTTGGGAAGACTGGTGGAATATCGCCACCGGCTCAACAGGCATTTTTACGGAAGTAATATGGAAATCACGCACGACGCCGACCACCTGAAAGCGCTGGTTGCCGTTGCCCGGGTAACGCATCCATTTCCCGACCGGGTTTTCCCAACCGATGGCTTTTACGGCGGTTTCATTCAGCAATACAGAGGTCGAATCGCCGAGCGAATTGGATAAAAAGTTGCGCCCTTCCAAAACCTCTATTCCAAGGGCGGGCACAAAATCCGTATCGGTCAGGAAAGAAGAAAGCGGCAGGTTTTGCACCACTGCATGGCTTTGATCGCCTTGTTCCGGCTCGTAGAAATCGCCGAAACTGCCCTGCGACGGCAGGTAGGTGCTATGAGTTGCGCCCATTACTTCGGGCAATGCCAGGGCTTGCTGCCGGAATGTCTCCCGCGTAGTTCCGGGATTCAGGTGTCGTGTGTTTTCAACTATCAACACATGTTCGCGCTGTAAACCGGTCGACTTATTTTGGGCAAAATCCAGTTGCTGATACACCACGAACGAACTGAGCATCAGCACGATAGAAACCGAAAACTGAAGTACAACCATTCCGCTGCGAAAGCCCGCATGACCACCTTTTGATGCCGTATGAATTGTTTTGAAAATTTCTGCGGCTTTAAATTTTGACAGGAACAATGCCGGATACAGCCCGCCGAGCAAGGTCGTTACGAGCGGCAAAACGACGACAAAGCCCAGGAATGCCGGAGAAAAAAGATCAGAGGTATTCCATTGATAACCAGTCAGTCGATTAAAAAACGGCAAAGAAACACGCGCCAGGATCGAAGCCAGCAACATCGCGATTCCGCTAAACAACAAAGCCTCGGTCAAGAACTGTCCTACCAGGGCGCTGCGTTGCGAGCCGAGGGCTTTTCTTACGCCCACTTCACGGGCGCGCTGCATGGAGCGCGCGGTGCTGAGGTTCATAAAATTGACGCAAGCCAAAAGTAAAATCAGCGCGCCGACAATACCGAACATTTGTACCTGCCGACCGTCACCGAGCGTGGTCAGCCGCGAGACAAGATCGGCCTGGCCGAGGTGAAGGCTTGTCAAAGGCAGCAGTTGAAGATTGTACCGGTCGCCGCGTTTCAGGTTTTCTTCAAAATTTTGACCGATGCGTTGGTAAGCGGCGGGCGCATACGCCTGCACCATGGCCGGGAATTTGGCTTCCAGCGCTGAGAGACTTTCAGCAGTCGGTTTCTGGCGTAGCCGCACCCAGGTGTCCACCTGCAACCATATCCAGCTCCAGGAGAAACGCTCTACCACCTTAAAATCGGCAATAGGCACCAGGAAATCGAATTGTACGGTAGAAGTAACAGGCAGGTTTCGGGCAATGCCGGCGACGGTGAAAACGCGGTCGTTCATCACAAGCGAGCGGCCCATGGCAGATTGTTGGCCGAAGTACTTTTCTGCTGTTTTTTCACTCAGTACAAGGCTGCCGGGCTTGTCGAGTGCGGAAAATACGTCGCCTTCGAGCATTGGAAAATCGAAGAGTTCCAAAAAGGAGGTATCGGCGGCGAAAGCAGCGTCTTCGTTGAAGGTGGCGACGGCCGGCACATGGACGGGGTGACTTTGAGTCGCTTCGGCCATGTCACGTTCGCGTTGCACCACCACCGTACCCAGATGAAACGTGCGCGCCGCGAGTTCAATTTCAGGAAAATCGTTCATCAGGCGCGGCCCTACCGGCGGGGGCGTGTTGGTGGTGCGGCCTACTTCCTCGCCCATTTTCAGATCGAGCGCTACGGCATAGATGCGGTCGGCATGCGGTAAAAACCCGTCGAAATTTTTTTCCTGCCATACGAACAACCCGATCAGCCAGCACGCTGCCAAACCGACCGCCAAACCCGCAATGTTGACGAAGGAAAAAAATGCGCGACGGCGCAGGTTGCGGAAGGCAATCAAAAACTGGTTTTGTAACATGGTGTTCCTGTTTTGTAGCAGGCTGTCAAAATGACTTATGTGTCTGTGTGGCCGGCTAAGTTACGTACAAGTAAATAGTCAACTAACAAGCCATTTTTATATCGTAATGAAAATCAATGTTTTATAAAATTTTTTTACAAAAAATAATGTCCGAACCTGAACGGAAGTGTTCGGATTCGGACGTTGATGCAAGTAGTTATCCGTTGTTAGTTATTGGTTATCAGTGTTGATAATCGAGCATTTGTAAAGAATTTAATCCAGGCGAATATTGCAAGTCTACTTTGTTGCCGGAAAATAGGTTCAATAAAAAAAGCCGACCCGTTTTTACACGAGCCGGCTTTATATTTTATTGACAATCAATAAGATGATCGAAATTCCTCATTCCTCATTAATTCTTCACTTCCTCAAACTCGACATCCTGCGCTTCGCCGCCACCGGTTGCATTGCCGCCTGTTGCGTCGGCACCCGGATTTTCGGCAGCGCCGCCATTGGCGCTTTGTTGAGCGGCATAAATGTCCTGGCTGGCTGCGCTCCATGCGTCGGTCAGCACTTGTGTGGCAGTATCGATACGGCCGATGTCCTGTGATTTGTGTGCCTCGCGCAAGTCATTCAGCGCTTTATCGATATTCTCCTTGTGGTTGGCTGGCACTTTATCGCCGTATTCGCGGAGTTGTTTTTCCGTTTGGAAAATCAGCGAGTCGGCAGCATTGAGTTTTTCGGCGCGTTCGCGGACTTCTTTATCGGTATTGGCATTGGCTTCCGCTTCGGCCTTCATTCGGGCGATTTCCTCTTTGGAAAGTCCGGTGCTGGCTTCGATGCGGATATTTTGTTGTTTGCCGGAGCCTTTATCCATGGCTGTCACCGAGAGGATACCGTTGGCGTCCATATCGAAGGTTACTTCGATCTGGGGTACGCCCCGCGGGGCAGGCATGATACCTTCGAGGATAAAGCGACCTACCGCCCGGTTATCGCGGGCCATAGGGCGTTCGCCTTGCAGGATATGGATTTCCACTTGCGGTTGGTTATCGCTGGCGGTAGAGTATGTTTTCGACTTTTTGGTTGGCACGGTCGTGTTGGATTCAATCACCACGTCGTAGATGCCGCCCATTGTTTCGATACCCAGAGAAAGGGGCGTCACGTCGAGCAACACCATGTCTTTCACACCGGCATTGCCGGAGAGGATGGCGCCCTGTACGGCAGCGCCGATAGCTACCACTTCGTCGGGGTTTACACTGCGATTGGGTTTTTTACCAAAAAACTTTTCTACTTCTTCCTGGATACGCGGGATGCGGGTAGAGCCGCCAACCAGAATGATCTCGTCGATTTCGTTGGGGCGCAGACCTGCGTCCTTCATCGCTTTGCGGCATGGTTCGAGGGTTCGCTGTACGAGTGGGTCGCTCATCTGCTCAAATTTTGCGCGGCTGAGTTTCATCACCAAGTGTTTAGGCACACCATCTACTGCTGTGATATACGGCAGGTTGATTTCCGTTTCCGCACTGCTGGAAAGTTCGATTTTTGCTTTTTCCGCTGCTTCTTTCAGGCGTTGGAGCGCCATCGGGTCTTTGCGAAGATCCATGTTTTCCTGGCGCTGGAATTCAGCTGCCAGCCATTCGATGATGAGTTGGTCGAAGTCGTCGCCACCGAGGTGGGTGTCGCCATTGGTGGATTTTACTTCAAAAACGCCGCCGCCGAGTTCGAGTACGGAAATATCGAATGTGCCGCCACCAAGGTCATACACGGCGATTTTCATATCCTTATCGCGCTTGTCGAGGCCATAAGCCAGGGCTGCTGCGGTTGGTTCGTTGACGATACGTTTCACATCAAGCCCCGCAATCGCGCCGGCTTCTTTGGTTGCCTGGCGTTGGGAGTCGTTGAAATATGCCGGAACGGTAATTACCGCTTCGGTAACCGTTTCGCCGAGGTAGTCTTCGGCTACTTTTTTCATTTTTTGCAACACCATAGCGCTGACTTCCTGTGGAGTATAAAGCCGTCCGTCGATGTCTACCCGCGTGGTATCATTATCGCCTTTCACCACTTTGTAGGGGACGCGACTGATTTCGGTGGTAGATTCGCTGAAGCGCATACCCATAAAACGTTTGATAGAAGACACCGTGCGGCTAGGGTTCGTGATCGCCTGGCGCTTCGCAGGGGCGCCAATTTTACGTTCGCCATTGTCGAGAAAGCCGACCACAGAGGGGGTTGTACGCGCCCCTTCGTCGTTTGCTATTACGATGGGTTCGTTGCCGACCATGACCGATACACAGGAGTTGGTTGTTCCAAGGTCAATACCGATTATTTTGCCCATTATTTCTAAATTATTGATTCGTTGAATATTGATTTGTTTTGTTCATCAGCAACTGCTCATAAGGCCTTTCGTTGGTTTGATGTCAACTGTTTGCAGGCTGCTGCTTCCCAGTTTTATCAATCGTTGTGCCACGCAGAAAAAACTGACGGAATGGCAGTTTGAAAATGGTGCAGGTGATTTTTTTGTCAGGATTGAATACTGGCTACTGGCAAGATGACACGGGCAGCGGTTTGAGAGGGTTTGATGGTTTGGATGGTTTGATGGTTTGAGAGGGTTTGAGAGGGTTTGATGGTTTGAGGTGGTAACTGGGAGTGTTCAGAAAACTGTGTCAGCAGAAATCAATCTCTTTTATAGTGATCAATTCTGGTTTTAAAATGAATGTTGAGTTGCAAATAAATATTGTTCCAAGACATGATAGACTTACTCCAGTCTTCAGTGATGTTTTTAATGGCGACAAAGATGAGTTTTTTAAGGGCGTCCTCGGAGGTGAAGGCCCCTTTGGTTTTGGTTATTTTTCTCAATTGACGGTTGAAGCCTTCGATAGGGTTAGTGGTGTAAATGAGGCGGCGGATCTCGGCGCTAAAGTCGAACATAGTGCGCAGGCGCTCCCAGTCGCGCCTCCAGTTTGCGATGGCCGGGGGGTATTTTTTGCCCCATTTTCCCTCCAACTCGTCCAAACCGTCAAACCATCGCAAACCGTCAAACCATCTCAAACCATCAAACCATCTCAAACCGTCAAACCTCGCAAACCATCAAACCATCAGACCCCTGCAAAGGTATGGTACAACAGCCTGAATGCGAAGCCTCCCGGGTGCCCAACTTTCAAACCATTCAAACCCGGCTCACAAGCGGACACAGGCACCGGCTTTGGGAAGCCAGGGTTAGCAAAACCGGCAATTTTATTTTTCAGGGAGCTTACCTTGTTCTGCGATCATTTACCTTTGACCGCCTCAGGATGCTCAGATGTTCTGTTTTTATACCAAACCAAACTTGTTCCGGTCTTTTTATGAACCTTACTACTCTTGCCCAGCGCTGCATGGCAGCCATTTTGCCGGGCCTTTTATGTGTGAGTCTTGCAGCGCAAACGGCAAGACTTCCCCGTGAAACGGCACTGCGTTTTTTACAGGAAAATCCCGCCAAACTGGGCCTTACTGCCCAGGACGTGGCCGATGTGCGCGTCACGGATGAATATTTGAGTAAACACAATGGGGTCACCCACGTTTGGGTACAACAACAACAACAAGGCATTCCCGTTTTTAATGCGCTGATCGGTCTGCACGTTTTGCCGAATGGCGACGTGAAACATGTTTCGCACCGGCTCGTGCCCAACCTGGCGACTAAAATCAACACGGCTGCTCCCTCGCTGAATGTTTACAAAGCCGTCGAAATGGCTATGGCAAATCTCGGTTTTAGCGGATTTACAACACCCAGCCTAAAAGAGAAGAAGAACGACCGCAACTGGGTGTTTGAAGGCGGCGCAGTGTCACGCGCCGATATTCCCGTACACGCCTGCTTCGAACCCCAGCCCGACGGTTCCGTTCGCTTAGCCTGGATGCTGGTAATCGAACAGGCCAATACTTCCGATGTCTGGAGTATGCGCGTTGATGCGCAGACGGGCCTGATACTCAGCAAGTTCAATCGTACGGTGTATTGTTCGTCAGGCCATGTACACACAGCAGGGGAAGATATTTCCCTGTGCGAAGATGTGGCAGGCGAAGCGCCTTTGCTGACAACAAACCAGGACGACGAAGCAAACGAGAGCTACAACGTATTTCAATTGCCGGTAGAAAGCCCTGCGCACGGCAGCCGATCCCTGGCGCAAAACCCCGCCGACCCGATTGCATCGCCCTTCGGCTGGTTAGACGTGAACGGCGTGGATGGCCCGGAATATACCTACACCCGCGGCAACAATGCCTGGTCATACGACGACAGCGCCAGCGATAACATGGGTACCGCTGTGGAATCTGCTCAGGGCAACAACAGCGTTTTCGACTTTCCTTTCGATCCCAACCTGGAACCGGAAAGCAACCGCAGCGCGGCGATTACCAACCTGTTCTATATGACGAATAAAATGCACGACTTCACGTACCGGTTTGGATTCGACGAAGCGGCAGGTAATTACCAGGTCAATAACTACGGAAAAGGCGGCCAAGAAGGCGACCATGTCAATGCCGAAGCGCTGGATGCCTCCGGGGTGGACAATGCCAATTTTACCCCTTCGCCGGATGGTTTCACGGGCCGGATGCAGATGTTTAAATGGACGCGTCAAGGCGGACAACTGCTGACTGTACATGCACCGGGCGCTGTTCTTGGAATGTATCAGGTAGGTACCAGCAGCGGCTGGGGCGCCGAGATTACTACTACGCCGGTCACAGGTGAAATAGTGCTGGCAGACGACGGTTCCGGTTCCGATGACGCAGCACAAGGCTGTACACCATCCGTGACAAACCTGGCGGGTAAAATCGCTATGGTAGACCGCGGCGAATGTACCTTCCTGCTAAAAGCACAGTTGGCGCAGCAAGCGGGCGCTATCGGCTGTATTATTTGCAATTTTGAAGATGGAGTTATCCAAATGGCCGGTTCGGGGATGTCTAATTTCCCGGTGGTGATGCTGAAAAAAGGCGATTGTGATTTGCTCAAGCAATTTGCCGGCAATGGATTGAATGCTTCATTCGTGCTGCCGGCTTCCAGCGGCCCCAATCAGTTGGACGGCGATTTCGATAACGGCATCATTGCGCACGAATACGGGCACGGTATCAGCAACCGCCTGACAGGTGGCTCGCAGTCGGTAGATTGTCTGCAAAATGAGGAACAAATGGGTGAAGGCTGGAGCGACTTTTTTGGTCTCGTCACCACCGTAAAGCCCGGCGACGTGGCCACCCAACGCCGTGGCATCGGCACTTTTGTGCAACGCCAGTCCAATGATGGCCGCGGGATCCGACGTTACCCGTACACCACCAATATGGATAACAATCCGATCAGCTACTCCTGGATGGCGCTGACGCCTGCCGTTACAGGCGATCCTTTGCGACAATTCCAGCACGCCAAGGGCGAAATATGGGCCGCTAGTGCCTGGGATTTGTACTGGGCAATGGTAGAAAAATACGGCTATGATCCGAATATCAACAACAGCGGCAGCGGCAATGCCCGCGCCATTCAATTGGTCATGGACGGCATGAAACTACAACCTTGCAGCCCCGGATTTATCGATGGGCGCGACGCCATTATACTCGCCGACCTGCTCCATTACAACGGCGCGGATACCTGTCTGATTATGGATGTATTTTCCCGCCGCGGTATGGGCGTGAACGTGATACAGGGGCTTTCCACAGATGATACGGACGGTCAGGAAAGTTTTGACCCGATTCCGACCTGTCTCAAGGAATTGAAAATTAAAAAGGAAACCACTACGCCGACTATCGACCCGGGCGACATGGCCGCGTTCAAAATCACCGTGACGAACCATAAAGACGAAGCGGCTACAAATACCATTGTGACAGATGAATTGCCTGCCGGATTAACCTTTTTATCTGCATCCAATGGCGGTACCTATTCCAATGGTGTGATCTCCTGGAACTTAGGTTCGGTCGCTTCGGGGCAGGTGATAGCGCTGACTTATTCCGCCCAGAGTGCGGAAGGGGTGGGGTCGCAGCGTTATTTCCGCGATGAAATGGATACCAATGACGACTGGATTTCTTTTGCTATAGATGGGACCCAATTCTTCAACCTGCAAACTGCCGTCGTAAAAACAGGCTCCGCAGCATGGAAAGCCAATAGCCTGAATGTCGTGACCGACTTTACCCTTGAAAATCCTTTTCAGTCCTTCATCGTCAGCGGTGCGCAACCGGTGCTGCGCTTCTGGCATCAGTTCAATACCGAATTGTTTGCCGATGCCGGTATTCTGGAAATTAAAAAAATAGCAGACGTGAACTGGAGGCGTTTTACCAAAGACAAAGTAGTACGCAATCCATATTCCGGCGATGTTCAATACGGTACGTTTGCCATTCCATATCTCAGCGGTTTTTCCGGCAATTCCAATGGTTGGATTCAATCCTATTTCGACCTGAGCGACTATGCCGGCCAGGAAGTGACCATCCGTTTCCGTTTCGGTACCGATGATAATACAGCCGCCGCCGGCGATGCCTGGTATGTCGACGAAGTGGAAGTATTAGATATGTTGAACTACAACGGACAAGCCTGTGTCACTGCGGATGCCAGCAACTCTGCCTGTGCTATCTTGCCTGAAAAAGGGGTGATCGTACAACCGGCTACCGTCGGCACCGAGGAAGTATTCGCTTCCAATCGGATTGCTTTGACAGCCCAACCCAATCCGGCCAGCGACCTGCTGCACCTGAGCGTCGATCAGCCGCTGAGTGGCCCAGTTCGCGCTTCGCTGTTTTCCGCCGATGGCCGGATGATTCTGAACTCCACCGTCAACGGCCTGAACGCCGGGCAAATACTGACATTAGACGTACAGGAAGCACCTTCCGGGGTGTATCTGGTGCGGCTGGAAAGTGCAGCCGGCGTGGGCGTGCAGAAGGTGGTGATAAGATAGAAGTGAGAAGTGAGAGGTGAGAGAGTGAGAGGTGAGAGGTGAGAGGTGAGAGGTGAGAGGTGAGAGCCGGAGCCTCTAAAGAGTTTT
>Ga0163153_10008329_pt1 | contig 10824 bp, 14 predicted proteins | sample OliLakLV19MP6IB1_FD_148629 | JGI IMG/M metagenome (GOLD analysis project Ga0163153, IMG submission 148629) | Freshwater microbial mat bacterial communities from Lake Vanda, McMurdo Dry Valleys, Antarctica - Oligotrophic Lake LV.19.MP6.IB-1 | ecosystem: Environmental > Aquatic > Freshwater >... | reverse complement strand
TCATCGAGCAGTCGCTCATAATGCTGCGGCGTGACCCGGTCCTGGAAAATATCCTGCGGGATATAGTTGGCGCCTTTGGCAAAAACAGGCACCCCGTTTAATTTAAAGTAAAAAGACTCCCCTTTTTTATCCTTTTCAGTCACCAACTCGATGGTGCGAATACCCGTGCGAACCTGCGCTTTTTCCACCACGCGGGTTCCTTTTTTTATTTCTACGGTAAAATCGTACAAATGCGGCTCACCCAGATCGCGGCACCACCACAATTGTGGATTAGGCACATCCCAGGTGACAGAATCTTCGTGAACGCCGATGGAAAATTTCCGGTCTTCCATCGACACGCGGCGTCCGTCGCGGGCAGTCACGCTGACAGGCCCTGCAAAATCGGAGCGATAGCGGAACCGGGCTACCATTTTGGCCACTTCCGGCGTGTAACGCTGGGTGGTGATAAATATATTTTCAATCAGAATATCGTCCCAGGCCCGTAAGGCAGGTACCTCCAGAATACCGCAGCCCACAAAACGCGGCCCCCAATCCCAGCCGTAGTGGAACTGCGCTTTGCGCGACATGGTGCGCACGCCTCCCGGCAATTCATACCCCAGGTTTTTCCAGTCTTCTGCCGCTTTTTGAATCGGGCTTTCAAAGTAAATATGCAACCGGTTACCTGTTGGTTTGAGCCATTTTTTGACGTCCACTTCCCAGGTACGGAACATGTTGTTTGTCTCCAGCACCAAGGAGTCGTTGAGGTAAATATGCGTATAGGTGTCTAAATTTTTAAAAATCAGCTCGATATGCTTCTTTTGAAGGATGTTTTCAGGCACATCAAAAGTGGTTTGAAACGCCCAGTCTTCTTTTTCAATCCATTGCAGTTTTTCTTCGTTATCCCGGTAAAAAGGGTCTTCGATCATGCCATTTTGCAACAGCGCCGTATGCGCGCTGACAGGAATCGTCACGGGTTTCCAGTCGCCGGTAAGCGCCTGGCGGAACGTCCAGTTGGAAGCGGGTATTTTTTGGTGGACGGGTGTAAAAGAAACGGGCTGGGCTTGCAGGAGCATGGGCAAGGAAAAGGCGAATACCAGAAAATATTTGAACATGGAAAAATGAATATCGGATTGAAAAGCCGCAAAAGTAGGTGATTTTCCGGGAGCATAGAGGAGCCTTTCCTGCACGGGTTCGATATCTTCCTGTCAAAATCAGGCGTTTAACCAAAAATATGGCGCAACTCTTGCACAAAGCCTGTACTTTTGGCAAGCATTACCAATCGACATGATGTCAGATATCAACCATCATCTTCCGCAAGTTGGAGATACTGCACCTCCATTTGAATTTCCGACGGATCGGGGACTTATACAGTTCCCGGCGTACAGCGCCGGCTACTGGTGTATTTTTTTTGCGCACCCGGCCAACTTCACCTCTACCTGGACCATGTTCTCCGCTTTTCTGGGCATGAAAGAACGCTGGCTCAATGAGCGGAATACCAAGGTGCTGGCTTTGTCCAACGAACCCATCCTGCAAAATGACTGGTCGAACAAAGCACGGCGTTTTATTGGTATTTACCTGAAAGCGCCCGTACTCGAAGACCTGGATTTCCAGATTGCAAAAATGTACGGTCTGGCTTCGGGCCGTCGCCCGCAAGCCGGTTGCGACCGCTTGGCTGTGGTGATCGATCCGGAAGGTATAATCCGGTATATCATACACCGCCCACTGCCCAATATCGAACGCGCACTATTGGACATCGAACGCGAATTGGACCGATTGCAGGGAAAAAAACAGGAAACACAGGATTCAACCCTGACTTCCATCGACATTATCGAACAATCGGATGCCGTCGATATGGTGTACAAGCCCAGGCCTGCGCATTTTGCCAGTAAAAAAATATGTCCGAATTAGGAAAATGGCGAAATATTGGTGATAATCAACGTGTTGCAGTATAATCTGCGTAAACGCACCAAATATGACCCAAATAAAATAAAAAAGCCCTCCCGGTGAAAGGGGGGCTTTTTTGTTGGGTCACAAGGACTCGAACCCTGAATAAAAGTACCAAAAACTTCTGTGTTACCATTACACCATGACCCAATGCTCTAAAAGCGGGGCAAAATTAGGTCTATAATTAGATGTATGCAAGTGATTGACTGAATTTTTTCAGTGTTTTTTTATGCCCATCACTTATTCTGCTGCTCAGTTTCTTCGAATATAGGGATAAACTGGTGGGATCGCTTTGTCTTTTGCAAGCATCAATATGATATGGCAAAACAGGGACTAAAATTCCACTATCAAAACAAACGTTTTGAACGCACACCACAAATGGGCACATTGGAACTTTATTATAATGAAATTGCACCTACTAATATCACCCTGTTGGCCGAAAGTGACACTTTAAAAGGCGTATTTACGGTGTTTGATGATCCAAATTTTATGTTTAATGGTGATGAACAATTTTATCAATATACATTGAACTGGTTGAAAAAATTACGAATGAAATCGACCAAAATTAGCGAGGAGGCAGAGCATATACGTCGCATCTTTTTCAATCACGTTACTAATCGTATTGAGTTTTACAAACGCGGAACCTTTTGAGGAGGCGAAAGTGCGGCCCCGCTCGTCACAAATTGTGCATCACTCACCTTCCCCCCATTCACTTTTCTGGCGCGACAAAAAGGCCAATAGAACCCGGCTCCAGCGTTTTTCAGAAGACCTGGATTTTGACAGTTTTGACCTGTCTCAGGAAGACTTCGAGGCAGTTGCCGGGCTCATTCGCGATGGCCTTGAACAAGAGGGTTATCGCGTAGAGATGCGTAATGTGTTTCGAGGCGCCTATCATTGTTATATCTGGTTCCCCGGGCTGCTTTATGATGCAGGATTGAGTGGCCATCGGGAAGCACGAATTTTGCTCAACCTCGATACGGAGCCGCAACATTTTGCTTTTACACCGGAGTTGCATTTTCTTAACCGCTTCGATGTGTTTGCAAGCATTCGATGTACGCCTCTTGATTTGTTACTCAGCCAGAAAATCTGTGCGATTACAGGCCGCAAACAACCAAAAGGCCGCGATTTTTTTGATACCGTTTTTCTCTTGGGTCGCATCCGACCCAATTATGATTTTTTGAAACAAAAACTTGATCTGGATACGCCGTACGCCTTGCGCAAGCACCTCGTTTCAGTTTGTGAAAAGTTTGATTTTCAGGCGCTTGCAGAAGATATTCAACCTTTTTTATTCAATCCTGGCGATGTAAACAGGGTGCTGCTGTTTCAAGCGTACATTGCTTCCGCTCAACTATAATAATCTCTTAAGCAACACGAAAAGTGCAACTGCTACTGCACCCGCGTCCAGTACTGCGTCCGGTAAAACGGCCCAACGTATCCGCGTACCACCAGCGTATTGTAGTCGCCTTCTTTCATCCACATTTTGCAGTCGTACCATTTCCCTTTTTCCGGGTCAAGAATATTGCCGGATTGCAGCATACCATCTTTTACAACCATATCCGTCAACAGAATCATGCCCATCAGCGGCTGGTTTTTGCGTTCACCGGGGCATTTTTCGCAATGGGTGGGGGCATTCGCCCGCAGCAACTTGTTTATTTTACCGTATACCTTTCCTCCGGACTCATAAATCTGGATATGACTTTTGACTTCACCTGTTTCATCATCCGTCGTTTTCCAGATGCCGAAGAGGGACTGCTGCGCTTGCAGTTTTCCGAAAGTGCACAATACGAATAGGAAAATCAGTTTTTTCATGGGAGCAAAGGTTTGAATTTTTGTTGTGTAGAGGTAATTATAGATTTGTGTGTAGATCACAATAAAGGTAATGACACGTCTCACTATGTGCAATATCTTCCGGGTATTTTTTTATTTGCTCCAGGGTGTTATGCGCAAGCGTCGCCGAACAGGGTTCGGCGATACAGTGCAATATCTTCCGGGTATTTTTTTATTTGCTCCAGGGTGTTATGCGCAAGCGTCGCCGAACAGGGTTCGGCGGTACACTACACAAAAAAAGCCTTGCCGATCAAAGTCAGTAGGCAAGGCTTTTTAAAAGGACGCATCAAAAAATCAGTTGGCTGCTGCAGCCTGTTTTTTGATGATAGTCTTGAGTTTTTCTAATTTCGGACGGCTTTTACCGTGCGAACCACGCGTAATTTTGCCGCGTTTGGTTCTTGCATCACCTCTGCCCATGTGTGGTTAGATCAGTTGAATGTGTTGAAAAATAATGAATGGTTTTATGAACGACCGGCAAAGTTAAGCAGTTTTTATCAAAAGGGGCCTTTTGACCAGGTCTAAAAAAAATGGCCGTGGATTTGCAACTCCACAGCCATCATATAGTGGTTTTTTTATTCTTTATCGAAGCGAATTTCCTGAATACTCAGGTTATTGCCGTTTACTTTCAGGTAGAGATACACCCGGTAATTGCCGGCGGAGCCAACCAGGTTACCGATACAGTATTGATCGCTGTTTTCGCGGCTGGTACCTTTATGCACCTGGGTAAAAGACTTGGGCTGGTTGGAGCCAAAAAAAGAACGGATTACCTCGGTTGCTTTCGCTTTGGTATATGTTTGCTCTTTATCCTGAATGGAAATTTCAACATTATCAGCAAAATATTTTGAAAGCGCGTCAGCGTTACCATCGCTCAAGGCAATAGTGATTGCATCGAGACTTGGATTACCCTGACCGGCAAAAACGATCGCAGGGGTTAAAAGCAAGAAGAAAAGCAGATTTTTCATTGCGTCAGTTGTTGATTTGATGTTCGGAGAAACGAACGTTTGAATTTTAAACGTCATTCTTAAACAATGTAACTGTCAATAGTGACTTTGTAGTGTCAATACAAAGTTAATGCCGTTTCTTCCCGCTATAAGGTGTTGAGTGTTAAAGTTTTAGAATTTTAACAATCTTGCTGTATTTCTTGCCATTTACGGATAAAAAGTAAGTGCCGGCCTCCCATCCTTCCGTGGGTATCTGATGGTCGCTGATGCCGGCCGGCAGGTTAAGCGCCGATGACCAGACCGACCTGCCGGACAGGTTGTAGGCCGTCAACTGGTATTGGCCGGCCTGCAGCAGGTTCAATTCCACCTGCGCCACATCGCGCACCGGGTTGGGGCTTACGCTTACAAGGGGAACTGAAGTAATCTCTTCTTCGCCTGAAGAAAGGGTAATTTCCTCAAAAAGCCGGAGCGAAGTATTGGATGCGCCATCTCCGTCGCTGTTATTATTTCCATTGACGGCATTTCCTGCGGCATAGAAAGTTACACTTCCTGTTCCGGCAGCCGGAGCCGTCCAACGCACGTTAAAGGTGTTGGAAGCGGAAGTATTGGCATGTTCGGCGTAGGTGCGCCCGTTGCTGATGGTCGCGATTTTGTAGTTGTTGGGATTAATGTCGCTGAATCCGTCGAGGTCGATGTTGCCGGTGTCGCGAAGCGCGATCATCTGGAAACCATAACCCGACAAACCCGTGCCGGAAGCGTTGATGCTCACCCGTGCATTGTATAGTTTGCCCGGCGTATAATGCGTAATAGCAACACCGCCGGTGTCCAGCACCTGGACGAAGACAATGGAATTAAAGGCGCCGTCATCGTGGCATCCGGTACAGGTAAGCGGTGCGCCGTTCAGGGTTTGGTCGCCCGGTGCGCCCGTATTGCCGGCGCCAGATTGAGAAGCCCTGCCGTTTTTGTTGCCGGACAGGGTGAGCAGGCCGATAAAAGCCAGGAAGAAGAAAACAGAAAGGCGGATTTTCATAATAAAAACGAAGATTGGACAAAAGGGTGAAATGTTGCCCCAGTGTCGGGCAATACTTGGACAGCAAATGCCCGCAAAAGTTGAAATTCCGGCGGGAAATAAATGTATATTTTCATCCAAATGCCCCATTCATTCAACGACCTATCTGTGTAAGGAACGGTGTCAAAATAAGTTTCCAATTTCAGGCCAATTATTTTGGCGTCAACCAACTATCTTTTGAGGCGAATAGCAGCGTTATTGAACGAAAAAGATGGGACGGATGACGGCAAAAGAATGGCATCAAATGGGGAAGTTATTTTGACACCGTTCCTAAAATAAAAATCCCGAATTTTTCTTTGGTGGAAGAAAAATTCGGGATGAATCAAGCAATCTGCATCAAGTCAGGACTGTGCTTCCATCATGGATTTGGCGCTGTACTGCAGGATGTTGTTCAGCGTTCCGGTAGCCGGTACAAACTGAACTTTTGGGAACTGGGCTTTTGCTGAAGCCAGACTGTGAAAAACGGCCAGCATTTCAATATCGTCTTCCAGCGAATTGGTCATTTCAGCAACTTCCTGAGCAGACAGTTCATGGTAGAGAAATTGTACCAGAGCATCATATGTGTATGTTTCTTCCATAGGCCCATGAAGGCATTTTAAAAATTTATGATGTTAAAAACGGTAATTAAACAACAGGTAGCGGCGGTATATTGCTCTCTAGCGGTTAATATTTTGAATTTTAACATTAGACAAAGAAATCATCTCATTTGTTTATCCCGATTCAGGATGAACAGATTATACTTGATGCAAAGCCTGTGGAAATGGTTGTATGGAACGGTGTCAAAATAACTTCCCCATTTGATGCCATTCTTTTGCCGTCATCCGTCCCATCTTTTTCGTTCGATAACGCTGCTATTCGCCTCAAAAGATAGTTGGTTGACGCCAAAATAATTGGCCTGAAATGTGAAACTTATTTTGACACCGTTCCTTTGCTTCTGCGTGATTAGCGAATATCCCATTTTTTCGTTTTAAAAAAACGAACCATCAGGTACAGGAGCAGGCCTGCCGGGCCGGTGAGCATGGTGAGCAGCAGGCTGGGAATGACAAAAATATGCCCTATTTTTAGTTGTCGGGCATCGTGGGTTTGCCAGGTACCTACCAACAGGCAAAACGACAGGTAATTGAGCCAGCCGGTCAGCAGCATTTCCTTGCTGCGGAATAAATTTTCAAAACCTTCCAGAGATAAAAAACTCCCTCCATCATCGCCGCGGGCCAGGTAGCGAAAAGTAAATATAGCGGCGGCGATCAATAAAATAGTGGCCGAACCGAAAGCGATCGGCTCAGTAAAACGACTGTTGGGCGCCAGAATGAGCAGCAGCCAGGGTAGAAAAATAAGAATACTCGCGTACCAGTAGAAATTGTCGGCAGACATGCTGAGGTTAGTTATTCGTTATTGGTTATTCGTTATTGGCTGGTACAGATCAGGCTATTTTCAGGCTCAGATCCAGCGGTTGCGCGGAATGTGTCAGGGCGCCCGCAGAAATATAATTGACACCCGTTTGGGCGTATTTCCGCACATTGTAGAGGGTGATACCACCGCTGGCTTCCGTTTCGAATAGATCGCCTACCATGGCCACCGCTTCTGCAAGGATCGGTATTTCAAAATTATCGAACATAATGCGGGTAATACCTCCGATTTGCAACACTTCTTCCACTTCCACCAGATTGCGCACTTCCAGGGTAATGCCCAGTTGAAGGCCTTTTTCCTGCTGGTATTGCTGCGCCCGCCCGATGGCGTTGCGGATACCACCCGCAGCGTCGACGTGGTTGTCCTTGATCATCATCCAGTCATACAGTCCCCAGCGGTAATTTTCGCAGCCGCCTATTTTGACCGCCCATTTTTCCAGAAAACGAATCAACGGGGTCGTTTTGCGGGTATCGAGCACTTTTACAGGCAGGTCGCCCACCTCAAAAGCAAAACGACTGCTCAAAGTGGCGATACCGCTCATGCGTTGCATCGTGTTGAGCACTAAACGTTCGGCTTGTAACAGGGCTTGGGAATTGCCCTCCACCTCGAAGGCTACCTCACCGAATAACACGTCTGTTCCGTCGGGTTTATGGACGGTTACCTTTGAAGTCGGGTCTATGTGTTTAAAAATCTGGTGTGCCAGTTCCACGCCGGCTATCACGCCGTAGTCTTTGATTTTTAAAACGGCCCGGTTGCGGCTGCCCGCTGGAATGGTTGCAAGTGAAGTGTGGTCGCCTTCCCGAATGTCTTCGTACAAACCTGCTACGATGAAGTCGTGTATCTGCTGATCGGTAATCTGTGCTGGTCGCATTATTTAAAAAACTTTAATAAGGTAACAGGGTAATTGGAGAACAATTTTATTCAAAAGGCAATGAAAATCAGTGGGTTGCGAAAAATCGCGCATAAACGGACCTTTCCTGCTTACGCTGTTTTCCACTTGATATTACAGCCACCTGAAGGTCGCTGTACGGAAGAAACCGGTTGATCGGCTAAAACGGCATCCAATGCCGCCCGAAGATCTTCGCCGGTACTTGGTATAGGGTTTCGTTTGGGCCGGCTTGGGTCGAGTTGTCCGCGGTAAACCAATTTCCGCTGGCTGTCGAACACATAAAAATCCGGGGTGCAGGCGGCGTCATATATACGGGCAACGGCCTGTGTTTCGTCGTAAAGGTACGGAAATGTATAACCCACCGCCTGCGCATGTTCCGGCATTTTATCGGGAGCATCTTCGGGGTAGTTTTCGGCGTCGTTGCTACTGATACCGACGAAAGAAACGCCGATTGGCTGATAGTCGGAAACGACCCGGACAATCTCCGGATTGACATATAACACATACGGGCAGTGGTTGCATAGAAACATCACTACCGTAGCGCGGCCTTTAGGCAGATCGCTGAGCCGCAGCATCCTGCCCGTTGCAGGTTCGGGCAATTCAAAATCCGGGGCTACTGTACCCAGCGGAAGCATATTTGATTCGGTATAAGCCATTTTTTTGTTGATAAGGGTTTATGAGTTTATGGGTTTATGATAGCCACACGAAAAAGGAAGATTCGCACTATCGAGTGGCTATCATAAACTTATCAACTATAAACCCCATAAACCATATTCATTTACACAATTGATTAATCCCGCTAACATAATGCCGTATGATGCCGATTTCGGCGGCAAGTTCGGCGCCTTTAAATCCTTTGATGTCGCTTTCCGTGATCGTTTTTTGATATTCATCCAGCCAGGGTTTGCTCAGGGGGGAGTATGACCAGTGCCATTTTTCTTCGTGGTATCCATTCGGGCGCCCTGCCGTGTAAGGCTGACAGAATCCGTATTCGTGGGCGTGTTCACTCAGCCAGGCATATACTTTCTGGTATTTTCCGCCGCTTTCAAAAGCCCCATTGTTCAGGTCGTTCAAATCAATGTCGCTGCCCCAGTGGTGGCGCGAGGAGCCGGGCATGGAAGAAAATTCAAGAATTTTGAGGGCGCGGTCTTTGGGCAGCGGCGCGTCTTTGGCAAAACGTTCCCATTTGGCTTCCCAGATGTTTTTTTGTTGACCGAAACTGCGCGTGGAGGAAATGATTTTCAGTACAATTTTTTCCTTTTGGGCAGCTGCCCACATTTTTTTAAATGCTTCAAAACTTTCTTTTCGGAGCATCATGCTCGCCCGGTCCGTATAGGGTTTGCCAACTTTTACAAAATCCGGGTGGGTAGCCGGATCAAACCTGCCCAGCAGGTAATCGCTGCCGGCATACGGCACGGTGGTGACTGCGGCGCTTGCTATCGGTGCAGCGATTTTGAGCGGCACGCCACTTGTTTCCGGCGAGCGGTCGCTTCCCTGGCAAGCCTGAAAAAAAAGGCTGATCGCCCAAAAAAAAATATACATCTCGTATTTCACCGTTCTGTTAAAATTACACTTCAATAGATTGATTATCAGCACTTTCAATTATTTTTTTCAAGGCTGTTTTAGTTTGTGTACCCGCTTCGCTCCATAACAACTTCCCGTTTTTATACAGCATAAAGGTAGGAACACCCATCACTTTCATTTGCACCGCGAGGTCTGTATGCTGGTCCACATCAATTTTCACGATCCGCACACGATCTCCCAACTCGGCATTCAACTCATCCAGCACAGGAGCCATAGCACGACAAGGGCCACACCAGGTAGCCCAAAAATCAATGAGAACGGGCACTTCAGATTGTATGATCTGATCAAAAGAAGCCGTCATAATAAACATGTTTTTAAATAATGAAGACCCAAAACGGGTGCAAGATAAGGCTTTGTTGTTACCTGCCCTAAAGCGGTTGAATACAGAGCGAGAGCGGTTTTCCGGCTATTTTTGCCGGGCAGCCCGGAGCGAACCTCGATTTTTGACCATTCTTGTTATTTCAAACTTTTCTGTATAAATCCTTTTTTATGAAAAACGTTCGATTCCCCTTACTTGTTCTGTCTTTATGCCTCGTGTTGCCACTCATGGCCCAAAAAGAAGAGAAAAGTGAAAAAGCCATCAAATCCGTCATCAACCAGTTTTTTGAAGGGCTGGAAAAAGGCGATACGGCGTTGTTGAAAAGCAGCTGCACCAGCGAGCCGGTTATGCAAACCTATATGGCAGACCGGGATGGCAAATGGCAGGTTTTTACCGAAGATTTTAATGAGTTTGTCACATTTGTCGGAACGCCCACCAAGGACAAATACAAAGAACAAATCCAATTAGACGCGGTACTGAGCGAGCCGTCGCTGGCAAGCGTCTGGACGCCGTACAAGTTTTACCTTAATGGCAAAATATCGCATTGCGGCACCAATTCTTTTCAGTTGGTAAAAATGGATGACGGCTGGAAAATCCAGTATATCCTCGATACGCGGCGAAAAGCTTGCAAGTAAAAGTCTATATGTGATGCAGGTGCGCTAATTTTGCATGATGAAATGTTTATTCCCTATCCTGCTTTGGAGCGTTTTTATCGGGAAAATATACGCTCAACCTGCCACATTCCGCCCGATCACACTGAGTGAGAGCCTGCACCTCGCGCTCGAAAACAGTGCGCAACTGCAGAAAGCCCGCTTAGACCGGCAGGGCATAGACAAACGTATGCAGGAAGGACGCAGCGCTGCAT
>Ga0163153_10008327_pt1 | contig 10826 bp, 9 predicted proteins | sample OliLakLV19MP6IB1_FD_148629 | JGI IMG/M metagenome (GOLD analysis project Ga0163153, IMG submission 148629) | Freshwater microbial mat bacterial communities from Lake Vanda, McMurdo Dry Valleys, Antarctica - Oligotrophic Lake LV.19.MP6.IB-1 | ecosystem: Environmental > Aquatic > Freshwater > Lake... | reverse complement strand
ACCTCCAGCGGATCGCCGGCCCGCAACCTGAGCATTCGCCTGCAACACCAAAACAAAAACCTGCTCTGGGAGACATTTTGCCAGGGTGTGACCAATGCCGATGGCCGAATCGCCGATCTGCTGCCGCCCAACAGAGTGCTGCCCCCCGGCATCTATCAGATTGTATTTGAAACGGGCGCCTACTTTGCCGCCCACCGCACCAAAGGGTTTTACCCGGAAGTACTCATACCGTTTGAAGTACCCGACGCTCAGCATTACCACGTGCCGCTGCTGCTCAATCCATTCGGTTATTCGACTTACCGGGGTAGTTGAAAGGGCAAAAACGAGGGTGTTTGGTTTTTTGTGTTTCGGGCCTCACCCCCCGGCTCCCTCTCCAATAGGTGAGTTCAACCTAGAAATAGGGTAGTTTTGTGAATAACTAAAATCGCTTTTGTTGGGTTCTGCTACGCCCCTCGTAGAGTAATGGCAACACGGATGACACGGATTTTGCGGATTTAAACGGGTTTTTGTGGCCTGACGGCCACTTTTCTGATTGATTTTCACGGATTCTGCCCCGCCTTCGGCGGGAACGCATATCAAATAGATATTTTTTATATACAAAGCATGTAGCTATGTTCTTCTTGATACCGTTTTCTGAACACTCTCAAAATTACATGCCTGAAACACTCCTGCCAAAACCATCGAGCCGCCAAGCGGGATGCCTCTCACCTCTCACCTCTCACCTCTCACCTCTCTTTTCAAATGACCACCACCATTTCCGTCGATAAAAAATCGCAACTTTTTTCCGAACTCAGCAAAGCCAATGCGGCGTTTAACGGAAAATACCCCGGCGACCGGCCGGAGCGGCAAGCCGTGCATACCGTGTACGGCGGCGCCAATTTATTCAAATACAACACCACAGCCGGCCTGGCCGAAAAAGCCCTGGAGGCATTTCACTTGTATGCGCCGGATTTTGTCCGGTTTGGCAAAATATTCCAGTTGCAGGGCAGTGAAAAATTAGACACACTCCAGCAAACGGCGGAACAACTGAAAAACGATTACGAATCGCTGGCGGCGGCGCAACAGCGCAAACACCCCGCCCATTTGTCGTACCAGATTTACCACAAGGTGTTGCATAAATTGCAAACCGAAGCCGTGGAGGATTTCAGGATTGATTTTGAAGACGGATACGGCAACCGCAGCAATGAAGAAGAAGACCAAACAGCCCGCGATGCAGCGATTGAATGTGTAAAAGGTATACAAAGAGGTACGCTGCCACCCTTTATCGGCATCCGGATCAAGCCATTTTCGGAAGAAATGAAAGAGCGGGGACTGCGCACGCTTGATATTTTTGTGAGCACCTTAGTCGGTGCTTCAGCGGGCCGGCTGCCCGATAATTTTATTGTGATGCTGCCCAAAGTGACCATTCCGGAGCAGGTAAGTACGCTGGTTTCTTTTTTTGAAATACTGGAAACGGAATTAGGGCTGGAAAGCGGCGCGCTGAAAATGGAAATGATGGTCGAAACCACGCAGTCCATCATGGACGACGAGGGCACCAACCCGCTGATGCGTTTTATCCGCGCCGGAAAAGGCCGCCTGATTGCGACCCATTTCGGCACCTACGATTATACGGCTTCCTGCGGTATTACGGCCAAATATCAGGAAATGAACCACCCTGTCTGCGATTTTGCGCACCACGTCACCAAAGTGGCGCTGGCGCATACCGGCATCTGGCTTTCCGACGGGGCGACTAATACCATGCCGATCGGTCCGCACCGGGGCGACCATTTGACGACCTCGCAATTGGAAGAAAACCGCGATATCGTACACCGCGCCTGGAAAAAAGGATACGACCACATTCGCCATTCGTTGTGGAACGGATTTTACCAGGGCTGGGACCTCAATCCGGCGCAATTGCCGATGCGTTACACCGCCGTGTATGCCTTCTTTTTAGAAAGTTACGACGATGCCGTGGAACGTCTCAAAACCTTTGTGGAAAAAGCGGCCCGGGCCACCCTGATCGGCGATGTGTTCGACGACGCCGCTACCGGACAAGGCTTGCTCAATTACTTTCTGCGGGCGTTGAACAGTGGCGCTATCACCGAAGCCGAAGTATTGAAAACAGGCCTGACTTTAGACGAGATCAGGAGCCGTTCTTTCAAAAAAATATTGGAAAACAGGAAGATGTAATGGATGTCTGGCATTTTTTGCAGCAAAAACTAAGCGATCATATTCCAGCCATGTTGCTGCTCGTTCTGGAAAGTGAAGGCAGTTCGCCGGGGCGGCAGGGTTTTAAAATGGCCGTTGCCGCCGATGGCGACATCCTGGGCACCATTGGCGGCGGTATCATGGAGCATAAATTGGTGGAAAAAGCCAGGGCGATGCTGGAGCAGACACCCGCCGGCGTGACGACCATGCGCCAGTACCACGACAAACAACACAGCGCCGATCAGTCGGGTATGATCTGTTCGGGCAGTCAGTTGGTTTGTTTTATTCCGCTCAACAACGAACACCTGTCGCTGATCCGGCAAATCGCCGGATACAGCACCGGGCTATATCTGTATGTCGATGCTGCAGGGCTGAGGCAGGAAAGCGTCCAGCCGGACAAACCGGGCGGGTACTACATCAAAGACAGCGGATGGGAATACCAGGAAATGCTTCATTATCAGCCGGTTGTACATATTTTCGGCGGTGGGCACGTCGGGCTGGCCTTATCCGAAGTGCTACATTTTCTTGGTTTTTATATCAAGATTTACGACGACCGGGAAGGGTTGAATACCTTGGAACAAAACCGGTTTGCGCATGAAAAACAGATCATTTCCTATACCCGGCTGGCGGAAATGCTGCAAAGCGCTCCCGGCGATTATGCGGTGATTATGACCATCGGTTACCGCCAGGACAAGTTGATTTTCCGGCAGTTGCTGGATCGCGACTGGTTTTACTTAGGCATGTTGGGCAGCGCGCAAAAACTGCAAACGCTGCGGGAGGAACTGGCCGCCGAGGGTGTCGATCCTGCCTGTTGGGACAGGGTATTTGCACCCGTCGGAGTGCCAGTTTTTAGTAAAACGGCCCGGGAAATTGCGGTGAGTATTGCCGCAGAAATGATTCGCGAAAAAAACAAAAACACGAAGTGATTTAAGTAGTTATCCGTTATTAGTTATCAGGGGTGGTATCGCCTGGCTCAGGGTTTATGGGATAGTCAAGGGTTACCAACCCTGATAACTAATAACTACTTCGGTTCCAGCAAATCCCACAAATTGCCGTACAAATCTTCAAAAACGGCGACGGTACCGTAAATTTCCTCAACGGGCTCCCGGACAAAAGTGATGTTGCTTTCCAGCATGTCCTGGTAGTCTCTCCAGAAATTGTCCGTATATAAAAACAAAAAAACACGTCCGCCGGTCTGGTTTCCTATGCGGCTTTCCTGTTCCGCATTGGCGGCTTTTGCAAGCAGCAGGCTGCATTCGGTCGAGCCTTTCGGCGCTACCCGAACCCATCTTTTGGTGGCACTCAATACAGTGTCTTCCAGCAATATGAAATGCAGTTTCTCGGTGTAAAACCGGATGGCGTCGTCGTAGTCTGCAACGACTAAGGTGAGGTAAGCGAGGTGCAAAATAGAAGTGAGAAGTGAGAGGTGAGAGGTGAGAGAAGTGAGAAAAGTGGTGTTATTATACTATATCGGTTGGATTTTTTTTTGGCAAGACAATGATGCGCACAAAAATCGAATTGTTTTTGGAAAAACTACCTCAAATCATCCAACCTTTTTCATCCTTCGCACCGCCGACTTCGCACTCGCACTATCGACTTCGGACTCTTCTTACTGCCGACTTCGGACTTTTCAAACCCAACTTGAAAAATAAACAGAATAGATTTTTCAGAAACGCGTTTACTTTTGCGCTATACCACCGAAACAATACCGCACACTCGAAAACTCGATCAACAGTATGAGAAACCTATGCACTTTACTTTTTTTGGCTTCACTGGCTGCATCCGGCTGTAATATATTCAAATCCGCCTCCTCCACTTCCTCTAAAAATGTGGACCCCAGCCTTGCCCCGGCCCAATACAGCACTACCGGCGACCGAAATATGGATTATGTGTCTCGCTTCAAGGATGCCGCTATCATTGAAATGGAACGCGGCGGAATACCGGCAAGTATTATCCTGGCGCAGGGAATCCTGGAAAGTGCTGCGGGTACCAGCGACCTGGCGCAAAATGCCAACAACCACTTCGGTATCAAATGTGCCGGAGGTTGGATTGGAAAAACGTATTATAAAACGGACGATGATAAGGATAAAGATGGCAACTCTATCGAGTCCTGTTTCCGAAAATACGGCGATGTGGGGGAGAGTTTCCACGATCACGGAGAGTTTCTGCGCGACCCGAAAAAGTATAACCGCTACGGCTTTTTGTTCAATCTCGACCGCACCGACTATAAAAGTTGGGCGCGCGGAATGCAATCTGCGGGTTATGCCACCAACCCGGCTTATTCCAGCCAACTCATTAACCTGATCGAGCGCTACCGGCTCTTCGAATACGACCGGCCGGGCAGTACGCCAACTTCCACACCAGGCACCCCCGGCGGCGTACCGCAGCCCACCGGCCCCGGCGGTATTCCGGTAGTCAATGCACCGACCAATCGTATCGGCAGGGTCAACGACGTAAAAGTCGTCGTCACACGCGAATCTGAAACATTGGATGAAATAGCCCGGGCCTATCGCCTCAACACCACCAAAGTGGCGGATTACAATGACCGTGGTTATTCGCCGGGCATTAAATTGAAACCCGGTACCCGCATTTACATCCAGCCCAAAAAAGATAAATGGCGGGGGCGCGCCAACGAACATTTTGTCAATGAAGGACAGACGATGTTCGATATATCGCAGTTGTATGGCGTAAAATTAGATAAATTACTGCTTCGCAACAACCTGCAACCAGGTCAGGAACCGGCTATCAGCGAAAAAATATACCTGAAAACCAAACGCAAAGCCGGCGATGTTCCCCGGCTGCGCGATATCGCCAACGATCCACTACCGGCTCAGCCCGGCGTGATACCCACGGCGCCCAATGCGCCTGCGCCAGGCACCATGACGCCTGATGATGGCGAATTACTCCCCGAAATCGGTGGAAATGATCCTGTTCCTGGTCAGCCGACACCATCGGTCCCACCCGTTACACCACCCGTGAAACCTTCACCTCCACCGGCCACCAGCGGCACCACCTATCCGCCCGACCCGGTTCCGGGTGGCGTATGGACGCCCACGACACCGACAACAACCCCAACACCCAATTATCCGGATCCAAACGTGCCCACCACACCGGTACCCGACGGATTCCACCAGGTCGTGAAGGGCGATACGCTCTATAATATTTCCAAGCGCTACAACCTGACGGTCACGCGCCTCAAACAGATCAATAACCTGACCAGCGACGCTATTCAAATCGGCCAGCGCCTGCGAATACGTTGATGGTTTGAAAGGTTTGATGGTTTGAAGGGGTTTGATCCTCCTTCGCCTAAAAAGGCTTCTGCGGGTAAAGGTTTGAGGTGTGTGGTACGTCATAAAGATTTATCTTTTTTGAACGTCACAAAGTTTTGACCTAATTTTGGAGTTCATTGACATATCAGATTAAATTATGGGCCAATCCAAGACACTTGATGTAAGGCAACGAGTGGTTACAATGAAACAAAGTAAACACACGAATGCCAGTATTGCCGAATCCTTACAAATAGGCATTGGCACTGTTAAAAACATATGGAAACGTTACAAAATCAATGGGCAAGCGGGTTTACCTGCTTGTTATGATAAATGTGGTAGACCCATAAGTTCAAATGACGAGCTGGCGTTTCGCCTAGTTCGATTGGTTCGCCATATTCATCCTACGTGGGGAGTACCCTTAATTGTGTTGAACATTTCAGCCAAATATCCTAACTTAAAATTGCGTAGCATTCGGCAATATCAACGTCGTTTATTTGAAGGCAGCGGCCAACTGCCTCGTCCGATTTTGCCACCCAAGCCTGATGCGGAGCAATCACGTGTTGCTCACGACACTTGGCAAATAGATGCTAAAGAGCGTTTTACTATCCAAAATGGCCAGGAGGTATGTTACCTGACTATAGTAGATGAGGCAACTGGGTCGCTGTTAGGTGCCCAGGCTTTCCCCCCATTCACGGATTAGTCAGGTTCCAATAGAGCAGATCCGACAGTTTTTATTGGAGCAATTTCGACGTTGGACCATGCCCAAGGCTATTCGAACGGACAATGGCGAGCCTTTTGGAGTTCCTACCCGGGATGTTGTGCCTTTCATGTCCTTGTGGTTGAAAGCCTGGAACATCATCCCTATTCTGAATCGCCCGCGCCGACCAACTGACAACGCAAAAGTAGAAAGAGGGCAAGGCACTACCAGCCGATGGACAGAATTGAGTAAGTGTGCAAACTTGAATATGCTCCAACAACAATTAGATAATGCATGCTTGACTCAACGTGAGAAATATCCAGTCGTGCGACTTGGCAATGTCACCAGAAGTCAACTATACAAAAGTCTGGAGGATAAAACACGCCCTTTTGATCAAGCGATCTTCGATGAAAAAAAAGCACATGTTCACTTATCTCTGGCTGTAATGCCTCGAAAAGTCAGCATTAATGGGACAATTGTTATTTACAACAAAGTCTTCTCTGTTGGGATGTCACACAAAAGAAAAATCATGATGATCAAGTTTGATCCCATTCAGATGGCATGGATGGCAATTGATCAAACGGGTTCCATATGTAAAACAATACCTGACTCCAGGTTTCAAAAGGAGTGTTTATTTAATCTGATATGTCAATGAACTGATAAAAAAGAGCCAAATCTTTTCGTCGCTTAAAAAGGTCAAACCCCTTCAAACCTTTACCCGCAGAAGCCTTTTTAGGCGAAGGAGGGTCAAAACCCTTTCAAACCTTTCAAACCATCAAACCCTTCAAAACATCCATCTACCCTACCAACATGCCCGACCAATCCATTCCTACCATTGACGCCGATCTGGCCCGCTTGGACGCGATGGCCAAACTGCTCGACAACCAATTTGTCATTCCCGGCACGAATATTCGGTTCGGATTGGACGGATTAGTCGGCCTGATACCCTATGTGGGCGACATGGCAGGTTTTGTGGTGTCCGGCATCTTGTTCCGCACCATGATGAAGCGTGGTGCAGGGCCGCTGCTCATGCTCCGGATGATGGGGAATATAGTACTCGATGCCCTTGTGGGTATTGTGCCTATTTTCGGTGACCTGTTTGATTTCGGTTTCAAAGCCAATCGCCGCAATGTCAATCTGCTGCGGGAATACTACGCATCCGGCGAGCAAAGACCCAGTGCCAAAGGTTCGGTGATATTCCTTGGCATTTTGTTTTTCATCCTGTTTATCGGCCTGATCTGGGGAATCTGGAAAGTAGCGGCCCTGCTGGCTGGCTGGGTTTGGGGCCTTTTTTAACAGGGTTGTCCGATGTTTGGAAGCCCGTTTTTCAGCGCGTTCATAAGGAGGTTTGTACAGGCTATTAAATACAATGCCCTCGTTTTGCCGAATTTCATCCGCTGAATTCGGTCATTTATCCAACTATTTTCCCCTCGGCTGCTGCCTGTTTTAACCTTGTGGCTGTTATCAGTAAAAAAATACTTAAATCGAAACATGAAAAACACAGCGCCAAAACGGAAAAGAACCCTCTTGTATGCTTTAATTGGAATATTTGTGTTGCTTGTGGTGGCTGTTGCCATCAAAGCCCGCCAGAAACCGAAAGGCGAAGAGGTAAATGCCGAAGCGGCACAGCGCCGTACCATTCGCGAAATGGTCAGCGCCAGTGGCAAAATATTCCCTGAAACGGAAGTAAAGATCAGTTCCGACGTGTCGGGTGAGATTATTGAACTCCACGTAAAAGAAGGCGACTCGGTTACAGTAGGTCAGGTTTTAGCCAAGATCCGCCCCGACGAATACCAGAGCGCACTCGAACAAGGGCAGGCTTCGGTAAGCACCGCCCGCTCCCAGCGCCAAATCTCCACTTCCAATGTGCAGGGCAGTTCCGCGCAGATAGAGCAATTAAAGGCTGAACGGCAGCGCTCGGTTTCCCAACTGGAAGTAGCACGCAACGCCCACCAGCGCAATGAAAAACTGTATAAGGAAGGCGTTATTTCCGCTTCCGAATTTGATACTTCGCTCGGCAACCTGCGCGCTGCAGAAAGTGCGCTGGCCGCTGCCAATGCAAGCCTCAAGTCGGCGGAAAGTAACCTCAGCAGCGCCCGCGAAAATGTCCGGGTGGCTGATTTTGGTATCAACAGCGCCAACGCCCGTTTGAAAGAACTCCGCACCAGCTTACAGAAAACGATTATCACAGCACCCGTGAGCGGTATTATTAGCAAACTCAACGTAGAAAAAGGCGAACGTGTGGTAGGTACCCTGCAAATGGCCGGTACCGAAATGATGCGCATTGCAAACCTCCGCTCCATGGAAGTACAGGTGGATGTGAGCGAAAACGACATCCTGAAAGTCAGCGTCGGCGATGAGACGGATGTGGAAGTAGATGCTTACTTAGGCCGGAAATTTAAAGGCAAGGTCACGGAAATTGCCAACAGCGCCAGCAATGTCGGCACCGTCGGCGCCAGCCTCAATTCCGACCAGGTGACCAATTTTGTCGTAAAAATCCGGGTAGATGCCAATTCCTACGCCGATATGATCAGAGACGGTCGCCAATATCCTTTCCGCCCCGGCATGTCCGCCTCCGTGGATATTTATACCAATACGGCAGACAGCACGCTGAGTGTGCCCCTGATCGCCGTAACGGCCCGCGACGAAGACGCGGATAAAAAGAAGGAGAATAAAGAGGAGGAAGCCAACCCGCAAAAAGAAGAAAAGGAAAAAGACCTGGATAGTATCAAAGAAATTGTATTTGTCGTGACAGGCGATACGGTCGCTATGCGCGAGGTCAAAACCGGTATCCAGAACAATGACTATATCCAGATTATCAACGGCATCCAGGAAGGTGAACAAGTGGTAACTGGCCCTTATGCGGCCATTGCCCGCAAACTGAAAGGCGGCGCCCGCGTGGTGATAGTGGATAAAAAGGGTAAGTCCAGCGAAGCGAAGACGGAGGAGTAGGAGTCGTCTTATGGGACACGGATTTGCAAGATTTTCCCCCTCGTAGGAATAACAGCAATCCGTCTAAATCCGCGTTATCCGTCCAATCCGCGTTGCTGTTATTCCTACGATGGAGAAATCCGTGTCCAATCCTTTTAATCCGTGTTCCGAGTGACCATCTTACCGCACCCCAATAATCTCCACCTTCGCGCCGGTCAGCACCGGGTTGTACCAGCACTCGATCCCTTGAGACATCAGCAGTTTCGCTTCCGCTTTGGCTTCTTCTGCCGTCGGCAGGCCTTTCACGATATAAGCGGCACCCTGGGTGCCACCCGGGCAGGTGCTCTCCGCATGCCAGACTAAGTACACGCCATCTACTGCCGGAGCGTGGGTAACGGGCGTATCTTTACAAAACACGCCAAACTGAACAAAATACAATTCATTTACCGGCGTAAACATACCGAAATGAACCTGGCCATTACCTCTCCGGACATTCCGGAGCTGTTCCTTGCCGTTCACCGTTACCGTAGTCACCAGATTGGGGGCAGCCTCGCTGACGGTACTGTAAGTCATCGGGCGGAGATCGCCGTCTGTTGCCCCTGACTTAGCGGTACTCGTCGTGGTTCTTTGCACTTTGGATACGGCTGCGGCCCGGCGGGTATCGCCTCTTGCCGGGGTTATGGTGCTGGGCGTCGAATACGTCGCTGGCGTGGGCGCCGGTTCTGTACCTTGTTTCGGAATTAGCAGGGTGGTTTTTTGGGCGCTGGTTGCAACAGCAAGAAAGCTGAATAACAGAATGGAAATACTTCTCATAATAAAGCTGTTTTGTTTTTTTTGGTAAAAGTACCAGTTTTTCAAAAAAGTAAGGGCATCGGGTTGTCCAAAAGGGCTAAACGATGATATGCTGCCCGCTTGTATACGGGCGCATTTGAATATTTTTTCGATGTTCGCCGTTTCAATAACAATGCCTAACCCATTCAATTGTCATGTATCTGCCACCCTACGATGTTTTTCCAACGATTCTTTCAGACCGGATCATCCTGCGGGAAATCGTTCTTTCCGACCTGGACCATATCCTCGAAATTTCGTTTTACGACGGCAAACCGGCTGCCGATACCGCCGAAGCGCTGGTAATGCTGCAAAGAATCGAGCGGGACTACCACAACGGCGATACCATTCATTGGGGCATTGCCGATAAAAACAGCAATGTCATCATGGGTACATGCGGCTATTACCGCGGATTTAAGGACGGCGCCGGCGAACTGGGTTGTGTGCTGCGTACCGCATTCCGGGGGCAGGGCTTTATGAAGGAAGCGATTCAGGCGGCCATTGATTTCGGACGGCAACAAATGGGCCTTCAACGCATTTTTGCGATTACTACCCGGCAGAATTTGAAGGCTGCCGCATTAGTGGAAAGGCTGGGATTTGTGCCGGCAACGGATGACAGTTTGCGGGAACCCGGCCAGCCTGCTTTGGATGCGGATGAGTTGTTGTATTTGCTGGCAACGTAATTATTCAATTCGGAGCGGAAAACGAGATTCGAACTCGCGACCCTCGGCTTGGGAAGCCAATGCTCTACCACTGAGCTACTTCCGCTTATATGTACTTATCCGTTATTGGTTATCAGTGTTGATAATCAAGCATGTACAAAGAATTTAATCAAAACGAATTCTGCTTAATTACCTAAACAGGTGTGCAAATATAGAAGAAAAGATGTTCTTTTATAAAAATCTGTGTTGTCT
>Ga0163153_10008323_pt1 | contig 10829 bp, 4 predicted proteins | sample OliLakLV19MP6IB1_FD_148629 | JGI IMG/M metagenome (GOLD analysis project Ga0163153, IMG submission 148629) | Freshwater microbial mat bacterial communities from Lake Vanda, McMurdo Dry Valleys, Antarctica - Oligotrophic Lake LV.19.MP6.IB-1 | ecosystem: Environmental > Aquatic > Freshwater > Lake... | reverse complement strand
TTTGAAAGATGTTCCGAAGCTGTGGCATGTGCTTTGGGATTCGGCCCCTGCCGCGGTCGGCTGGACGATTGTTTTGAGGATCTTGAGCGGATTGGCCCCACTGGGGATGCTTTACGTTGCCAGGCAGATCATCGACCTCATCACCGCCGTCGCCAAGGGTCAGCCTGTTGACTCATCCGTCGTTTGGCTCTGGGTCGGTATCGAATTCGCACTCGCCGCGATTTCACAGGTGATCGGACGAGCCGTCGACTACCTCGATAGCTTGATCTCCGACCGGTTCAGCCACAGCCTGGGCCTCAAAATCATGCGCCACGCCGCTACGCTCGACCTGCGAAGCTTCGAGGACCCTGCCTTCCACGACCTGCTGGAGCGCGCCCGCGCGCAGACCACCGATCGTATCAGCATGCTCACCTCGGCCGGATGGCTCCTGCAGCGAGCTGTCATGCTTCTATCCCTGGCTGGCGGAATCCTTTATTACTACCCCTGGCTATTGTTGATTCTAATCGTTTGCGTCGTTCCCGCATTCCTGGTGGAAAGCTATTTCGCGTTCCTGGGTTATACCCAAGCCTCCGCGCTTACACCGGCGCGCCGGGCGATGGAGTATTTCCTCGCTCTGGGCAGTGGAAGCCAGGCCGCCAAGGAAGTCAAAGTGTTCGCTCTGGCCGCTCATCTAGAAGCAAAATACCTGGATCTATCTTCAGACATTATTGAGAGAAATCGGTTGCTTGCCGCTCGACGCGTTGTTTGGGGAGCGGCTTTTGCAATCGTGTCCGCCGCCGGTTACTACGGAAGCTACGCGTACCTTGTGAACGAGGCATTCTTACAACGGATCAGCCAGGGGACCTTTATCTTCACGGCGGGAGCTATCGCCGGCGCGAACGGTCACTTGCAGACCATCTTCTCCCTCTTTTCCGATATCGCCGATCAATCGCTTTTCCTCCAGGATTTGATTCGTTTTTTTGCGGAAAAGTCCAGCATGAATTCGGCCGCCTCGCTCGCCGACCTCCCGCAGCCCATTCAGTACGGAATTGAGTTTCAGAACGTCACGTTCCGTTATCCGGGAAACGACAAGCCAATCCTCAGTAATCTGTCTCTCCGAATCAACCGGGGGCAGCGGATCGCCATAGTAGGTGAGAACGGGGAAGGCAAGACTACGATGGTAAAGTTGATGACCCGGCTCTACGATCCCGAAGAGGGCCGCATTCTGCTGGACGGAAGAGACCTGAAGGAATACGATCTGGACGCGCTTCGCAAGGAGATAGGCATCGTATTCCAGGATTTCGTTCGCTACGATTTTTCGGCCAGAGAGAATATCGCAGCCGGTGACATTTCGCGCGTACATGACGACGAAGGCCTATGGGAAGCGTGTCGAAGGAGCAATGCCGCGGAATTGGTCGAGACTCTCCCGGCAAAACTGGACCAGATGCTCGGCCGGAAATTCGAAGGCGGAATTGACCTGTCTGGCGGCCAGTGGCAACGAATTGCCTTGGCCCGCGCATTTTTACGCGACGCGCAGATTGTAATTCTCGATGAGCCGACGGCGGCATTGGACCCGCTGGCCGAGTCGGAGGTCTTTGCGAATTTCGCCGAACTTACAAAGGATCGAATGGCGATCTTCATCTCCCACAGACTCTCGACGGTGAGAATGGCGGACCGTATCCTGCTAGTTTGTGAGGGCAAGATTGCAGAAGATGGAACCCACGAAGAACTTCTAAAGGCCGACGGACAGTACGCAAAATTATTCGAGATCCAGGCATCCAGCTATCGCTGAGTTGACTCGAAGTGCTCCAACATCATGGCGTTGACAGTCGACAACAAAGAATCTTAATGGCGACTGAATTCGACTATGCCAAAGTCCACCTGGTTTCCAGACTCGTCTCGGCCTGTTCATTTCGCCCAGAGATTCAAGAAAGGAGTGGCAAAGTCGGCCTCAGAACTCACGAGCGTCCGCCAGTATTCCGGTGCATAGGGAAACCGGCCTCGCTTTCGGACTATGAGCCACTGCAACTGACGAGCTGCGCTAGCCCCAGGTCGTCGCAACTGGTAGATGTTGTCAAAATTTATGGTGGGTTTTAGGGATGTTGCTCATTCAGCGAAGAACGTAAACTCATAACATAGCAACGACTTGAAGCTGAACGCGGCGAGCATTGCCAATGCCGCGAGCTATCGAGAGACACTTTTCCAAAATTGATTTTAGGAGACAAAGTGAGTGAGACCCAAACAAACAAAGTGGAGGCGTCGGCCTCGAACTGCCCAAACGGCCGGTGGGGTGTAATTTTGGCCGGTGGTGAGGGATCGCGGCTCAAGGCGCTGGCCAGCTTAATCGCCGGCGATGAACGGCCAAAGCAGTTTTGTCCCCTCCTGGGTACGGAAACGCAGCTTGGGGAGACGCTGCGGCGTGCCGGGCAGTCCATCCCCCCGGAACAGGTACTGGTGTCGCTCAATGGCGATCAAGGGAAGTGGTTCGCGGCCGAGCCCGAACTCTGTATGGACCGGTGCATCGTTCAGCCGTCGAACAGGGGAACGGCGCCCCCAGTCGCCCATTGCATCCTAAGCATCTTCAGACGCGACCCAGACGCGACCGTTGTAATCCTACCCTCCGATCACTACTATTCGGATCAAGAGTCGTTTACGAAAGAGTTGGAGACGGCGTTCTCATGTGCAGCACTTCGACCCGCCTCTATTGTACTTTTAGGTGCCCTTCCGGACAGGCCTGAAACCGAGTACGGTTGGATCGAGCTCGGCCCTGCCGAGGGCGAACATAAATCGCTGTTCACAGTGCGGGCCTTTTTCGAGAAACCGCCGCCAGGAACCGCCCGGCAGATGTTTGAGCAAGGCTCGCTGTGGAACACATTCGTTATGGTGGGAAGTGTTCGTTCGTTCCTGGCAATGTTTCAGCGCTCGGCGCCGCAGTTGATGGAGGTGTTGCGGGACGCTCCGCCATGGAATGGCGCCGAGTTGAAAATACCTGGCAGCCTTTATCAGCGCATGCCAGCGATGGATCTATCACGACGGATTTTGCCGTCGGAGGTTGAACACCTCCTAGTGTTACGGATGGATTCGGTCTCCTGGAACGATCTAGGAACACCTGAACGCGTGGTGGCTACGGCTCTCGACCAGGGGGTGAGTCTGGACTGGGCGGATCATGTGGTTGAGCAGTTCGCAGGAGACAGCGCGCAGCAATCGGATCGAACGGAGGCTGGATGACGAAAACGACCGGGAATTTTATAGCCGGAGTCGAGTCGGGCCAAATCCGAGTTGTGATCGAGGGCGTCCTCCCTGAAGTAGACGGCGGGCGATTTCCCATCAAGCGCGTCTGTGGAGAGACGGTCACGGTGGAGGCCGATGTCTTCGCCGATGGGCACGACGCTATCGCGTGCGTGTTGCGGTTCCGGCACGAGCGGGACCACCAGTGGAGCGAGGTCCCGATGCTTTCGCTGGGAAATGATCGCTGGCGCGCCGCCTTCCCTGTCACCGAACTCGGCCGCTATTGGTACACGGTGGAAGGCTGGGTGGATCACTTTACGACCTGGCAAAGGAATCTTCAAAAACGGATTCAAGCAGGACAGAGCGATCCAACCGACCTATTGATCGGAGCTCGGATCGTTGACAATGCATCCTCCCGCGCGGCCGGGACCGACGCCGTGATCCTATCCGAATGGGCTATACGCCTGGAATCCTGCGCGGAGAATTCACAAGCCCATTCGCTGGGATTGGACTCTGAATTGACCGTGCTGGTCACCCGATATCCAGACCGGAACCATGCCGCCCGTTATTACAAGAATTTGGCCGTGGTAGCCGAACGCCTCCGCGCGCGAACCGGTGCCTGGTATGAAATGTTCCCCCGATCTCGTTCAGGCGAGCATGGCCGGCACGGCACCTTCGCCGATTGCGTGGCATCCCTGCCGTACATATCGAAGATGGGCTTCGATGTTTTGTATCTTCCGCCCATCCACCCCATCGGCACGACCAAACGCAAGGGAAAGAACAACGCGGAGACCGCCCAGCCTGGCGACGTCGGTAGCCCATGGGCAATCGGAAGCTACCATGGTGGGCATACGGCGATCGAACCCGCACTCGGCACTTTTGACGACTTCCGGAAGCTGGTGGTTTCGGCAACGGAGCTTGGTTTGGAGATTGCGATTGACCTGGCCTTCCAGTGTTCACCGGATCATCCCTGGGTAAGCGAGCATCCGGAATGGTTTCGCCAGCGCCCCGACGGGACGATTCAATACGCTGAGAATCCTCCGAAGAAGTATCAGGACATCTATCCGATCGATTTTGAAACCGAATCGTGGCGATCGCTGTGGCAGGCGCTCCTGGATGTAGTGCTGTTCTGGGCCGGACAGGATATTCGCATTTTTCGCGTGGATAATCCGCACACAAAGGCCTTCCCCTTCTGGGAATGGATGATTGACAGCGTCCGGCAGCAATTTCCGGACGCTATCTTTCTGGCGGAAGCTTTTACCCGCCCAAAGGTGATGGGACGGCTGGCGAAGTTGGGATTCGCTCAGTCCTATACATACTTCACCTGGCGCAATACGAAGGAGGAACTAACGCAATACCTTACCGAACTTACGGCTTCCCCCAGCAGGGAATATTTCCGGCCCAATCTTTGGCCCAATACGCCCGATATATTGCCGGAGTACCTGCAACTGGGCGGTCGCGCAGGCTTCATGATTCGCATTGGACTGGCGGCTACTTTAGGTGCCAGCTATGGCATTTACGGGCCTGCATTCGAGCTTTGCCACAGCGAACCGCGCACATCCGGCAGCGAGGAATATCTCAATTCCGAAAAGTACGAAATTCAGTCACCAGACTTAGGTTCCGCGTGGAGTCTGCGCGACTACATCGCCCGGATAAACGCGATTCGTAAGGAAAACCTCGCACTGCAGGAGAGCTGGAACCTTCAGTTCCATGAGATCGATAATCCGCTGATGATTTGCTACAGCAAGGTGACAGCGGACGGCGCCAACGTCATCGTGGTCGTCGTCAATCTTGATTCTGGCCACGGGCAGGCGGGTTGGACCAACCTGGACTTGCCGTCGCTACGCATTGAAAGCGGCGTTCCATATCAAGCGCACGATTTGCTGGGTGGGGGCCGCTATCTATGGAACGGTCCGCGGAATTACGTCGAGCTGAGCGTACTGCAACCCTTGCATGTTCTCCAGTTACGCAGGAAATCCCGGACGGAGCGCGATTTTGACTATTACCTCTGATCGGCAAATGCACAACAGCGGGACTATGAAGATCCGGCCCGGAAATCCGTATCCGTTAGGCGCTACTTGGAACGGTGCGGGAGTCAACTTCGCAGTGTTCTCCGAACACGCCACCGGGGTCCATCTATGCCTGTTCGACTCACCCGAGTCCACCCAGGAGTCGGTCCGAATCGCGTTGCCCGAACGGACCGATCAAATCTGGCATGGCTACCTCCCTGGAATTCTGCCGGGACAGCTCTTCGGATTTCGCGTTTACGGTCCGTATGATCCGGAACGCGGGCATCGATTCAATCCAAACAAAGTGGTGATCGAGCCATACACGAAGGCGGTAGGGCGCACCGTGCGCTGGAGCGACACGATGTATGGGTACCGGATTGGGGATCCGGCAGCGGATCTCTCCTTCGATGTTCGCGACAACGCCGATTGTTGCATGCTTGGCACGGTGGTGGATGGAGCATTTACGTGGGGAAACGACACTGCGCCGCGCACTCCCTGGCACAAAACGGTGATCTACGAAGCGCACGTACGCGGCGCGACCATTCTGCATCCTGAGGTGCCGGAAAGACTGCGAGGGACATACGCCGGCCTGGGCTCAGAGCCCTTCGTGCGGCACTTGCAGAGATTAGGCATGCCGGTACATCACCATGCCTACGACCGCCATCTGGTGGAACGCGGACTAAAGAACTATTGGGGCTACAATACAAGCGCGTTCTTTGCCCCCGATAGCCGGTATGCTGCGGCACCCACGCCGAACGCATCGGTACGCGAATTTAAGACCATGGTGCGAAATCTGCACTCGGCCGGAATAGAAGTGATTCTGGACGTGGTCTACAATCACACCGCCGAAGGCAATCAGTTGGGTCCCACCTTGTCGTTTCGTGGCATCGACAACGCGGCATATTATCGTCCCGCGCCGGGGCGGCCGCGCTTCTACATGGACTACACAGGATGTGGAAACACCCTGAACATGCGGCATCCGCGTGTGCTGCAGCTGATTATGGACAGCCTGCGTTATTGGGTGCTGGAGATGCGCGTTGACGGTTTCCGATTTGATTTGGCCAGCGCGCTGGCCCGCGAACTACACGAGGTGGACCGGTTGAGCGCCTTTTTCGATCTGGTACACCAGGATCCCGTGATCTCACAAGTAAAACTTATCGCCGAACCCTGGGATCTGGGTGAGGGCGGTTATCAGGTGGGCAATTTCCCAGTGGGCTGGACCGAATGGAACGGCAAATACCGCGACGCTGTGCGGCGATTCTGGAAAGGCGACGACGGCCTGGTGTCGGAGATGGCAACTCGGCTGGCTGGCAGCAGTGATCTCTATGGCCGCAGCGGACGCCGTCCGTACGCCAGCATTAATTTCGTAACGGCTCACGATGGCTTCACGCTGCAGGACCTGGTGAGTTTCAACGCTAAGCACAACGGGGCCAATGGCGAGAACAATGGCGATGGCGAGAACCACAACAACAGCTGGAACTGCGGAGCCGAAGGGCCTACCAACGATGCGGAGATCCGCAAGTTAAGAGAGCGCCAGAAGCGGAATCTGATGGCGACGCTGCTGCTGTCTCAGGGTGTGCCCATGATCCTTGGGGGCGACGAGCTTGGCCGAACGCAGCGCGGCAACAATAATGCTTACTGCCAGGACAACGAGATCAGCTGGTACAACTGGAACCTAAACCCGGACCAGGAAGACTTTTGCGAATTCGTGAGCTACGTGATCCACCTGCTGGGTACGCAACCCGTGCTGACGCGACGCCGGTTCTTTGAAGGCCGCGCCATTCGAGGGCAGGGTGTGACGGATATCGCCTGGATCATGGCCAACGGTGAGGAAATGGACGACGCGGCCTGGAATTCGCATTTCGTCCGCTGCTTTGGCGTCCGTTTGGTGGGAACGGAAATTCACGACGTGGACGATATGGGAGAACCGATTACCGGCGACACGCTCTTTCTGATCTTCAATGCGCACCATGAACGGACACGCTTTATCCTTCCGCCGCACCGGGAGGGGCAACGCTGGGAACGTCTGCTCGATACATCTCTCAAAATCTGGAATCAGCCTCACCGTCTGCGGGACCACAGCTACCGCATGCAGGGCCGATCGGTCGCCGTATTTCGGGTCAGGGAGGAGGAGACCAAGGTGCAAAAAGGAGGCTACCGATGGAAACCCGCATTTTGACGGAATTCGATATTCATCTGATGTCGGAAGGCTCACACTACCGGAGCTATGAAAAAATGGGCGCCCATCTGAAAGCCTTAGATGGCACGGCCGGCGCGGAGTTTTGCGTTTGGGCCCCGAACGCGGAATCGGTATCGGTAACAGGCGATTTTAACGCGTGGGATCCGCGGGCAAATCCGATGCGTACGCACGGTGATTCGGGCATCTGGGAATGCTTTATTCCGAACCTGCCGGTTGGCGCTCTCTACAAGTATCACGTGCGTTCGCAATTGAACTGCTATTTCGTCGACAAAGCCGATCCCTATGGTTTCGCCGCCGAAATTCGCCCGCGGACGGCGTCGAAGATCTGGGACCTCGATGGCTATCGCTGGAACGACCAAAACTGGATAAAGGCGCGCGGGAAACGCTCGATAAACAGTTCTGCCATGTCGATTTATGAAGTCCATCTCGGATCGTGGATGCGAGTTCCCGAGGAGAATAACCGCTGGCTCACCTACCGGGAACTAGCGCAAAAGTTAGCCACGTACGTCAACAAAATGGGCTTTACGCACGTTGAAATTATGCCGGTTTCCGAACATCCCTTCGACGGGTCGTGGGGGTATCAGACGGTCAGCTATTTTGCTCCGACCAGCCGGCACGGCACACCGGACGACTTTATGTATTTCGTCGACACGCTGCATCAGCATGGAATCGGCGTGATCCTCGACTGGGTGCCGGCGCACTTCCCCAAAGATGAGCATGGACTGGGTTATTTCGACGGCACGCATCTGTACGAACATGCCGATCCTCGGCAAGGATCGCATCCTGATTGGGGCACGCTGATCTTTAACTATGGCCGCGCGGAAGTGCGCAATTTTCTGCTCAGCAATGCCATTTTCTGGCTGGACAAATATCACATTGACGCTTTACGTGTGGATGCGGTGGCTTCGATCTTGTATTTGGATTACGGACGCAATGCCGGCGACTGGATTCCAAATGAACACGGCGGCCGGGAAAATCTGGAGGCTGTTGCCTTCCTCCGTCATATCAACGACGCTGTGCAGGCCGAATATCCTGGCGTTGCGGTCATAGCGGAAGAATCGACAGCTTGGCCGGCGGTATCCCGGCCGGCATGCCTGGGCGGACTCGGCTTTGGCTTCAAGTGGAACATGGGCTGGATGCACGACATATTGCTGTACATGAGCGAGGATCCGCTCTATCGCAGCCACAACCAAAACCTGATCACGTTTAGCATAACGTTCGCTTCTAGCGAGAACTTCGTTCTGCCGTTCTCGCACGACGAAGTGGTGCATGGCAAAGGGTCAATGCTTAACAAAATGCCGGGTGATGAATGGCAGAAGTTCGCAAACCTGCGGCTTCTATACGGGTTCATGTTCGGGCACCCCGGCAAAAAGTTGTTGTTTATGGGGTGCGAGTTTGGACAGTGGCGCGAATGGAATCATGACAACAGCCTCGATTGGCATCTCCTTCAACGTCCGCTACATCGAGGCATGCAGCGCTGGGTGCGCGATCTGAACACCTATTACCGTTCCGACCCCTCTCTTTACGAAGTAGACTTTGAGGCCGCTGGCTTTGAGTGGATCGATTGTGACGACCATGCCAACAGTGTCGTGAGCTTTCTGCGGCGCTCTCGAAATGGCTCCGCCACGATATTCGTCTGCAATTTCACACCGGTTCCACGGCACAATTACCGGATCGGCATCCCCGAGGCCGGCATATGGAAAGAGGAATTGAATAGCGACGCACGTTTGTACGGCGGGAGCGGACAAGGCAACCACGGACGCGTCGAGTCGGCCCCCCTGGCGATGCATGGCCGGCCGCAGTCCCTTGTTTTAACCTTGCCGCCTCTCGGCGTGACGGTGTTCCGCAAGGCCAGTGAGGAAGGCTTATCGTGAGACAAGAACCCACAAAGCTCGGCGCTACCTATTTGGGTGACTTCACGCGCTTTCGTGTGTGGTCGCCGGCCGCGCAAACGGTAAACGTCACGATCGACGACGGACGGGAAATAAGGATGGACGTGGATTGCGATGGCTTTTGGCAAGCCGATGTGCGTGCGGTCTCGCCCGGCACCTTGTACTCTTACCACGTGGATGCTCGCGGACCTTTCCCAGATCCCGCATCGCGCTTTCAACCTCAAGGCGTTCACGGGCCCTCGGCGGTGATCGATCCGGATGCCTATATCTGGACCGAAGGCGAATGGACCGGCATAGCCCTGGACGAAACGGTGATCTACGAACTGCACATAGGTACGTTCACGCCGGAGGGGACCTTTGCAGCCGCCGCGGCGAAGTTGTCCCAACTGGCCGAGCTGGGCATTACCGCCGTGGAACTGATGCCGGTGGCCGATTTTCCGGGCAATCGCAATTGGGGTTACGACGGCGTCTGTTTGTTTTCGCCCGCACGATGCTACGGCACTCCCGATCAAATGCGCGATTTCGTGAATCGGGCGCATCAGTTGAAGCTCGCTGTTTTTCTCGACGTCGTCTACAACCACTTTGGACCCGATGGCGCCTATCACGGGATCTTTAGCCAGCACTACTACTCAAAAGCGCATCGAAGCCCGTGGGGAGACGGGCTCAATTTCGACGGGCCGCTGAGCGGTCCAGTCCGCGAGTTTTTCGCCGAAAACGCGGTCCGGTGGCTTCATGAATATCGTCTGGACGGTCTGCGTCTGGATGCCACGCACGCCATCGTGGATGAGAGCCCCGTGCATTTTCTCGCTTTCCTGACGCAAGCCGTTCGCAACGCATTTGCCGGCGAAGGCCGCACCATTCATTTGATCGCCGAAGATCATCGTAATCTCGCGAGAATGGTGAAACCGGGCCCCGGTTGGGAGGGCATGAATGCCGTCTGGGCCGACGACCTTCACCACCAGATCCGCCGCGCTCTCGCCGGCGATTCCGACGGCTACTTTCAGGACTTCGATGGTTCCATTGGGAGCGTCGTTGCAACAGCGGGTCAAGGTTGGTTCTATTCCGGCCAATACGCTCCCCACTTCGGCGGTCCGCGAGGTTCCGATCCGGCTGGCATCGCCTACGAACGCTTCGTCACCTGTATCCAGAATCACGATCAAATCGGCAACCGCGCCTTTGGCGACCGCTTGCACCATACGATTGACCTTTCTGCCTTCCGCGCGGCAACAACGTTGTTGCTTTTGCTCCCGGAGACACCGCTGCTCTTCATGGGTCAGGAGTGGGCCGCGACATCCCCATTTCAGTTCTTCACCGATCATAATGAGGAACTCGGCCGCCTGGTCACCGCTGGCCGGAGGCGGGAATTCGGGCAGTTCAAGGCATTTGCTGACCCGGCACTTCGAGAGAGCATTCCTGATCCACAGGCTATATCGACGTTTGAGAACAGTAAGCTTTGTTGGGACGAGCGGGATCGCGAGCCTCACCAATCCACTCTCCGCTTCTATCGCCGGCTGTTGGGTC
>Ga0163153_10008320_pt1 | contig 10831 bp, 13 predicted proteins | sample OliLakLV19MP6IB1_FD_148629 | JGI IMG/M metagenome (GOLD analysis project Ga0163153, IMG submission 148629) | Freshwater microbial mat bacterial communities from Lake Vanda, McMurdo Dry Valleys, Antarctica - Oligotrophic Lake LV.19.MP6.IB-1 | ecosystem: Environmental > Aquatic > Freshwater >... | reverse complement strand
AAGCGCGTGAAGCCGTCGCCACGCACTTGGTGCATCGCGCCCGCTCAACCCGTAGTCGTCTCAAAGAGCAGCAGAAACATGGCTATTCAAGCTAATCTAACATTGTCGAACTAGTGACCAGGGGGGGTTACTGTTACGGTTGTGCAACAGTTCGGCATCGAAGGCGAACAGCCCAGCGCCGGCGGTGTTGTGCCCGCAAGCCTTCAGGTGGCCAACAGCCAGAAGGCAATTCAAGGCGGCCTGCACCGTGGCGGCGCGCAGGTGGGCGAGCTCGGCTACTTCGCGTACGCTGGCGCGGAAGACGGTTGACGGGTGTTCACGGCGGGCGCGCTCGCACAGGGCAATAAAGACGGCGCGGGCGGTGGCGGCCGACACGCGCAAGGCGCGGCCGTAGCGTTCGGCACTCAGCGTGGTGAAGGGGTAGGCGTCGGCCCACGCGCGGGCACCGGCCCAGGCAGGCACCGGCGGCGCGGCTTTGGTTTGTTTGGCGGGCGTGCGCGCTTCGCGGTAGGCGCTGTCAATGGTGGCATTGGTCTCGCGCTCACTTAGCCCACAACGGCGGGCGGCGGGCAGCAGGGCGGCGCGAGTGTCCGCGCGGCTGTACCCATTGGCCGCCAGGTCGCACGCGGCGGCGAACAGGCGATTATTGCGGGCACCGGGCGCGGCCCCGGTCAAGATAAACTCCCGGTTGGCCCGCGAGAGTTCCGGGTATTCTTCCGGCTCTTGGGGCTGGGCCTTGCGGTGGGCCTTAGTATGCAGCTCCGCGCCTAGCCAGTCGAGGGCGGCGAGGGGAATAGACGGCGGCAGTTCGCCGGCGCGGTAGTGCCAGTCATAGATAACGCCGGTCGGATGTATGGACGGCGGGCACATGGCGTAGCAGCAGCGCCCGCGCAATTCCCAGCCGCGCGGTTGGGCGGGGTCGTCTTTAAGGTTTGTCAGCTCGCCGTCAGCCGACAAAAACCAGAAGTGCGCGCCGCGCGCCGTGGTCACCACCCAGGGCCGCAGGCCACGGCGGGTAAATTCAGCCGCGTGCTGGCGGGCCGTCTCTTGGCTCTCACAGTCAAGAATTGCCAGGTTGCGGCTAATGGCCCCGGTGACAACGAACAGCCCAGCCCGGCCGGGGAATAGGTCGGGGATTGCGGCGGGGTCAATGCGCGTTGTGTACAGCCGTCGCCATATATAGGGCAGCTTCGTGGCGGGCCGGGCTGGGCCAATCGAAAATCCCATGTCGTATAACTCGCTCGCTTGACGCTGAACGGGCGTCAGGCTCACAAAGCGGGCGGGGTCGCCCAGCAGCGCCCGGCCCAGCGTTAGGGCCGTTGTGGCAGGTTCGGCTATCACGCGCCGGCCCCAAAGAACAAGGTCAGCTGCTGGCCCACTGGCTCATCGTCGCGGTTCCATTGGCCCAGCGCCAGTGCCCATTGGTCGCCGTAGCCACGGGTGAAGCTCCAGCCGCGCGCCCACACGGTGCCGATGGCCGCCCGATACACCTTGCCGGTCTCGCGGTCGGTAACTTCGACCTTCTCCGCCCCGGCGGCCTCGGCCTCGCGCAGGCTTGCCACGTCAAAGGCGATGGCCGCCGGGCGCTTCAGGAAGTGCCGCAAGGCCTGCACCCGCTTGTAGAATGTGTCGCCGCGCACCACGCCCACCACGCGGCCGCCGGCGCGGATATTCGCGCGGGCCTGCTTGCCGCGCCGCTTCGCTTGCCGCGTGGCCGTGGCCGTGCTATGCTGGGTCATGATGAGTAGCTCCCTGCTGCTTGTCGCTGTCCGCCGCTGTAGTGGCCTGCCCCGCGAAGGTGTCCACTACGGCGGTTTCGTTTTGGCATTGGCACCGCCCCGGCTGGCCGCACACACGGCACGGCCAACTAAGCACCAGCGCGTAGGCCCGGCCCAGCATCAGGGCGGCGGGGTCGGCGGTGCGTTCAGCGGGCATCATTCACGGCCTCGACCTTCTCAGGCTCGGCTTTTGCGTTGGCGGCCAGCTCGCGCACCTTCTCTCGCACGGCCACGCGCACCGCGTCAGACTCGCTCCGCTGTAGCCGCTCAGCTAGCGCCTTGATTTCGTTGCGGCCTTCCCTGTCTGTCAGGAATGTAAAGCGTTCAGTTTTTGGCATAACAAATAACCTCAGGTTTAGCCTGAGGTTATTATGGCCGTCTGCGTAGTTTGTTCTAAGTACTTTTAGGGGCGCGTTGGTACTGTCTTTGCAAGTCTTGCACGGGGGTGCGATGGCTTATAAACTTCGTGGTGGTAGTTCTTCACTGTCTGTAATTTCCGGCCACAGGCCGCCGCCAAGTCTTTGAGTTGGTAACGCGGGTCCAGTTCTTTGCGGCCATAGTAGTAATCGAACCATTGGTCCAGCGATGCGGCAATGGCCGGCGCGGCGGGCATCTCTGCCTCGTAGGCCGCCCTAAACTCGTTCAAAGTCTTGTCGCCGGCCATTGCCATCATTGCGCGGCCGGCGTGGGTCTTGCGTAGTTCGTCAATCGCGGCCAGGGTTTTGCCATATCCCTTTTGTACTAGTTCCTCATCGACCACGCGCCCCAAATTGGCTGTGCTCGCCAATAGCTCATCCCACATCGCCCCAAAGCTGGCGTAGCCGCTGGCCTTTGCATCAGCAACAAGTTGGCGTTCGGCATGTCTATCACCGGCCTTCGCGGCGGCGCGCAAGTATTCTATTTCGTCTATTGATAGGCTTTGATGCTTTGTCATTGCCACTCCCAAAACAAACAGGCCGCCCACGTCATTGACGCAAGCGGCCCGCAGTGTTACTCTCTGACTGCCGGTGCCGCACGCGCCGGTTATGCACCCGGCGCTGTTATCAGCAGCGCCGGGTGCTTTTTTGTTATGCCCTATTTTACTCTGAATTCCACTGCTTTTACCTTAACAAACAGCGTCTCGGCCAGCGATTTTCGATGCTGATACGGCGAATTAGAGCCACGCGGGGAAGGCAGCGGCAACCACGCCGAGAAGCCAACAACCCTATATGTGGTTTGTAACGTCGTCGTTGTGGATGATGACGCGGTACGGCGGCTCAAGCTCGGTCGCGCCGACCTCCAGCCCTGGTCCAGCGGCGCCGTCTACCTCAACTTCATCGGCGACGAGGGTCAGGATCGGCTCGTCGCCGGCTTCGGCCCGGAGAACTACGCGCGCCTGGCCCGCGTCAAAGCCCGCTACGACCCGGACAACATCTTTCATTTGAACCACAACATCAAGCCGGCGGCCTAAGTCCACCCTGTTGCTTCGTCCTGACCCAAGACGCGCTGGGCCAGTCAAACAGGCTGACTGGCCCAGCGCGTTTGCGCCCCTGCCGGCTTGTACCCTTAACCGGATCGCCTTTCTGTCCAAGTGAAGGGGCGCAGTTCACTCCCAGGTGTTACTCCCCGACCTCATTCTCCAGCCACAACTCACCGACCGACAGGCGCACGGTGTCGCCGGGGCGGAGCGAGGTGTCGTCGGGCGGGACGATGCCGGTGCCGGTCATGAGAAAGACGCCGGTCGGGAAGTCGAGTTCGCGCTTGAGGAAGCCGATCAGGTCGTCCAGGCTGCGCTGGATGTGCTTGGTGCTGGTTTCGCCGGTGAAGCGCGCCGCGCCGTCGCGCCAGACTTCCAGGCGGATGGGCAGGTCGGTCATCCGGTCGGCCGAGGCCAGGCGGATGCCGGGGCCGAGTGCGCAGGCTCCGTTGTAGACCTTGGCCTGCGGCAGGTAGAGCGGGTTCTCGCCCTCGATGGAGCGCGACGAGACGTCGTTGCCGGCGCAGTAGCCCACGATCTCGCCCAGGCGGTTGGCGACCAGCGTCAATTCCGGCTCGGGCACATTCCAGCCGCTGTCGGCGCGCACGCGGATGGGCTGGCCGTGGCCCTGCACCCGCCAGCCGTTGGCCTTGAAGAACAGCTCCGGCCGCTCGGCGGTGTACACCATCTGGTACACATCGGCCACCTGCGACTCGGCCTTGCGCGCGTCGCGGCTGCGCAGATAGGTGACACCGCTGGCCCAGACCTCCTGCATGGCCTCGATGGGCGCGAGCAGCGGGCCGGCGGCAGCTTCGCTAGTGCGCAGCCGGTGCAGCGTGGGCCCGAGCGCGGCGGCCGGCTGGCCCAGCAGCGCGCTCAGCGTGAAGTCGGCCGGCAGCCAGTGGGCGTCGAGCGCCCAGCGCGGGCCGGTGGGGGTCTGGTGGCGGGTGAGGTCCATGGGGTCGCTCCTCAGATCAGCACGAAGACTGGCACGATATCAAGCTAGAGACTTTGTCAATCCGACGGTAGCCTACACGCACTGCGAGAACGCTACGGAACGGCGGCTGAGCCGCCATTACGCAAATTGCCCCTTGATCTCGCCGATCGCCGCCTCGGCCACCTCTAGCGTTTGGTCTACGTCGGCCTCGGTGTGCGCGGTCGAGAGGAAGAAATGCTCGGTCTGGGATGGGTGAAACAGCACTCCGCGCTTGAGCATGGCGCGCTGGAAGGCCGCGAAGAAGGCCGGCTTGGCGCGTGCCGCCGCCTCGCGGTAGTTGGTGGCGGGCTGGTCGGTGAACCACAACTGGAACACCGGCCCCGGCCCCTGCACCACGCACGGAATGCCCTGCGCCCGGAAGCGCGTGCACAGCCCGTCGGACAGCTTATTGCCCAGCGCGTGCAGGCGGTCGTACACGCCCGGCTGCGCCAGCCCGGCCAGCGTGGCTTGAGCGGCGGCCATGACCACCGTGCTGGTGTTGTACGTACCCAGGTAGGGCACCTGGTTGGTCGCCACCAGTTCCATGATGTCGCGCCGGCCGCCGATGGCCGAGATGGGATAACCGCCGCCGAGCGCCTTCGCCATCGTGGTCAGGTCGGGCGTGAGGCCGTAATAGGCCTGCGCCCCGCCCAGCGCCAGCCGGAAGCCGGTGATGACCTCGTCGAAGATCAGCAGGAGGCCATACTGGGCCGTGAGGTCGCGCAGGAATTGCAGGTAGCCGGGCTGGGCCTCGACGCAGCCGCAGTTCGCCATCAACGGCTCGGTGATGACGGCCGCGATCTCGTGCTGGCGCTCGCGCAGCGTGCGTTCGAGCACCGCCCGGTTGTTCCAGAGCTGGATGATGAGCGTGCCGCCCAGCGCGTCTGGCACGCCGGGGCTGAGCGGCACAGCGCGCGGGGCGTGCGCCAGCCCGGCGGCGGGCACCGGCGGCTTGATGCTCCACTGGATGTTTTCGCCCCAGCCGTGAAAGTGCCCCTCGAACTTAACGATCTTTTCTTTGCCGGTGAAGGCGCGGGCCAGGCGCAGCGCCATCTGCACCGCCTCGGTGCCGGAGTTGGAGAAGCGCACCAGCTCGACGCTCGGCACGGCCTCGACCACCTGCCGCGCCACGGCGTACTCTAGCTCGGTTGCCAGGCCGAGCATCGAGCCGCTGTTGGTCAGGGCCTGCGTCACCGCGCGCGTCACGGCTTCGGGCCGATGGCCGTGGATCAGCGGGTCGAGCGCCAGCAGATAATCCAGGTACTCATGGCCGTCCACATCGGTCAGCCGCGCGCCCTGCCCGGACTTCGCCACGATGGGGTGGCCGGCGTACCCGGCCCCGGTGCCGCGCGCCATGCTGCCGACGCCGCCCGCCAACCACTGGCTGCCGCCCTCATAGGCGCGCTTCGATTCGCTCAGGTCAATCTCGGTCATCGAGTCACTCCTGATCAATCCGATTCTGTTTGCCTGCCGCCCTACACGCGCCGGCCAAAGACGCCTCGTCGCTCGTAGGCTGTGGCGGCCTCTTCGATCAGTTGGGCGGTGGCCTCCGCGCCGTACAGGCTACGGACGCGCTCGGCGGTGGCGCGCAGCTCAGCGGCGCTGTGGGTGCGCCCCGGCCGCAACTGCTCGTATATCTCCAGCACGATCTCTTCGGGGATCGCCACCATCTCAGCGCCGCGCCGCAGGTTCTGCGCCAGGTGCGGGCGGCCGGACTGTTCGGCGATGTCGGCCTGGCGGCGCAGCCCCTCAGCCGTGATGCCGAAGTCGGCGGCCGTCACGTCGCCCGCCAGCACGTTGGCGAGCGTCAGATCGGCCAGCGGGCGGCCGGTGGGTGTGCGTACCTGCTCCGGCTGCTTCTCGCCCACGGGATAGACCGCGTCCAGGCTAGCGGGCTGCGCGTTGCGCGTCGTTGCGGTCATAGAACTCGACCTCCAAGACTTCGGGGTTGCGGCCGGGATCAACCAACCCGGTCTCGATGGCATACAGGAGCGCGGTCTGCACATGGAAGCGCGCCCCGAGCGCCTGGCCGCGGTAGGGAATGAGCACCGGGGTGGGGGCCTGGCCCAGCGCGTAGCGGGCGGCGTTGCGGCCGATGGCGCGGTAGTCGTCGGCGGTGATGAGCGGGGCCTGCGAGAACAGTTCCAGGTTCATGTGCGGGGCCTGGTCGGCGCGGTGGATGACCGTGGTGCCCTTGCCCTGGATGCCGATGCCGACGCCCGACTTCGCCAGCCGCGCCGCCGTCAGCCCCAAGAACGAGGTGTCGGCGGTGTGATGCACGCGCACCACGCACGGCACGCCGCCGCCCTCGCGGATGCCGGCGATTAGGCTGGCGAGCACACGGTAGAGCGGCACGCCGCCGGTGGTCTTGTGCAGGCGAACGCCGAACCCCGGCCCGATCCCCACCACCACCTCGCGCGGATCGTCGCCGGGTAAAGCGTCGCCCTTGCCCACCAGCCGCCAGTGGCGCGCCTCCTGCTGCCCGGTCGCGCCTTCGCCGGCCAAGATATCGTCTTTAGACACCTCGCGCCGCATCCGGCTGATGGCCTGACGGCGCTCGGGGGTCATCACATAGCCTGTGCCCGGCCCGCTGTACTGGTTGGGGTCGTTGACCGCGCTGACCACGCGCCCGTCGCGGATGATGGCGGCGGTTTGCAGATAATCGCCGGTCACGCGGTGGCGCGCCATCGCCACCAGGCGGGCCGCCTCGGTGGTAAAGCCCCGCGCGGCCAGGGCGCGCACCACGTCCACAAACGTCAAGCGGCGCTCGGTGACGGCGGCGTTCATGCGCGCCACCTCGGCCGGCATAAAGCTGTCGGTTTCGTCCGAGCCATGTGCCACGAGGACACTGCGCTTCTGGTCGGCGTTCAGGCGGCCCAGGTTAAGTTCCTCCAGCACGGCCGTCATAGCTTCGATGGCGCGCGCGCGGGCGGCCAGCAGCGTGGCTTCCGGCACATGCTGCAAGCCGCCCTCGACTTGAAACTCGCGCTGGAGGGCCAGGAAGTCTTCTAACTCTTCGGCGTTGAAGAGCGAGGCGTTGAAGGAGTTGTCGTACTTGGCGATGGAGCCGAAGCCGGAGCAGATGAAGTCGGTGCCGGACATCAGGAAGGGCATGATCTTCGCGCCCACGCGGATTTCCGACTCGGAGTGGCGCGTGTCGTTGCCCGAGGCGCATTCCAGGTCGGCCAGCGCCGCCAGCACGTTCTCGGCCAGCAGCGCCCAGCCGCCGCGCGCCACTGAGGAGGTCAGCGGCGCGCCGTCAATGCCGCCGTTCTGCGTGCCCTGCACGCCCATTGCCCGCTGGAGGCAGACGCAGCGCGCCTCCAGGTAGAGCATGGACTTGCCCTCGTGGAAGCCCATCAGCAGTTCGGAGCTTGAGCCGGAGGTGCAGCGCGCTTTGAGGCCGCGCGAGGCGTAGGCGGCCGTGAGGAAGGCTTTAGACCAGGGCGTGTCGTCGCCATCCAAGAAAGCGCCCTCGGTGCCGTAGACCGACATGGTTTCGGTGTAGGAGGTGAAGCCCGCCAGCGCGATGCGCAGCTCCTCGGCTTCTTCTAGCGAGCATTGGATGAGCACGCCGTCGCGCGCCACGACCGCGCCGACCGCGCAGGCGATGGCGTTGGTGCGGCCGTTGCGTGCCACCCGCACGGTGGTTTCGATCTCGTCAAAGCCGTACAGCGCGGCGGTGGCGGCGTCGGCGGCCATCTGCACTGGGTCGTCCTTGGCGTTGGTCACGTGGGCCTGGTTGCTGGGCTGGCGGCGGCTGCGCAGCTTGCTGTTGGCGAACGACAATTCGAGCGTGCTCAGGTGGCCGACGACTTCGGCCAGCTTGGCGGGCGTCATCCCGGCCGAGAGGCGCACCAGCGCGGGCCGGGGCCAATTCACGTCCACCAGGCGGCGGGCAAACTCGCGGCTGTCAATCGCCATCGCTTCGGCGGCCACGCTCAGATCGAAGTAGTGGTGGGCGATGAACTCGTCAATCAGGTCGAAGTCGGCCTCCGGCACGCCATCTAGCTCGACGATGCGGCCGTGCTCGATGACCAGCGACGGGCGAGGATCGGCCGGGCTGTCGGCGGCGCAGAACCCGTTGGCGGGGTCGTCTACCGCGAAACGATCATGGCTCAGTTGGCGCTCGTCCCACAGGTCGTAGCGTGCCCAGTGCGGGGCTTGGGGGTCAGGCATGGGGTATTCCTTACGCAAGAGAGAGAGAGAGAGACCAGGCGGGCGGTCAACCATCACGCAACTGTTCGTAAAGGACAGCGCGGCGCTGACCGAAGTTTTTTCGATGTCCAAGCGGCCGGCTTTCCCTACTCAATGCCCTTGACAAAGGCCTCAAACTCGCGCTCGGCCAGGTTGAGCAGGCGCTGCGGCTCGGGGAAGACGCCGCCGGTCACTTCGGCTTGCAGGGCCTTGAACGCCTCCACGCGCATCTGTTGAATCTTGGCCAGTTCGGCGGCCAGGTTAGCGTAGACCTCGGTTAGCTGGCGGCCGTCCTTCTGGGCCTGGCGCAGATCGCGGATGGTGAGTTTTTTCTTCATGGGTGGCTGCCTGAGTGTGGGCTGAGTGGACGGCCAGCGCGCACGGACTATACACCGAATGCCGTGCGCGGCAACTCGCTGGTGGGGGCCGGCCAGGCGCACACGCGGCTGCGGCGCAAACAAATCGGCTAAAGTCGCCGATAATATTGTATAATGTCCGCCGCGCCCAGACCAACCGCAGGTGCCACGCGCGGCGAGGTAGCTCAATGGCAGAGCAGGGGACTCATAAGCCCTTGGTTGATGGTTCAAATCCATTCCTCGCCACCACGAGTAAGGGGCATGGGGAAACCCAACTAGGGGCCTGGGACAAAGAACCGGGCCCCTAGTGTCTTTCTCAAACACGCGCAAGGGCCATATGGCCCCTTCCACGCGCAGGGGACTCTTGACCGGCCTGGCCCGCCCCAAACTGGCCAGACCATCTCAGACCATAGCGCCGATGCCGTTCTCGCTCCAGACCACGCCAGACCATCGACATGCATTCAGATGGAGGCTAACATGAGCGGAAAAGGTCAAAATCCAGCTACTAATCGGAAACGGCGCGAAATGCAGATACCCCTCAGCAGTCTCATACAGCAATACCTCGGCGACATGGGGTTACGTGGGCTGTCGCCTCAGAGCATAAGGACCGCGGAGCTAACGCTCAATCGCTTGGCGAAGCATGCAGGCCAGGACCTTCCCATTGCCGACCTGGACGAGGGAAAGGTCCGCGGCTTTGTGGCCGAGCTCCAGGCCGCCAAGTCTCGGTATCAAGACCACCCGTATCATGAACCCAAGGCAGGGGGCCTCTCACCGTTTACCGTTGACAAAATGGTGCGGACAATGAAGGCATTCGGGACCTGGCTAGGACGCGAAGGCTGGCCCAATCCCTTTGTAAATGTGCAGCGCCCAAAGAAACCCAAGACGGTTGTTGAGGTGCTTAGCGACATTGAAGTTGACTCCATTCTGGGATGTTTGAACGAGAATACCGATGCAGGAGCTAGAGCACACGCAATCGTGACTCTCTTTCTGTCCACCGGTATTCGCCTCTCAGAGTTGGCCAACGCAGAACTCGGCAATCTCGACCTAAAAGTGCAGCGCCTGAAGGTCAATGGCAAGGGCAGCAAAGAGCGAGTGGTACCGTTCGGGAATGTCGCGGCCCGTTCACTGATGCGTTACATTAGCATCTATCGGCCGAAGGCGGTTGGCAATCGGGATACCGTTTTCTTGGCAGCCGACGGTCAGGCAGGCACGTCGAAGATGATCAATGAAGTGCTTCGAAGGTTGAAGGCTCGGAGCGGTGTCACGCGCCTGCGGGCTCACCTGTTGCGCCACACCTTTGCCGTTAACTACCTTATCAGTGGCGGCGACCTAGCGACTCTCCAATACATCCTGGGACACGAAAGCATTGCCGTCACCCCAATTTACCTCCACCTTTCGGCTCAGCAGGTGCACGTCAAATACCAAGCACATGATCCGCTCGACCGGATGGCATTGCCATCGCAACGGCGCTTTGGTAGGAGTGGTCAACCCTTTCCGGGCCGGCAGCCAACCGGCACACACTAAATTAGGACACAAGGCTAGAAAGACAAAGGCGCCGTGGCAGCGGGGCCTTTTTGATATCCCTGGGTGGCCGGGGACCCTAGCCTTTGGTCATGAGGCCCACGTGGCCAGCCGCCACCAGCAACTCATCCAAGCTCGCTACGTCCAGCCCGAGGCCGATGCCGATCCGTAGGAGTGCGTTCCGCGACGGGTTGCCCCGCCGGCCGGCTTCCAAGTTGAAGAGATACTTGGCATCGATCTGGGCGCGCTCGCCCAGGGCGCCATAGCTCAGTGCGGCGGCTTCGCGCAGCTGGCGCAGCGACTGTCCGAGATTGGCGCGGGTGGGTGGCTGCTCCAATACCAGGCCGAGGGGCGACACGGCCTCTTTCAGCGAAACGTCGGGCCGAGCAGGGAGGGGGTTGGGTTGATTAAACATGTTCCCACTGTATCAAAGCGCGCATCCCGGAGTCATCATCCGGGATATCCCAGTTTTTCCTTTCCTCTGCCTCGCCGTTGGGTTTCCGTGAGAATAATGCTTGCCCCGTAGGTCTTTCGCAGCTCATAGAGC
>Ga0163153_10008319_pt1 | contig 10832 bp, 14 predicted proteins | sample OliLakLV19MP6IB1_FD_148629 | JGI IMG/M metagenome (GOLD analysis project Ga0163153, IMG submission 148629) | Freshwater microbial mat bacterial communities from Lake Vanda, McMurdo Dry Valleys, Antarctica - Oligotrophic Lake LV.19.MP6.IB-1 | ecosystem: Environmental > Aquatic > Freshwater >... | reverse complement strand
AGCCGGCGCGGCGTCTCGACTTTATAGTCGTCTCTTTGGTCGTCCATTTGGCGCACTCATGACTGTCTCATGCGCACCATGCCCGATCACCCCTCCGGTCGCGATGTGGGGCCAAGCCGCCGCTTACTATCTGCCTCACCCCAAAGCAGAAGCAGCGGCGGTGCATCCCCGCGTGCGAAATGCACCGGCTGAGTCAGCGCCGCATCCGGCGCTTGCCCGAACGCATTGCGCGTTGCATCGACGTCGAACGGCAAGAAGTCGTAAGGCCCTGATATCCCAACGACGCCGCGAACGTTCGCTGCGTTGACGCCAGCGTCGCGAAGGTAGTGCGCGTCGAGCCCCAGCATCATCGCGTTGTAGGCGCCAGCAGAGTGCCCAACCAGAATGATGCGCGTGGGATCGCCGCCAAACTCGTGCGCATGATCCGCAACCCATCGCACAGCAGCGGCGCAATCGTCTAAAAATGACGGAAACCGCACCTCCGGTACGAGCCGATAGTTTAGGATCACCGTCACGAACCCTCGCGACGCAAATGCCGCTCCGGCGAATGCGTACTCGTCCTTGTTTCCCGAACTCCACGACCCTCCATAGATGAAGACGATCACTGGGTGCGTCCCGCCGTCGGCCGGCGCATAGACATCGAGCTGGCGCCGCGCGCCTTCGCCGTAGGCGACATCATGGGCAACCCGTCGTGCGCCGGCGTCCTTGGGGATAACCGCGTTGAAGGCCCCCAAGGTAGGGGTGCAGGCGGTGGCCAGGCTGGCGAGAAGAACGGATCGACGAAGCATTGGTCTTCCTTACGGCCATGCGGGCAAGGCAGATGCATCCAATCGGAGTCCGGGCCGCATCCCCAGTGAAAGAACGGGCAAATTGCGCCCAGCCCAGGGGACAGCTCATGCGACTTATTCTGGCGGCATCCATCATGGTTTTGGCAGCGGCGGGCGCCGCCCACGCCGAGACCCGCACCGTATCTGGCTTCACCAAGGTTGAGGCTAATGCCGGCACGGACGTCGAAGTTACGATAGGCGGCGCCTTCCGCGTCGAAGTCACCGGCCGCGACGCCGATCGCATCCAGACCCGCCTCTCAGGCGACACCCTGGTGGTAGAGCCGGTTCGTGGCTGGTCGGGGGCCGCCGCCAAGCGAACATCCGCGTGACCATGCCACGCGTCGACGGGCTTTCCGCCGCCAGTGGCGCCGATCTCGTCGCCACCGGCCTCAACGGTGGCGCCATCACGTTAGAATCTTCCTCAGGCGCCGATCTCCGCGTCAGCGGGACGTGCTCGAGCTTCAGCGCCGACGCCTCCAGCGGGGCGGACCTCAGCGCCCAAAACCTTCGCTGCGAGAGCGGCAGCGTCGATGTCTCATCAGGCGCTGACGCACGCGTCCACGCGACCGGCCGCCTCGACGTCGATGCATCCAGCGGCGGCGGCGTCGTTGCTTACGGCAATCCCGCTATTGGCAACATTGAACTCTCATCCGGCGGTTCGCTCCGCCGCGCAAACTAACGGAGCTTTCCCGATGCGCAGCACTCTCATCACCGCAGCCCTGTTCATCGCGCTTGTCGGCGGCGCTCACGCCGAAACCCGCAATCTCTCGAACTTCACCGGCGTCTCCGCCGCCGATCGCATCCGCGTCGATGTCAGCGTAGGCGATGGCTATCGCGTCGACGTATCCGGTCCGGATGCGGCGAAGGTCTCCACGCGCATCGATGATGATGGCACGCTCGTGATCCGCCGCACCAATCGCCCGATCTGGGGTGGCACGCCGCCGATCGATGCGACCGTGCGCATCACCATGCCTGCAGTGGACAATCTTGCGTCGTCGCGCGGCGCAGAATTGACCGCTGCCAATGTCGCCGCCAACACGATGTCGCTCGCGGCCTCCATGGGCGGCGAACTCCGCGTCACCGGCGCCTGTAGGAGCCTAGACGCCGCCGCCTCCATGGGCGGCGCCATCCGTGCCGAAGGCCTCGAATGCCGCGACGCTGATATCGCAGCTTCAATGGGAGGCGAGGCCCGCGTGTTCGCCTCTAATCGCTTTGACGCAACCGCGTCGATGGGTGGGTCAGTGACTGTCAGCGGAGGCGGGGAACGCGGCGACATTGCTACCTCGATGGGCGGCACGGTTGACTGAAACTGAGCGGGAACTTCGGCGGTGGGACCGCGTTAGTTCCCGCCATGCAACCCACAGCCGAAGCCGACGTCCGCCCACAAGCTGAGCAGGCCACCCCGCGCATAAAAAGGGCGCTTGTGCTTCTTAACGAGAAGGCAGGCAGCGTCGGTGCGGCCGCGCAGGCGCAAATGGACGAAGCGCTTAAAGCCGGCGGCGTGGAACAGTTCACGATCATTGATGCGACGCGCATGTCTCGGCGTGTCTTCCAGCGCGCTTCCCAATACGATGCGATCATCGTGCTCGGTGGCGATGGAACTGCGCGTCACGCTGCCGAACTGGCGCCGCGCAATGGGCCGCCGCTCATTCTTCTTCCGGGTGGCACGCTGAATATTCTACCTAAAGCGCTCTACGGCGACCTTGCATGGCCGCAGGCTCTAGCTGCCGCGCTTGAACGCGGCGTTGAGCGCCGTTTGCCGGTCGGGCGCGCCAACGGCGAAGCGTTTTACGTCGCAGGTTTATTCGGTGCGCCAACGCTCCTGGCGCGCGCACGAGAATCCATGCGCGAAGGAAAGCCGCTCGAAGCCTTCAGCAGGTTTCGCCATGCGTTAAAGCGCTCATTCGCGCGCCGCCTCCGCGCTCGCGCGGGAAACGACAAGATGCGCAAGGCCGAGGGCATAGGCGTTCTCTGCCCAAGCTTTTCAGGCGGCATCGAAGCAGACAGTCTCGAATGGGTGCGCCTCGATGCGAAACATATTCTCGATCTCGCCCGCGTGAGCCTCCGCGCCATCACCGCAGACTGGCGCAACGACTCCACCATCGAAATCGGCAAATGCGAAACGGGCGACATCTACGCGCCCGGCATCATTCCAGCGACGCTTGACGGCGAGCCGCGCACATTCCTCTCGTATGTCCGCGTGACCTTTACGAAGAACGGCCCCAAGGTTCTGGCGCTCGCCGAGGAGTAGAGTGCTTGCAACTCGTCCACATCACGGATTTGCATTTCGGCTGCGAGGATAAAACGGCGCTCGCCGCGACCGCAAAGTATGTTCGAAATCTAAAGCCTGACGCAGTGATCGTCACCGGCGACATCTCCAAGGATGGCCTGGCCACCGAGATAGACGCCGCCTGCGAGTGGATCCGCAGTCTTGAAGCGCCAGCCATGCTCACGCCGGGTAATCACGACGTGCCGTATTACGAAATGTGGGGCCGGCTGCTTTATCCCTGGGACCGCATTCGGCGTGCGCAACATGGCATTCAACACGAAGCTTGGCACACCGATCAGTGGAGCATTGTGCCGATCAATACTGCGCGCGCTTGGCAATTTCGTTTCAATTGGGCGCAAGGCGAGATTTCACGGGGCCAGACCGCTATCGCAGCAGCCGAACTCCAACGTGCAAAGCCCGGCGCATTGCGCATCGTCATTTCGCACCATCCGCTGGATTGGCCGAACGATGCGCCAATCAAGGGCATCACGCGCGGCGGCGTGCGCGGCTTACGCAAACTCGCCGACGCCGGCGCCGAGCTTTTCCTAAGCGGCCATCTACATTTTGCCTCAGCGCGTCCATTCGAAACCCGCGCACTCTCAATCGTTAGCGGCACGCTTTCTCAGCGGCTGCGCCATGAGCCTTGCGCGTTCACGGTCATTCGCCGCCCCGATCCGCACGTAATCGAAACCGAAGTCGTGCACATCAAGCAAGGCATCTGCGAAACCGCAAGCACGCGCCAATTTCGGCTCGACACGCCCGATAAACCAGGCTCACCCGGCGAAATTCGCGCGCTGCCGACCATTCAAGCCTAGGGGGCGAAACTCCGCACACATCTTTAGGCGCGTCCTTCGATTGATTGGCTGCGCTCACCGCCTGGCCGCGTTATGCCCTCAAGCGCTTCGCCAGCTTCATCGGCGCGTGCATCGGCAATGTCCGCGAGCGAGATGATGCCGACCAATTTTTTGTCAACGTCCACCACCGGCAAGCGCCGCACTTGGTTCTCGGCCATGTTCGCGGCGATGTGCCCGATGTCTTCGTCTTCGTGACAATAGAGGACGTCCAAGCTCATCACAGCGGCGACTGTCGTTTCCGGCCCTCGGCCGATCGCGACCGCACGCACGGCAATGTCACGATCCGTCACGATGCCTGCGAGCCTATCGCCGGCCGCCACGGGCAGGGCGCCCACATCGGCCTCGGCCATGATCCTGGCGGCTTCCTTGATCGTGGTTTCAGGCGCAACGGTTCGCACGTCACGGGTCATGTTATCTCGCACAAGCATGGGGTTCGCTCCTCGCAGCACCCGCCAGCAGGCCAACGGCAAGCGCCGCGCCCAAGTTCCCGATTTTGGCCTGTGATCCCCGTCACGGGCACGCCCGAGGCGCCACCCAACATATAGCTCCGCAGGAGCGAGCGATGAGCGACAAAACCCACGGCCCAGACCCCCAAGGACCCGCCCTGGGCGTCATTGCGGCGCTTGTCTTCGCCGTTGCGATCCTTTGCCTCGTCTCATTTGTGGTTTTTGGCGCCTGATAGCCGCCGGAGAGGTAGGCTAGACCTTGCCCCAAAGCCGCCTTTGGCCTATCAGCCCCGCTTTCCCGAGCGCCGAAGCCCGGGACCCAGGAGTTTTCCGGCCATGGCCGTTCCGAAGCGAAAAACCACCCCGTCGCGCCGTGGCATGCGTCGCGCTCACGATAAGCTGGCGAAGAACACGTACGTTGCCGACGCCGAGTCAGGCGAACTGCGCCGCCCGCACCACATCGATCTGAAGACCGGCCGTTATCGCGGCAAGCAAGTCCTCAAGCCGAAGGAAGACTGAGCTTGCGCGCACTAGCGCTCGCTCTTTTACTTGCACTCGCTGCGTGCCAGCAGGATCCGCCTGCTCAGGACGCGCGTGACGATTCCGTGCCTGCGCTCGCTGTTGAAGGCTATGGCGACATGACGATCGGCTTGCCGATCGCCGATGCGCGCCGCATTTCCGGCCAGCCGATGAATTTGCCCGGCATCGAAGACACGCCCGGCGCGTGCAACGAACAAGAATACACCGCGCCCGATGGCGACAAGCTCTGGGTCATGTTCGAAGGCGACGTCATCGCGCGCATCACGGCCTCGACCGAAGCGCCACACATACGCACCGCCCAAAATGTGGGCGTCGGTTCCACAGACGCCGAAGTCCGCACCGCCTACCAAAACGTCATCGAGGAAGGCGCCCACTACAATCCGCCGCCCGCCCACAACCTCATCGTCTGGACCGTGCCTGACCAAAGAGGCTTGCTCTTCGAAGTGAACGAGCAGGGCATCGTCACCGCCGTCCACGCCGGCGGCCCTTCGATCCGCTACATGGAAGGCTGCGCCTAGCGCTGTCCGGACACGTCTCCGGCTTGTCCGGACATGGTTTGTGACCGCAGTCCACGCTGGCGGTCCATCGATCCAATACGTCGAGGGTTGTGCTTAAACGCACGTGTTTTGCGAGCATCGCTCCTCTCGTTGACAAACATACTTCCCGTGCAAAAAATCACCTCAATCTCCTAGGGAAACGACCTCGGGAGTGTGGGGATGATTACATGCGTTATTTGTTGGGAGCGGCCCTTGCGGTCGCACTAAGCGCCTGCGCGACAGCAACGCCCGTGCCAACGATGCGTCCGCTGACGCAGGCTCATATCGACACGATGGGGCCGACACCTGTCGTCATCGCCGAGAACAACAATGGCGTCGAGAAAAGCTGGTTCTACACTTCAAGCGCCTCCGCTGGGGCGGCCTACGGTTTAGTCGGCGCACTCGTCTCCGCGGCAATGGACGCAATTATCAACGCAGGCCCATCGCGCCGCGCTACCAAATCGGCTAACGAGGCGGCAAAAGGACTTACGATCACTGATCTAAACCAATCTCTCGAGGCGCATCTGCGTCGCGAAATCCCGGCAGCCGACGTGGCCGTTACCGGCGTTGTTTATAGTGACGTCCGAAGCGAGCAACTTTTGCTTGCGCGCGATCCGATCGAAGATGTCGTGCAGGTCGCAGTTCGCTATACACTTTCGGAAGACGCCAGCACGCTCCGCATCATCGCGACCGCGAGCTACGAGAGCGCACAGACGCCGTACGCGACGCCGCACACATTTAGCGGTTCGGTCCCGCGAGCTGAGACAGAAGGTCCGGCATATCGAAATAACTTTACCTATTATTCGAGCCAACTCGAGGTGCCGACGCTCACACCAGAGTTGCGCGAGCGCTTAGTTGCCTCAGTGCAAGATAGCGCACGCAATGATGCCGGCCAGCTACCCGAAGAGGCGACCGATGAGTATCGCGGCATGCAACGTGAACTCGAAAACGCACGCGATGACAGGCTGACTAAAGACGAAATCGCGATCTTTCTCACACGCGAATGGTTGCAGGACGATGGGGCGTTGCTGCGACGTGAGGTTGAAGAAGCACATGTTTTCATTGCACGCTACGTGGCGCTCGACCTCAACCGAACGACCGTGCCCAGTATGGCAGGCAGCGATGAACTCATCGAAACCCTCGAAGATCAGCGCACCGTGCGCCGCATCGGGCAGGGGATTGAGTCGGGCGCCTACATTTCATCGGCCGCGAACGTTACGTCGTTTTCGACGTATGGAAACGTGATCGCGATAGCGAGTGTGCACAGCGATCACATCGATGCGGTGCGAGACGCGGCCGCCGGCCAACGCCGCGCCCGTCGATGAGGTGGCGGCATCAGGCGGCATCGCGTGCGTGCGCGCTCGCCGCGGGTGTATTCGCGCTTTCAGCGTGCGCAACGCCAGCGACCTACGGCCCGCTTGGCGCCGATAGCCAGCCGTTCGGCTATCGTGACCATCCGAACGCCGATGGCAGCCACACTATCCTCATCGTCGCCGATAGCGCGCCGTCGGCGCATGCATTTTGGGATCAGCGAGCTCAGGAAATCTGCGGCGACACCGCTTATCAAAAGAACATCTTCCGCGCCCAGCGCCCGGTAGTCTCGACCACTGGATACGCTGTGAACCCGTACGGCGGCGGCGGCAGCTACCAGCAGGACGTTTACGGTAGCTTTGTTCTCGAGGGCTACCTCCGTTGCGAGGCGGTGGTGGTGCCTCCGACGGCTAGCGAAAGCATGCCCGAGCCTACACCGGGGCAAAATTCGACACCGGAACCAAATCCGACACCGTGACCCAAGCGCGGCAAATGCGTTGAGCCGCAATGCGAGGCCGGATGCCATGCTCGCGCTGTGAGCGAACCACCCACGTAATCGCCCAAAACGGCAGCGACTTCAGACCAAATGCGTCGTCATTGAGCGCCAGCACGCCTCGGGCGTGTGCATGGCGCCCGTTGTTGCGTCTCCGCACAGGGCAGGCGCTCACTTGAGTTTTTTCTGCCCGCGGCTGAAAAGGCGGCACATTCCCTCATTCGCCAGCGAGAACCCACATGACCGGCATCGCAGACATTACCGGCCGCGAAATCCTCGACAGCCGCGGCAACCCCACTGTTGAAGTCGATGTCTGGCTGGAAGACGGCTCGATGGGCCGCGCTGCTGTGCCGTCAGGCGCATCTACCGGCGCCCACGAAGCCGTTGAGAAGCGCGATGGCGAGCCGGATCGCTATCTCGGCAAGGGCGTCCGTGACGCGTGCGATGCCGTCAGCGGCGAAATCGCCAATGCGCTCCTTGGCATGGACGCCGAAGACCAGCGCCGCATCGACGCGGTGATGATCGAACTCGACGGCACCGAGAATAAGGCGCGCCTGGGCGCGAACGCCATCCTCGGCGTGTCGCTCGCGGTCGCCAAAGCCGCCGCGCAAAGCTCGGCGCAGCCGCTTTATCGCTACATCGGCGGGGTCCAAGCCCGCATCCTGCCGACGCCGATGATGAATATCGTCAATGGCGGCGCCCACGCCGATAACCCGATCGACATCCAAGAATTCATGATCATGCCGATCGGCGCCGACACCATCGCCGACGCAGTCCGCATGGGATCGGAGGTCTTCCACACGCTAAAGAAAGAACTGAAGGCCGCCGGACATTCGACGAACGTCGGCGACGAAGGCGGCTTCGCGCCAAACCTCGCCAGCGCCGACGAAGCCATCGGCTTCATCCTGAAGTCGATCGAAAAGGCCGGCTACAAACCCGGCGACGACATCGCACTCGCGCTCGATTGCGCCGCCACAGAGTATTTCAAGAACGGCAAATACGAACTTGTCGGCGAAGGCAAATCGCTCTCGCCGCAAGCCAACGCCGAATATCTAGCCGACCTCGTCAACCGCTTCCCGATCATCTCGATCGAAGACGGTATGTCGGAAGACGATTTCGAAGGCTGGCGCGCGCTCACCGAACTGATCGGCGACAGATGCCAACTCGTCGGCGACGATCTCTTCGTGACCAACATGAAGCGCCTAGAAATCGGTTTCGAGCAGGGCCTGGCCAACGCCATTCTGATCAAGGTCAACCAGATCGGCACGCTCACTGAGACACTCGATGTCGTCGATATGGCCCAGCGCGCCGGCTACAGCGCCGTCATGAGCCACCGTTCCGGCGAGACCGAAGATTCCACCATCGCCGATCTCGCTGTCGCCACCAATTGCGGCCAGATCAAAACTGGCTCGCTGGCCCGCTCGGATCGCACGGCCAAATACAACCAACTTATCCGTATCGCTGAAATGTTGGACGATTCCGCCGAATACGCACGCGCAAGCACTATCGTCGGCCGCTAGTTTCTAAGTTCCTTCCGCTACGCTTGCAGTGGCCACGAGGCCGCGCGCATCCTAGGTTGCTGCGAGCGGAGGCGGCGTGGCTACGACAACCATCGATAAAACCCAGACGCCCATCTGGCTGCGCGTCGGCGAATTTGTTCTCGCCGCATTAGTGTATTTCGCGCTGGCTCGCGCGAGCCTCTACTTTGCCTCGCTCAACGCCAGCGTCACACCGATCTGGCCGCCAACAGGACTTGCCATTGCGCTTCTGCTCCTACGCGGCAACGCGCTCCTGCCCGCGATCGTCGCCGGCGCCTTCGCCGCCAACTATGCCGTCACGCCATCGCTCCCAACTGCCGCGATTATTGCGCTTGGAAACGGCGCCGAAGCGTTCGTCGCGACAGTGCTGCTGCAGCGCTGGGCGCGAGGCGAGCAGGTTTTTCAATCACCTACGGGCATCGGCAAATTCGCCGTCATCGTCACTGGCGTTGCTGCACCCATCAGCGCCACCATCGGCGTCATAGCGCTCACCGTCACTGGTTTCGCAGAATGGCCCGAAGCCGTTCCGATCTGGATTACGTGGTGGCTTGGCAATCTCGCCGGCGCCATTCTCACGACTCCGGCACTCGTTCTTTGGGCGCGAACCATCCGCGGCCAGGAACCAGCGCCGCTTGCAGCGAACGCCTTACTCTCATTTGCGGCCGCGCTGCTTATCGCCACGATCGCCTTCAGTCCGGTATCGCTGGTTCCTGTTTCGAGCCGGAGTGCTCTCGCATTTTTAGTCATCATGCCGCTGTTATGGTCGGCGCTGCGGCTTGGCTTGCGCGAGACGGCCACAATGGCATTGCTCATCTCGAGCTTCGCGGTCTGGGGCGTCATCGCTGGTTCGAGTCCCTTCATCCAGGACACGCTGAACGGCTCACTGCTTCTGCTCGTGGCCTTCATCGTTTCGGCCACGCTTCCGAGTTTGGCGCTCGCCGCTGAGCGCCGCCAGTCGCAAAGTCTTCTAGACCAAACCCGGCACGAACTTGTGCAGGCTCAAAAGCTCGAAGCCCTCGGGACGCTCACCAGCGGCGTTGCGCACGACTTCAACAATCTGCTCGCCGCCTTCACTGGCGGCATGCGTATGCTTGAACGTCAGAACGAAGAGCGCGCGCGCACGATGGAAGCCATGAGCCAAGCACTGGAGCGCGGTTCTGGCCTCACGCGCCAGCTATTGGCCTTCGCGCGCCGCGAGCCACTCAAGCTCGAGCGTATCGATACGACCGCAGCACTAGAAAGCGCACACGGCCTCATCCGCTCATCAGTCAAGGATCACATTCGCTTCGAGATGCACGTGGCGCCGGGCCTCTGGCCGGTGAAGGCCGATCGCAATCAGCTCGAAATTGCGCTGCTGAATCTTGCCGTGAACGCCCGTGACGCCATGCCCGACGGTGGCGAGTTGGTGGTGCAAGCAGAAAATGTCGTCGCAGACGATCAGGAGAAGTGCGTGACCATTAGCGTTGCCGATTCCGGTGATGGGATGAGCGAGGACACGCTAGCACGCGCGTTCGAGCCATTCTTCTCTACAAAGGCCGCAGGAGCCGGCACCGGCTTGGGGCTTGCGCAGGTTTACGGCTTTGCGATGCAATGCGGAGGCACCGTGGCAATCGACTCCACCATTGGGCAGGGGACGACTGTCACAATCACGCTGCCGCGCGCCTAGCGCCGGCCTAACGGCGGCGCATCAACGTGAAGGGTGACGAGCACTTCGTCGCTATCGTTGCCGAACGAGTGGGTCATGTCGCCGGCTGACGGCGTCACGATGCCGGCGTCAGATCGCGCGTTATGAACTCTCGCACGACTTTACGCCTGCGCGTCGACGCGCCGCTTGCATAGCGACGGTCACCGCATCCAGATCGAGATCAAATGGCGCGCTTAGCGACGCATCGTATTCCCACGCCGAAGGCCGTCTTGTGAGAACGGCGCGAGGGCGTCACGCCTAGTCGTATGACTAGTGATACGCCTAGCGACGAGATCATCAGCCCAGTGCGGCGGATGGAGTTTGTGACCGTCGG
>Ga0163153_10008316_pt1 | contig 10837 bp, 9 predicted proteins | sample OliLakLV19MP6IB1_FD_148629 | JGI IMG/M metagenome (GOLD analysis project Ga0163153, IMG submission 148629) | Freshwater microbial mat bacterial communities from Lake Vanda, McMurdo Dry Valleys, Antarctica - Oligotrophic Lake LV.19.MP6.IB-1 | ecosystem: Environmental > Aquatic > Freshwater > Lake... | reverse complement strand
TTCGCCGGAAACGGACAGCTACAACTACGCCTATTATTATATTGATGACGTGTTGCTAAAAAAAATCCCTCCCTTTATGCCCGTCCCGGTAAAGCCGGACGACCTCACACGCCAGGCCCTCGAACCAGGCAAAACCATCCCGCTCAAAAATATTTATTTTGAATTTGACAAAGACGAACTCATGCCACGCTCCTTTGTCGAACTGAATAAACTGCTGAAAATCATGCGGGAAAACCCCAAACTCAGCATCCGCATTGTCGGCCATACCGATGCCCTGGGCAATGAGACCTACAACCAGGCGCTGTCGCAACGCCGTGCCCAGGCGGTGGTCAATTTTCTGAGCGAGAACAAAATTGTCAAAAGCCGCCTGTTTGCCCGTGGAGAAGGCGAACGCCAGCCCATTGCCACGAATGATACCAACGAAGGCCGGGCCGAGAATAGAAGGGTGGAATTTGTGGTGATCAAGAATTGAATTTTATTACCACATAAACGATTGGTTTTAAATCATTTAAGTTTCATAACGTAAACATACGTTATGAAACTTAAAAAATAGTTGCACAACTAAAAAATGCGTTTTACCTTTGTATCATTCAAGCGTACTCATAGATAAGTGTAGCATTTCTCCATGTTAGAATGCAGAGTGCCACACTTTTAGAACATACGCTGAACCAGAGCGAACGTTCAAATCCAAAAACATTCAATATGCAAAAACTGACTAAGGCAGAAGAAGAAGTGATGCACTTGCTCTGGGAGGTCGGGCGGGGCACGGTAAGTGATCTGCTCGACCAGTGTGCGGAACCGAAGCCGCCGCACAGCACCATTTCGAGTGTTGTGCGCATCCTGGAAAAAAAGGGCTTTGTGGATCACAAGGCTTACGGGAAAACGCACGAGTATTTCCCGATAGTGACCAAAGAGGCGTATGGCAGCCGCTCGCTGGGCGATGTGTTACGCAATTATTTCGATGGTTCTGTGTCGCGCTTGGTATCGCATCTGGCGGAAGAAGAGAAACTGAGTGCAGAAAAATTAGAAGCCTTGCGACGCTTGCTCGATCAATAGGAAAAGGCAATACGTTCTCAACTTTCAACATGCTCAACCGCTCAACTTGCAGTAAAACTGATTTTGCACACCTTCTTATCTTTTGAAATATGATGGTATTTCTGCTGAAACTCACCATTTGCTGGGGCTTTTTTGCGCTACTGTATGCACTATTGCTCCGCAGTGAAACCTTTTTCCGGTCGAATCGCCTGTACCTGCTCGGCACCATGCTGGCTGGCATTGTACTGGCTGCCGTCGGCGACCAATTGCTGGCACCCATACAGGAAGATGTGCTGCCCATGATCACCCTGCCCGTTGTAAGCGCGGGTTTTCAGCAGGCGGCAGAAGTATCGCAACAGATGGAAAGCGCCGATTATCTGTGGTTTTTGTACCTCCTGGGCGCCGGATTTGTGTTACTGCGTACAGGATGGGGCATTACAAGGCTGATGCAGATGGCAGCACGCGGTATATCCGACATGCTGCCGGAAGGCGGCAGGCTGATCCGCAGCCCGGAAGTACAAACGCCTTTTTCTTTTTTCAAATGGATTTTTGTGCCAGCCGATTGGGATCGTTCCCCGGACGCAGCAGCCAGGTACATGCTGGCGCACGAACGCGCCCATGCCGAGGGTTGGCATAGCTTCGATATTATGCTCATGGAATGCCTGAGCGCAGTATTCTGGTTCCATCCGCTGGTATACTGGTACCGGCGTTCGCTGCGCGTGGTTCACGAATACCTGGCCGATGCACAGGCATCGAGCCTCACCAATAAAAAACAATATGGCATGTTGTTAATACGGCAATCGCAGTCCGGAATGCCGGTTGCCTTCGCAAACCATTTTTTTCAATCACCACTTAAACAACGACTTATCATGTTAATGAAACAACACTCCGCACCTGTGCGGGCACTCCGGTACGGATTGGTTTTGCCGCTGGCAGGCTTGTTCGCACTGCTTTTTCAACAGGCGACCGCAATCGCCAAAGAAGTTGATCTGATGCCCGGGGCTATGGTCACTCAGACAGAAATGCAAGAAGCCACCCCACTGGCACTGGTGGTCATCCCGCAGGCGAATCCTGAAAACGCCTTTTTGAAAAATAAGGAATGCAATCAACCGCCCGCTTATCCCGGCGGCATGGAAGCGCTGGGGGATTTTATGGGCAAAAACCTGCAATACCCCACGGCTCCTGAGGGCGCTGTCAAAGAAGGTATCGTACACGTTGCCTTTACCATCAAAGAGGACGGCTCTGTCCAGAATGTATATGTAAAAAATGCTGCCAAAATGCCCGCAGTATTCGAGGCAGAAGCCATGCGGGTCGTCAGTATGATGCCTAAATGGACGCCAGGGCAGAAAGATTGTAAAGCGGCTAATTATGAACTGACTTTGCCTATCTCGTTCAGAAAGGACGGCCAGCCGGCTTCTAAAGCCGATCAGGCTGTAACAAAAGTATCCGATCTTCAAACACCTTCCCGCTATACAGGTGGTCAAGAAGCATTGATCAAGTATCTTATTGAAAACGTGAAATACCCTGCGACAGCCAAACAAGCAAAGGCGGAAGCTATCGTAGTGGTTAAATTTATTGTGGAAAAAGACGGCAGCATCAGCAACGTGGAAGCCCAAAATAAGGACGGAATCCATGCCGATCTGTTAGCCGAAGCGATCCGTGTTACACAGTCAATGCCAAAGTGGACACCCGATATAGTCGATGGCAAAATGGTGCGCGTTGAATTTATGCTGCCAATACGGTTTAAACTGGATTAAGTTAGGGATGAGGGATCCCTCATCCCTCATCCCTCATCCCTCATTTTAAGAGCACATAATTCCTGTACTCCCCCGGTCGCCAGCCAGTTGTGCGCTCCAGCCAGCTCGACAGCCGGTCTTTCCAGGGCCAGCGCGACTGCAACGGGTCGCCGGCAAATTGCCAGTTCATAACCTGAATGCGCGGCAGCATCATTGCCGGGTGGCTGCCATTGTAGCGCAGCAACGGCTCGGAGCCATCGTATGCGTAGATTTCTGCCTGACCCACTCGTTCCTTCACCACCTCATCAGGATGCCATAAACGATTGAAATTCTTTTGTTTGCGCTGTTGAGCCGCCGGATTTTTCACCCAGCCATAGTGGTGAATATGCGCCGGCAACAAGCGCACCCGCAATTTTCTGCCGGAAACCATGCGAAAACCCTGGGCATCGCGGTAAGAGCGGATGTCTTTGTTGTTGCGTATAATACGCACTTCCCGCCGGTACCAGCGCCTGCTGGCGCCGATAAAATCGTAGGAACCGTAAAAATGGCGGTATTGAAACAGCAGGCCTTCAGTCTGTGGATCGTCGAGATACTGCTCCATACCTGCCCGAATGGCTGGGAAATCAGCCTCATGCACACATTCATCGGCCTGTATATAAAAACACCAGTCGTATTCCGCTGGAATCGCCTGGAATGCCTTGTCCGTTTCTACAGCCAAAACCCTGCCGCCCTCCCGCAGCGAATCATCCCAGACCGTTTCCAGGATATGAATTTTCGCGTCGCCAATGCCGCGCACCAGATCCAGCGTTTCTTCGTCCGATTTGCCCACAGCCACCACTAAGTAGTCGCACAACGGCAGTATAGACCTGATGGCTTCCACGACCGGGTAATCGTACTGTATAGCGTTTCGGATGAAGGTGAAACCGGCGACTTTCATTAGAAGTGAGAAGTGAGAGGTGAGAGGTGAGAGGTGAGAAGTGAGAGGTGAGAAGTGAGAAGCGGGATGTATCTCACTTCTCACCTCTCACCTCTCACTTCTATCCCAGAGTCCCTTTGGGTACATCCCTTCCTTCACCATTCGCCCCAGCGCCGCCTGCACCGTGTCTTTGTCTTCCGGGTAAGTGACGCCGTACCACTGGCTCTCGCTGGTGAGTACTTTGAGGTCGATTTTACCGGACTTAATCAATTGATTAACCACCGTTGGGATGTAAAACTCGGCTTTAGGTTTGTCCATATTGGCTGTCACAAAAGCGCGGAACTGGGATTCTATTTCCTGCAAAACAGTTGGGTGAAACCCCCAGAAATTCATGGAAACCGGCGTTTTATCGTCCAGAAAATGGCGTGTTCCGGCATCGTCGATAAAATGAATACCGTCTTCGAAGCGCTCTATTTTGGTGCGCTCTACCACATCGGTAAGGAAACCATCGGCGCTGACGGAACAAACGCCGCGGGAAACGGAGCCATTCTCCGACAAGGTATTTCCCAAGCGGTACGCCACCATGCCGTATTGGCCGGGCGTACAATCCTGCCGCAAAAAATCGGCAATGGCCTGAAAACTGTCTGCGCCGTAAAAATCATCGGCATTGATGGCGATAAAAGGTTCTGTCAGGTGCACTTTAGCCGATAAAATGGCGTGGCCGGTACCCCAGGGTTTCTCGCGGTGCGGTTTTTCATCGAGCCATTCGAGGCACGTTGTCATTTCCTGAAAAGCGTATTCCGTTCTTATCTGCGCTTCCACACGTTTGCCGACTTTCTCCCGGAACGCTTCTTCTATATCCTTGCGAATGACAAAAACGACCTTGCCGAAACCCGCCCGAATGGCATCGTACACGGAGAATTCCAGGATGGCCTCGCCGCCGGCGCCCATACCATCTACTTGTTTCAAACCGCCATAACGCGAGCCGATACCGGCCGCCAAAATCAAAAGAGTGGGTTGCATCTGTTTGTTCTATATTGTTGATTGTGATTCCGTCAGGAAATTTTATCCCGGTAAAAAATCAGGTATTCGTTATTTTTTTGCCCTGTGTACGCACACGGAACAAAAATTATATGGATGTTTGCATTTGATTCCATTTATCAGTCACGGTAATTACCACCATCACCCGAATCAGGGTCAAAGTCGCAAAAGTATGCAGAATTCTACCACCCGCAATTCCAATTACCTGTACCAGTTTAGTATCATCGGTTTGCTGTTTGCCGTTTTTGGTTTTATTACCTGGTTGAACAGTATCCTGATTCCTTTTTTGAAAAAAGCCTGCGAACTCAGCGACCAGCAATCGTACTATGTCGCTACGGCTTTTTTTGCGGCGTATTTCTTCTTAGCCTTGCCTTCTTCGTGGATTCTGGAACGGCTCGGCACCAAAAACGGGATGGCTGTGGGCCTCGGCATTATGGCCGCGGGTTGCCTACTGTTTATACCGGCTTCCGATGCGCGTAGTTTTCCGATGTTCCTCACGGGTTTATTTATCCAGGGCATGGGACTTGCCTTATTACAAACGGCCGCCAACCCGTATGCGAGCATTATCGGCCCCATCGAATCGGCAGCCAAACGCATCAGCATCATGGGGGTTTGTAATAAAATCGCCGGGATTATGGCCAACCTGTTGTTCGGCGCCATGCTGCTCAAAAATGTGGACGCTATCCAGACGGAAATTGAAAGCCCTGCAACCGACGCCGCCCAGAAACTGACACTGTTGAATGACCTGGCTGCCCGCGTGGCCCTGCCCTACGGCGTGATGGCCGCCGTACTGATTTTGATTGCCGTGGTTATCAAATATTCTTCGCTGCCCGACATCAAGGAAAAAACCAGCGATACGGACACAGCCGATACGGCGTTGTCGAAAGGCAAAACAAGTGTGTTTCAATTTCCCCACTTACTGCTGGGCGCGCTGGCTATTTTTACTTATGTGGGAGCGGAAGTGATGGCGGGTGACCTGATCACGATTTATGGTAAAAACCTGGGCTTTTCCACCGACCAGAGCAAGTACTTTACGACCTTCGGACTCATTGGCCTGCTGTTGGGTTACGGCGCTAATATTGTCCTGATTCCCAAATACATCAAACAGGAAACCTGGCTGCTGGTTTCCGCGATCCTGGGTATTCTACTGACCGTGACATCGTATTTTGTAAGCGGCGAACAGGCCGTGGCTTGTCTGGCGGCCCTCGGCTTCAGCAATGCCATCATGTGGCCGGCTATTTTTCCGTTGGGCATTAAAAACCTCGGTCGTTTTACCAACACGGGTTCCGCTTTGCTGGTGATGGGTATCGTGGGTGGCGCGATTATTCCGCCGTTTTACGGCTGGCTGTATGAAAATCATATCGCCGGACTGGATTTCCGCTCTGCTTTTATGGTGATTATGGTGGTTTGTTATTCGTATATTCTGTTTTACGCGAAAGTGGGGTGCAAGGTGGGAATGGGGGCGTGAGTGGTGAGTCGTGAGTCGTGAATGGTGAGTCGTGAGGGGGCATTGCTGTTGGGGTTGCTACTTGCTCACAAAAAAAATTGAATCAATTAGCCGAATTAACGCGAATTTGGCTAATGTACTTGCTATATTTGCGCAAATTTGGCTAATGATTATGGTTATTCAACGCGCTCAAAAAGATCAAATCCTTGAAAAACTATTGCATTCGGATAAGATTATCCTGCTATACGGCCCGCGTCAGGTAGGTAAAACAACGCTGGTACGAAATATTTTACAGCAGACGCCTGGTCGGATACTTGAAATTAATGCAGATCAAACTAAATACATCGAGGTATTGTCAAGCCGCGACTTGAGCAAAATGCAGGGCTTGATAGATGGACATGATGTGCTTTTTCTCGACGAGGCCCAGCGTATCCCGGATATTGGTATTAATCTCAAAATCCTGCATGATGCTTTGCCTAATCTCAAGATTATAGCAACGGGGTCATCATCTTTTGAATTGGCCAATCGTACCCGTGAACCACTGACAGGTCGTACATGGACATTTACCCTCCTTCCCATTGCTCAAATAGAACTACAACAATTATTTAGCCCTTTTGAGTTGGAGCAACGCTTGGAAGATTTGTTGCTTTTTGGTGCGTATCCAAACTTGTTCAATATACCTAATAGAACTGACAAAATTCTGTACCTCAATGAGTTGACAAATGCTTATCTATACAAAGACGTACTTGAAGTAACATCTATCAAACATTCTGATAAACTGTACCGCCTTCTGCAACTATTGGCTTTCCAAACTGGCGCACAGGTATCTTTTAATGAATTGGGCAATGCTCTTTCTATGAGTAAGGATACCGTATCTACCTATATCGACCTGCTTGAAAAAGCGTTTGTTGTATTTCGTCTTACAGGATTCAGCCGCAATTTGCGAAAAGAGGTTGTCAAAATGGATAAAATTTACTTCCACGACCTTGGTATTCGAAATACCTTGATAAATAATTTTAACCCGATTGAACAACGAAATGATATGGGTCAGATTTGGGAAAATTTCCTGGTTTTAGAACGCCGCAAGCGCAACCTTTATACGAATACCTTGCTCAAAAGTTATTTTTGGCGCACATACACAGGAGCGGAACTGGATTATATCGAAGATGGCATGGGCAGGTTGTCCGGTTTTGAATTTAAATTCTCTCAAAAAATGGCTTCAGCACCTAAATCATGGACTGAAAATTATCCAGAGGCAGATTTTCAATACATCAATCGAGGTAACTATCTCGATTTTGTGTGCGGAATACCATAATATGAATCACCCAATCTCCACAAAATTCCGCGGCGTTTCATACAACCTTACCCCCAATTCGAGGTGTTCCGGCAGATGCGCCCGCAGGATTTGCCAGATTACCAGCGCGATATTTTCCGCCGTGGGAATGAGATCGCGGAATTCTACTGTATCGATATTCAGGTTTTTGTGGTCAAAGCGGGTTTCGATTTCCGTTTTAATAACACCGGCCAGCCAGCCCAAGTCGACCACCATACCCGTTTCCGGATCAATTTTGCCGGTGACCTTTACTTCCAGTTCGTAGTTGTGTCCGTGGTAATTCGGATTGTTGCACAGGCCGAACACTTCTTTGTTGCGCTCGTCCGACCAGGCCGGGTTGTGCAGACGGTGGGCGGCGTTGAAATGGGCTTTGCGAAAAACGGCAACTTTCATTTTTAGAAGTGAGAGGTGAGAAGTGAGAGGTGTAGCGCTTGGTCCAATCGATGGTTTAGTGCAATGATATGAGGCAGTGTACCCAAAACACCCAACACTAAAAACCAAACACCCATAAAACCCGGGTTTTGCAAAAATGTTGGGAAAGTGGGCAACTACGCCTGCAAGCCTTACGTTTGTTTTGGATTACCTTCGCCGCTTCATCGCCCGGGTTCCCCAATTCATCGTTCATCATTCATCATTACAAAAAAGTGCTTTTCGACGCCATCATCGGTCAGGACAGAACCAAATCACTGCTGCTCCAGTTGGCAAGCAGCGAGCGGGTGCCCCATGCCCTGCTGTTTCTCGGGCCGACCGGAAGCGGAAATCTGGCGCTGGCAGTTGCGTTTGCACAATTGCTGCAATGCGAAAAACCGGAGGCCGACGGCGCTTGCGGCGTGTGTAATGCCTGCCACAAAGCCGCTGCCTTTGCGCACCCGGATATCCACTTCTCTTTCCCGACTGTGGGTACAAATGCGGTCAGTACGAATTTTCTGAAAGAATGGCGGGGCTTTCTGTCAGACAACCCCTACGCCGACATAAATACCTGGTTGCAGCGGCTCGGTGCCGACAACAAGCAGGGCAACATTACCAAAGACGAATGTAACGCCATTATCAAAAAACTGAGCCTGATGGCCTTTGAAGGGCGTTACAAAATTCTGGTGATGTGGATGCCCGAATATCTCGGGAAAGAAGGCAACCGGTTGCTGAAACTGATCGAAGAACCACCGGAACAAACTATTTTTTTGCTGGCGGCTGAAAACCAGGAAGCCATTCTGAATACCATTTTGTCGCGTTGCCAGTTGGTGAAAACCGACCTGCTGAGCGACGAAGAACTGACGGAAGGGCTGTTGCAAAAACGCCAGATCGACACTGCCCGCGCCCGGCAGATCGCCTTTTTAGCAAGCGGCGATTTCGGTGCTGCGCTGGCCCTGGCTGATAATCCTGAAAACGACGACGCCCACCTCCTGCTCGACTGGCTGCGCAAATGCTGGCGCGGCAATGCGGTAGAATTGGTGAAATGGACCGAGCAATTTGCCCAGTTGGGCCGTGAAAACCAGAAACAGTTCCTTCAGTACGGACTACATTTCCTGCGCGAAATGATGGCCCTGATTGCCACCGGAAATACGGCGCTTCGCCTGCGCCCCGAAGAACTCACTACCGCCCAAAACATGGCTAAAGTGCTTGATTTTGAAAAGATTACACAATTGGCGGCGATTTTCAACGACAATATTTACTACGTCGAACGCAATGCGAATCCGAAGATATTATTCTTAGACACGTCGATTGTGATGCATAAAATTTTTAAAAGTTGATCGGATGGAAAAACTGCGCCGCATATTGGGAGTTTTGTTGCTGACAGCGCTGATCGGGATCGGAATATTCGCCATAGCATACCAGTTCAACGATGGAAAAATTAACCAGGCGGTCATTGGCAGCATTTTTCTGGGCATGGCTTTCCCCAATTTTTTTGTAGCGGGCGTGATGCGTATGTTCAGACACCGGGCAGGATTCTACTTCTTATGGACTGCCCTGGCCTGCGCCCTGATCGGCGCGCTGATCCTGATTTTCAGGTAAATACCAGGGCATTTTACAACTGTTTGTATCTTTTTGACACTTGCGAAATGGAGCGGAAATTCGGGCCATATTAACTACTCATTACAAAATCAGAGGAATCACAGTACAATTACCGGCAGTCGATATATCTTTACTGCCTCAAAACGCATTATTTTCTATTGAAACCGAAAAAACATGGGATGTGTTGGATGTTCTTGCTCCACCGGGAAAGATTCGGGAGGAGGATGTAAAAGTAACGGTGGCTGTGCCACAGGCGGTTGTAACCGCCACAATACGTACGACTGGATTACGGCGCAAGGCATTACAGATGCCCGCCAATTCGATATAGTGGAGGTGAGTTTTAAAAACGGTTCACGCAAAGATTTTTTTAAAAACCCTCCCTTCACCCGCGCAACTACCGGCGACTGGGTGATCGTGGAATCCGTTTCCGGCGGTTTCGACGTGGGTAAAGTGACGCTTTCCGGTGAACTGGTACGCCTGCAAATGAAACGAAAGCGCGTTCGTACCGATGCCCGCTTGTCGACGGTAGTGCGAAAAGCCCACGAACGCGACCTCGAACGCCTCGATGAAGTGCGCTCCGAAGAAAAAGGAGTGCTGATCCAGGCCCGCGCGATTGCGCGCACCCTCGACCTGGATATGAAAATCGGCGATGTCGAATTCCAGGGCGACGGTCGAAAATGCACTTTTTACTATACTGCCGATGGCCGTGTGGATTTCCGCGAACTGATCCGCCATTATGCCCGCGATTTCAAGGTGAAAATTGAAATGCGCCAGATCGGTGCCCGGCAAGAGTCTGCCCGGATCGGCGGTTTGGGTAATTGTGGCCGCGAACTGTGCTGCTCCACTTGGCTCACCGAATTTAAAAGTGTCAATACCGCAGCTGCGCGTTATCAAAACCTCGCCATCAACCAGACCAAATTGTCGGGCATGTGCGGTCGACTGAAATGCTGCCTCAACTACGAACTGGATACCTATATCGATGCGCTGGAAGATTTCCCAGACCGCGCCGAACGACTGAAAACAAACGCCGGCTTGGCTATTCTGATCAAAACGGATGTTTTCAAACGCCTGATGTTCTATACCTACGCTGAAGACAGGAGTAAATTTTTCGCAATCCATGTGGATCAGATATGGGAAGCGCTGGATATGCTGAAAGCCGGCAAAATTCCGGCCAGCCTGGAGGATATTCTTGCCATGGCGCCACAAGTGGAATCCGACGAACCGGATGAGGCAGAACCAGACTATGAAAATGTGCACGATGTGATACAGCTGCCCATCGAAAAGCGCAAGAAGAAAAAGAAAAAGAGCACGGGCAACCG
>Ga0163153_10008315_pt1 | contig 10838 bp, 7 predicted proteins | sample OliLakLV19MP6IB1_FD_148629 | JGI IMG/M metagenome (GOLD analysis project Ga0163153, IMG submission 148629) | Freshwater microbial mat bacterial communities from Lake Vanda, McMurdo Dry Valleys, Antarctica - Oligotrophic Lake LV.19.MP6.IB-1 | ecosystem: Environmental > Aquatic > Freshwater > Lake... | reverse complement strand
CCCCCCCCACCACCCCGGGCACGCCGCCGCGCCATGAACGCACGAGCTCGCCGCCGGGCGTGCGCATCGTGGTCAGCACGAAATCGGCGGCGCGGGCCGCAGCGGCGACGAAACGCGGCTCGGCGAGCACGCGCCCGGCGGTGGCCATGCCGGCGATCATCAGGCCGTTCCACGCGGCGATCACCTTGTCGTCGGTGGTCGGCTGGGGGCGCTTGGCGCGCACGGCGAGCAGCGCGGCGTTGACACGGTCGAGGCGCGTGAGCCACGCATCAAGAGCGCCATCCCCCCGGCCGTCGCGCTGCGCGAGCACATCGGGGCGGGCGTCCAGCCGCAGCACGTTCACCGGCTCGTCGGAGGGGTGGTGCGGGTCGCGGAAGTTTGCGCCCCCGTCCAGGCCGTAGACATCCAGGGCCCACGCGCCGTCCTCCGCGGGAAGCGCCGAGCGGAATTCGTCGGGCCGCCAGACGTAGTTCTGCCCCTCGCGGTGGTTCACCTCGGCGTCGATCGCGCTGAGAAAGGCCCCCCCACCACCACCCCCACCGCCATCGGCGCCGGTGAGCTCGCGGATCACGAACTCGCACGTCCGCCGGGCGATGCGCCGGTAGAAATCGTCGTCGAACGCGAGCGCGGCCCGGGCGTAGACACCGGCGAGCTGCCCCTGGTCGTAGAGCATCTTCTCAAAGTGGGGCACGAGCCAGTGGGCGTCGACGCTGTAGCGGTGGAACCCGCCGGCGAGCTGGTCGTTCATGCCCCCGATGCCCATGCGGTCGAGCGTGAAGCGCAGGGCGTGGTCGACGCCCGCGCGGGTGTCGGGGTCGAGCATGGCGCGGGCGTCGAGGAGGAAGTCGAGGTACACCGGCTGGGGAAACTTGGGCTCGCGCCCGAAACCGCCGTCGGCCCGATCGAAGAGCCGCAGCAGCGTGCCGACGGCCTGGCCCACCTGCTCGCGCCCGACCGCGACGGGTTCGCTCCGCTCGCCGGCGCGTTCACGCACCGCCTCGGCGAGGTCGCGTGCCTGGGCCAGCACGTCGTCACGCTGCTCGCGCCACGCACGGCTGATGCTCTCGATGACATCCGGGAAACTCGGCATCCCGGGGCGCCCGTGCCCCGCGGGCGGGAAATACGTCCCCGCCCAGAACGGCTTGAGCGTCCGCGGCTCGAGGAACACCGACATGGGCCAGCCGCCCTGGCCGCGCAGCGCGAGCACGGCCGCCATGTAGATGTCGTCGACGTCCGGGCGCTCTTCGCGGTCGACCTTGATGCCCACGAGCCGGTCGTTCATAAGGGCGGCGGTCGCGTCGTCCTCGAAGCTCTCGCGCTCCATGACGTGGCACCAATAGCACGTTGAGTAGCCGATCGAGAGGAAGACGGGGACGTCGCGCCGGCGGGCCGCTTCGAACGCTTCGTCGCCCCACGGGTACCAGTCCACGGGGTTGTGGGCGTGCTGGAGCAGGTACGGGCTCGACTGGGAGGCGAGCCGGTTGGCGGGGCGTGCGTGCGTCGGGCGGTGTGCTTGCGGCATCGTCGCATCATTGAGCCGCTTGGGCGCGGCCGCGCGGCGTCGAGACCGACGATGCGGCGTCGGGCTGGACACTCATGCGGCGGATCGTGAGCACGGGGATGCGATCCGACTCGGGCGCCGGCGACGGACCGTTTGCCGCGCCCTTGGGGCCCATCCCGGCGGCGCGGATCGCGGCGGCGCTGGCCCGCAGGGCCGCGTCGGCGGGGAGCGTCGCGCCCGTGATGCTCACGGTGGCGTCGACGACGCGTCGGCCGAGGTCGTCGTCGGTCACCGCCGGGGCGGCGTCGCGCCGCCATTGCGTGAAGGCTTCGGTGTACTCGGTCGCGGCGCGGGCGAGCGGGGCGTCGGCGTCGCCGGCCAGGGCGGCGACGATGGCGCCGCGGAGCGTCGCCAGCTCGTCGCTCAGGCCCAAGCGCAGCGCGCAGACCCAGGCCCCCGACGCCTGCACCGGGACCGGGATCGCGAAGGCGAACAACCGCTTGCTCAGCGCCTGCTCGCCGCGTTGCACGACCGACGGCGTGGCCCGCGGACCGGGCCCGGCGCGGACGCCGACGTACCCGCGCCGCGCGCAGAAGCGGTCCAGCGCCGCCGCGACGAGCGTGGTCACGCCCGGGTCGGCGCCGCCTTTGAGGATGTCGGCGCACACCGCGGTGAGGTACTCGGCGTCCTGATCGAGGAGCCCGGGCTTGAGCGCCGACGCCGCGAGGCGCAGCTTCGGGTCTTCGCGAAGCGTTCGCTCGACCGCGCGGACGTCGCTCTGCGGGCAATCACCCCCCACGGCCGCGCGGATGACGCCCTGGGTCCACAGGGGAATCGACCACGACCACGCGTCGAGCAGGCGGAGGTAGTGCGGGCACGTCGCGGCGGCGGCCCGGACGCGCTGATGGCCCGCCTCGCCGCCGGCGAACTGGGCGGGGGTGGGCAAAAACGTGACCACGCGCGCGGCGATCAGGGCCGCGGTGTGCAGCGCCGGGTCGGCGGGGCCGACGAGGTAGGGGCTGGCGACAAGAGTGAGGTCCGGACCATTCACGCGAGGATTGTTCCCCCCCCCCTCCCATGCTGAGTCTTTACGTCTGGTAGCCGCGGGGGTTGGCCTGAAACCAGCGCCAGGCGCTGGCGACGATCTCGTCCAGGTCGGTGATCTTGGCGGACCATCCGAGCTCGGAGCGGATTTTGGCGGGCTGGTTGTAGAGCATCGGCGGGTCGCCGGGGCGGCGCGGGCCGTGCTTGATGGCGAAGTCCTTGCCGGTGACTCGTTTGACCGAGTCGATGATCTGCTTGACGCTGTACCCGGTGCCGATGCCGACGTTGTAGAACCGCTGCTCGCCGTCCTTGAGGGCCTTGAGGGCCGCGACGTGGGCGTCGATCAGGTCCTCGACGTGGACGTAGTCGCGGACGCACGTGCCGTCGGGCGTGGGGTAGTCGGTGCCGAACACCGTGAACGCGTCGCGCTGGCCGAGGATGACCTGGAGCATGACGGGGATGATGTGGGTCTCGGGGTCGTGGTGCTCGCCCAGCAGGCCCGAGCGGTCGCAGCCGGCGACGTTGAAGTAGCGCAGGACGGCGAAGGCGAACGGCTTGCCGGCGCGCGTGGCCTGCGAGGCGTAGTCGATGAGCATGCGCTCGAACTGGAGCTTGGCGGCCCCGTACGGGTTGATCGGCTTCTGGGGGCAGTTCTCCGGGATCGGCACGAACTCCGCGGGGGGCTCGCCGAACGTCGCGCACGTGGACGAGAAGATCAGCCTGGGTACGCCCGCGCCGTCGGCGGCCTCGAGCAGCGTGAGCGCGCTGGCGGCGTTCGCCCGGTAGTACTTGAGCGGCTCGGTCACGCTCTCGCCCACGTACGTCAGGGCGGCGAAGTGCATGACCACGTCGATCTTGACGCGCGTGAACAGTTCATCGAGCAGGCGGCGGTCGCCGATGTCGCCACGAACGAACTCCAACCGCCCATCGGCCACCGAATTGAGCCGTTCGATCGCGCCCTGGTGACCACGGAAGAGGTTGTCGAGCGCGACCACGCGATGCCCGTCGGCCAGCAGCCGCCGGCACGCGTGAGACCCGATGTAGCCCGCGCCGCCTGTGACCAGAATCGTCATGTGGCGAGCGTACGTCCGGGTGGGGCGGAGAGCGATCGTGCCGAACATAAGGCGTACGCAACTAAAAGTGGTCGCTCTTGGCGCAGACCCGATTAGGCCTTAGCATTAGGGAAGTGGACGCCGCCCCCCCACAGGCGGTGCGCACCCGGATGGTAGTTTAAAGGAATGGCCCGCGCCCACAACGACATCCCAGGTCACCTTCGCCCCCGCGAAAGCGCTCAGCGCGGAGCGTTCACCCTCGTCGAGCTGCTCGTGGTGATCGCCATCGTGGCGATCCTCGCCTCGCTGCTGCTGCCGGCCGCGTCCGGTACGCTCGGCGCCGCACGCTCGTTCAGATGCCAGGCCTCGCTCCGCTCGGTCGCGTTCGACTTCTCCGTGTTCGCCGATGAGACGCTCCACGGCGACCGCGGCAACGACTCCACCCTTTCTGGAGGCAAATTCCGCCTCGCGACCTTCCAGGATTCGCAGTATGGCGTCGACGAATTCTGGCGCTGGAACCAGGCCGAGGAGGTGACCCTCAGCGCCGGTCAGCCGGGCGACCCGCTGCGGTGCGCCGAGGTCAAGGGCGACGTCACGCTGCGGTCCGCGACGCCCTGCACCGAGGGCGCCGTGAGCCCGCCGGAGAACGTCTCGTTCACGTTCAACATGCGGCTGCACCAGCCCGAAGTGCGCGGCCCGGGCGGGCAGCCGATGCTCGCGCTCCCCGTGGCCCTCACCAGTTCGATCCTCGACAACACCAACGGCAACGTGCCCCTCGCGTGGGACGTCGACGGCGCCGCGGCGGCCGCCGCCGAGACGTCGCCGGTGTTCGGCGCCCCGTCGCTCGGCTCGGCCGGTCCGATGGGCGGCAACCGCTTCTGGTTCCCCAGCCGGCGGCACGCGGGCAAACTCAACGCGGCGTTCCTCGACGGGCACGTCGGGTCGTCGGCCAAGCCGCTCGATGAATCGTCGTGGGACTGGGCGTACCAGCCCAGGCGTTGACGCGCCGTCACGGGGCGGGACGTTTCGCACGAATGTCTCTGCAAACCAAGTTCGCGGTCCTTGTATTCGTGATCCTCACGGCTGTCACCGGCAGCCTGTGGGCCGCGGTATGGTCGTTCCAGCTGCTCGACCGCGAGACCGGACGCCCCGTCGCGGAAGCCGCGGCGGCGGTGAGGCGGTTAGATGTCGCCGGCCGGGTTCTTCACCGTCTCAACGGTGAGTCCCTGCCCGTCGGCGAGTCGCCTGACTACGCGAGTCTTGCACGCGAGTTGTCCGAAGCGACCAAGGGGCTCGACGCCGACGGCGTGCTCTCGGCCCGTGTGGGGCTGGGCACCGCGGGCAACCTCCGCAAACGCCTCGCGCTGTCGGCCGAGCTCGCACAGAAGGCCGCACGCTCGGGCACCGAGGAGGACGTCCGCGCCGCCGCGGGCGCGGGCGCCGGGACTCGCATGCTGATCGAACGTGTCCAGGAGCGTGTGCTCGACGAGGTCGACCGCGTCGGCGTGGCGCGCGCCGATATCCGCTCGCGCCTCGTGGCGGTGCTCGGGTTCACCCTCGTCTCGGCGATCCTGGTCGGAGTGCTCGGGCTCATCCTGATGCGCCGCTGGGTGAGCGTGCCGGTCGCGCGCCTGCGGGTCGCGACCGCGGCCGTCGCCCGCGGCGACTTCACGCACCGCATCAACGCCCCGGGCTCGGGCGAGCTCGCCGACCTCAGCCGCGAGGTCGATCACATGGCCGGTATGGTCGGACGCATGCAGGACGAGCGCGTCGAGCGCGAACGCCTGGCCGCCACCGGCGAGATGGTCCGGCGCCTGGCCCACAACCTGCGCAACCCGCTCTCGGGCATCCGGGGGCTCGCCGAGGTGAGCCTCTCCGACCTCCCCCAGGGCTCGGAGCTGCGCGACAATCAATCGCGGATCGTCGCGGCCGTCGACCGCTTCGAGCGGTGGCTGGCCGACCTTCTCAACGTCACCAGCCCGCTGCGGATCAACCCTCAGCCGACCACGGTGCGCACCTGGCTCGCCGGCGTGCTCACGACGCAGTCCCCGCTGGCGCAGGCCCGCGGCGTCGGCCTCATCGTCAACGACCTCGCCGCCCCGGAGGTCGCCCACTTCGACCCGCGCCACCTCGAGCACGCCCTCGTCGCGGTCGTGACCAACGCGATCCAGGCGACGCCCGAGCGCGGCTCGGTCCGCGTGACGCTCGCCCAGGATTTCGCCCGGGGCACGTGGCAGATCCGCGTCGCCGACACCGGCCCGGGGATCCCCAAGTCGCTTCGCGAGAAGGTCTTCACGCCCTATTTCACGACGAAAAAGGACGGGTCGGGGATCGGGCTGCCGCTGGCACGCCAGATCGCCCGCTCCCACGGCGGCGACCTGTGCCTCGCCGAGCCGGCGGCCGGGGGCGGCAGCGGCGGCGCTATTATTGATATCGAACTCCCGATCCAAGGACCCGGCGGCGCGTCCGACCCCACCACCTCGGGCAGCTTGACGGAGGAGCCCCGTGCCCAGAATCCTCGTGCTCGAGGACGAAGAGAATCTGCGTCTGTCAATCTCGCGGACGCTGGGAAAGGCCGGTCATAAGGTCGCTTCGGCGGCCACGCTCGGCGAAGCCCGCGCCGCGGCGCGAGCCGGCGAATTCGACCTGGTGCTCACCGACGTGATGCTCGGCGCCGACTCGGGGCTCGACCTCGTGCGCGAGCTGCGCGCCGACGGCTTCGAGGGCGCGATCGCGGTGATGACGGCGTTCGGAACGATCGAATCGGCGGTCGCCGCGATGCGCGACGGCGCCGACGACTTCGTGCAAAAGCCGTTGAGCATGCAGGACCTGCTGCTGCGGATCTCCAAGTGGCTCGAGCACCGCGAGGTCGCGCGCCGGGCCCGGCTCTACGAGCGCCTCGAAGCCACCAAGCTCCAGGAACAGCCCATGCTGGGCAGCAGCCCGGCGTGGCTCGCGGCGGTCGATCTGGCCGACCGCCTCGCCCGCCTGCCGCTGGGTCAGGGCGAGCCGGGAGCCCCTTCGCCGCTGCCGGCCGTCCTGATAAACGGGGAAACCGGGACGGGCAAAGGGGTTATGGCCCGGTATCTGCATCAGCGCGCGAGTCTGGGGGAGAAGAGTCGGCCTCCGTTCGTGCATGTGAACTGCTCGGCCCTCCCCGCGACCCTCGTGGAGGCCGAGGTCTTCGGCCATGAAAAAGGTGCGTTCACAGACGCAAAAGATGCCAAGCCGGGCTTGTTTGAGATGGCGGACTGTGGCACAATTTTCCTGGATGAGATCGCCGACATGCCCATCGAGATGCAGGCGAAGCTCCTGCTCGTCGTTGAACACGGAACGTACCGGCGTGTCGGAGGCACAAAAGAGAGGAGCGTGCGCGCCCGAGTGATCGCTGCTTCGAACCAATCACTGGAAGACCGCATCGCGGCCGGCGCGTTCAGGCGTGACCTCTATTACCGCCTCAGCGCGTTCACTATCCGTCTGCCCCCGCTGCGCGAGCGCGAGGACGACGCGGTCGTGATCACCGAGTCGCTCATCGAGCGCGCCGCTCGCCAGTTCGGCCGCGCGCCCATGCCCATGAGCGCCGCGGCCCGCCGGGCGATCATGATGCACGAATGGCCCGGGAACGTCCGCGAGCTCTCCAACGCCGTGCAACGCGCCGTGATGCTCGCCGACGGTCCCGAACTCGCCCCGGCGGATTTCGGGCTCGCCGAGCCGGGCCCATCGGTGCCCAAGCCCGCGGCCGCGGCGGCTCCGACCACGCCCGGCAACGCCAACCCCCTGCACTTCGACTTCGAGCAAGGTCCGCATACCGCCGACGCCGTGGAACGCGAACTGATCGTCCAGGCCCTCGCCCGGACCAAGGGGAACGTGTCGGCGGCGGCCCGTTTGGTTGGAATGCAACGGAGCAGCCTTCGTTACCGTATCGAACGGTACGGGCTTGAACGCTTCGTCGAGGAGGTCGCCCACCCATGACCGCTCCAACACGACGGACTCTGGTAGTGCTGGTTCCTCTGTGCGTGATCGCCGCGCTCGCGGCGTCGGCGTCGCGGGCGCGGGGCGGGCAACTCTCCGACCCCCCCGGCGATACGGCGCTGCGACGCACCGACTCGGGCAACGACGGCCCGATGTCGCCCACCGCGGTGCTTCCCGACATCACCGGCACCCTTGTCCGCGGCTGGACGATGACAACGCCGGGGGGCGACCCGTTCACCGGCTCGCCGGTGAGCGGACCGGCGAGCATGATGCGGATCGACGTCGAGTTCGCGGGGATGCTCAATCCCCCCGGGCCCCTCAGTTCGCCGTTCGACCCGTACCGCTTCGGGCCCAGTCCGCTGTATGGGTTCATCGAGTTTGACATCGACAGCGACGCCGATACCGGGGGGCAGCTCCCCTCTCCGGCCCGCTTGCGCGTGCTGGGAAACCTCGGCCGCTTTGCCACCAGGCCGATCGGCGTGCTCGCCGAGCGCACGCTGGAGTCGGGCAGCCTGCCCGACCGCGACCTCGACTTCTTTACTGCGCCGTATTTCGAACGATCGGGCGAGGACTTCGCCCTCTCCTGGTGCGGCTGCTTCACGCCGACGATCCTCGGCGGCGACGACGGCGACGGGGTCTTTGAGTCGAGCGAGGTCTGGCTGGTCAAGGGCCGGTTCTTCCCGCGGGCCGCGGGATATCAGGGCGCTAGCGCCGTCTTCGGCGGTTCGGCGTCGGGGATGTACGACCCGTGGGTCACGCTCCGCTGGTCCTATTCGGCGTCGAGCGACCGCACGACCGTCTCGCTCGTCTACCCGCTCACGCCCGCCGGCGCCGCGATGCTCACCGGCCAGGCGCAGCAGAACCTCGACCTGTACGTCGACTTCCAGGGCAGTCACTTTTCGCTGCAGGAAGCCCTCCAGGACATCATCAACGGCGCCCAGGGGCTCTACGAGGGTGTCACCGAGCCTGCCGCCACGCTCGTGGGCCCATGGGCGAAGAAGTCCGCCACGGACTTCCTGACACCCGCCGACTACGGCGTCATGGCGATCGTCGGCACCTCGTATTCCGCCCCGGGCATCGGCGCGCTGTACGTCTGGACCGATGTCGCGTTCGGGCTGCCCCGCGGCGACGTCAACGGCGACGGCGCCTCCAACGTCAGCGACGCCAATGTCGTCGCCGAGTTCATCGCCATCACGGACGGAACGCCCGCCGACGCCGACGGCGTCGTCAACGGCGTCGTGGCGATCCTGGACCTGGGGGCCAACTTCTCGATGTTCGACGTCGTCAGCGACGGTCTCATCAACATCGCCGACTTCGAGTTCTACCCGACCTTCTGCCCCGCCGACTGGGACACCAACGGGGTTGTGAACTCCACCGACGTCTCGCTCTACCTCAACGACTGGTTCAGCGACCTGATCAGCGGGGGCACGGTCACGGACTACGACGAGAACGGCGTGGTGAATTCCACGGACGTGTCGACGTACGTCAACACGTGGTTCAGCGATGTGCTGGAGTGCTCGCCGTAAGGCGGGCCAGAGATTAACCGCGCGAACCCGTGTCGTCGCCCGGGCACGCCGGGCAAGAACCTGTCAACGGGAAATCCGGCGTCCTTCTGCCCGTTGACCGGTACGGTCGCGTACGCCGCCGTTGCGTGGTCCCGCCCGCTCCGTAGAGACGCCAAAGAAAAACCCGCAGCGCTGCTGCGGGACTGCCACCGAGGATGACTCGGCGGAACCAGCGAAAGTGGGCGCGGAGGGACTCGAACCCCCGTAGGCGTAAGCCACCAGATTTACAGTCTGGCCCGTTTGACCGCTCCGGCACGCGCCCGTGATCGGCCCGACTTTATGCGGCCGACGACCCCCGAGTCCACCGCCCGACGCCTCCCGATTCGGTCCGCGCCGCCGCGTTATCATTCCCCGCAGCCGATTTCGCGCCACCGTAGCTCAGTTGGTAGAGCATCGCTTTTGTAAAGCGACGGTCGGAGGTTCGAGTCCTCTCGGTGGCTTTGCCGGTCCCCCGCGTCGGTCGAACCATGCCCCGCGGCTCGTCCCGGCCGCGAACTCGCACCGGCGCGGGCATCACATATATTCCGGCACGCCCCGGGGATCGACACCGGGCGCGGGAGCCCGCCATGAACCCACGGCGATCACGGATGCGCGGACGATCCTTGGGGCGCCAATTGGCCGCGGGCGTGGTCGCGATAGCGGCGGCCGGCCTGTCGTCGTGCCGGCACAAGGACGCTCCCAAGGCCGCCCCCGCGCCGCCGCTGCAGGTGAGCGTCGTCACGGTTGAGCCCCAGACGGTGCCGATCGTGTACGAGTTCGTCGCGCAGACCACCGCCTCCCAGCGCGTCGAGGTCCGGGCGCGGGTCCAGGGCTTCCTCGCGCGGCGAGCGTTCACCGAGGGCGGGCAGGTCGACGAGGGGGACCTGCTCTTTCGCATCGACCCGCGCTCGTTCGAGGCCGAGCTCGAGATTTCCCAGGCCCGGCTCGCACAGGCCCAGGCCCGCGTGCCCTCGCCCACCGCGACGTCGTCCGCTACGAGGAAGCCGAGGCGCGCGGCGCCGCGAGCGTCCGCGAGCTCGACGACGCCAAGACCCAGGAGCTCGTCGCCAAGGCCGACGTCCGCCTCGCCGAGGCCGAGGTCGCGGCCCGGTCGCTCGACCTGAGCTACACCACGGTCCTCGCCCCGTTCCGCGGCCAGGTCGGCCGGTCGATGAAAGACGAGGGCGCCCTCGTCGACTCGGGGGCCAACAGCCTGCTCGCCGAGATGGTGCAGACCGACCCGATCTACGTCGAGTTCAACATCGCCGAGCGCGAGAACCTGCGCTGGAAAAACGACGTCGAGACCGGACGCATCCGCATCCCCCCCGACGGCAAGCTCCAGGTCGCCGTCACGCTCATCGACGGCACCGACTACCCCCAGCGCGGCGTGCTCGACTTCGTCGACATCCAGCTCCGCCCTGAGACCGGCACGGGGCTCGTCCGCGCGACCCTCCCCAACGCCGATGACAAGCTCAAGCCCGGACAGTTCGTCAACGGGTGGGAGCGCGTCAACGCCCTGGCCGTGCCCCAGCAGGCCATCGTGCAGAACCCCTCGGGCGCGTTCGTCTTCTTGATGGACGATCACGGCACAGCCCAGCTCCGCGGCGTCACCCTCGGCGTGTGGGCGGGCGACCTGTGGATCGTCGACGCGGGGCTCAAGCCCGGCGACCGCGTCATCACCGACCAGATCGCCAAGCTCCGCCCGGACGTCGCCGTGGAGATCGC
>Ga0163153_10008313_pt1 | contig 10843 bp, 9 predicted proteins | sample OliLakLV19MP6IB1_FD_148629 | JGI IMG/M metagenome (GOLD analysis project Ga0163153, IMG submission 148629) | Freshwater microbial mat bacterial communities from Lake Vanda, McMurdo Dry Valleys, Antarctica - Oligotrophic Lake LV.19.MP6.IB-1 | ecosystem: Environmental > Aquatic > Freshwater > Lake... | reverse complement strand
GTCCGTAGGATCTCCAGCGCCGGCCAATTTCCTTCGCGCAACATGAACGGCGTCACCAACACTCGGGGCATGGCAGGCGTACTCGCGGCGGGGACGGAGTGAAGGGAAGTCCCGACAGGTGGTCAGGAGCGCTGCCCGGTTCTAACCGCCTATGCGGCAAGGTTCAAGTGACGCACGCGTTAACCAGGTTGCGAAGCGCCGCGTAGGTCGGACCGAGGGGTATTCAAAAAGAGTGTGACAAGTCACGTATGCGTAAGCCCCGACAGGGGCGGCAGACAATAGCCAGGGGTGCCAATCCCTGGAAGATGCAACCTGTCATAGGACATAAGCCCCACGGGGGCGACACCATTCAAGGGCTGCGCCAATGTGTCGCCCCGATGGGGCTCGCTGATTTCACTTCCTTCACCTATCCAGCGGTTTGTACCGCTGGCTATTACCTGACGCCCCGTTGGGGCTGAGAACTTGAGTGGCGAGAGTGCTTGCGCCATCCTTACGCCGCCCGCAACGTATCAGCGATCTTGGGCAACGATGTACTATGCGATTTCGCCGCAATGCGAAACGGCGGTCGCACTGGATGCGTCGGCGAGGCGGGCGTTTGCACTTCGTGGCGACGTCCCGAGGCGGCCCAGGCTTCCGCCTCGTCGGTGAGGCGATTCAACAGCCGCTCGACTTCGCCGCGGTAATGTTCCAGCCCGTCGCGGTCGAGGTCCGGCGGAATCTGAATTTCCCGGCTGACGACGCCCCGCGCTCGTGAGTACGGTCGCGGCAGCGCGAAGCGATCCCACGTCGGCATGCGCCAGGGCCGATCGAACCCGTAGCCCATGGCGACGAGCGGCAGCCCAAGCTTCGAGGAGAGATAGATCGGCCCTTGCGCCAGCGTGCGGCGCGGACCGCGCGGGCCGTCCGGCGTGATGGCGAGATGCATTCTTCCACTTCGGCGGAGCAGCTCTCTTAGCGCCGCCGCGCCCCCTTTGCGTGACGAGCCGCGCACGAACTCGTAGCCCAGGTGATGCGCGGCGTGGCTCAACATCTCGGCGTCCTGATGCCGGCTGAGCAGCATGGCGAGGTTGTTGTGACCGCGCAGGTAGAAGGGAAACAGAATGTACTCGTGCCAGAAGACGTAGATCTTTTGTCCCTGGCAAGCAGAGTGCGCGGGGTCGACCGCGGGATCGTAGAACGCCCCCTGGTAGTCGAGCGTACTCATCCAGCCGCGCACGGCGTGCGCCGCGAGGAACCCGCCGAGCTGATGGACCCAAGGAGCTTTGATCTTCACCACCGGCCTCCGTGCCGTACTTAGGTCACTCGTTCGGCCAATCCCCGGAAAATACTTCCACCGCTGGGCCCGTCATATAGACGTGATTGTCGGCGGCCCACTCGAGTTCGAAATCGCCGCCGGGCAAATGCACCAGCAGCTTGCGCTCTGTCTTTCCTGTGAGCACGCCAGCGACGCAAACGGCGCAGGCGCCGGTCCCGCAGGCCAGCGTCTCGCCGGAGCCGCGTTCCCACACGCGCATGTGTACTTCGCGTGGGGAGATGATTTCAATCATCTCCGCGTTGACGCGCTCCGGAAAATGCGAATCGGTCTCGATCGCGCGGCCGACGACATGGACCCAATCGTCGTTAAGTTGGTCGACGTAAGTGATGCAGTGCGGGTTGCCCATCGACACGCACGTGACTTGCAATTTGCGGCCGGCCACTTCGAGCGGCGCGTTGACCACGGGGTTATCGGACCATGTGGTCGGAATCTTGGGGCCGTCGAGGATCGGCTCGCCCATATTCACGCGCACCAGGTCCACCTTGCCGCCTTGGACGGTGAGTTCCAACTGCAGCACGCCACGTCCGGTTTCGATCGCCAGGCTCGGCTTCGTGGCGATGTCGTGATCGTAAACGTACTTGGCGACGCAGCGGATGCCGTTGCCGCACATTTGAGATTCCGACCCGTCGGCGTTGAACATTCGCATCCGGGCGTCGGCGCGTTCCGAAGGGCAGATCAAAATCAGCCCGTCGCCCCCGACGCCGCAGTGCCGGTCCGCGATGGCGCGCGCCAACTTCGCCGGATCACTCGGCGGAGTCTGATGGAAGCAATCGACGTACACATAGTCGTTGCCCAGCCCATGCATCTTGGTGAAACGCATCCCGCAAACCCTTCCCGTGGAGGCTTATCTCAGAGGGGGGATTATAGAAAAAGGTTCGTAGGGGGACAAACCGAGTCCCGGCGTCACCGGGGAATTGCCCGCGAAACACGCGAAACACACGAAAGTGGAGAGGCGACGCATGGATCACACGGATAAACACGGGAATTGAGGATTTGGGGAAATCGCCAATTCGTTTCACTTCGGCCAGCCGCGCTACAATTCTCTTCGTTTCCGTGTCATTACATGTGTTCCGTGGACCGCCCCTCCTATTTTCGCGTGTTTCGCGTGTTTCGCGGGCAATAATCCACCTAGGGCATCGCCTGTTTTTCCGCGAGCCATTTGCCGCGGAGGCGGTTGCCGTGGAATTGGGGGGAAACGTCGGCCGCGTAGAGGGCCGCGGCTTTCGCCGGTTCCCCCGTGGTCTCGTAGACTCGGGCGAGGTTGTACTTCGCGCCCGAAGTCCAAGGACCGTCGGGCCAAACGTCGAGCGTCAGCCGCTGGAAGTACTGCACGGCGCTGGCTGGTTCGCCGCGATCGATTTGCAACAGGCCAAGCCAGTAGGTGGCGTTCTGCTTGGCGCGGAGGCTGTAGTCGCGCAAGTCCGGGCGATTCTCCGGAAGTAGCGCCAGTTCCTTGTCCGTGGGCATCGCGCGGTAGTAGAAGCTGACCGCGTTGGTGTCCTTTGTTTCGTGCTCGCGCCGCCAGTGCAGGACGCGCCCTTTCCAGAGTTCCGGGATGGTGATCATCGCCATAAAATCCTGCACCGCGGCGGTGCGGCCGGGCAGCGCCAGCGTGGCAGCGTCAGCGAAGGTTTGTTGCGGCAGCGGCCAGAGCGCCACGCTCCCGACGTTGGGCAGCGACTTGATTTGCTCGGTCCAGGCGGTCGGTTGACCGGCGAGGATCAATTTGTCTTTCGCACTCAGCGCGCTTTCCAGAATCGCCATCCGCTTGGAGAGATACGCCGGTGAGGCCTCGATCCACACCGTGACTTTCTCTAGATCGACGGCGCGCACCGGATAAGGGCGTTGCTCGCTCAGATCAAGTCGTCGCAACAGGCTGTCATCGGCGGCGACTTGCGCCAGCGTGGCGACCCCCTCGCCGCCGGGTCCGGGAATTGGCAGCCCGAGTTGTGTATCGAACAGGTAGAAGTTCCCTTCGTGGATCAAGGCCGGAACCCACGGACGCGGCGCGGCATTCGCGTCGCCGTCGCGCAGCGCGAGCATCACCACGCGCAGGCCTTGCTGGCGCGCCATGCAGACAAACGTCCAGGCGCGTTCCTCGGCGGTCCCCATGCCGTAGAGCACGGTCTGCCAGGGGAGCCGTCGCAACATGGGCGGCTTCGCTTCAGTCGCTTCATCCAGCGGCCCGGGGCCTTCGAGTTGCACATTGCGGACGATCCAATCGAACATCTTCGTCGCCGCGGCAAGATCGTCTTTCGTTTCCGCCACGAGGCCCGATGAGATTTGATTTAGCCACAGCGCCTCGCGCAGATAATGGCCGTTTTGGTCGCTGTAGTCGAGCGCGGCGAGCGTTTGCATCTCCGGGATGACACGCAGCGACTCGGGCAACGTGGCGATCAACGGGTCCGGCGCCCAAGGGATATCGTCGGCATGCACCTTCACCCAGCCGCTCAATCGATCGGTGATTTTAGCGAGCACCGTTTCGGTCGGGTCAGGTTCCCATGCCGTGGGCGGCTGCCGTGTTTGCAGCCAATCTTTGAGCTGCGTGCTCAGCACGTCGAACTGATTGACGTCGCGGTAACGAGACAGATTCGCCAGCGCGTTCAATTCCTGGAGCGAGCGCACGGAGGACTCGAACAGCTCGTCGGCCCGCCGTACATCGGGGCTACCCTCATTGCCACCACCCCCTTGGTTCGCCGCCGAAATCCCGCTCCGCGGTTTCTCAATGCATCCAGCAACGCAGAGCAATACGACGCCGCACGCCAACCCGAAGCGCCAGCGAGGGGGAGTGGACGTTGAAGATGAGTAGCAGCGTGCGCCGAGGACACCGTCCGCTCCCCCTCGCTGGCGCGTCGGGCTAGTGTCAACATTCCCGCCTGAAAGCCTATTCACGCAATCCCTCAATGGTTTCTCGAATCCGCCACAGCCGCTCCAGCATCGCGCCGAACTGGTCGAGCGGAATCATGTTGGGGCCGTCGCTGGGCGAGGAGTCGGGGTCGGGATGGGTTTCGAAGAAGAGTCCGTCCGCGCCGACGGCCACGGCGGCCCGCGCCAGCGGCTCGATCATCGCGCGGTTGCCGCCAGTGCGTCCGTCCAGGGCCCCAGGTTCTTGTACGCTGTGCGTGGCGTCAAAGATCACCGGGGCGCCGAGCGCCTGCATCTGGGGAATGGCGCGAAAATCGTTAACCAGCCGGCCGTAGCCGAAAAACGTGCCGCGCTCGCAGAGCAGAATCCTGCCACAGCCGGATTCCGTCAACTTACCGACGACGTGCCGCATATCGCCGGGGGCCATGAACTGACTTTTTTGACGTTCACTGCTCGACCAGTTTTTGCGGCGGCGACCAAGAGGTCGGTTTGCCGGGCGAGGAAGGCAGGAATCTGGAGTACCTCGCAGACCTCGGCCACTGGCGCCGCCTGGTGCGATTCATGAATATCGGTCGTCACCGGCAAGCCGGTTGTTTGGCGGACTTTCTCCAAGATGCGCAGGCCTTCCTCAACACCCAGGCCGCGGAAGGCGTTGCCACTGGTCCGGTTTGCTTTGTCGTAGGAGGCCTTGAAAATGAGCTGCGCCGGCAGCCTTTCGGCCAGGGTCTGGAGCGTTTCGGCGATGCGGAGGGCGAGCGATTCTGTCTCCAGCACGCACGGCCCGGCGATTAACAGCAGTGGCTGCCCGCGCCCGACGCGGTAGGGACCGATCTGTACTGGGTTGTCCGCCGAAGTGGTCACGCGCAAGCCGCTCCGCATACGTGGGCTGAGAAGGCGCTTACTTTCCAGGAAAGCGTCGCAAATGTCCACCGGCATTTGAGGCGACTGCCGGAATAGTTTGCGCAGCTTTCCCAGGCTTAGCTGTGTGAACATGCGGTTCAAGCCGCAGGCGAGCCGGCACCGATACCAGTTGCGTGGCAGGCTGCGCCGATCGTTCCTGAAGGAGCGATTTCACCGCCATTCATTTTGCGCCGGGGGGCTGCAACATGCGGAAGTTGATTTGGACACTCGCTCTCGGCACTAGTGTTTGCGGCGCGACCGCCTGGGCGGCCGCCGACAAGCCGGGGCGAGTGGTCACGCGCCAGTCGTGGTTCACCATCCCGTTTCAGATTGAACCGACGCAACGGACAGATCGGCAACCGGTGAAGGTGCAGTTGCACGTCCTCGATCCGGTGACCGGCAACTGGCGTTTGGCGGAAGAGGCCGCGCCGGACGAAGGCGGATTCAATTTCCGCGCATCGGCCGACGGCGAGTACGGTTTCATGGTGCGCACCTACGACCGCACCGGGCGGCTGCGCCCCGAGCGCCCGCCCGCGCCGGAGCTGATCGTCGTCGTCGATACCGCGGCGCCGGTGATTGAGCTGACCGCCGAGCGCGGTCCCGCCGGAGAAGTGACCGCGCGTTGGCGCGTCGAGGATTCGCAGCTCGATCTGGAGTCGTTCAAGCTGGTGTATCAAGGAATCGAAGACCGCGATGGCTGGCAAGAGATTTCGACGCCGCCCCTGCAAGGCGATACGAGCGGCTCGATCTATAACGGCGAAGCAGTGCTACCGGTCGTCGCCATGCGCACGGCGATGAACCTCCGCGCGGAAGTGCGCGACAAGGCCGGCAATCCCGCGGTGATGCAGGTTCTCGTGCAGCCGATCAGCGGCGGACGGCCGCGCCAGACCGCAGGGCGAGTGCCAATGGTGGTTCGAACCGCCAGCGGTTCGACGGCCGTCTGGGATGAGACGACTCCGACGAACGTCGCCGTTTCCGCGAACGAAGAAACCACGCCAGGCGCGGTGCGGTGGGAAGCGAATCGCCAGGCGTCGATGCCGTATGAGCAGGCCGAAACCACGGGATCGCCTTACGACACGAAGAGTCGTTACGCGTCGGACAGGCGCGAAGCGTTGCCGCCGGTGAATCCATCGCCGATGCAGTCGGCGTCGTTTACCAATCCGTCCGCACTGGACAGCGCGGAACTGATCCCCTCGGGCGCCGAGACGATGGCGGCGGGACCAGCGCTGGGTTCGCCCACTGAGGGCGGCCACGTCTTCATCAAGGAAACGCGCGAACCATATGTTCCGCCGGCGCGCGTCGATCTCAACACGCTCGCTCAGCAAGTCCAAGATCGTCGTCCCACCTTCACGTCACAGAGCACGTTGCCTGTGCCGGATCTGCATGCTCCGGCAACGGGTCCCGTGCCGAACACGGGCGGCGAGCGTCCGCGGATGGTCAACTCCACGAAGTTCGAACTGGAATACGACGTGGAATCGATCGGCCCACATGGCGTGAAGCACGTCGAGTTGTGGGGCACGCGTGACAGCGGACTCACTTGGAAGAGTTACGGCGTCGACACGGATTGTCGCTCGCCACTGATCGTTTCGGTCGAAGGCGAAGGTATGTACGGCTTCCTGATCGCCGTGGAATCCGGTGGGGGCAACGGCGGCGAGCGGCCGCGAGCGGGCGAGAAGCCAGCGATCTGGATTGGCGTCGATAAAACGAAGCCCGAGGTTGAACTGCTCGGCACGAGCGAAGGCGTCGGCGCGCAGGCCGGCACGTTGCTGGTCGATTGGAAAGCCGACGATCCCTTCCTGGCGGCGGACGCTGTCGCCTTGCTGTATAGCGAACATGCCGGCGGTCCGTTCATTCGCATCGCGGCCGGCCTGGAAAACTCCGGCCACTACGCCTGGGCGCCCGACACGGCGATGCCGGAGTTGATTTATCTGCGTCTCGAAGTCCGCGACGAAGCCGGCAATGTGACCGTGGTCGACGCGCCAGAAGCCGTCTCGGTCCAACGTACGCAACCGCAAGGGCGCGTGCGTCACGTCCGCCCGCTCGATGGGCCGTCGGCGCGGCGCGTGCAGAATCCGTACTACCGCTAGCCCAAACGCCGTCAGTATTCCGTCACTCCTCGATCTTCGGATCGACCATGGCGGCGGGCGAGCTTATTGGTGATGTTCTTGGTAGGGATGGAGGAACAGCAATAAATCGCAACTTCTCCCCGACCGGTAGACCGGGCGACGGCAAAGTTGCCGCTGGAACTAGTTACGAAGCAAACCAAAGCTGGGGATTTGTGTGGCCGCTTGGCGGCGAATCTACCTACTTACCGGCTGGCAGGCCGACGGGTTCGACGTCCAAAGCGGCCAGCTTCGATGGTTCCGCTATCATCGGTAACGGCGATCCCCTGAGCGAGGCCGGAAGCATTGCATTTCGCTGGACAGCGGAAACCGGCGTCGACGACATGACCGGCTGGAAGCTCAATGTAGCGCTCGACGCTTCAGAAAATGGCCGCGTCATGTACGGCTACGGCATCAATCCGGCAGGCCGAGGCGCCCCCTGGGTAGCCGTCATGCCCGCGGCGCCCGAACCGAATGCGTTCATTCTCGTGTTGATCGGCGGCGCCGCGTTACTACTACGCTTGAAGCAAGCGCGAGCCAAGAGAATCGCTCAAATCGAGTAATTCGCTTCCGGCACCATGTCGTCCGGGAGTTTCATGCGGAGCGCCGGTTCTTTCAGCACCACCGTTGTCCCAGGTGCGACGGTCTTGGTGATCCAGACGCTGGAGCCGATCACTGCGTCGTGGCCGATGACCGTCTTGCCGCCGAGCACCGTGGCGTTCGCGTAAATCACGACGCGGTCCTCGATCGTGGGATGGCGCTTCACGCCGCGCACGAGATGGCCTTCTCCGTCGAGCTGGAAGCTCAACGCGCCGAGCGTCACGCCTTGATAGAGCTTGACGTGATTGCCGATCTCGCACGTCTGCCCAACCACGACGCCGGTGCCGTGGTCGATAAAGAAGTGATTGCCGATCGTCGCGCCGGGATGGATATCGATGCCAGTCTTCGAGTGCGCCCACTCGGTCATCATCCGCGGGATGAGCGGCACGCCAAGTCCGTAGAGCTCATGTGCGAGCCGAAAGACGGTGATCGCTTCCAAGCCTGGGTAGCAAAAGATAATCTCGTCCGGCTTAGTGACGGCCGGGTCCCCTTCGAAGGCGGCTTGCACATCAGTCGCCAGCACACGGCGGACGTCTGGCAATTGTTCGAGGAAGCGGATCGCCATCGCCTGGCCGAGGGCCTCGTAATCGTTTTCCGCGTCGCACGTCGCCCGGGCTTCGTGTCGGAGCGCGCGGCCGATCTGCGTGGTGAGCTTATCGTGCAGCCCGTCGATCAGATCGCCGACGTGGTAGGTCACATTACCGAGGTGCAGCCCTTCCCGGCGGCGGTAGCCCGGGTAGATGATTTCCTTCAGCCCCGTGATGATCTCGACGACCGCGTCGTATTTCGGCAGCGGGCAATGTCCGAGATGGCTAATCATCGGCACGTCCGCGTACGTTTGGACGATGCGACGCGTCAGCTCCGGAAGCTGCTCTTTCAGGCGGAAATCAGTGGCCATGGGAGCCAATCCTAAGCGTCAAGTTCAGCAAAATCAAATCTACCCCAAAGGTCTTCGGCACGCGCAAAACAGGGAATTGAGGCAAACCGGGGAACGAAGATTTTACGCAGACCGCAGGATCGGAAAAAAAGCCTCGATATCTCTAAGCCCAGGGAAGGCCACCAGTGACGTCTCCATTGGCGACGACTCCGAGGGCCTTCCCTGGGCTTAACCGCGCTGGTTCATGTTACGTACTTCGCCGGATCCGCCATGCCGGCCTCCGCGAAACCCCGCAGTCGAATTTGGCACGAATCGCACCGTCCGCAGCTTTCGCCGCCAGGCGTGGGGTCGTAGCAACTGTGGGTCAAGGAATAGTCGACGCCCAGCCGCACACCAAGTTGGATGATCGCCGCTTTCGTAAGTTGCACGAGCGGGGCGTGGATTCGGAATTTCAGCGTTCCTTCGACACCCGCCTTGGTGGCTAGGTTCGCCAGGCGCTCGAACGCGGCCAGATACTCCGGGCGGCAATCGGGGTAGCCGCTGTAGTCGACGGCGTTCACGCCCAGGAAGATGTCGGCGGCGCCGAGCGTCTCCGCAAAGCCGAGCGCCAGCGACAGGAACACCGTATTTCGGGCGGGAACGTAAGTGATCGGAATGCCGGCCGACATCTCTGCCTCAGCCCGGTCCTTCGGCACCTCGGCCGATCCGACAAGCGCGCTCCCGCCAAACTGTGCCAGGTCGATTTTCACGGTCACATGCCGAGCGACGCCCAGCGACCGCGCCACGCGTTCGGCGGCCTCCAATTCAAAGCGGTGCCGCTGGCCGTAGTCGAACGACAACGCATACAGCGAGAACCCCTCCGCCTGAGCCACGGCAGCCGTGGTAGCGGAATCCAGCCCCCCAGAAAGCAGGACAACAGCGTTTGGCATGGATGAATGATTCAAAGCGAGAAGTCGATCAACAAATCCCACCTACTACCTACTTCACCTACTCCTTTTCCTACTCCCTCCCTCCTGCGAGAATACCCGTCCAACCACCTTGGGAGCCATCATGCCGAGCGATTTCCGCGCTGTCCTGGAAGTTTTCGACAATCAATTTCCTGGTCGCGATTACACGATCGAGATCACCTGTCCGGAGTTCACTTCCGTGTGCCCGAAGACCGGGCAGCCGGATTTCGGGACGCTGGTGTTTTCGTACTGCCCCGCGGCGAAATGCGTCGAGTTGAAGAGCCTGAAGCTCTATCTACAACAGTTTCGCAACGAGGGGATTTTTTACGAGCACGTCACCAATCGAATTCTCGACGATGTGGCGGGCCTCGTGCAACCCAAGTGGATGAAGCTCATGGCGTCGTTTACGGCCCGGGGCGGCATCTCGACGCGCGTGTTGGCGGAGTTTGTCGCAAAAATCTAGGCGTGTCGCCATTCATCGCCGCACAAGTGCCGTTGAAAAAAGACGTCTTTTCGCCATAATACGGTTGGCCCAAAACGTCGCGCCACCGCCGGCTCTTTGATCGGCGTCACAGGCGGGCAGATTCGCCGGCAACTTGTTTCGTTTGCCGAGCGGCGGCGATTGTGGCCCCCACCTTTGGATGGTCCATGCGTTGATAGCAGGCGTGCGGCGTTGGACAGTCACCGCTCAGACAATGCCCGGCAATCGCGTCGGGCAATCAATCCCCCGGAGTGCTTCATGTTCAAGAATCTGAGCGTCGCGGCGCTCGGCGTGTCGGGCAGGCAGAGTGAAATCATCGAGTTGGCGCTGTCGAACGGCTTCAAGGGCATCGACCTAGATTTACGCGAGATCGCGGCCCTGGCGGCGAGCCAAGGTTTGCCGCACGCGCGGCGATTGCTGGATAGTTCCAAGCTGAAATACGGCAGCGCGCCCTTGCCGGTGCGGTGGACGAGTGACGCCGACTACGCCACGGATCTTCAAGCACTCCCGCAGCTGGCCGAACTCGCGGCGGCGCTCGGTTGCACGCGCCTGGTGACGATTCTTGAACCGGCCTCGGACGAACAGCCTTTCCACCAGAACTTCGAAACGCATCGCCGCCGCTTGTCGGAAATCGCCGCCGTGCTGGCAAAGCACGGCCTGAGTCTCGCCGTCGGCTTCGACGCCAACCCAGCCCAGCGGGCCGGCAAACACTACGAGTTCATCTACTCGCTCGACAACTTGCTCATGTTGCTGTCC
>Ga0163153_10008312_pt1 | contig 10848 bp, 10 predicted proteins | sample OliLakLV19MP6IB1_FD_148629 | JGI IMG/M metagenome (GOLD analysis project Ga0163153, IMG submission 148629) | Freshwater microbial mat bacterial communities from Lake Vanda, McMurdo Dry Valleys, Antarctica - Oligotrophic Lake LV.19.MP6.IB-1 | ecosystem: Environmental > Aquatic > Freshwater >... | reverse complement strand
GCTATGGCGGGGGCAGCGACCGCTGGGCGGTCGGCGATTTCACCTTCGCCATCCATACCCCGGTCGTCGCCCTGCCCGATCCGGCCTTGGCCGGCGCCGATGCCCTGGCCCGGGCCGCGCTGCCGGTGGTGACCGCCACCCTCACCCTCGACAACCGGCGTTCACCCAAGGCGCGCCGGCTGATCTTCGCGGTGGGCGCCGGGCAGTGCTGCCGCTTCCTGACCATCGCCGGCGCCGAGGCGGTCGGCTGGGGCCGCGAGATCGCCATCGCCGCGCCGGCCCAGTCCGGGCTGCGCTCCTTCATCAACTTCAATGAGGGCGATTGGGTCGTCAACGGCGACAGCCACCTGCTGGGCGCCACCTGCGGGCTGGATCTGGAGGTGCCTGCGGGAAGCGTCGGTGAACTGCGTCTGGTGTTCGCGTTCTGCCGGCCGGGCGTGGTCACCACCGGGCTGGAGACGACCTACTGGTACGCGCGCGCCTTCCCCACCGTCGAGAGCGTGCTGGTCGCCGGCCTGGCGCGCTTTGCTGAGCTACGCGCGCTCGCCGATGCCCAGGACCGCGCCCTGGAGACGAGCGGACTCGACGCCGACCGCCGCTTCCTGATCGCCCACGCCGAACGCAGCTATTGGGGAAACACCCAACTGCTCGCGGTCGGCGGCGAGCCGCTCTGGGTCGTGCTCGAAGGCGAGTACGCGATGATCAACACCTTCGATCTCACCGTCGATATGCTGTTCTACGAACTGAAGCGCAACCCGTGGACGGTGCGCAACGTGCTTGAGCAGTTTGTCACCCGGTACAGCTACGTCGATCGTCTGGCCCGGCCGGCACCCGGCGCCGCGCGGGCGTCGCACGACTTCTCGCGCGATCCCAACCGCCTCTTCGCGCTGGTGCCCCGGCCGGCGGACAGCGATCTGCCCGGCGGCATCAGCTTCGTCCATGACATGGGCGTGGCCGGCAACTTCACGCCGCCCGGATACTCCAGCTACGAATGCCCGCGGCTGGTCGGCTGCTTCAGCTACATGACCTGCGAGCAGCTCTACAACTGGATCCTGGTGGCGGCCAGCTACGTCGCCGCCACCGGTGATGGCGCCTGGCTGGCGCTGCGCGCCGCGACCGTCCAGGCCTGCCTGGACTCGGCGCTCAACCGCGACGATCCCGTCGCCACCGGTCGCGATGGCGTGTGCGGGCTGGATTCGTCGCGCTGCGAGGGCGGCTGGGAGATCACCACCTACGACAGTCTCGACGCCAGCCTGGGCCAGGCGCGCAACAACCTCTACATGGCGGTGAAGGGCTGGGCGGCGTATCTCGGCCTGGCGCGCTGCTTCGCCCTGCTTGGCGATGGCCCCCGCCAGGCCGCCGCGTTGGCCGCCGCCGACCGTGTCGCGGCCACCGTGGTCCGCCGTTTCGATGCCGGGCTGGGCTACATTCCGGCGGTGTTCGAGGCCGGCAATCGCAGCGCGATCATCCCCGCCATCGAGGGGCTGGTGTATCCGCTGGTGTGGGGCGATGCCGCGGCACTGGCCCGCGATGGCCGTTTCGGCGCGCTGATCGGCGTCCTCGACCGCCACCTGCGCGCGGTGCTGGTTGACGGCCGCTGCCTGTTCGCCGACGGCGGCTGGAAGCTGTCGAGCACCTCGGACAACAGCTGGATCAGCAAGATATTCATCTGCCAGCACGTCGCCGAACGGGTCTTTGGCGTGGAGTCCGAGCAACGCAGTCACGCCGCGCACGCGCGCTGGCAGCAGGTCGGTTCGGCCGACTGGGCGATGAGCGACCAGTGCATCAACGGCGAGGGCAAGGCCAGCAAGTACTACCCGCGCTGCGTCACCGCCGATCTCTGGCTGGGGTGAGGGGGTGGTTGTCGGGGCCGTGGCGTGGCGATGATCGCCGGCCATGGCCACCGCTCCGCCCGACGAACCCGCCCGTGTCCTGATCGTCGATGACGACGCCGCCGTGTGCTGGGCCCTGGAACAGGTCCTGACCCGTAGCGGCTACGCGGTACAGGTCGCCGCCGACGCCGCCGCCGCGCGTCGCGCGGTGCGGCGCGCGCTGCCGGATGTGGTACTGACCGATGTGCGCATGCCCGGCGAATCCGGCCTCGATCTGCTTGCCGCGCTGCGCGCCGAGCACCCCGCGCTGCCGGTGGTGGTGATGACCGCCCATGGCACGATGGAAACCGCGATCGAGGCGGTGCAGCGCGGGGCTTTCGACTACCTTCCCAAACCGATCGACCTCGACCGCACCCTCGCGCTGCTCAAGCGCGCGCTCGGTGAAAGCCGCCTCGCCGCCTCGGCGCAACCAACCGCGGCCGCGCCGACCACCGCCATCATCGGCTCGACCCCGGCGATGCAGGAGGTCTACCGCCGGATCGCCGCCGCCGCCGCCACCGATCTCGGGGTGCTGGTCACCGGCCCTTCGGGAAGCGGCAAAGAGCTGGTCGCGCGCGCGCTGCACCGCCACAGCAAGCGGCGCGAGGGGGCCTTCATCGCGGTCAACTGCGGCGCCCTGCCCGAGGGTCTGGTCGAGAGCGAACTGTTCGGGCACGAGGCCGGCTCGTTCACCGACGCCAAGGCGCGCAAGATCGGCCGGGTCGAGGCCGCGCACGGCGGCACGCTCTTCCTCGACGAAGTCGGCGAGCTGCCGCCGCCCGCGCAGGTCAAACTGCTGCGCTTCCTTGAAGATCAGCGCTTCACCCGGGTCGGCGGCGAACAGGAACTGGGCGTCGACGTCCGCGTCATCGCCGCCACCAACCGTGATCTCTTGCGCCAGGTCGCAACCGGCGCCTTCCGCGAGGATCTCTCTTACCGGCTCAAGGTGGTGACCATCGCCCTGCCGGCGCTGATCGATCGCCTCGATGATCTGCCGTTGCTGGTGCGCCACTTCCTGGCACGCACGGCCGCGCGCATCGGCCGCCCGGTCGCGCTCACCGACGACGCTTTGGCGCTGCTGGCGCGCTACCCGTGGCCGGGCAACGTGCGTGAACTCAAGCATGTGCTCGAAGAGGCCGCGGTGCTCGCCACCGGCGGCATCGTCTCGCCCGAGCACCTCGGCATCAGCGTCGCGCCCGGCGACCTGCCGGCCAACCTCAGCGGATTGAAGGGGGCGGTCGCCGCCGCCACCGCCCGTCTGATCGTCCAGACCCCTGGCCAGGTGTGGACGCGGATGCAGGACGAGGTCGAGGATCCGCTCATCCGCGAAGCCCTGGCGCGTACCGCGGGCAACCAACTGCGTGCCGCCGAACTGCTCGGCATCAATCGCATCACCTTGAAGAAGCGGATGGACGAACTCGGCATCATCGCCAAGGGTTGAGCGTCAGCGAGGCCCCTGCGCGGCCTATAATACGGTTCCAAGCGGTGCGGAGTTCATTTCGGTTGCGCTGTGCGCGACACCGTTGCCCGCCTCCAGGTATGATTTTCCTCGACGGTCGCGTCCGCTTCACCAAAACTACACGGCAAGCCCATGGCCACCGCCGAGCATATCAAGGAGAAGGTCACCACCCTCCGCCGCACGCTGGGGATGTATCGCCTGGTGCGCATCCTCTGCGAGGGTGCGACCGGCGTGGTCCTCGAAGCCGAGCATTGGACCCTTGGCCGGCGGGTGGCGCTGAAGACCTTCAACCCGCGTGGTTTCGAGCGCTCCGGCATGCACGTCGCCGAACTCACCGAGGTATTTTTGCATGAGGCGCGCATCCTCGGCGCCATCGATCATCCCAACGTCATCACCATCTACGACGCTGGCTTCGCGCGCGGCACCGACATGTCGGTCGAGATCCCGTTCCTGGCCCTGCGTCTGGTCGAGAACGGCGACCTCAGCACCTGGATCCAGCGCCGCGGTCCGCTCGACAGCGACATCGCCATGCGCGTGCTGGACGGTTGCGCCCACGGGTTGCGCGCGATCCACGCCGCGGGTTTCCTGCACCGCGATCTCAAGCCCGCCAACGTCCTGGTCGAGGTCGACGGTACGCCGCGCATCTCGGATCTCAGCGCGGCCTCGCCCAAGGGGCTGCCCCCGCGCCCGGGCCGGCTGGTCGGTTGCTGCGGCTACCTGGCGCCCGAGCACGTCCTGCACGGGGTCTCCAACGTCGCCACCGATCTCTATGCCCTCGGCGCCACCCTCTACCAGGCGCTGACCGGCAAGCCGCCCTACCAGGTCGATGTGCATGATCTGATGACCTGGGCCGAAAACGCGACCGCCGCGCCGGCGCCGCACCTTGAGAATCCCGCGGTCGATACCCGGCTGTCCCAGGTGGTCATGCGCCTGCTCGCCCCGAATCCCCGGCAACGCTATGTCAGTTGCGACGAGGTCGTCGAGGACTGCGCTGACCTGCTGGCGGGCCGGCCACCCACCCATGTCTCGGCGCGCTCCAAGACCGGATTCTTCTGGAGATGACGCGGCGGTGAAGCTGGTCGTGGCTTGTCCCGCCCCAGACTCACCTACGGTCGTGTGCGAGATTCCTCGGGAACGCCATGACCGCACCTGCTGCCCCCCGCGCCTTCGATGTGATCCGCCAAGGGGATGTGCTGATCATCACCATCCGCAAGGAGTTCGACTTCGGCAACCTGCACCAGGACTGGGCCCACGCCATCGCGGTGCAGTGGCCGGGTCCGTTCACCGAGGTCCGCCTCGATCTCGAGCATTGCGGGCTGGTCAGCTCGACCTTCTTTGCCGGTCTGATCCAGCTCCACCATTTCTACGTCACCAAGGGCGCTCCGCCGCTGGTGCTGGTCAAGCCCGATCCGCGGATGGTGCGCAACCTGTCCATGCTCCGCCTCGACAAGATGTTCCGCATCGAACCGCGCTAGCCGGATGCCGGCCCACCCGGCCCACTCCCCGCCGCTGACCATCGTCGGCCGGGATCCGCGCCGCTCGGTGACCTTCCCGTTGCCCTTGCTGCTGGCGCCGATGGAAGGCATCACCGAGGCGGTCTTCCGCGATCTCGTGATCGCCCTCGGTGGGGTCGGCGGGGCGTGCACCGAGTTCCTCCGCATCGCCAACGCGCCCCTGCCGCGCAAGGTCATCGCCCGTCATTACGGCACCCCGCCGGCCGGTTGTCCGATCGGGGTCCAGCTGATGGCCCCCGACGATCAGCATATCGCCGCCACCGTGCGCGCCGCCGAGCAGGCCGGCGCGGCCTGGATCGATCTCAACTTCGGCTGCCCGGCGCCGGTGGTCTTCGACAAATGCGCGGGCTCGGCCCTGCTCGCCCGGCCCGACCTGGTCGGGCGCATCGTCGCCACCGCGGTGGCGGCGACCGGTCTGCCGGTCAGCGCCAAGATCCGCGCCGGCATCGATGCCTGCGGCCAGCTCGACGATCTGGTGCAGCGCATCGCCGAGGCCGGCGCGGCGATGCTGACCGTGCATGCCCGTCTGCGCATCCACGCCTATACCGAGCCCGCGCGCTGGGAGTGGATCGCCGCCGCGCGCGCCGCGCGGGACCGCGGCGGCTTCCGGCTGCCGCTGGTCGGCAACGGCGGCATCGACGCGCCCGCCGATGTCGCCCGCATGTTCGATGCCACCGGTTGCGACGGGGTGATGATCGGCCGCGCCGCGCTCGCCGATCCCTGGATTTTCGCCCGCGCCGGCGGCGCGGCGCCGGCGACCGCGGCCCAGGCGGTCGCCTTCGCGCTGAGCTACCTCGACGCGCTCGCCGCCGCCTACGGCGAACGCACCGCCCTGGCGCGCAGCAAGCAGTTGGTCAAATACCTGCGCGCCGGCGAGGTTTTCGCCGGGCGCGAGGACGAACGTCAGCGCCTGCTGCGTCTGCAAGGACTGCCCGACCTGCGCGACGCGCTGGCAGCTCTCGCTTAAGGCAGGGCATAACCGATATCGCGCAGGATCCCGCTCAGCGCGATCAGCGGCAGGCCGGTGATCGCCGAGTGGTCGGCGGAGTCGATGCGTTCAAAAAGGGCGATGCCGCGGCATTCCAGTTTGTAGGCGCCGGCGCAGTCGAGCGGCTGGTCGGCGGCGACATAGCGTTCAAGCGCGGCCCGGTCGAGTCGGCGCATGACCAGGGTGGTCACGTCGGTGTGGCGGCGGCGGGCGCCGTCCGGTCCGGCCACCACCAGGGCGGTGATCAGGCGGTGGCTGCGTCCGGCCAGCCGTTCGAGCTGGGCCACTGCCGCCGCCGCGGTGCCCGGCTTGCCGAGCATCTCCTCGTCGAGCGCGACCAGCTGATCCGAGCCGATCACCACCGCGTCGGGGAACAGCTCGGCCACGCTCGCCGCCTTGGCCTCGGCGAGGTATTCGGCGAGCGCCTGCGGCGCCATCCCCGGCTGCTTGAGGGCCTCCTCGTCGCAGCGTGGCGCCTCGGCCTGGTAGGGCACGCCGAGCCGGTCGAGCAGCGCGCGGCGGTAGCGGGAGGTGCTGGCGAGGATGAGGGGGGCCATGGGTTGCCGAGGCTCCGGGGTCGAGCGGCCGAGGCAATCAGGGCCCTGCGTCCCAACCTTTCCATCCCCGCGCCTTGCCGGGCTGAAGCGATCCGCCATCCTGCCCGCCATGGCCCCGCCAGACCTTGCCTCTGCCGCCCGCCTGCCCGCGATGCCCGATATCGCCAACGACGCCCCCAGCGTCCTCAGCGGGACCCTCGACCGGGTCGGCATGGCCGGGGTCGAGGTGCCGGTGCGCATCACCGATGCGACCGGGGCGCTGATCCTGGTCCCGGCCAAGGCTGGCATCTACGTCAGTCTCGACGACCCCGCGGTGCGCGGCATCCACATGTCGCGCCTGTTTCTCTCGCTCCAGGCCATCCTCGGCGAAGAAGAGCTGACTTTGGGCGCCGTGCGGCGCCTGCTGCGCGCCTTCGTCGGCTCGCATGCCGGCATCAGTCGGTCCAGCGCCCTGCGCCTCGATTTTGATCTGCCGGTCAAGCGCCCGGCCCTGGTCTCGGCCAACAGCGCCTGGCGCAGCTACCCGGTGTCGCTCAGCGGCGACCTGGTCGACGATCGCTGCCGCCTGCGCCTGGGCGTCACCGTCGCCTACTCCAGCACCTGCCCGTGCTCGGCGGCGCTGGCGCGGCAGCTGGTCCAGGAGCGTTTCCGCGGCGACTTCGCCGGGCGTGCCAACGTCGCGACCGCCGAGATCGCCGCGTGGCTCGGTCGCGAGCAGTCGATCATGGCGACCCCGCACAGCCAACGCAGCTACGCCCGCCTGGAAGCCGAGGTCGGCGACGGCGATGGCGCGCCCGGCTTCGTCGGCCTCATCGATCTCCTCGAAGGTGCGCTGAAGACCCCGGTGCAGGCCGCGGTCAAGCGCGAGGACGAACAGGAGTTCGCCCGCCTCAACGGCGCCAACCTGATGTTCTGCGAGGACGCCGGCCGGCGCCTCAAGCACGCCCTCGACCGCGATCCGCGCATCCTCGACTACCGCGTCGAGGCCGCCCATGTCGAAAGCCTGCATCCCCACGACGCGGTCAGCGTGGTGGTCAAGGGCGTGCCTGGCGGGCTGCGTCCGTGAACCAACCTCGGCAGCCGGCGATGGCTTTTCACGAGTGATTGACCAGGGAATGAGGTTGCCAACGCTGGCACCATCCGTTCCGGACGAGGCCCCGGTGAAGCATGTGCTGTACGTTGCAGACAACCCGGCCGACGCCGAACGCGCCAACCTCAAGCAGGCGCTGCTTGAGGTTGGCGCCGAGGTCGATCTCCACGTCGTCGCCAATGGCGTCAAGGCCTTCGACTACCTCGCCGGGCGTGGCGGCCAGCGCAGCGCTCCGGACCTCATCCTGCTCGACCTCAACGGCTGGTCGCCTGGTCGCCTGCGTCGCCTGCGTTGACAGGCGGCCGTGCCCCGACCGCATCCAGCCCGCACTGGTCTGATCCACCCCGGGGATCCGGGCAGTGGCGCCCGCGGGTGCCGGCCGTAGGTTCGCCGGTATCCGCCATCCCGCGCGGTCAACCAACGGGTCGCCCTATGCCGCTCGCGCCGCTCACCGTCGCCCTCTCTGCCGGCCAGCAGATCGAGACCCTCAAGCGCTTCCGCGCCCGCTACGGCGAGGAGCTCAAGAAGATCGAATCCGAGCTGACCGAGGTGCTCACCGCGCTTGCCGAGGCCGACTTCCTTGCGCCTTACCTGGGCGAGCAGCCCGAGGTGATCGAACTGCGCGCGCGCAAGGCCGACGCCGCCAAGCTTGAGCATCGCCGCCAGTACCTGGCCATGATCATCGAGCGTCTTGATCAGGTCATCCCCCAGCAGCCCACGGTCGCGGTGCCGGTGCCCAATGCCGCCGGCGGCAAGCCCGCCGGCGTGCGTCGCTATTGAAGCTGCCGGCCGCCATGCCGCCGCTGTCCCTGACCCTGCGCCCGGCACGGCTCGCTGACGTGCCGGCGATCCATGCCCTCATCGGCCAGTGGGCCGATCGCAAGCTGATGCTGCCCCGGCCGACGTCGGAACTGTACGAGACCATGCGCGACTTCGTCGTCGCCGAGGCCGAACCGGGCGGGCTGGTCGGCTGCGCCGCGCTGCACCTCGACACCGACAAGATCGCCGAACTCAAGTCACTGGCCGTCGCCGAGGCCGCGCACGGCCTGGGCGTCGGCCGCCGGCTGGTCGAGTGGTGCAGTGCCGAGGCCGCCCGCATCGGCCTGGAACGGATGTTCTGCCTGACCTACCAGATCGATTTCTTCACCAAGCTGGGCTTCACCAAGGTTGACCGGTCGCGCCTGCCCGAGAAGGTCTGGGGTGAATGCGTCCGCTGCCACCGTTTCCTCGACTGTGACGAGACCGCGATGTGGACAACGGTTTGAGCCGGTCGTCGGTTCTTGATCTACTGCTTCTGGCATCGGCGGCTCGCCCACGGTAGGAAGAGGGGGTGAACCTCGCCGCCCGCCCGCTCTGGTATCGGTATGGCGGGGCCATTCTCCTCGTCGCCGCCACCCATTGCCTACGCCTGGCGCTGATGGGCGAGACGCCGTTCGTCGTCCTCTATCTCTTCCCCGTCATCATCTGCGGCTGGGTCTTCGGGTTCGGCCCCGGACTGTTCGCCGGGGTGCTCGGCGTGCTGGTCGGTGATACCGTGTCGCTGTCGCCCGAGTCCACCGCGCCGCTGCTCGCCCGGGTGGCGCGGATCGTGGCCTTCACCGCCGAGAGCGTGCTGATCAGCTGGCTGCTGTGGGCGCGCCGCCATGGAGAAACCCGGCGAGGCGAGATGGAGCGCCGCTACCGGGTGATGGCCAGCAACTTCCCCAATGGCGTGGTGGTGCTGTTCGATCGCGACCTGCGCTACCTGATCGCCGATGGCGCCGGCTTGGCGGCGATCGGATTGTCACGGATCGCCATGGAGGGACACACCCTCGCCGAGGTCTTTCCCGACGTCCGCGACCGCCTCGAGCCGCTCTATCGCGCCGCGCTCGCCGGCGAGGACGGCAACATCGAACTCGAATTCCGTAACCGCACCTGGCTGATCCACGCGGTGCCGGTACGCGACGAGCAAGGCGCGGTGGAATGCGGTCTGGTGATGACCCAGGACGTCACCGACCGGCACCGCCTCGAACAGCAGGTTCGCCAGGGGCAGAAGATGGAGGCGCTGGGTCGGCTCGCCGGTGGCGTCGCTCACGATTTCAACAACCTGCTCGCCGTCATCCTCGGTCGCTGCGAACGGCTTCAGTTTCGCCTGAAGGAGCCAGCGCTGATCCAGGAGGTGGTCGCGGTGCGCCAGGCCGGCGAGCGCGCCGCGGCGTTGACCCGGCAGATGCTGGCGTTCAGCCGCCAGCGCCTGATCGAACCTCGGCCCATCGACCTGTCGATGGTGGTCGGCGAGCTCGAACAGATGCTTGGGCGGTTGATCACCGAACGCATCCAGTTGATCGTGCGTCTGGAACGCCCGCTGCTCGCGGTACTCGCCGATCGCAGCCAGATCGAGCAGGTGCTGATGAACCTGTGCATCAATGCCCGCGACGCGATCCTCGACCGTGGGCAGATCGTCATCGAGACCAGCGTGGTCGACCTCGACGCTGGCGCCTGCCGCTCGCGGCCGGGACTGGTCCCCGGGCGCCACGTCCAGCTTGAGGTGCGCGACAGCGGCGCCGGCATGGACGCGGCCGTGCACGCCCGGCTCTTCGAGCCGTTCTTCACCACCAAGGCGCCCGGGAAAGGGACCGGTCTCGGACTGTCGATCGTCTTCGGCATCGTCACCCATGGCGGTGGACACATCGGCTGCGCCAGCACACCTGGGGCCGGCACCGCCTTCACTATCATCCTCCCGGCCATGGACGCGACGCGCGTGCCGACCGTGGATCCGCCTTCGGGGCCGGCCCGCATCATCGGCGCCGCCACCGGCGAGACCGTGCTGCTGGTCGAGGACGAGCCGACGGTGCGTGAGATGGTCCGCGATTTCCTGACCTCCAGCGGCTATCGACTGCTGCTCGCCGAGCACGCCGAAGAGGCGCTGTCGATCGCCGCGCGCCATCCCGGCGAGATCCATATCCTGGTCAGCGACATGGTCATGCCGGGTATGAGCGGCGCCCAGCTCAACCACCGCCTGCGCGAAAGCCGGCCTGGCATCAAGACGGTGCTGGTGTCCGGCTATACCGAGGACGAGTCGGTGGCCAGCGACCGCCTGCCGCCGGACACCACCTTCCTCCAGAAGCCGTTCCCGCTCGCCACCCTCGACGCTCGCATCCGTGGGTTGCTCGCCGGACCGACCTCAGCCAACTGAGCGGATCAATCTGCCCGGGCCGACCGCGGCGCGACGCTGAACCGTGCCTGGAAGGCCCGCGCGAAAGTACGCCGGTTGGCGAAGCCGCAGCGGCGACCGGCCTCGCCGACCGGGATTCCCGAGGCGATCAGTTGCCGCGCCAGATCCAGTCGGCACGCGCGCAGCAGCGCGGCCGGGCCGGTGCCGACATGAGC
>Ga0163153_10008310_pt1 | contig 10850 bp, 5 predicted proteins | sample OliLakLV19MP6IB1_FD_148629 | JGI IMG/M metagenome (GOLD analysis project Ga0163153, IMG submission 148629) | Freshwater microbial mat bacterial communities from Lake Vanda, McMurdo Dry Valleys, Antarctica - Oligotrophic Lake LV.19.MP6.IB-1 | ecosystem: Environmental > Aquatic > Freshwater > Lake... | reverse complement strand
GAGTTACGACTCCGCAGGGTTTTTCCAACGACTTTTTCAGCAGCCTGCTAGTGCTACGCGCGTCAGCAATAGCCGCATTGCGCACGTGCTTCAACGGCCCGGGCCTGGTCGCGAACCATGGCCCGCTCAAAAAAAGGCCAGTTCAATGCGCCGCTTCCTGCTGCCAAATCGGCGCCGTTTCAGAGTCATTCAAGCTAGCCGGTGAGGGCAGTGTACAGGCGGCGCCTTCGCTCAGCGCGCTGATTTCGGCCGCTTGCTCCACACGATTGCGGCCAGCCGTTTTGGCGCGATACAGGGCTTCATCGGTGGCTTGGATGAACTCCCGAGCCTTCAGTTGCTGAGAACAGGCACATAACTCGGTGCTGCTCACACCGCAGCTGGCCGTCACCGTAAACCGGCGGTGATGACAGGTGAATTCCAGCTCGGCCACGGCGAGGCGTAGCCGTTCCGCCACCAATAACGCTCCGGCGAGACCTGTTTCGGGAAGAATCACCGCAAACTCTTCGCCGCCGTAACGGCACGCCGCATCGACTTCTCGCAAAGTGTGCTTCAAGACCTCTGCCACCTGCTGTAAGACGTTGTCGCCGAACAGATGACCGTAGTCGTCATTGCACTTCTTGAAATGGTCAATGTCCAGCAGCAGCAGACTCACTACGCGTCCAAAGCGGTGGACGGCGGACAACTCCTCGTCGAGCCGAGTGTTGAAATAGCTGCGATTTCGCAGGCCGGTCAGCGCATCCACTTGAGCGGTGGCATCGAGCAGATCGATCAGCCGCTTCGTGCGCAGTGCTGCCCGCACGCGCGCGCGTAGTTCCGCGTGGTCAAAAGGCTTGGTAATGTAGTCGATCGCCCCCAGGTCCAAACCCTGCACTTTGTCGGTGGAATCCGCCTCGCCCGAGATAAAGATAATGGGAATTTGAGCCGTGTGAGCTTCGTGTTTGAGGGCTTTGCAGAGTTCAAACCCCGAGATCCGCGGCATGGCCACATCCAGTAGGATCAGGTCCGGCCTGAGTCGCTTGGCAAACCAAAAGCCTTGTTCGGCATCGAAGGCGTGATGGCAGACCAGCTTGCCGCCATCAAAAGACGTCAGCAACGCCTCTAAGAGTCGGTGCACCAGCGGGCAATCGTCGACAATCAGGACCTGAAAAGACGTCACGACGATTCGCTACCAGTTCCTGGCCCCTGAAATTGAAGCCCCACCGTTTGAGCTCCGAACTCATCCCAGCTCGCATGCCTGACCAGGGCCGTCATCGGCGCCCCCCGGTAATGGACCGTAACTTGCGCGCCGGATTGCAAGGCCTCTGACGCGAATTCGGATTTCTCAAATCGACAGCTAGCTCCGCCAAACGATTCTTCTAACAGGGCGCCTTTCCATCGGACGCCGGAGGGTCCGACCACGACGATGCATTCGTCGCTGGGAAAGCGCAGCCATTGTCGGCAATCGTTGTGGCGGGCGTGCGACGAAGCGTTCGACATCGGTAGTCCTGCATGTGCACGGTGATTCAAGTCTAGGTCGGTGCGCACCCCACCGACGACGTGCTGTCGCTCGAAAACGAATTCCAACTGGTCCGACCACAAGGATTGCAGGCCTGGAACCAATTCTAGGGGGCTTGTGTGGGCGGCTCGGCGAGCCGAGGTAGCTCGTTTTCGATTAGACCAACACCCGTAAACTGACCGGTATTTCCGTGGAATCGGAGTCCCATCGGCGGTGACGCCAATTGGTCTAGACGTCGTCGACTAGGACCTTTGACAATGCTCGATGGTCACAACATGCTCCGCCGCGGACTGACTCATGACACGTCATCAAATCACAGACATGTGTCCGGTCTGCGAAGGGCGCTTGAAAGAGTTGTTCGCCCCACGGAGTTCAGCTAACTATTGCTGCACACGCCGGGACTGCCTGTACAATTTCCAAGACGAAGCGTGCCCACGCTGTCATGAGCCCGTGTGCAAGGTGGTCGATACCGCAGGCGGTGACGCCTTGCGACTGGAATGCGAACATGGGCATTCGTGGATGGCGTTGGGAAGGTCATCGCATCGTAGTGGCCACGGTCCTTCGTCCGCTGCCGGGAAGCCAGGTTAGTTCGGCTTATGTCTGACGGTCGTGTCGTTGGCTGAGGACGTTTTGCATCACGTTGTACTGATTGATATCTGCACCAGGAGCTTGGTCTGATCAAGCTCCGTCTGAAGGACCGCAACGTCCCGTAGGCGAACGCATGATTCCTCTTCCGAAAGCCGGCTACGGAAGATCTGCACGTCCCGTTTGATGAGCGGGAGCGTGGAACCGGAGCATGGTGGAGCTAGTGAGGCACCGGCACACGAAAAGGCCGGCAACAGGTAGGCTCCACCTAAACCAACGCGCCACCTTCCGACACTACACGTTGCGTCGCCGAACCCCTGCGAACACGACCGCTACCAAACCAACGGCTGCCAACAGGCTCGTCGACGGCTCCGGCACAGCTTGCGGCACAGCTTGCGGCGCCGTCGCGCCGAAGTTGTTCCGCACGTTGTTGAGGTCGGACAAATCGACCACGCCATCGTCGTCCGTATCGCCATTGATGCCGATCGCTGAGGCACCGAAATTGTTGCGAACCTGGTTCAAATCCTCGATGTCGACGATCAGATCTCCGTTCGTGTCACCGAGCACGCCAATGATTGTGGAGAGCACGACGGCGGTCCGGCTATAGTCGATTGACCAGATTTGACCGACGGGCAGCGGCGGGAATAGCGTGTCACTGAAAGCGCCGGAGAGGCCGCCCGCGGCAGTGACGATCGTGAACGCATCGCCGAGAGCCGGCGTAAAACCGTCGAGTAGCAACACTTCCAACCTGCCGTCCAGTGACACGTTGCCACTGGCCGCCAGCAGATCCCAATCGCCGCGGCTGGTTCCCGCCACGTCGATTTCCAGGGTGCCGGTCGTCCCTTGGGTGTAATCGCCGACCACATTGAGTACGCCAGGAGAGAAGCCGGGCCGCACGATTCCCTGATTTTCCAGATCGACTCCCAGGCTGCCGCCGCTGGTCAGTCTTGCGTTCGGATCAATGACCAAGGTTCCATTGCCCTCGAACGTCGCATCCGGTCTAAGTATTGCGTCGCCTTGAAGGTGCAGGTCCAAGAACAGCCGCGTCAAACTACCGGGAAGAAATTCAATAACGGGGGCGTGGATCGCCGCGTTGTTGGAAGGATTGATGGCGGTCAACAGGCCGTTTTGAAGAAACCGGGTCGCCGTCAGCGGATTATTCGAACTCAAAAGCGCGGTGCCGTTGTGCTGCAAAGTGCCAGGGCCGGTGAAAGTTCCGCCCAGATAACTCGCTGCGCCATTGACATGCAACGTGGCGCCGGCGGCAATGTCCGTCCGCTGAGTGCTTTGAAACACGACATCGCTGTCCAAGTGCGCCGCGCCGCCGGTGACGTCAATGCGACCGGCAACCGTGAGCGCCTGACCCTGGACGCGCGGCGCAATGATACCGCCGTCAAGTTCTAGCACGCCAGGCGTCTGGATAATTTGCTGAGCGGGCAGAGTCCAACCACCATCGGTGTTGACGACCAGCGTACCGCCATCGAGCCGCAGCACGCCGCGGAATCGATTGTCTGTATTGCCGGTGCTGGAGGAATTCACGGTCAGCGTGTCGCTGGCATGTACGGTCAGCGTGTTGAGATCCGTCGCAAAACTATTGCCCCAGGAAAACGACTTGGTATCAATTGTCGTATCCTCGGTGACGTCGATATTGCCACTCTGGACTAACGTGCCCAGTCCGGTCACGCTGCCACCGCGCAAGGTCGTGTGTCCCCTGAGGTACAAACTGGATGCTGCTCCAAACACGACCAACTGAGCGGTTGGCATGACCGTGAGATCGCTTTCGATGTAGGAATTCCCAGAGGTGATGACCAGATTCCGGGCGGTCAAGGGAGTGCCGCGAACCGTCGGCGGCGTGGCGCCGGACTGAATCAGCGACAGGATTCCCCCCGCCGTGGTCGCGTTCTCGCCCCCCAACTGCCAGCCACCGGGCGTATCCACTTGCAGAGTCGCGCTATCGACGGTTAGTGTTCCGCGATAAGTCCCCACTACCGCGCTCTTGACTTCGAGCGTTGAATTCGGGGCGAGCCGTAAATCATTGGATTGCGTCGGCGTGCTGTTGCCCCAATCGAGCGTGCCTACGGCCAGTTTTACTTTGCCCCCGGTAACCAACATGTCGCCGTCCTGCTTGAGCGTGCCGCCGCCGCCGAAGATCTCGAATCCGCCTTGCAGCGTGGTGCCGACAGGACTGGCCAGCGTCAGGTGGCCGCCCTGGTCCACGTAGGCATAATCGTTGAGCGTCAGGGTTCGCGAGAGAACCTGGGCTGTGCTTTCGTAGCCCACTTGGAGATTGCTGATCGTCACGTCGGTGTCGGCCCCCTCGCTCGTCAGCATCCCCTCGAGATTGACCGCGACGGGTTTCGGAATCGTCAGATCGCGGGTAATCACCAGGCGACGTCCCTGGTTCACGACAATGTCGCCGCTCGAGCCTGGGGCAAAGGCCAGACCGAGCTTCAGATCGCCGGAATCCGCGCGCAAGAGGCCGCTACTGAATTCGTCCGTCCGCAACAGCAAGATCGAGCCATCGCCGGTCATGGCAAGGCTTCCGCCTTCGGCTTCGATCTGTCCGGTAACCACGATTTGCCCGCTGACAGCGATCTTTCCGCGACCGGAAACCTTGCTGCCAATAAAGCCGCTGCTCAGGACGTTGAGCGTGCCGCCGTTCATTTGGACCGAACTTCCCTCAGGCGCTTCGATCCTCCCGACTGTCGCCGCGCCTCCCGATCCAATGCGCAGACCTCCGCTGGCGCCCCCCTCGCCGCCCAGCGCGAGCAAATTGTCAACCGTCAAGATGTTGGCGTCGGTTTCGACGACGCTCGCCCGGATAAATAGATTGTCAGCGCGACCGGCGTCGCTCAGCGCGAGGGAATCAACCAGGAAGACATAGGCATCGTCGCTGCCATCCGGAACGCGCCCGCCAATCCACGTGCTGGGAGAGTTCCAATCCGTACCGACGCCGACGAATTTGCGCTCCAGGTCCACACTGCGGTAGTTACTGTCTCGCGCCGCCACCAGGACGTCCATCGCCGAAGGAAGGGTCCGCTGTCCCGGGCCAATGCTCGGCGACATCAGCGCCATGGGCGGCGCGACGTGGCCGTGTTCCTCGCCGAAGCCCTCGCCATCCGGGTCGTCAAAGTTGCCTTCGACGACCTCCACGCCTTCCGCGCCGGAAAGATGCGCCGGATACATGGGATACCGCCCGCTGAATTCATCTCCGGCGACGCCCAAATCATGTCCTAATTCATGCAAGACCACCGACAGCAAATCAAAATTGGTCGTCGCGTCGGCAGGCGCCGACTCCGTGGGCAATCCCACATAGCCGATCTCGAGCCGATAGGGCACAAGGCCGCCGTCGAACCAGTCGCTAATGCCGGACGTTGTGCCGGCTAGAAAACTGCCCTTCCCCGAACTGAAGTTCAACGGATCTCCGAAGTCGTACTCACTGTGCTCCGCCGGCGTGGAATCGACAAACCAATCGGCGTCCTTATTGAAATAGAGATTGTTATTGCCGAATGGATCGAGCTTCCAATAGCCCAGTTGCCCGGGATCCAATTGCGACCAAGAGACATCAACGTCGTGCGTGCCGGCGGACGGGATCAATCGCTCCCACATCTGCGCCGCGGCGGTGGCCACGGCCATCAACTTCGTGCCATCTGGGTCGAATTCCGGATTCTCATCCAAGTCGTCCCAGACCAGAACGATGTCGATGGCATGACCGACGTCGGCCTTTCCCAGTCCACACGTCAGCGTCGCCAAGGCAACCAGAGACTTCAGGAGTTTTCGTTTCATCGCCTGGCCTTTCGAGTGATGACACATGACGCGGGCGAGCAAGCTTTGAAAAGTCTGCCAACGTTCGATTTCAGCGCCCGCTCCAATGAATGGCGCCGAATGGCACTTCTGTTACCCGATTGCGTCGAGAATACCACACCCCTGGGCCGACGAGTAACAACATTTGCGATACCCCGGGGAGCGGCGGGCACAACCTCGCCGATCAACAATTCCGCTACCTCAACGACCGTAAAACGCCACCTGCGAAGTCGGGATGTGCTTGTCAGCCCTCGTCGGCCGGCGATAATGGCGAACATCATGGATGCACACCTGGAACAACTCAGACGCTTGCCGCTGCGACGTGGTGAAACCTGGCAAGGCGGCATGGTGCCGCTGCGCAGCTTGGTCGCCGATGATTCTGGAGCGCCGTTTCGACCCGTGATGGCTTTGTGGGCGGCCGTGCGGTCCGGCAAGGTTCACTGTGGCGGGCTTTCCCGGCCCGAGGAACGGAGTTTCTCCGCCGCCGTCGTGGCGCTGTTCGACTTTGCGTTGGAGGGTGAGTACGGCGGCTACCGTCCGGCGCGGATTGAAGTCTCCGACGCGGCGCTCGCCGAGCATCTTGCCGGCCTGCTGGCGGACACCGGCATCGAAGTGAGGCAACTGAAGCAGCTCGCATTCGTCGAGCAATTGCTCGATAACATGGAAGCTGCGATGCCGGCGCCGGCTGATGAAATTCCTGGGCCGCTCGACGGCGCCGGAGTGACGATCGAAACGCTGCGGGCGTTTGCTGAAGCCGCGGCGGCGTTTTATCGAGCCGCCCCTTGGCAGCATCTCTCCGATATCGACTTGCTGCGCATCGAAGCGCCGCGCGCCCAACCGGGCATGGAGTTCTGCACCGTACTGGGCGCCGGCGGCAGAATGTTCGGGTTGACCTTCTACCGCACGGAGGACGAGCTCTTTGACATCAACCGCGCCAGCGGCGAGGGAAATCGCCAGCTAATCGAACAGATGAAAGTCTGGCAAGTGTCCTTCAATCTCATCGAAGAGTTACCGACACGGGATGCCGAGCTCTGGGAAGAATTGCAATTGCCGGTCGCTGGGCCAGCGGCCTATCCCCTATTAGTGCAGATTCGCGGACAGGATGCGCCAGCCCGCGCCGACGAGCAAGGATTGCGGTTTGCCGAGCTCGTGCTCACGGCGCTCGCGGAGACGACGGAGACCGAGATTGATGCCGGGCGCTGGCGGAAATCCGTGACCACCAGCGACGGAACAGCCAATGTCACGCTTGCCATTCCGGATCTCTTGCAGCCGCCGTCGCTCGCGCAGTGGATGAAGCGCGGCTTTGCACCGGACCGTCGCGCAAGCGAACAAATGTTCGCCGACATGGATCGGTTCTTCCGCGATCAGCCGCCAGCGAGCGTCGAGGAAATGAATGCGGTCCTGGCCAGCCATTTCGCGGGACGCACGGTCACCGACCACGTGACCCAGCCGAGAACACCGCTCGAACAGGCGCAAGACCTGTGTTATCAGGCCTTCGATCACTACGGGCGGCGGCGCGTGCAACTCGCCCGACAGGCGCTCACGATCTGTGGCGACTGCGCCGACGCCTATGTGATCCTGGCCGAACAGGCCGGCACGCGCGAGGCCGAGTTGGAGCACTACGCGCAAGCGCTTGCGGCCGGCGCGCGGGCACTGGGTTCGAAAGCATTTCAAGAGTCGCTGGGCCATTTCTGGGGCATCACTTCCACACGTCCCTACATGCGCGCCCGCTTCGGCGTAGCAGAGACGCTGGATCGAATGGGACGCGTCGCCGAGGCAGTCGAGCACTTCGAGGAATTGTTGCGGCTCAATCCCCAGGACAATCAAGGTGTCCGATATCTGCTGCTGCCCCGGCTGCTGCAATTGGCACATGACGAGGCAGCCGCCCGATTGCTGAAGAGTTTTGACGAGGAGTCCGCCAACTGGGCGTATTCCCGCGCACTCCTGGCGTTTCGGTTGAGCGGTCGATCGACCGCGGCGCAGCGCGAGCTGCGGAGCGCCTTGAAAACTAATCCGCATCTGCCGCAGTTCTTAGCGGCAGACCTCGGTTGGCCGCTCCCCGATCATTACAGCCCCGGCAGCGAGGAAGAAGCACTTCTGGCAGCGGAGGAATTGCGACCGGCGTTCTTGGCCACGCCCGGCGCTATCGAGTGGGTCGTCCCCGAGTCTGCAAAGTGGCAGGCAGTCCAAGAGAAAATGCGGCGCGGACAGCGGCGAAAGCAGCGTACTAAGGACCAGAAGAAGAAGCGCCGCTAGGCCTTGACCCACGGAAGTTTGTCGACCGCCTATGCGATGGCCGCGTCGGCTCGGATGGCTTCAGCCGCCCGGTTTACAGTTGTTCGGAGTCAGTTCCTCAGGTCGGGCCATGGAGGCGTGAAAGGCAGTTCTGAATCCGTCAGGCGGCCCCACTACCCACACTTTAATAGCCCAGAGCCATGTAACAGTGGCTGCGAGCTTCATGGCGATTATCAGACGTTGCGGAATTGCGTCCGTGGGGACACGAGCGTTAACAGTCCGAGAGGTGCCAGTAAAACGGTCACCGGCACGGTTTGCGGCGTCGAGACGCCGAATAAGTGTCGCACTTTGTTGATGTCAAAGTGATTGACAACGTGATCCGAATAGGTGTCGCTCGACATGTCTCAAGCGGATGGCAGCAGGCGATGCCCCACCGCTTGTTCAAATGAATACGCCAATTTCAGCAGCGTCGGCTCGCAGAACGGACGGCCGAGGAATTCGATAGCATATCACGCCCGTCACGCCCCGCACGACCCGGCCCAGGTCACGCGCAACGGCTTGAGGATTACTTCAACGAGTTGATAGGGCAGCACAGACCGGCTGACACAGAATCTCGGACAGGACCTCGGATAGGGTCGATTTGGACGGAGAAGCCATTACCGAATGTCATGGCAAGCGATTCGACGATCGTCAGGCGATCACAGTCGCAACCTGCGCCACGCTCTCGCCGCGACGAGACACACAGCGCCGAAGCTTAAGAGCGCGACGGCTGTTGGCTCGGGTACGACCGTGACAGCGCGGCTTAGGCTTTGCCCGATGATCAGGTCGTTGGTTTGATCGATCGTGCCGCCCAACTGCAGGTACAAATCGAGCGGACCGGTGCTGATAAACTCTTGACCGATTGGATAAGGCAGTCCTGCTAGCGTCGAGGTGAACACAGCTGGGTTGAGCTGATCGCTGTAAATGGTCGTCCCATCAGGCAACACCTGCTTGAAGTAGGCCGTGTTCGAGTAATCGGCCGAGACGAGGCTGGACGGGTCGCCGGCGGCGAAGCCTGGATCGGCGGGGTTCTGGACGATATTGGAGAACTGGCCGGTGGTGGGAGGCAGGTCGGGCGTACCGGCGAGGATATGAAAGGGAATGCCTCCGGGGAACACGCCCTCGAAATCCACGAACGGCACAGCATGTTGCATCGTACTGCCCACTTGCGCTTCCCAAGTCGCGGTCAGCGGCCCGCGGGCGACCAGCTCGAATTCGACCGCTTCCGCGCCGGGATTGAACGGCGTGTTGGGAAACAGGCGGATCTGTTGAATGTTGATGTACGACTGAGTTGCGGAACCGGCAACGATCGGCGCCGCAGTGGCGACGGGAGCGGCCAGGCTCAAAAGACTCAATGCCAGTAACGCCGGGGTGACGGAGCGCATCGGAGAACCTTTTTCTTGGGATTGGCGTTGGGTTCGACTTCTCTCGACTTTTGTATTCCGACAAAGCTGCGACTCGTGGAAAGGCACCACTCCTTTCTGAATAAAGTGCGGCTTCCATCTGTTCAATGCTGCGATCCTGCACGGCCTACTGGCGCCGCCAGCCGTAACTAAGTAATCCAAACATCCCCAAACCGAGCAAGGCGATGCTCGATGGTTCCGGGATAGGTTTGAACTCGATCGTCCCATTTCCGTTCCAAGTGTAGTCAACACCGTCTACAGGTTTGATTCCAAATTGAAAAGGCTCCGTCACGGCGATCATGATGAAACTGCCGCCAATGACATCTTTGAATCGCCCTGTGGATTGCTCGATAACGGGATTAAATTCTGCCGTGAAGGTGGCAATAGAATTGCCACCGCCGCCATCGGAAAGCACCACTTCGCCCGGTTGAACGGCGCCGTTCGTGGTGTCACCGTAAGTGAAGGCAAGCTTGTCCCCGTCTTCGGCGGTAAACACGAACGGCTCCGCACTGGAAAAAGCAGCGGTCGTTGGACCGGTAAATAAATCCAATTGGACTTTTCCTTCGCCGTAATACGTGCCCAACTCGCTGGCCTCGCCGACGGCGTAGTGAAACGCCTGGCTGTTTTCATTGCTTCCACCGGGATCGAACTCGACGAACGGGATGAAGTCCGCAACGCCCCCGCCATTGACCACAAAGGGTCTGACCTGGGCTTGTGCATTTTGACAGGCTAAGACGAGGATCGGGACGAGAGCGCTCAGGGGAAAGACGAACTTATACAGACAAGAGGTGTGAAGCATCAGGTGACTCCAGAATCGCGGTGTTGAAGGGCCAGATTCTCGCCGCGCGGACAAACCGGCGAGTTGGCTCGAAGATGGTTCCAAGGCTCCAGGGCATAGTTCGTAAACGAAGTTAACGCCCCTTGTTATCCGTCACTCACGGACACCGCGTTTTGGCGCCGTCGACGGTACGCCAATGCTCCAACGGCCCCCAGGACCATCAAAGCGATACCCGATGGCTCCGGGGTACTTACGACGCGGCGGTCAGAGGTAGTGGCCACCACCTGCCCGTTGAACAACACGTTCAGAAAATCGGGCCCGGAATTGGCGTTCACCGTACCGGCCGACGGGGGTAACCCGTCATAGGTCGAGGAGAACGAAAACGGGACATTCGGGTCTGTGTACAACCTGATCCCTGCCGCTGGGCCGGTGAGGAACTCGAACCCGAAACTATCACCTCCCCAGGTGATGTCACCGGACTTAAAGCTGGAGGGCTGACCCGTCGCAAAGC
>Ga0163153_10008309_pt1 | contig 10850 bp, 10 predicted proteins | sample OliLakLV19MP6IB1_FD_148629 | JGI IMG/M metagenome (GOLD analysis project Ga0163153, IMG submission 148629) | Freshwater microbial mat bacterial communities from Lake Vanda, McMurdo Dry Valleys, Antarctica - Oligotrophic Lake LV.19.MP6.IB-1 | ecosystem: Environmental > Aquatic > Freshwater >... | reverse complement strand
GCCAGCAGCACGGCCCGGCAACGGTCGCGCTGCTTCGCCTCCCGCTGCGTCCGCACGCGTTCTTCCAACCGCTGCCGATCCGCCGGTTCCCGCAGAGTCACGTCCATGGTCAGCCTCCTTGCTGGGGGCCGACAGTGTGACATACCGCGGGCCATCGCGCCAGACCTAACAAGCGCCGAACGCGCGCGAGCACTTTTCGGGTTCCGTATGACCTCTGTCCTCTGGCTCTGCTTGCTCTACGCGAACTGCCCGGCGAGCATGAACCCCGCTCCCGCGAGCATCAGGCAGCACGCCCCGAGGAACATCGCGGGCTTGCCGCTGATCGTTTTGCTCGGCGTCAGCGGCAGGTAGCCGCCCATGCCCATGAGGCCCAGGAAAACGAGGGCGGCGCTGATGAAGAGAACGTATCGCAAGGGACACCTCCGTGTGTTTAACAATGACGAATGGTTGAATGACGAATGTCTAATGCGTTGGCGGCGGCGTTGGCAATCCCATTTGCCAAATTGCATCAGCAATCAGCAATCAGCCACGTGGCTAAACCCGGTCCTTCGCGGTGATCTTCCGTTCCACCTTGAAGGCCCGGTTGCCTTTGAACTGGCCGATGTGGCCGATGTATTTTCGTTTGCCCTCGACGAGCAGCGTGAGCGGGGCGGAAGCGGGCTTCTCGGTGACGATCACGTCGCCGACTTCCAGGTTCATCAGCTCGCTGAGCTTGATGGTCGTGCCGGCGAGCACGCCGGTGAGCGTGACCTTGGCGCTGTCGAGCTGATAGGCGACGCGCTGGCGGTTGAGGCCGTCGCGGTTGCCGCGCTTGTAGGCCGCCCAGGTCTGGGCGCTGAGCTTCTCGACGACCGGCTCGATCACGTTGTACGGGATGCACAGGCTCATCGTGCCGGCCCGGCCGCCCATCTTCAGCTCGAACCCGATCACCACCACGACCTCGTTGGGCGGCACGATCTGCACGAGCTGCGGGTTGCTCTCGCAGTCGCCCTGCTTGATGTTGAGCTGCACGACGTTCGACCACGCCTCCTGAAGGCAGGAGATCGCGCGGGTGAGGATCTTGTTGACCAGCCGCATCTCGATGGCCGTCAGCGGCCGCTGCGGGATGAAGAGGTCCGCGTTCGATCCGCCCAGCAGCCGGTCGATGATCGGGTAGATGATCAGCGGGCTGATTTCCAGACAGATCGAGCCTTCGAGGGGCTCGGGGGCGAGCAGGTTGAAGCTGGTGGGGTTGGGCAGCGAGTGGGTGAACTCGCTGAAGGTCATCTGCTCGATGTTGGCGACCTTGCACTCGATGATGGTGCGGAGGAAGCCGGAGAGGGCGGCGCCGAAGTTGCGGCTGAACCCCTCGTGCAGGTTTTCCAGGGCCCGCATCTGGTCCTTGGAGACGCGCTCGGGCCGCTTGAAGTCGTAGGGCCGGACCTCGACATCGCCCTGGGCCCGGCCGCCGCGCGAGAAGATGCGCACCGACGCATGGGTTTCGCCGGCTTCGACATCGCCCGAGTCCACCGCGGCGAGCAGTGCATCGACTTCACTTTGATCGAGGACGTCAGCCATATTGCATCAGGGGAAGCGAGCCACTGATGCAATATCGGACGGAGGAGGGATTGAAGTGCAATGGAAGTGAAAAGGCCGATGCACTATCATCAAGCTATGACAAAGACGTTGCGGGTCCATTTCGATGGGAAGGTTTTTGTGCCCGACGAACCGGTGGACCTCCCGGTGGGGGAGCCGCTGGAGATTGTCCTGCGAAAAGTAGCGGGCAAGGGGCGGATGAGATCCTTTTCCGAGGTCGCCGCCTGGATTGAAAGCCTGCCTCCGGTGGAGGACGATGATTCGCCGGGCGACCGAGCGGCACAGCACGATCACTATCTATACGGGACACCGAAGCAACCGACGACTGATGTTGCACCTCACCCGCCCGCCGCCACCGCGCCGCCGGTCGCCCGTTCGATCGCGTCTTCCACGATGCCCGGCGTCAGGAGGTTCGGCAGCACCTCGGGGTCGCCGCTGGGATCCTTGGGGAACACAAGGTAGAGCGGCACGCCGGCGCGGCCGTATTGCTGGAGGATCTTCAGCGTTCTTGAATCCTTGCGCGACCAGTCGGCGACCAGCACGGCCACGTTGTGCTTCAGGTAGAGCTTTTCCGCCGCGGCGGTGCGCAGCGACGACTGCTTGTTGGCCTGGCAGGTGATGCACCAACTCGCGGTGAAGTCGATCAGCACCGGCCGGCCCTCGGCACGCAGTTCGGCGAGGCGGTCTTCGCTGAACGGCTCCCACTTCACCTGCGACTCGGCCGGCTCCATGGACAGCAGCACCGCGAGCACCACGCAGCCCGCCGCGCCGATCCTCGCGACCCAGCGGACGGCGGGCCTGCGGCGCGGCAGCGACCATCGGCCGTACCACCACGCGCCCATGGCGAACAGCGTCAGGCCCAAGAGCAGCCGCATCACCTGCTCTTCGCTGGTGATCGTCACGTAGACCCACGCCAGCCACGCGACGGTGGCGAACATCGGGAACGCCATGAACTGCTTGAATGATTCCATCCAGGCGCCCGGCCGGGGCAGGAAGCGGAGCAGTTGCGGCAGGCACGAGAGCAGCACGTAAGGCGTGGCCATGCCCAGGCCGAGGGCGGTGAAGACGAGCATCGCGGAGGCGGCCGGCTGCGACAGCGCCCAGCCGAGGGCGGCGCCCATGAACGGCGCGGTGCAGGGCGTGGCGATGAGGGTGGCGAGCACGCCGGAGAAGAAGGATTTCGCGTAGCCCTGCGACTTGCCTTCGAGGTTGCCGGCGACGGCGGTGAGGCCGACGCCGATCTCGAACACGCCGGCGAGGTTCAGGCCGATGGTGAACATGAGCAGGATCATGCCCAGGACGAAAGTGGGGTTCTGCATCTGGAACCCCCAGCCTTCGCTGGCGCCGCCGCCGATTTCCTGGCTGCCGGCGCGGAGCGCGAGCAGCAGCCCGGCGAGGGCCCAGAACGACATGAGCACGCCGGCGCCGAAGAGGAAGCCGTGCTTGCGGACGACGCGGCGGTCTTCGCCGGCCTGCTGCACGAAGCCGAGGATTTTCAGGGAGAGCACGGGGAAGACGCAGGGCATGAGGTTGAGGATGAGGCCGCCGAGGTAGGCAAGAAGCAGGAAGAAAAGCAGGCCGCTTTCGGCTTCGCCTGCTGCGGCGTTGGCGGAAGGTGGCGCGGCGACGCCGGTCAGATCGACATCGACCACCATCGACCGGCGGCCGGCTTTGTCAAGCGGTTTGGACGAAACCAGCACACCCTTGAGGGACGCAAGCTTCGACGGGCTTTCGACAGTCGGGTTCAGGTCTGTCGCGACGGCAGGCTTCAGTGCGATGGTGATCTCATCAGCCGTGCCGCGGACTTCCTGTTTTGGCGGTGCCGCGAACGTGTTCACGGCTTCGGGGTAAAAATAAACCTCGCCGCCGTTGATCACCTCTTCCGCGCCCGGGCCCTTCAGGCGCAGCGTCACGCCGCCCGCTTCGTGCTGCGCGGCGACGCGCCACCCTTCGATTTTCGCCGGCAGCACCGCCCGCGCTTTTGCCAGCGCATCGCCGCGCGACGGCGCGGGAGTGCGTGTCCCGGCGACCGGTAAAGAAAGCTTCACATCGGCGCTGCCGGGCACGCACAGGTCGGCACACGCGAGCCAGTTCACGGATGCCGCAAGCTCAATTTTTGCATCGGGGGCAAGATTTGCCGGCGTATTTAGATCAACCAGCAGCACGACCTCGTGCTCGTACCCGAAGTTGATCATGCCATCGAGTTCGAACCGAATCGGCACCGGCCACTGAATCTCCCCAGCCGAGAAACCGGCAGGCAGTTTCCAGGCGATTTCCACGGGCAAACCGGATGCGCCGGGGTTCTTCCAGTAGACGTGCCAGCTATCGGCGAGCTTGAGCCGGACGCCGACGGTGAGAGGCTGGCCGGGCACGATCGCGGTCTGATCGCTGAGGAGGTCGGCGACAACGGTCGGCTCATCCGCCGCCGCCTTCGCAAACGCCGGCAGCGCTGATTTTTCAGCCCCCGGCGCGGCGATCGCGCTGAGCGGCAGCAGTGCCGCCAGCAGGAGCGGTATCAGCGATGCAAATCTGGCATGTTGAATCAGCATAATGAGCGTCTCGCGGTGCCGGCAGGATAGCCAACATCGGCCAGACGCATTTTATGCCGGAGCGGGAGAATTCGCGGGTGGGGCCAGATCGGTGCCGTCTTGGGTGGCACTGACAAGTGGAGTCTACGGAGCTTGTCAGTGTTCCCCCAAGGACCACTGACAAGGCCTCCGAGCAGGCCTTGTTAGTGCCACCCAAATCTAGATCACCTTACATTCCCACCGCTGGCGTTCATCTTTTCGATCCAGCTCGCCACGCGGTCGGGCTTGAGGATGAAGTAATACAGCCGGCCCTCGGCGACCTGCCGGCCGGCGATCGCCTCGGCATCGGGGCCGATGCCGAAATAGAGGTCCCCACGGCCGGGGGCGCGGATCGCGCCGCCGGTGTCCTGATCCATCATGAGCTGGTGGAACGGTTTCACTTCCTTCGGGCCGCTGAACGCCGACTGCGGCGTCTTGGTCACGACGAGCGTCGCCATGCCGCGCGGGAAGATCGCCTTGTCGGTGGCGATCGAGCGGCGCGGCTCAACCTTCACGCCCAGCGAACCGGCCGGCCAATCGGTCTCGCTGTACGTCGTGAAAAACACGAAGCGGTCATTGCGGCGGATGTAGCCATCGAGCTCGTTCGGGTGATCGCGGAAGTAGTCGCGGATGATCGGCAGGCTGATCGAGTCCTTGTCGATCTTGCCCTCGTCGGCCAGCATCCGGCCGAGGCTGGTGTATTCACGGCCGTTACTGCCCGCGAAGCCGATGAGCATCGTGGAGCCGTCGGTCATGGTGAGCTTCGCGCTGCCCTGCACCTCGACGATGTAAGCATCAAGCCGGCTCTTGAGGAAGACGAGCTCGCTGCCCGTGAGTGCGTTGGAGGTTTCAAGCTCGTGCCGCGTGGGATAAGCGGTGATGGCGTTGCCGGTTTGCTTCCCCTTCACTTCACCGGTGAGCGGGTCGGCGACGAGGTCGGCCGGTCGCTTGTAAAGCGGGAAGCGGTACTCGGCCGTGCGGGTCTTGCTCGCGCTGAAGATGGGGGAGTAGTAGCCGGTGAAGAGCAGGGTGCCGCTGCCGTCCCAGCCGACGCTGGTGTGGATGTCGAACTCCTCGCGCATGCGGCCCATGAAAGCCTCGGTCGGGCCGGTGCCTGTTCCACCGGAAGCGGATGCGCTTTCCCACGCGATGGTGGGCAATGCAAAAACACTGGCCCGCGCCTGATCGTGGCTGATGCCGTCGAGCGGGTAAAAGTTCTTCGACGACGGTTTGGCGAACCACGACAGGCTGCGCTTCGTCGCCGCGACGAAGCCGTCATCCATGGGCAGGGCGTAGCGCAGGTCAGGCCAGTCGCTCGGGTCGAGCTTGCGCAGGGCACTGGCGCCGGGCGGCAGGGGGCGGGCGTATTCGGGCTTGGGTTTGCTCTTGCACGCGGGGAGGGTGGCGAGCAGCGAGAGAAGTGTGACGCAGACGATGTGACGCATGAGCGGTTCCTTCCGTGAAACCGGGGTTTGGGGGCATTGTCGCAGATGCGAGAGTTGGTGCAACGACCCCCTCTCCCTCCGGGAGAGGACAGATTCAAATCGCCGCGCAGCCGCGATTTGAATCAGGTGAGGGAGGGATCACCAATCCATCGGGAGCGGTCAACGCTGGCGTTGCTCTGTGCGCAGGGAATGGGAACGGCAAACTGCTGCGAGCCCGACCGTCCTGGTGGTTTATGTATCGCTTCCCTCACCTGCCGCAACCGCTCTGCTGGCGCAGCGGTTGCGGCTCCCAGAGGGAGAGGGGGTGCGAGCCGCCCGCTTCACTCATTCCCCGGCCACCCATCGAACACAAACTTTCCGTCGCGCGAAAACACCTCGCCATCAATCGCAATGGTCCCGCCGCCTTTGCCGTCCGCGCTTTTGCGGAGATCGCACACCATGTCCCAGTGCAGCCCCGACTCGTTGCTGTTGCCGCTCTCGGGGTAGCCGGCGCCGACCGCCGCGTGGAACGTCCCGCCGATCTTCTCGTCGAAGAGCGTGTTCTTTGAATACTCGGTGATGGAGTAGTTGGTGCCGATGGCGATCTCGCCGAGGTTGCTCGCGCCTTCGTCCATGGCGAGCATCTCCTTGAGGAAGTCTTCGTTCTTGGTCGCGCTGGCTTTCACGACGCGGCCCTTCTCGAAGACGAGCTCGATGCCGTGGACCTCCCGGCCGTTGTGTACCGCGGGGAACGAGTAGCGGACGATGCCGTTGACGCCGCCGTCTTTCGCCTTGAGGTTCGGGCCGGTGAAGACTTCGCCATCGGGGAAGTTCTCGTGGCCGGCGCAGTTGATCCAGGTGTTACCGTCGACGTTGACGCGCAGGTCGGTGCCGTTGGCGGTTTTGAAGTGCAGTTCCTTCTTGCCCTGAAGGAAGTCGACCACGCGCTGCTGCTGGGCCTCGATCTTGCGCCAATGGGCGACGGGATCGGGCTTGTCGAGGTGGCCGGCCTTGAAGACGAAGTCGGCGTACTGCCGCAGCGACATCTCGGCGTCCTGCGCCGAGGCGAGCGTGGGATAGAGCGTGCCGCACCAGTTCAGTTTTTTCGGGTCGCCCTTCGGCTTGCCCGCACGTTCCATGAACACCTTGAAGATCGGCTTGCGGGCGGCCGACGCCATGCCCTGCCGTTTCGGATCGACGCGCGAGAGCGCTTTGGTGTTGGTCTCGGCCCAGAGCGAGATGGAGACATCGATCTTTTCGATCTCGTAGAGCGCGACGGGGTTCACGTGCTTGAGCTGCTGCTCGCTGGCGTTCTCGTAGAAGAACTCGATGACGGACTCGGGCGAGCACTTGATGTAGGGGAACGCGCCGACGCGCACGCACTGCTCGTAGAGCGCTTCGAGCAGCGGGATGGCGACGGGCTCGCCGGTGAGGCGGACGAGCTGGCCGGGTTTTACGCCGGTGGAATACTCGACGATGACGCGGGCCAGTTGATCGAGGCGGTTGTCGCGCAAGGGGAGCCACTCCGTGGGATCGTTTAGAAGGGCAAATCAGGCCACCGAGACACCGAGAGCACCGAGCAAGGCACCGACACGACGCTGAATGATCGATGGGGCTTCTGAAACTCTTAAACTAACGCAAAGGCGCAAAGGGCGCAGAGATCGCAGAGAGAAATCACATCGAACCCACGGGTTTTTCTCTGCGGGCTTTGCGTCCTTTGCGCCTTTGCGTCAGCCCAGAGATTATTCAGAGGTCCCCGATGCCTGACTCGGTGTTCTCGGTGTCTCGGTGGCCAATTGAATTCGCGCTGGACATGATACAGAGCGCGTCACGCCTCGACATTTTTGCTTGCCTACGCGCGGCGGGGACGTTACCGTTGAGAGACGAGGGAAGGATTCTTCGCATCTCACCGCCAGGAGTGCTGGCTTGACCGAAGATCACTCGCACACGGCTCCGCACGACGCCCATGCCAACGGGGACGGCGGGCGCTGTGATGCGGGGTCGCCACGACGCGATTCGCCCGGCGGTGCGAATGCCACGGAACCGGGCGGAAATGCGCCCCTCCCGTCGCCGTTCGGCGCGGGCCTCGAACCCATTTTGAATCAAAGCTGCGGCGGCAGGCTCGGCAAGATCACCTGGTTCCGCACCGATTGGCAGCGCGGCGGGGCGCTGACGGGTTACGCGGGATATCGCGGCGACGATAGCGCGGAGTTGCCTGTCGTCGTGAAGCTGCCGGTGCCGCCGGGCGAGCGGCGGTGGCTGATTCAGTTGCAGGGCAGCGATGTCGCGCCGCGGCTCTACGCCCATGGCGAGCAGCTCAACGGGTACGACATGGCGTGGGTCGTGATGGAGCGGCTGCCGCACGGGCCCCTGAATTGTGCGGCGTGGGGCGGGGCGGCTTTCGATCTGCTCGTCGACGCGGTGGTGCGCTTCTGGTCGGCAACCCGGGATGTGCCGTTGAAAGGCGAAGTCCGGCTGCGCGACTACGAAGCGATCCGCGAGGAGGCGAGAGAAAGCATCCACCTTCACGGCGTGGCGAACGAGCAGCGATGGAACAAGGCGCTGAAAAAGGGGCACCAACGGATGCGCGAGTGGATCCCCATGTGGAACGACCGCGCCGCCGAGTGCTGGTGCCACGGCGACCTTCATTTGGGCAATGCGATGACGCGCGTGGCAGCGCCCAATGGCCCGGCTGTGCTGCTGGATTTTGCGGAGGTACACCGCGGGCACTGGGTCGAGGACGCGGTGAACCTCGAGCATCTTTACTGGGCTCGGCGCGACCGGTTGGAAGGGCGCAAGATCTGCAAGCAGATCGCCCGGCAGCGAAAGGCGATGGGCCTGCAGGTCGAGGAGGACTGGGCGAAGCTCGCGGCGATCTACCGCGGATTGGTGGCGATGTGTACCCCGGCGATTTTGCGCCACGTGGGCGACCCGCTGCATGTGGAGGCGGCGCTGGAGGTGCTGGAGGCGCAGGTGAGTTGAGGCGTTCCCTTTTTGAGCCGCAGCGTCCTCGCTGCGCGTCTGGCCGACGCGCGGTGCGGACACCGCGGCTAAGATTCGATCGATCGAGGCCGCGGATCGCGCCTAAGCTCATGGTCATGCCCACGCCCGTCGAAAAACCCGGACTGATGGATTGGTTCCCGCGACTGATGGCGTGGGGCACGATGGTGCTGCCGCGGGTGGCGCCGTCGCGCTGGCACCAGGAGTCGAACCGCCGGCAGGCGAATGATCTTCTTAGTCAGTCATTCACGGTGAAGGCGGACGACGGCGTGAAGCTCGATGCGTGGTACTTCCCCGTTTCATCGCCCGCCGCCGATGCGAACGCCGCGCCCCGGCCGACCGTGTTCTTCACGCACGGCTGGACCGAAACGAAAGAGTTTCACGTCCGGCTCGCCCGGGTCCTCCTCCGCGAAGGCTACCCGGTGGTCCTCTACGACCTGCGCGGTCACGGCAAGAGCGGCGGCACCTGCACGCTGGGCGTCCTCGAGCAGGGCGACCTGCGGGCGGTGATCGATGAATCGGCCAAGCGCGGCTGGGCGGGTAGCCGGGTGCTCACCATGGGCGTCAGCATGGGCGCCGCGGCTTCCTTGTGCCACGCCGCGACCGACCCGCGCGTCATCGGCGTCGTCGCCTACGCCCCGTTCGCCAGTTTCCTCGACGCGATCCATTCCTACGGCCGGCGCTACGCCCCGTTTCTCAGCACGCAGTGGGGTGCCCGCGGGTTCCAGCAATCGTTCGGCCGGCGCGGCCTCGATCTGGAGCAATCCAACCCGATCCGCTGCATGGCGGAGCTGAACGTGCCGACGGTGCTGGCGGTGGGGGATTGCGACGTGAACCTGCCCGCCTGCGACCACGCCCGCCTGATCCACCAGGCGGCAAAGCCGGGTTTGAGTCGGCTGATTGAGGTCCCGCAGGCGAACCACTTCAATATCTGCATGGGCAAGTGGCCGGGGCTGGATGAGGCGGTGTTGGAGTTTTTAGCGTTTATTCAGTGACGGAATGAAAGGTCGATTAGTGACGAACCATCTCGTTCTGGGACTGCGTGGATGGCGCCTTGTCGGGGCCATCGCATGCATTGCCATGGGCGCTTCTTGCCATTCAATCCCCCCAAACGCGCCGGAGGGATCCGTTCGAATATGCCCATCGTGCGGCAACTTCGCCGCAGCAGAAGCGCGCGGGCATCGGTTCATTCGCGAGGGCACTCGTATGGAGGAATCGAAGTTACTCGGATATTTTTACGAGGTGACCGACGGTGGCGCGAAAGTAGATGTGGATAGGGTGCTGTTGAAAATGCACCATCTCGCGTGGCCGGGGCTCGTAAAGCCATTTCTCGACCGGTTCGCCGCTGACACTGAAGAATCAGCGGCCGGCCGGGCTTTTGCATCAACGCTCCTCGCTCGCTGGGCAGTTTTGGATTCCTTAGATTCGGATTCATTCCCGACGTTCGTAGCGACCGCGGTTCGCGAAAAGAATGTGGTGGCCTTGTGTCTCATTGAGACCATGGCGAACGGCTTGCCTCACGCCGTAGAAGGCCTTCGCCGGTTGAACGATATCCGGGCCGTCAGTTCACTCGCCCGTGCTTTTGCCGATATTCGCGGCCAGCCGACCACTGGATTGGGGGGCGCTTCCCAGTCCTACGATTGGAAGAAGCGGACGCTTTACAGCACACTTTTCTTCCTCACTGGCGTTGCCCCTCGGGATTTTCATCACACCTGCGATGATGCAATCGATGAGTATTTGGGTGATATCGAAAACTGGCTTTGGGAGAACGAGTTAGAAGTAGAGGCGTTTCCATGACCATGCAGCGATGAGTACTCTCAATCCTAACCCCGACGATTCGGCGGACCTCATCATCGGGCTTGGCAACGCTCCTCTCCCTCCTTTACCTCCTCTACCTTCTTTTAACTTGGGACGGGAAATGCCGAGCCTGGCGGACAAGAAGGTGACGCTGTGCCGGTCACTGGCGGGCGAGTTGACGGTGCAGTGGAAGGGCCAGGCGGTGGCGAGCCGGGCGGTGACGCAGCGTCCGGCGGCCGTGGCGAATCGGTTGACGCTGACTGATCGCGTGGCGAATCATACGGAACCCGAAAAGTGCTCGCGCGCGTTCGGCGCTTGTTAGGTCTGGCGCGATGGCCCGCGGTATGTCACACTGTCGGCCCCCAGCAAGGAGGCTGACCATGGACGTGACTCTGCGGGAACCGGCGGATCGGCAGCGGTTGGAAGAACGCGTGCGGACGCAGCGGGAGGCGAAGCAGCGCGACCGTTGCCGGGCCGTGCTGCTGGC
>Ga0163153_10008307_pt1 | contig 10852 bp, 9 predicted proteins | sample OliLakLV19MP6IB1_FD_148629 | JGI IMG/M metagenome (GOLD analysis project Ga0163153, IMG submission 148629) | Freshwater microbial mat bacterial communities from Lake Vanda, McMurdo Dry Valleys, Antarctica - Oligotrophic Lake LV.19.MP6.IB-1 | ecosystem: Environmental > Aquatic > Freshwater > Lake... | reverse complement strand
CTCTCGCGTCACCCTCCATTTCGATCTGTGGCGCGAGGCCGGCCGCCTCGAACCCCAGAGTGTCGAGTTCACTCTCGCGGGCATCGTGCCCGACACCAGGGCCGCGGAAGACCGCGCTCTCGTGCCCCCCTATCCGGGCCTCTCCGACGCGAAGAGCCTGGGCGAGTGGGATCCGCCTTTCCCCATCGAACTCGCGCGGATTCGCCCGAAGGACGAGGACTTCTGGAAGAAGTACGGCCCCGCGCCCAAGGCCTACCTCGACATCGCCACCGCGCGCGAGTTGTTCGGCGACTCGGGAAGCCGCCTGACCACGCTCTTCACGAAGACCGCCGATGAGGCGACGCCTGGGCGCGACGTGCTCCGGCAACTCCGCGAAGGGACGCCTCCCTTCATCGTTCAAGACCTCGCGTCCGCGAGCGGCGCTTCGTGCGTCCCGGGAGCAACTGCAGGGCCATGAAGAGCGCTCCGGAGACCGCATCCCGGCCCACATTATGGACGATCACAATGCCCGGATGGGTGAGGCGAGCGGCGCTTTGGGCTTCGGCGAAAAATCGCTTTTCGAACCCGGCCCGATCGCCGTCGCTCACACCCTGGGGGAGTTGGATGACCTTGAGCGCGAAGTCGCGCCCGAGATCGGGGTCGTGAGCGAGATAGACCACACCCATCATCCCGCGGCCCAGCTCCCGCCGGATCTGATAGCGACCGACGGATCAGGGCGGACCTGCAGGGACTTCTGGCCACAAGAACTCGCTATCCTGGGGCCTGATCAACGAAACCAGCGACCGGAGAGGCCAGACATGAACCTTCCTGACGACGAAATCTCCAGCTCATCTGTGTCCGTGCCCCTGCCTGGAAAATGTGCCCCAAGGCGCCTCGGCGCCCGTTTCCTGCTGGGTCTGGCCCTCACCATGGGGTTTTGGGGTTGCGGCGGCGGGAGCCCGTCCGCGCCGCCGGCGCCGACGCCCGCAGCATCCCCCGCAGTCGGAGCGGCATGGTGGGGATTCGCCCGGGATGCGCAGCACTCGGCGACCGGGGCGGTCGCCACCCAGCCCCTGTCCCGGCTGCTGTGGAGGACGCAGGTCGATCTCGATCAGTTCCTCAATGGTTCCTCCCTGCTGACTCACTATGGGTCGCCGGTCATAACCTTGCGCAATACCGTGCTCATACCTGTGAAGACGGGTCGCCTTGGCGGCTTCCGCGTCGAAGCGCGGTCGGGGGCGAGCGGCGAGGCGCTCTGGATGGCGGACAGCGATTACGTGCTCCCTTCGCACAATTGGATTCCCAGCTACAACCTGGTTCTCACCCCGGGCAACCGCCTCTACGCCCCGGCCTCCGGGGGCCGGCTGCTGTTCCGCGACGATCCGGATGCCGGGCCCGTCGCCCTTCAAAGCGCCGTCTTCTACGGCACGAGTGTCTACGCCGCGGCGAGGACGGCCTTCGACGCGACCGTGTTCATCAACACGCCCCTGACCAGTGATTCCCAGGGCAACATCTTCTTCGGCTTCACCGTCCGCGGCGACAATCCAGCTGGGCTCACCAGCGGAATCGCACGGCTGGGCGCGGATGGGACCGGCTCGTGGGTGGGCGCCGCAGCGGCCTCGGACGAAAACACGGTCATCGGTGTGGCCATGAACAGCGCGCCCGCTCTCTCGCCGGATCAGAAGACGGTTTATGTGGCGGTGAACGCGAGGGCGCCGGGGGCCCCAACCCCTGGAGGCTATCTGTTGGCGCTCGACAGCACCACCCTGGTCCGCCGGGGCAAGCGCGCTCTGATCGATCCGGTCACCGGAGCGATGGGTTGGGTCAGTGCGGACGGGACGTCGTCCCCGACGGTGGGACCGGACGGAGATGTCTACTTCGGCGTGCTGGAAGGCAACGCCCCGGGGCACAACTTCCGCGGGTGGCTTCTGCACTTCGATGCCGCGCTGACGCAGACCAAGGTGCCCGGCTCGTTTGGCTGGGACATCACCGCCTCCATTGTTCCCGCTTCGATGGTGCCTTCCTATCGAGGGTCTTCGTCGTATCTCGTCGCCACCAAGTACAACAACTACGCGCGTGCGGGCACGGGCGATGGCAGGAACCGAATGGCCGTTCTCGACCCCCAGGACAGCCAGGCCGACACGATCTCCGGCGCGCCGGTCATGCGCGAGGTGCTGACCGTCCTGGGTGTGACGCCAGACGCCAACTATCCGGGCGCGGTCAAGGAGTGGTGCATCAACACCGCCGCCGTCGATCCCCTGACCCGATCGATTCTATTCAACAGTGAAGACGGCTACCTTTACCGCTGGGACCTGGCCCGCAACGAACTGAGCGAACGCATCCAACTCACCAGCGGCATTCGGGAATCCTATACGCCGACCGCCATCGGGCCGGACGGCGTGGTGTACGCCATAAACAACTCGGTGTTGTTCGCGGTCGGCCGCTGAACGCCCGGGGCCGCCCAGGCGGCGAGACTCGCAGGGCCGGATCACGGAGATCCGACCCAGCCGTGCGACCTCTCACCCGTGCGAACCGCCGGGCAAGACGCCGGGACTAATCACCGACGTTCTCGAACCAGACCGACGCCGTGGTGTTGGAATTCAGCGTGAACGTGCAGGCTCCGGTTTGGTTATTGATCCCGCCGCCGATGCCAGCGCAAGCACCCTGCCACGAAACGATTCGGTCAGGGCTGCCCTGTCCCGTCGCCGTGAGGGTGATGACCGTGCCGACGGGGAACGAGAGGGGCCGCACGCTCCACCGGAAGTGCTCGAGCAGTTGAATCCGGAACCTGCGATGGCGCCGTCGCCACCGGCACGGCTGCCTATCGCCCCGTGGCAGGTGTCCGTGACTCCGTGCGAAGTGACGCCCTGAGCGCCTGGCACGCTGAAAGTGCAGGCGATCGTGAGCGTCACGGTGGGCACGGGTGACGGTGACGGCGCGGCGGCCGGAGGGCGCGAGTCGAGGAAGAAGGTGCGCGTCACCACGGTCGAAGGGTTGTTTTGATCGTTGAGGGTGACCACGACCCGGTAGAGTCGGGCTCGAAGGAGTCTGGTGGTCGCTTGAGCAACTCGCCAGAGTGAGGCTTAAGACAAAGACAAGTTTCGGATGGACTCGTTCTTCTGGATTCAGAAAAGGCGAAGGATGTGGTCCAGGAAACCTTCATAAGGTTCCTGACCGAAAAGCCCCGTCCCGACAATCTGGAAGGGTGGCTTTACCGGGTTTCGCGCAATCGGCCGTGGCGGACGGGCGGCCCTCTCGCAGCCGCCCGCGAGCGCGTTCGGGCACTGCATTCCGGGGTTGTTTGAGCGCGAAACCGGCGCAGTTCGCAGGCTTCGCCATGGTGCGGTGCAACCCGCGTTTTCACTTCCGCTCGTTACGCTGCCTCGTGGCCAGGTGCGCGCTCGCTCTCGTCACCGGGCGCCTGTCGCCGGAGCACGCGGCTTTTCCAGTAGGGCGGCCCGCGACCAGGTGAGCGGCTCGGCATCCCCCATGGGGAAGCAGGTTCAGTCTCCTGCGCAGCGCTTCGAAGCGAGGGGGCGCCGCGTAGCCGATTGAACCCGGGCCGGCCGACCGAACCAGCTCGGGACCAACACGCCGGCGTGGGTCAGAAGGGTGAGCGCGAAGCGCGGGAGGAGGCCTATGAGTACGTCCCGGGCGATCAGCGGGTCCCCGAATCTCCCGCTCAGGAGCCGCGTCCACGAGATCAGCATGTGCGGCCACCGTCGCCGCACCACAGGATCGAGCGCCATGTCTAGCGACCACACGACGATTGCGCCAAAGCAGCCCTGGCTGACGATGGCGACAATCAAGGCGTGCTCGCGATACCCGTCGCTCGTGCGATCGGCCCGCAACAGGTGGCCATGCACAGGGTGATGAAGGCGGCGAGAGCCGGGCGAAAGGCCTATAATCAGGTCATGAAAAGGATCTCTATTCAGGATCTTAAATCAGGCCTTTCTGCGGTCATCGCGGAAGCCGAAGGCGGACAGACGGTTCTGGTCACCCGCCACAATCGCGCGGTTGCGAGGCTCAGCCCGCTCACTCCGGTCCGAGGCCAGGGGGCCGGCCGGCCTTCGGGAGCTTTGGCTCTGACCCCACTGTTGCGAAAGGCCACGGGAGGCCGGTATCTCCGCGTACTCAAGGACGATCGCTCGGCGCAACGGTGAAGAACCGTCCCGAAATCCCGGCCGCGCCGAGGCTCTATCTCGATACCTCGGCCTACCTCTGCGTACTGCTGGGCGAGGAGCACGCAGATGCCATCTCAAGGGAGACGAAGGGCGCCGACCTCTTGTCGAGCGTGCTCATGGTTCTCGAAGCCCGCCGCAACCTTGTTCGTCTCGCCCGCGAAGGATCGTTGAGGCCGAAGGATTTCAGCGCCTGCATCGAGCGCCTGGGGCAGGACCAAAGACGATTCCAGCTGCGCGACCTGACCCTCGATCTCTGCGAATCCAGCGCCCTTCCCGCTCTGTCGACGCCGCGCTCCCTTGACCTCGCCCACCTTCGCACCGCCCTCTGGTTCCATGGGGAGGGAGCCATCGACCGGTTCGTCACGCTTGACGACTCGCAGGCCGAGGCGGCGAGAGAGATGGGCCTGCCGGTTGCTTGAACGCTGCCATGGCCGGTATCCGCTCTTACGCACCCTTTTCTCGGGCTCTTCGCTCGCCGCGTCCGGGGGCGACCGCGGCGCGATGCGCGAGCGCCATGGACTTGCTGCCGCGAGGACCCCCGCGGAGTGGATGGTGTGAAAGCGTGGTGGGGGCACGCTCGTAGCCAGTCGGCACAGGAGCGAGAGCGGATCCATCTCGACCGCGACCGTTCCGTGGCCCAGGCCAGGCTTCGCGCTCGGCGTACGCCTTCTTCAGCGTGATCCGTACGAGGCCGTCGGGACGCTGCTCCACTCGCTCCTGCGCAATCGGCGGAGGCAGGACGTAGCGCAGCAGGGCCTCGCGGCCCTCGGCGTCGAGCCCGCCCGCACGAGTAGCCGCGTGCAAGGTGAACCCATCGAGCGACGCGGAAAGTGGCTTGTCGTACGCGATCGCGTACAGCTTGAGTGGCCGAAGACAACTCGACCAGCGCGAAGCCTACCCTCGGGGTATTGCGGCCTGGCGGGCGGCGACTGGCCCGACACCGCGGAGGATGCGAGGTTGCTCTCGGGATCGCCCTCGCCGCTCAGGTCGAGGTCATCACCCCGTGTCCCAAGGAGGCCACACCGGTCGAGGTGCCTCTCGATCCGTCGGGCCGCATGCTCCAGCACATCGCCCACCTCACTGGTCTTCAGATGTCCAAGGCCCGCAAAGAGCGCGCAGCCTGGCCCGTACACAGAGAAGGCCGCAGCCGAGGTAGGCCAGGAGTTCGCTCCGGGCATGCCCCGAGGCAGGCTTGGCGCTGGCGAGGGATGCGCACCGCAAGCCCGCCATCGTCGATCGCGCCGAAAAGAGTCTCTAGATTGTCGCGAACCATCTCGTAGAGCGCCGTGGCCTCAGCAGGTGCTCCGGCGCCTCGACGAAGTGGCGACGAAGCACGGCGTGCCCATGGCCGCGGTCGCGTCGCGCGCGATCCTCGACCACGAGGCGGTGGCCGCGGTCATCGTGGGCACGCGCCTGTCGAAGTCGGAGCACATCGCGGACACCCTTCGCATCTTCGAACTGACCCTCGACGAGGAGGACCGGAAGACGCTGGCGAAGGGCCGGAAGTATCTGAAGCCCATTCCCGGCGATTGCGGCGACGAGCACCGCAAACCTCCTTATCTCACCGCCTCCGGCGATCTCTCTCATCACTTCGAGACGATGCCGCCGCCTTATCCGGTGAAACCGGGACCGAAGGGCCGGACCCTGGTTCTCTCCGGCACCACCTGGGAGCCTCTGGCCGGCTACTCTCGCGCGCATCGGCTCGACGATCGGATCTGGATCTCCGGCACCACCGCCACCCACGGCGAGAAGGCGATCGGCGGCAACGACGCGCGGGCGCAGTTCCATTTCATCATCGACAAGATCGAAGGCGCGCTCCGGTCGCTGGGCGCGACCCTCGACGCTGTGGTGCGCACCCGCGTGTTCGTTCGCAATGCCTACGACTGGGACGATGTCGCGCGCGCCCACCGCGAACGCTTCCGGCACATCATGCCCGCGAATACGCTCGTGCGGGCCGACCTCATCGGTGACGAGTACCTCGTCGAGGTGGAGGCCGAAGCGTGACGTAGAGGGGCGCTCTTCCGGGAGGAACGCTTCAGCGCTTGCCGCCCTCCGGCTGACCCAGCGCCTTGCGCAAGGCGGACTGCACGGCCGGATGCGTTTCCCGCGTCTGCCGGAGGCGCAGCGCTTCGCCGGCTTCCTTCGTGCCCATTTCGCCCAGCGCACGCACCGCGCCCTGCCGCACCACCCAGTCCACGTGGTCCAGGAGTGGAACGCTCACGAGCCGCACATCGTCCGGGTCGCTTTTGGCGAACCCTTTCGCGTACGCATGGACCGCGGTGGAAAGAAGCTCGGGCGCAACCTTCGAGCGCTGGATGGTGTCGCGCAGGAACTCCTTGGCCCGGGGTCCGCCGACCGCGGCGAGACCGCTCATCGCGCGCTGACGCACGCCGTATCTCAGCGCAGTGTCGGCCGCCGCCTCGATGAGGTAGACGTCCACATCGCCCCCCAGCTTGCGCCAGTCCTCGGCGGTCATGGTGACGGGATGGCGCGCACCCAGGATTTCCCGAACCGACTCCCGGGTGCCGGGCGCCGAAGACGCGGCAGCCGCGGCTCCAAGCACCGCCATCATCAGTACGGTTCTCACAACCAAAGCTCTTGCCATGGCTCGCTCCTTCAATGGACGATGGGAGAGCGCCGCAGGACGTACCCCTGTCCTTCGCTCAAGTCGACTCCGTGGCCCGACCAGAACATGATGTTCGTTCCGTCCGGACATCCCGCCTCGCTGCCTCCGGCGCAGGTGGGCGTGTCGTTGATGGTGTCGTGCTGCGACCCGTCACGTTCGCTCGTGTGGTAGAGCCCCATGCTGTGTCCCGTCTCATGGACCATGGTGAGGCCGAGTTCGCGGCCATCGAATCCCCGGTCGGTATTGTGGGTGTCAACGGAGATGACCACCCCACCCGAAGCCGCGCCCGGAATGCCGAGGGCCACCGGGATCCCCTGGGAGAAGCCGTAGACATCAGGAACATTCTTGAGGAAGAACAGATTCGCGCCCAGGGTATTCGGAGGATTCACCGTGAACTGCTGCGACAGGGCCGCGGCAGTTCCATTCGCCTCGCCAAAGCTGCCCGGCGACAAGAGGCCGGCCGCACCCGTGACCGTGACCACCGAAACCTTGCCCAGCTTGATCCGCGCGTCCGCCATGACCTCGGCGAAGACGACGAGCGCTTCCGCGAGCCCCTGGTTCGTCAACCCACAACCCTCGAGGACGAACAGGTTGAGGTCGAGGGTCCCCGACGAGGGCTGCGCGCCCCGCCGCGACTTCGACTTCACCACCGCCGCGTCCGAACCGGCGCCGGTCACATCGAAGCTGTACTTGCCCGGCGGCACGGGGTCGTCGACCCCGGGGAACACAAAGGAGGCCCAGGCGCCATAGCTGTTGGGCCGCTCCGGCGTTCCTGGCTCCAGAGTGATGCCAACGCTCCCCGTGCCGGACTCCGCGTAGACGAGAAAGCTGACCGTGTCGCTGGCCCAGTCGAAGGTGAAGCTCCGTATGGCGGGACCGGGCTGGGACCGGATCGGGTTCACGACCGGGGCCACGGGGGCCAGGGTCGACAGGTCCCGGGTCTGGTACTCGATGCGGCTGGCCATGGCGGCGATGCGTGCCTGTCGCGCCCCCTCCACCTCGCTTTTGTCCTGCGCGGCCGCGCTGCCAGCCAGGATACCGAAGGCGGCCGAAAGCGCCAGCATCCGCCCGCCCAACTCACGTGCTCTTTCAGTCATGCTCCGGTCCCTCCCGATCAGAAGACCACCTGCGTCTGAACCCGCAGTTCCTTGCTCTTGGTGCGATCCGAACTCTCGATCTGCCGGAAGTCCGCCTGCACCTTCAGGGAATGCTTGTTCACGAAATAGTTGAGGGCGCCGCCGACCTCGGAGCGATCGTTGTTCCCTACCCGGTCGCTCGGGTCGTAAGTCGCGTAGCGCGCCGCGACCTCCAGGGTGTCACGCTTCAGGAAATAGCCCAACTGCCCGTGCCAGCCGTTTGAATGGAAGGCCACGGTGGCGGAAGGGGCCTGGGACGGATCTCGGCCGCCGGTCGGTTGGGGCTTTCGATTGCGGGCGAGAATCTCGGCAAAGGCGGAAAAGCCCTTGTACTTGAAGACCACATCGCCGCCCCATATCGTGGTGTCGAGGTTGTCGCTGACGTTCGACGTGTAGGCCTGGTTGTTCTTCTCGAACTGACCGGCGATGGCCAGCAGGGGCTTGTCCCTCGACTCGAAGTCGCTCTCGGAGTACCCGACGCTCCCCCAGGGTTCGAACATCGCACGGGCGTTGTACTGAAACTTGGAGTTGTCGTTCCCGAGTCGCGCCGCGGCATTCCCGTTGAACACGCCCGCCATGTAGGAGAACCTGCCCTTGGCCAGAGCGCCCTCCACCTGGACGCCGAGGTCACGACCGCGGGTGAACTCGAAGGAGAAGATGTCGCGGTCGACGAACTGCTGGCGGCCCGAGGACGTCATCTCCTGTCGTCCGAGGGGCACCTTGAACTGACCGAAGGAGATCTCGAACGTCCGCTTCTTGGAAACATCCCAGGTGATCATGGCGTCCTCGAGGGCGGTCTGGGCGCTGGCCCCGGCCTCGGGTCCCGCCCAGCTCAACTGCAGCTCGAAACGCATCTCCGGGCGCCAGAACCAGCCGGCAAGGCGCGTCTTGGCCCGCCGCACACGCCATGAGGCCTTGCTTTCGCCCGGTCCGGAGGTGCCGATGAGCTGAACGTGGTCGTCCGGGATCTCGTCGGTCAGACGAAACTGAACCCGGTTGGTGAGGCTGATCTGGAGGTGCTCGGCCTCGAACGTGGCGGCGCCATCCTTGTAATAAACCTTCGCCGGTTTCTCGTCCTTGGTGCCGTCCTTTGGATCGTCGGGAGGAGCCTTCTTGGCATCGTCCGAGAGAGCCGGCCTGGTCTCATCCGCGAGAGCCGGTCCGGCTCCGAACACACCGAGGCATGCCGCAGAAAGTACGACTCGCTTCGTCCGGAACTTCAGTCTTCGCATGAATCCTCCGTAGCGGATCTTCCGACCGCCGCACCAGCGTTGTCGAACATGGTAGTCCCCCCCAACCCAGCCGTCAAACGAACGCCGCTATCGGCCCAGCAAACGCCCCTCCGGCGATGCGCGATCCAGCCGGTCGAATGTCTCGAAGGCCAGGCGTGAGATCTCGCGAATCTCTCTCTCTCCATCGGCCTCGCTCCTGGGCGCGGTGGTCGCAATCGAGACTGCGTAGGGGCGGTACTTGAGGAGCACGACTCCGGTCGCGGTGCGCACGCCTTCGAGCGAGCCGCCCTTGTCGAGGACGGTGAGCCCATCGGGGAGAGCCCGGCGGAACGCGGTTTCCGCCGTCTTCGGCACGGCGACCATCGCCCTCAGGTCGTCGGCCAGCGCGGGCGTGAGTCCGTCGGCCTTTCGGATCGCTTCGATCAGACGCACCATCTCCTGGGGCGGCGAAACATTCTCTTCACCCCGTCGGGCGTCCGGGGTCCGTTAATCGTCGAAGAATCAGCGCGGTGAGGCTGCGTCGGGCCTCCTCCGTGTGCTTCTGAGCCGCGTGAACCGCGGGCGGCGTCTAAGCTCAAGGCCACCGGCGAGAAACCTGGACGAAGCCCTTGAATTTCCTTTCCCTTTCCCTCAAGAGTCTGCGCCAGCGTCTCGGGCTTTCCCTCGTCTGTGTCTTCGCGTGCGCCATCGCGGTCGCCTCTCTCGGCGCGTCGCTTGGTGTGGGTGACGCGCTCGAGACCGAACTCGAGCGACTCGCCCGGGCCCGCCGCGGCCAGGCGACCGACGTTCTGCTTTTCCAAAGACCCTTGAGCGCCGGCGTCCTGGCGCGCGTGGCCGAACTCCCGGCCCGGGCCGCTGCGGTCTACGACGAACGCGGGCGCACCCGAGTTCCCGAAGGGCCGCACATCGAGTCTTTGGTCCTCGGCATCGACGAGCGCTATACGGCTCTCCACGGTCTTCCTTTCCCCGCACCCAAGGGCCGCGAGGCGTATCTCTCATCCGCCTTGGCCGAAGCCCTGGGCGTGAAAGCGGGCGAAACCGTTCTCGTCGATATTCCGAAAACGCGGGCGCTTTCCGCCTCCCTTCTCTTCGGCGACCGCAGCGGTGCCCAAGCCACGGTGCGCCTCAAGGTGGCGAAGATCCTGGGTCAGGCCGACGGCGGCGAGTTCACCCTGCGGCCCACGCCCGACCTGCCCCGCGTGGTCTATGCGTCGGTGGCCGTTCTCGCGTCCGCGATCTCGAGCGACGAGTCGGACGAAAGGTCTCCGCCGCCGTCCATCGCCAACCGTCTTCTCATTCGTGCGCAGGACGAAGACAAAAGCGACCGCGGGTCCTGGCCGAGCAGAGTCGTGGAGAGCCTTACCCTCGAAGACTTTGGCCTTCGTCTCTCGACCACGGCGCTTGGAACCGTGGTCCACACGAGCGAAGCCACGATCACGCCTGATCTCGAGGCCGGTGTTCGCAAGGCCCTCGCCACCCCGCCCCAGGAAGCGCTCGCCTACCTCGCTACCGGCATCGACCTTGGAAAGACGTCGGTCCCGTATTCGGTGGTCATGGGCCTCTCGCCCGAGGAACTGCAGGCGCGCAGCGGCGGTGCGAACACGGCGCCGCCGCAAGGTGGTCGAAGCCTCTGGCTTTCCGATTGGGCCGCGCGGGACCTGGCCGCGAAGCCGGGCTCTCGCGTCACCCTCCATT
>Ga0163153_10008305_pt1 | contig 10853 bp, 7 predicted proteins | sample OliLakLV19MP6IB1_FD_148629 | JGI IMG/M metagenome (GOLD analysis project Ga0163153, IMG submission 148629) | Freshwater microbial mat bacterial communities from Lake Vanda, McMurdo Dry Valleys, Antarctica - Oligotrophic Lake LV.19.MP6.IB-1 | ecosystem: Environmental > Aquatic > Freshwater > Lake... | reverse complement strand
GGGTGCGGGTCTCAAGCACCGGGCGGCCATCAAGATGAAAACGGCATCAACTCATATTACCCATCCTCAAACGAGAACGTCCGGGATGGACAAAAACCCCCTTGAGCCTGAGTTGCCAGGAACTTTGGTATTATTGGGGTGTCTTCTGATTGCATACACTCTTGGAAGCGATGCAGGAGAGAGCTTGACGGGCACTCTAAGAAATCAGGCGATTGCCGTGGGTTTGGGGCTGGCAGTAAGTGTGGCTCTTGACTACCGCCGGGGACTCAGAAACTTGATTCGAACGGACATTGTTTGCCTTTCCGCCCTCTATTTTCTGACCTATGTCGAGTTTCTCTTTCCTCAACCGCAATTTAATGAGATGGCGGCGACTTACGATGTATTGGGAGCCTCGCAGTTGGTGATATTAGGGATGGGCTGCCTGGCTTTGACCCGACACATGGGATTTCGTTCCAAGTTTCGGGAATTGCCACACCTCTCCGGAGTGGCCGGCTTGAGCCCCAATCAATGGATGGGGCTGTTTTGGATTGCGTCAGGTCTTGGATATTTTTACATGCTGATTACTGTAAATTTTAATATTTTTGAGATGGTTGATGCGATGATGCGAGCCCGTTTCAGCCAACCATGGGGACGGGGCAAATATGGGGATTGGAAGGCTTTGCTGTATGAACTTTCTCTGTTTATTTATTTGATTCCCCCGGTATATGGGATCCTTCTTGCCCAGCGCAATAAACTGCCGGTTTTTGGTTTCTGGCTTGCGACGCTGATTGCAGGATTCACTTTGTTCTACGGATTCTCTTCGGGAACGAGAAATGTTTTTGCGACGTATGTGGCAGGCATGATCGGGGCCTACCTGCTTGTTCTGCCAAAGCTGAAGATCCGGCATGTGGTTGTTGCGACTCTCTTGGGGGGAGGTCTGCTTTACTTCGCCACAAATCAGATGCTGGCATTCCGGCAGGTCGGCTTGGCGAGTTATCTGGAGTCTGGAAGCCCAAATGAAGGGGAGAACAATGAAGATGCATTTTTTATCGATGCCAATCTCTTGAACATGGCGTTGGTTATGGAGTCAGTTCCTTCGCGCATTGCTTATTTGGGATGGGAAGTGCCATATAATGCCATTGTTCGGCCGATTCCAAGGGCAATTTGGCCCGGAAAGCCGGAAGGGCTGAGTGTGGGGATTGAAGAGGCTGCAGGTTTGCAAGGGCTCACCCTTTCGATCACTTTTGTCGGTGAGGCCTACATGGCGGCGGGCGCTTGGGGTGTCGCGCTGGCGGGAGCATTTTTTGGCGCACTCTGCGGGATTTGGAATTCTCTTTTTCGCGGACGCTGGGATCCTTTTTCTCAATTGGTATATGCGGCAGGGTTTTTCCCGGCGGCGATTTCCATGCGGAGTCTTTTTGCCTTCAGCACGGCCATTCTTCCCATCTTCGGCTTGCTTGCTATTGCTGCCATTTTACGACGAACTCAGGCGCAGAGGCCGATAACCAATAACAGAAAAGCCCCTGTGCCCGGTCCCCATTCTCTCGCTAATAATCATCCTTCTACTAAGGATCAAAAAAGCAAAGGTTGAGCAAAGCCAGTGAACGTTTTGATTTTGAGTGTGACGCCATCCCCGTATCAGAGGGACGTTTTTCGTGCTATGGCTTCAAGGGGGGAATGTGCGCTGGAGGTTGCCTACTATGAAAAGTCTGCTGATGACTCGCCGTGGCAGCCGGAAACCTTGGAACCATGGGAAACCGTGATGCCGGGAGGGGTATGGGGCAAGGGACGGATTCGCTGTCATTGGAACTATCCCTTGCCGGACGTGTCGGTTTTCCATCGGGTCATCGTGAATGCTCCCCTCACCGCACTTACCACTCAGGCGCTTTTTCGTAGGCTTTCCAAGAAGAGTTCCCCGGCATGGTTTTTTTGGGGTGAAAAACTAATGCGGAGATCAGGATGGCGGGGATATATTCAAAAGACCTTGGCTGCCCCCCTAAAAAACGCCCGTGCGATTGTTGCGATTGGCCGCATCGCTCGCAGCGATTACCAACGACGTTTTCCGGGAGCCATTGTCCATGATATTCCCTATGCCTGCGACCTTAGCAATTTTCAGAAGCCTGCCACCCATCGTGCCACTAAACAAGCATGTCGGTTCCTGTTCGTGGGGCAGATGATCCCCAGAAAAGGAGTGGATGTTTTGTTGGCGGCTTTTTCCCGGTTGGTTGCCGAAAGCCATCCCGTAGAACTCCACCTGGCTGGCAGGGAAGGGGAACTGCACCGCTGGCTGTCTGAATTGACATCCACAGTTCGTGACTGTGTCACATATCACGGATTTCTTCAGCCGAAAGAACTCCCGCAGGTTTTTAACACGGCCGACGTTTTTGTGTTGCCCAGTCGCCATGATGGCTGGGGAGTGGTGGTTAACCAGGCCCTTGGCGCGGGCTTGCCAGTGATCACAAGCACGGCGACGGGCGCGGGGAGAGACCTTGTCGAAGATGGTATTGAGGGAATCCATGTCCCTCCCGGCGAGGTTGAGCCCTTACTTAAGGCCATGCGGGAGCTTGCCTGCGACCCCGGCATGAGGCAGCGTCTAGCGGCTGCTGCAACAAAGAAATCAATGAGCCTTGCGCCGGCTCTCATCGCTGAAAAATGGATGAAGGTGCTATGTGATTCCGAGACTCCCCCTGAACCCACTGCGCACTCTGCCAGGCAGGGATAGATCCTCTCCCCATGCGTATTCTTTTTGTGAGTTCCAGTTCTGGTTCGCGGGGTGGCGGCGAGCTTTTCCTTTTGTATCTTGCTGACGCGCTTAAGGCCGCGGGCCACAGGCCAATGCTGTGGTGTGCCTCTGATCCACGTATGGACGAACTGGCCCGGCGCTTTGAGGCCCTGGGGTCCGTCACGAGAGATGACTACCCAAACAGTTACCTTGACCGGCGCTTGAGGGTTTTGTCGGCGGTATGGGATCAAGGAACCATCCATCGTTTGGCCAAGCGATTCAGGGGAATGTCCTGCGATGTCATTCACCTGAACAAGCAAACGCTGGAAGATGGATTGGACTTGTTGAAAGCCATTTGCCTTTCAGGAAAGCCGCTAGTCTCTACCATTCATATCACTCAAACCAGCCAATCCTTGGGAGCCATGGGCGGCAGGCTGAGGGATTTTGTTGCGATTCGTGAGCTGAGACGTGCCTCAGATGTTTGTTTCACAGCGGTGAGCGATGCGCGGGCTTTGGAGCTAGGCCGGGTGATTGGCTGGAAGATCCCTGTCATTTACAATGCCGTGAGCGATCCTCCGGTTTCAGATCGCTCGGTCATTCGTCAAGAGATTCTGACGTCACGCGATTGGCCCACCAATACCCTGCTGGTAGTTTGTGTGGGCCGGCTTGTGGCTCAAAAGAATCCGAAGCGGTTTTTGGGAATGGCCAAAGCCCTTCTCCAAGTGGAGCCTGCATCGCGGTTTCTTTGGATCGGGGGCGGGGAGGAACAGGAGCAGTTTTTGGAACACGCGGCCAAGCTTGGACTCACAGGGAAAGTCGATTGCACGGGTTGGCTGCCGGATCCTCGGCCCTTGCTTTCTGGCGCAGATCTTTATCTCCATCCCGCCATCTATGAAGGCCTGCCCTTGGCGATTTTAGAGGCGATGGCGGCAGGGCTTCCCTGTGTGCTATCCAAAGAGATTACGTCAGAGATGGATGCGTTTGATGAAGAAACCGTCATCACGGCCAAACAAGAAGATGACGGATGGCTTTTGTTGGCGGCCTCCGAAGAGGCACGCGTGAAATTTGGAGAGGCCTCCTCCAAACTTTACCAATCTCATTTTCGCACGGAAGTGATGGCAAAAGCTTTTTTGAAACTCTATACCTTACAAATAGCGGAGAGCAGACGATGAGCGGGGATAACATAACTGATCCGCTTGTTGTTGATGTGATTCCCCAACCTCCTAAGCTTAAGCCTAAAGAACCGCTGACCATCCGTTTGATTCTGCCTCCAAAAAACCAACAAACCGGGGGAATTGAAAACGCAGTGCAGGGATTGCGTCAGGCCCTGATCGTTTCGAACATCCAAGTTGTGGATGGTGCAGACAGTGCCGACAAGACCGCGGTGCATCATTTCCATGGCCTGTGGAATCCCTCCCATGCAAGACTTGCGGGTGTCTTGCGAAAAGCGGGCCGCCCCTATGTGGTCTCACCGCACGGAATGCTGGAACCCTGGGCCTTCCGACATCGGTGGTGGAAGAAATGGCCTTACTTTCATCTGCAGGAAAAGGAGTTTTTGATGGGAGCGGCGGCTTTGTTTGTCGCGAGTCCCATGGAACGCGAGCACCTGCAAAAAATTCTCGATCATCCCAGAGTGGAAATCCTGCCTTTGGGATGCCGGGACGTACGCTCGCCGGATGAGGAGCGCGCCAGAATTGCTCTTGGGTGGAGCCCGGACGAACCCGTGATGGTTTTTCTCTCGCGGGTGGACCCGAAGAAAGGCCTCCATCTGCTTTTGGAGGCACTCGCGCTTTGTGCGCCTGACTTTTCAAGCTGGCGGCTGGTGATTGTGGGCGATGGAAAGCCTGGATATTTGGCGACTCTCCATAAACAGGCCGAACGCCTCCAACCGTCCCTTCCAAAGATCGATTGGATAGGTTCCATTTGGAATGATCAGCGCTGGACGTATCTTCAAGCTGCGAATTTGTTTTGTCTTCCCACGCATTCGGAAAACTTTGGCATAGCCGTTCTGGAAGCACTTCATTGCGGAACGCCAGTCTTAACCACCTCAGCCACACCTTGGGTTGAGTGGAAGGGCGTTGATGGGGTTTTTATCGCAGAGCCTGAGATTTCCTCCCTCAGAGCAACTCTTGGGGAGGCAACGGCCCGGCTTCAGAAGGGCTGGTCGGAGGCAGACCGCAAACTGCTCTCCGCGCGGGCCTCGGATCACTTTGCATGGCCGAAATTGGCACCCCGCTATGTGGACGCTTATCGCAAATGCCTGCCCGCGACCGGGAAACTCCCCGCCTTCTAATCCATGCCCGACTTGTCCAAATTTCAAAACACCGAGTTTTCACGAGGCGCTTCCGCATGGAAAGAGGGGCTGTGGTGGGTGGTGCGCAGTTTGGTTTTTGCGCCTTGGTTTCCTGTCCCGTCACGGCTCAAGGTTGCGGCTCTGAGAGCATTTGGTGCGGAGGTTGGGAAAGGCGTGGTGATCCGAAGTCGCGTGAACATCACCTTTCCTTGGAAAATTCAGATTGGCGATCATGTTTGGATTGGTGATGAGGTTCTGATTCTCTCGCTGGCCCCCATCCACATCGAATCTCATGTTTGTATCTCCCAGCGGGCTTTTCTCTGCTCTGGCTCTCACGATTTTTCAAAAGAAACCTTCGATTTAATCTGCCATCCCATTACGGTGGGCACGGGCTCATGGATTGGAGCGCAATCGTTTGTCGGACCGGGCGTGACCTTGCAGAAAAATACGATCTGCGCAGCGGGAGCCGTGGTAGTCAAAGACGCCGGGCCGCATGAGTTGATTGGCGGAAATCCCGCTAAACTTATCCGGAAAATCCAATTCTGAAACGAAGAGAAACCACGGATCACACGAATTGTCACGGATAAGAAATTTCGTATTAACCTGAGATTCTCTTCCCTGTATTTATCCGTGTCTATCCGAGAAATCCGTGGTTAAAAAACGAAGAAAAACCACGGATCACACGAATTGTCACGGATAAGAGATTTCGTATTCACCTGAAATTCTCTTCCCTGCATCTATCCGTGTCCATCCGAGAAATCCGTGGATAAAAAACGAAGAAAAACCACGGATCTCACGAATTTTCGCGGATAAGAAGGCCCTATTCACCTGGCATTCTTTTCCTTACATTTATCCGTGTCTATCAGAGAAATCCATGGTTAAAAAACGAGGAGAAACCACTGATTTCACAAATTTTCACGGATAAGAAACTTCGTATTCATCTGAAATTCTCTTCCTTGTATTTATCCGTGTCTATCCGGAAAATCCGTTGTTAAAAAACGAAGAAAAACCACGGATTTCACGAATTATCACGGATAAGAAAGAATAATATGAACGAAGATAAGCTACTGCACCGTGAGATCAGCGAGTCGATTGTTGGTTCGTGCATGCAGGTTCTCAACACTCTTCGACCAGGCTTAAGTGAAAGAGCCTACGAGAACGCACTTGTTGTAGAACTCACCAACAGGGGGCACTCAGTTAATCAACAATCGTCATTTAACGTTATCTACGAGGGGGTTCTGGTTGACACGCTGATCCCGGATCTCATTGTTGATGGTTCCGTGATTATCGACACCAAGGTTGTTGAGGATTTCAACATGACCCATATCGCGCAGATGATGGGCTATCTTGCTATTTCCAGACTCCGCCTCGCAATCCTAGCAAATTTCAAACATGCTGACTTCCGTTGGAGGCGAGTGATACGTTGAGCTCGCATTCACTCAACATTCCCAAAAAGCGACGACCAGAAGGGAAGAAAACCACGGATCTCATGAATTCTGGCGGATAAGAAATCCCGCAATCGCCTGATATTCTCTTCCTTGTATTTATCCGTGTCCATCCGGGCAAACCGTGGTTAAAAAACGAAGAGAAACCACGGATCTCACGAATTTACACGGATAAGAAGCCCCGTATTCACCGGACATTCTTTTCCTTGCATTTATCCGTGTTCATCCGGGAAATCCGTGGTTAAAAGTGGAGAGAAACTACGGATCACACGAATTTACACGGATAAGAAATTTCGTATTCACCTGACATTCTTTTCCTTGCATTTATCCGTGTTCATCCGGGAAATCCGTGGTCAAAAGCGGAGAGAAACTACGGATCACACAAATTATCACGTATCAGAAATTTCGTATTCATCTGACATTCTTTTCCTTGCATTTATCCGTGTCCATCCGAGAAATCCGCGGTTAAAAAATTAAGAGAAACCACGGATTTAACGAATTGTCACGGATCAGAAATTGCATATTCACCTGAAATTCTCTTCCCTGCATCTATCCGTGTCCATTCGAGAAATCCGTGGTTAAAAAATGGCATTCAGTTGAAAATCACAATCCTCACAGCCACGTTGAATCCGGGGCCCGTGCTCAGGGACTGCCTGGACTCTTTGGCTGAGCAGGTTGTTCCTGATGGTGTCTCCATCGTTCATCACATTGTCGATGGTGGCAGTTCTGATGGCACCCTGGAAATTTTAAAGGTATGGGCCAGGGACCGCCCGAACCGAACCTTTCGTTCACGGCCGGATGACGGATTTTATGAAGCCGTGAACTCAGGGATCCAAGAAACAGAAGGCGACATCGTCGGCATCCTCAATGCCGACGATTTTTATTTTGATCAGCAGGTTCTTGCGCGGGTGGCATGCGCTTTTGAGGATCGTTCCATCTCTGGCACTTACGGCGACCTGATTTACATCCAAGCTGGTAATGACAGAAACCACTATCAAGTGAAGAGATACTGGAAAGCTGGTGCGTTTTGTGGGTTGGCATTCCGTCATGGTTGGATGCCACCCCACCCCACTGTTTTTGTGCGTCGGGAGGTGTATGCCAACTTCGGAGCTTTTGACAAGAATTTTGGATCCGCTGCAGACTATGAATGGATGCTAAGAGCCATTTTCAAAGCCAGTCTCCCGATGCTATATATTCCTCGTGTGCTTGTGGCCATGAGGGAGGGCGGCATGAGCAACCGTTCCGTCAGAGCCCGGCTGTTGGCTAATAAGAACGATCGACGGGCATGGTCAGAAAATCACATTCGTCCGTTTCCTTGGACGCTTCTGATGAAGCCTTTAAGAAAACTTCCGCAGTGGTGGCAGCGTCCGCAAAAGTGACCGGGGTTGTGGGCTAACGCCCTTTGGCCAAAACCATCACATGAATGGTTTTGAGGATCACAGCCGCATCCAATTGGAGCGAGAAATTACGGATGTAATAGAGATCATACATAAGCTTCTCGAGCGTGTCTTCCATATTGGCCCCATAGGGGTGGTTCACTTGCGCCCAACCCGTGATTCCGGGACGAACCAGATGACGGAAATGGTAGTGTGGAATGATATCCTCATACTGTTCGACGCATTTGACCCATTCTGCCCGGGGTCCGATCAGGCTCATTTCTCCGCGCAAAACATTGATGAGCTGTGGCAACTCATCAAGCCGCGAGGCCCTCAGGAATTTGCCGATTCTTGTGATGCGCGGGTCATTGGTCTCCGTGTAAATCCCCTTATGCTCGCTCCCAACTGTCATCGTCCGAAACTTGTAGAGCCGGAAGCGACGACCGTGTTGGCCGACGCGAGACTGACGGAAAATGGCAGGCCCGTGGCTATCCAGTTTGACCATGACGGCGATGACTGACATGACGGGAAAGAATACCACCAAGGCTATTGCTGAGAGGCTCAGGTCCAATAGTCTTTTGATGGCGGCAAACGCGGAGTGTTTCACCAAATGAAATCCTGCTTGAAGCGGCCACGTTGGCGTCAGGAGATGCAAGGGAACCTTTTCCCAATACGCCTCATAAAAGGATTGGGTGGAATAAACCGGCATGTCTTGAAAATGAACCGTTGCAAGAAAGCTTAGGACTTTGGGGGCAAGATTCTGATCGGCGGCGGCGACCACAATTCCCTCATGCATGTGCTGGGGGTTTTCACGAAGTAATTTGGGCAGGTCTTCGGCTGCGAAGGCAAAAACGGGAGAATTCGGGCCATCCACCTCCACGCCGACAAGCGAGGGATCCACTGAGACAAACTCAAGCCCCTGTTCCTGTCCATGGGCACGATAAGCCCTCAAAAATTGGGCTCCAGTTTCAGCATCAGCCAAGATGAGCAAACTGCGTTTCTGATGCAAACTGCGCAGGGCAAACCAAAGAAAGCGCCGCTGGGCAAGGGCAACAACGCAAAAACCAATCGAGGAAAGAGCAAAGACAGCTCGACTCGAGTTGATGTTTGAGTCGTAGGTTGCGATCAGAAAAAGTGTCAAAGACGACGCCACAAATCCCGAGAGGCAGGCAATCATGTGCTCTGCCGCGTAGTTCAAGGACGCCATGTTTCCTGGAAATTTGTATCCTCCGATGAGGCTCAGGGTAATGGCCATGACGATGGCAGGGAGTAACAGCTCGGGAAGGCCATACTCATTGCTCGGAAAAAAGGCCGAGACAAGAACATACAGCCCGATCCAGGTTGCAAAGTCCAACCCAAGTTGGACGGCAGGCACAATCCAGCGGCTCTGTGTGCTCAGTCGTTGAAAAGCCGACCGTTTGACGCCACGCTTCCACGTAAGAGGAATAGAATCTTCAACGCGATGAGGATCACTCTCAGGGCTTAAATCTGCCGGTATTTCCTTGATTCCCCTCATGCAACTGATTGTTCCATAGTCCCCTAAACTTGTCAATTTTTCAAAAACTACCTAAATGGTCGTATAACACCGCCTTTGCTGAGTGTTGTCATCAGAGTCCTCCGGCCGTTGGCTCCGTGGGGGGCGTGGGATCGATGACGATACCTCGGGGCACACGCTCATTGGCATGGGATAGGAAGGAACAGGCCATCAAAAAGATTGCAACAAGGCAGGCAGGACGTTTCATCAAAGATCAAGCTTAGCAGATGAGGTTTACACGGTCCACAAGTCAAAAGGTCTCTGCTTTGGCCACAGCTTCGGCTCCTCGAGCCCTGATAGCGCAGACAGGAATGCTGACGGCTGCGGCAGCCAGCATCCTGCTTTGTGGAGGAATGCCGCAGGGAAGTCTGGGGATTTTTCTTGGCGTCGCAGCGGTCATCCTTGTTTTGATTCCGCCTAAAAGCCGCCAGCCCGCTGTGGTTTGGTTCGTTGCTTGCGTGGTGCTTGTGGCGGGAGGACTGGCGCTGTTGCCATCATCGCTTCTGGAAGCGCCGCCTTGGAGGCAGGCGATGCTTGCTGATGGCAGTTTTGGGACACTTGATCGCATCAGTGTGGTGCCAGAAGCAACGGCATTTTGGCTGACCATTCTGGCGAGCACCCTGGTGGTGAGTATTTATCTCATCTCGCAACCGGTCGGGTCAGCGGCCATGCTTGGCCTAGCTGCCGGGGCCTCGTTATTCTGTGCAACGTATGCCGGATTGGCGGTCTATGCGGATAAAACCGGATGGCAATCTGTCTTTGATGCCGGGCCTTCCTTCGGATTTTTTGCCAATCGGAATCATGTGGCCACTTTGCTGATGACGGGCATTCTGACAGGCATTGGTGCTCTGCAAGGAGGTATCAGCAAAAGCAAACCTTTCGCCGTGCTTTGCGGAGCCGTGGGCATTGGGGTGTCTGCTTGGGCAATTCTTCTGGTTTCTCCTTCCCGGGCAGGGGTGATTCTTTTGTTGGCAGGGGTTGCCATGTGGCTGGGAGGACTGGGGAGACGCGCGATCACGCGACCAGTGGTCGTGACCTCCCTAACCCTATTGGTGGTGGCTTTGGTTTTTTTTCTAGGAATCGACAACCCGGCGGCCCGCAGGATTTTTGGGGAGTGGGGAGGTTCCCCAGCGGGAGCGCTATCGGACTACCGCCTCAAAGTTTACTGGGACGCTTTGCGGATGTGGTCGGATTTTTCTCTGACCGGTGCCGGGCTGGGGAGTTATCGCTATCTTTATCCTTTTTACGCTGATGCGAGTTTGACAGAGGTCACCACAATTCACCCGGAGAGTGATTGGCTGCTCTTGGGGCTTGAGGCAGGTCCACTGGCAATCGCGGGAGTGATTGCTCTTCTTTTATGTGTGGGCTGGCGACTTTTTTCCCTGCGAGAGCAGGAGGGGTGGAGCGTACGTTGGGCGCTCATCACGGCGGCAACAATTGCGTTAATTCACGGGGTGTTTGATGTGCCTCTGCATCGGATCGAGCTGGGCTGGTGGGTGATGGT
>Ga0163153_10008304_pt1 | contig 10853 bp, 6 predicted proteins | sample OliLakLV19MP6IB1_FD_148629 | JGI IMG/M metagenome (GOLD analysis project Ga0163153, IMG submission 148629) | Freshwater microbial mat bacterial communities from Lake Vanda, McMurdo Dry Valleys, Antarctica - Oligotrophic Lake LV.19.MP6.IB-1 | ecosystem: Environmental > Aquatic > Freshwater > Lake... | reverse complement strand
GTAGTCTGGGCCGTCAGGCCATGGACGCATCGGACGCATTTGCCACGACAATCTTGCTGAGCCAGATTCGCCTGTCGACTCAACAGTTTTCGAGCCGTTCGACTTACCTACCTGGACGATCCCCTGGACGATCTCCGGACGATCTCGGACGCTTGAAACGCTATACAGGACGATCTGGACGATCTGGACGATGTTGCCACGACCTTCTTTTTGGCCAAGCGATACCACCAGTCCAAACTAAAAAGCCAGAAACAGTCAGACGCCAAATAAGCTACTGAACGAGAAAGCCCGATCTCAATCCCTCTTCGCCCCTCCGCCTCTCCGCCGCTCCGCCGCTCTGTCCCACCCCAGGCCCTCTGCCGCACTTTCGGCGATCCGGTAGAATGCTAGCACCCGCCCAAGATGGATCGACCCGACGCGTAAGGAGCCCGCATGAGCCGCTCGTTCGTTCACCTTCATTGCCATAGCCATTTCAGCCTGCTCGACGGTGCGAGCCCGATCGATCGCTTGATCGCCAAGGCAAAATCGGTCGGGATGAACTCGCTGGCGATTACGGACCACGGCAACCTCTACGGGGCGCTGGAGTTCTATCAGAAGGCCAACGCCGCAGGCATCAAGCCCATTGTCGGCTACGAGGCCTACATCGCTCCGGGGAGCCGCCATACCAAGGAAGCTCCGACCGGTGATCAGGAAGCCAGCTACCACCTGACGCTGTTGGCCAAGAACCGGACCGGATTTAAGAACCTGATCAAGCTCGCGTCGGCCGCCTACCTGGAGGGCTTTTATCGCAAGCCGCGGATCGACAAGGAATTGCTCCAGGCCCACTCCGAAGGGCTGATTTGCCTCTCGGGCTGCGTTTCGGGCGAGTTGAGCCGCACGCTCTTGAAAACCGGCGGCCCTTCCGCCGAGCCCGATTGGGAGGCTGCCCGCCGCGTAGCCGCCTGGTTCCACGACATTTTCGGCGATCGCTACTTCCTGGAGATCCAGAACAACGGCCTGGAAATCCAGCGGATGGCCCTGGAAGGGACGGTCGAAATCGCCAAACGGATGGGCATTCCGCTGGTGGCCACCAGCGACGCCCACTACGTCGACCGGCAAGATGCCGAAGCGCAAGACGTGCTGTTGTGCATCAACACGGGGAAGTTCCGCACCGACAAGAACCGGATGAAGATGGAGGGGAGCGAGTTCTTCCTCCGCGCGCCCGACGAAATGTACGCCGCCTTTCCGGGAATGGAAGACGCGGTAAGCCGGAGCCAGGAGATCGCCGACACCGTCGACATCAACCTGGAACTCGGCAAGCGGTACTTTCCCACGCTGCCGATTCCGCCCGAGAAAACGCCGCCGGACTTTCTCTACGAGTTGTGCGTCGCCGGTTTGAAAGAACGCTACGCGACCGAGCCGGGAATGCTCACGCCCGAGGGGGAACTCTCGCAAGTGGTCGTCGACCGGCTCGACCGGGAGCTGCGCTGCATCAACAAGCTCGGGTTCGCCAACTATTTCCTCGTGGTCTGGGACTTCGTCCGCTTCGCGGTGGAAGAAAAAATCCCCTGCTCGGCGCGCGGTTCAGGCGTCGGCTCCATCGTGGCCTACGCACTCAAGCTGAGCCACGTTTGCCCCCTGAAGTACGACCTGCTCTTCGAACGGTTTCTCGACGAGAGCCGCAAGGAAGCGCCCGATATCGACATCGACTTCTGCAAGGATCGCCGCGGCGAGGTCATTCAGTACGTTAAGAAGAAGTACGGCAAGGACAACGTGGCCCAGATCGGCACGTTCGGCACGCTGGCGGCGCGGGCCGCCATTCGCGACGTCGGCCGGACCCTGAGCTGGCCGATCCACCGCGTCGACGACCTGGTGTCGAAAGTGCCGGAAGAACTCGGCATCGAACTTTCGGAAGCCCTGGAAAAAAGCTCGGACCTCAAGAAGCAGTACGACTCCGACGCCGAAACCCGCGAGCTGTACGACCTGGCGATGAAGATCGAGGGGTTGGCGCGAAACGTCGGCACGCACGCCGCGGCCGTGGTGATCGCCGATTCGCCCCTGATCGAATACGTGCCGCTGCAGCACGTGCAGGGGAAGGAAGAAGTCATCACGCAGTGGGCCATGGCCGACGTGGAGAAGGCCGGCCTGCTGAAAATGGACTTCCTGGGCCTGCGCAACTTGACGGTGCTGGCCAAAACCGTCGACCTGATCGAGCAATCGACCGGCGAGCGGATCGACCCGTACGCGTTTCCGCTCGACGACGAAGCGAGCTACGCCTTGTTGCGCCGCGGCGAAACGAAAGGCGTGTTCCAGCTCGAAAGCGGCGGCATTCGCGACCTGCTCCAGCGGATGAAGCCGGACCACTTCCGCGACATCATTGCCACGAACGCCCTCTACCGGCCGGGTCCCTTGGAAGGGGGCATGGTCGACGAGTACATCGAAGTGAAGCTCGGCCGCAAGGCCGCCGAGTACCTCCACCCCGTGATGAAGGAGGTGCTCGAAGAGACCCACGGCGTGATGGTGTACCAAGAGCAGGTGATGCGGATTTTGAACCGCCTGGGGAACATTGAACTTCCCCACGCCTACACGTGCATCAAGGCGATCAGCAAGAAAAAGCTGGAGATGATCGCCAAGTACCGGGCCGAGTTCGTCGCGGGGTGCAAGGAAAAGGGGCTCACCGAGGCGCAGGCCACGAACCTGTTCGAGATGATCGAGAAGTTCGCCGGCTACGGCTTCAACAAGAGCCATAGCACGGCCTACGCTCTGATCGCCTACATGACGGCCTACCTGAAGGCCCACTTCCCCGTGGAGTTCATGGCCGCCCTGCTCTGTGGCGACATCGAAGGGCGCAACTTCAAGAAGAAAGACTCGCTCGTCGAGCACTTGGAAGACTGCCGCCGGATGAACATCACGGTGATGCCGCCGGATGTGAACTCGTGCAACGCCGAGTTCTCCGTCGAGGACGGCAAGATCTATTTCGGCCTGGCGGGCATCAAGGGCTGCGGCGGTAGCGCGGCTACGTCGCTCTCCGCCGAGCGGCGCAAGAACGGCAACTACAAGGACCTGTTCGATTTCTGCGGCCGCCTCGACTCGTCGACCGTTAACCGTACGGCCATCGAATCGCTGATCAAGGCCGGGGCGTTCGATCAGTGCGGCGGCTCGCGGGCTCAGTGGTCGGCCGTGCTCGACAAGGCCCTGCAATCGGCCGCCTCGGTTCTGGCCGACAAGAAGCGCGGGCAAAAGGGGCTGTTCGGCGAAGAGGAAGCAGAGGAGGCGGGGGTTCCCGTCCCGTCGAAATTGCCCTTCGTTGCCGATTGGGACGGCCGGCAGCAAATGGCCGGCGAAAAGGAAGTGCTCGGCTTCTACCTCTCGAGCCACCCGCTGGCCGAGTATCAGGAGAAGTTTGAAACGTTCTGCTCGCAGAACACCGTTGAAGCGGCGGCGCTGGGGAACCGAACGGAGTGCATTCTCGGCGGGATGATCGCCGCCATCAAATTCTCGCACACCAAGAACCCGCGCCCCGGCCAGGTGAACACCAAGTACGCGATGTGGGATCTGGAAGACATGTCGGGCATCATGCGGTGCATCCTCTGGCCCGAAGACTTCGCCAAGCACGGGCACCTGGTCGAGGCCGACAAAATTCTGGCGGTCCGCGGCGTGATCGACAAACGGCCCGGCAGTGAGGACGCGAACTTTATCGTCAACGAGCTGATTCCGATCGAGACGCTCGAATCGCGGTACACGAAGGGAATTATCGTGCGGGTCGACGAAACGAAGCACGGCGAGCAGGGGCTCGAGGGGCTGTTCGAAATTCTGCGCTGCTACCCCGGCACGCGCGACGTGCAGCTGGTGCTCAGCCTGGCGGACCGGTCGCGAGTAGTTTGCGCGAGCGACGGCGTGAAGGTCGAGCCGGGCAACGAGTTGCGGCAGCGGATTCTCGACTACCTGGGCGAGGGAAGCATGCGGGTGCTGACGGCCGAGTTCCGCCCCACCCCGCCCCAGCCGAAGAAGTACGGACGGAAGGAATAGATCGCCAGGGGACGTGACTGGGTTAGCCGAACGACCGGGTTAGCCGAATGACCGGTAATTGGGCAGAGCTTGGCCCGGCACGGCGAATGAGTAGTGCCGGGAAATCCTGGGAGCTTGGCAAATCCCTAGAAACTGGGCATCCCGGGGTGGTGGGTTGAAATTCACCCGCTTTTCCTTGAATTGCCCATCTTGCCTACTTAAAATCAATTACTGGATCGGTTTCGAACGGCCTACCCAGGTCGCATTTCTTACTGCTGTCACTCACTCGCCCCCGTTTCGCCACGAAGCGCAAGTTTCGGGCGAAAGGGGGCGTTTCGGAACACATCGGTTCGGATCACTTCAAGTCGGGTTGGGAGATTTCGTCCTATGAGTCTGCGACTTCGTGACCTCGGTCGCTTCTGCCTCGCCTCGACTGCGGTCGCTCTCGTGCTGCTGGGCGCTTCGCGCCCTGCCGACGCCCAGCTCGTCCCCGGTGCCGGTGTGATCATCAACGCCGACGGCGTTCTGCGGACGCAGATTTATCCCGATCCGACGGGCGAACTGATGCGGCAACGGATCGTCCAGGCCAAGGCGGCCCGACCGGTCGATATCCAGGCCGTGAGTAAGCTCCGCAAGATCTCGCTCAACCGGTTGGAGCAGGCGATTGAGGCCCAAGCGGCCGGCGACCGCAAGCCGACGGAAGAGATGCTGAAGCTCGCCGGGCTGACGCGAATCAAGTACGTGTTCTACTACCCGGATACCAAGGACATCGTCATCGCCGGTCCGGCCGAAGGCTGGGTCGACGATCTCTCGGGTCGCACGGTCGGCATTACGAGCGGACGGCCGACGCTCGAGCTGCAAGACCTCGTGGCCGCGATGCGCGTGTTCGCGCCGGGCCAAAAGGGAGGCTCGGTCGTCGGCTGCTCGATCGACCCGACCCAAGAAGGCCTGGCGAAGATGCAGGACTTCCTCCGCGGGATCGGCGGCAACGCCACGCCGAACGATACGCAGTACATCGTGGAAGGCCTGCGAACGAATCTCGGACTGCAGAAAGTTAGCGTGTTGGGCGTGCACCCTTCGACGCACTTCGCCCAGGTGCTGGTGGAAGCCGACTACCGGATGAAGCTGATCGGCATCGGCCTGGAGCCGCCGCTGGTGAAGATGAACACGTTCATCGACAAGGCCAACGCGGCCACGAGCGTGAACGGCCTGATCCGCTGGTTCTTTGTTCCCGACTACCAATGCCTCCGCATCGCCGGTGACGGCACGGCCATGGAGATGGTCGGCGAAGGGGTGAAGCTCGTCGACGAAAACGAAGTGGTGCTCGCGGGCGGGCAACGGCGAATTGCCGCGGGCGAAAAGAGCCGGGCGAGCACGCTGTTCACCACCTCGTTCACGCAGAAGTACGCCGAGCTCTCGGCCAGGAAGCCGATCTACTCGCAGCTCCGCAACCTGATCGACATGACGGTGGTGGCGGCCTTCATCCAGCAGCAAGACTACTTCGGCCAATCCGGCTGGACCATGCCGACGCTGATGAGCGAAGAGAAGTTCCCGATCCAGACGTACCAGGCGCCGGTGCAGGTCGAAACGGTGGTCACCAGCGTTTGGAAGGGGAACCGGCTGATGACTCCGGTCGCCGGCGGCGTGACGATCCAACCGAAGCAAGCCCTCTCGAGCGAGAACCTGTTGCAAGACGAGCGCGGGGCCACGGCCCACGCCAAGCAGGAAATTTCGCTCAAGGATCTGAAGCCCGGCCAATGGTGGTGGGATTAGTCCCTACGGGACTAGTCGGTGGTGGTGGGACCAAGCTCCCCGCCCCGACGATCGGCAAGCCGGCTCGAATGCCCGGCAAACCGAATTGCACGACGAAATGCGGCCGCCCCTTTGGTGCGGCCGCGTTTGTTTTAAAGTACGGCCAAATCCAATGAGTCCGTCTGCTCGCCGAGGCGTTCAGCCTAATTTCTCCAGGGCCGCGGCGGCTTCTCGAACGTTCTTCGCCGCCGCTTTTTGGAACCAGCGGCGGGCGGTGGCCCGATTGCGGCGGACGCCCGTACCGTCGCGATAGCATAGGCCGAGCAGGTGGCACGCCCACTCGTCCCCTTGCCGGGCGGCGCGGCGATACCACGCCGCGCCGGCCGGTTTGTCGACCGCGACGCCTAAGCCGCGAATGTAGCAGATACCCAACTCACATTGCGATTGCATGTCGCCCCGCTCGGCCGCCCGCTTCAGCCAGACGAACGCTTTTTTGTGATCGGCCGCCGGCTGCTCTTGGCCGCCGTAAATGCGGCCGAGCCAGTGCATGGCTCCGACGTGATCGCCGGCCGCCGCGCGAAGGTACCAGTGAAGCGCCCGTTTCCAGCTTTGCCGGACGACGTCGCCCGAGCGGTACATTTGGCCGATATTGAACATGCCCGACGCGTCGCCCTGCCGGGCGGCTTTGCGATACCAAACGAGGGCCCGGGCCTGATCTCTTGCGACCCCCTCCCCATAGAACAACATCACCCCGAGCGAGACCTGCGCTTCGGGCACCCCTTGGGTGGCGGCGAGGCGAAACCACTTCACCGCTTTCGGCAGATTAGGAGCGACGCCCCGGCCGTCGCGATACAACTCGCCGAGGAAGTTCTGCGATTCGGCGTGCCCTTGTGCGGCCGCCTTGAGATACCAGGCGAGGGCGAGTTTCCTTCGCTTCGGCAGTTCGAAGTCGAAATCGCACGCCAATGCGAATTGCGCGTCGGCATCACCGGCAGCGGCCGCTCGATGGAGCTTGAGGCGCGCGCGGCGGCGTTTCTCGGCCGCAGCCGGCCGAACGGTAACGCCTTCCTTGGTGACGATTTTGTCGCTCACGGGTCGCCCCAACGCGTCGAGAGGCCGCCGCCGACTGAATCGAACGAGGACCTACGGATTTCGAGACGAGAGTGGAGAACTAAGAGCTATGAACGAGGCGAGAGGTTCGCGCGAAGCTTTGCGGGCCTTTGCCCCCTGGCCGATCCCCCATTAAGGATTAGACCGCGACCGCCAAATCGCAACTTGTATGATACCGAGCGCGCTGCCTACGGTTGCGCGGCTTGGCGCTGGATTGCGGCGGCTACCGTGGCGATGAGGCGGGCTTTGTCGATCGGCTTTACGGCGTAGTCGTCGCAGCCGGCCGCCAGGCATTTTTCGCGGTCGCCCGTCATGGCGCTGGCCGTTAACGCCACGATCGGATGGGCGTAGCCCGCCGATCGCAACGCGCGTGTGGCCTCGTATCCGTCCATGATCGGCATTTGCATGTCGGTCACCAGGACGTCGAACGGCCGACCCTCGCGCAGTGCCGCTAAGGCATGGTCGACGGCCGCGCGGCCGTTGTCGACGATCGTCACGTCGGCGCCGGCCTTCTTGAGCAGGAACGAAATCAAACGCTGATTGTCGGGACCGTCTTCCGCCAACAGGATCCGCCGGTCGTGGAGCAACTCGGGCGAGACGGCGGAGGGCGAGGCCTGTCGGCCGGGCGGCGCCTGCTCTTCGATCGCGGCGGAAGTAACGGCTCGCTTGGCGCGGCGCCGCGCCTCTTCGCCCGAAATGCGTCGGACACCCCAGAGATCGCCCGGGTTAATCGTGGCTCGGAACGTACTCCCCCGCCCGGGCTCGCTCGTCACGCCGACTTCGCCGCCGAGCATTTCGGCCAGCCGTTTGCAGATCGACAGACCGAGGCCCGTGCCGCCGAAGCGGCGCGTCGTCGAGGTATCGGCCTGCACGAACGGACGGAACAACAGCGACAATTGCGTCGGGGTCAGGCCGATCCCCGTGTCGATCACTTCGAACACGATGTTCGATTCGCCGTCGAGCGACGACGCGACCCGCATCGTGACCGAGCCGCTCTCGGTGAACTTGATGGCGTTGCCTATGAGGTTCAACAGAATCTGCCGCAGGCGGGTCGGGTCGGAACGGATCCGCACGGGAAGCCGTCCCGCGAATTCGGTGCGAAGGTTTAGTCCCTTTTCCTTGGCCCGGAACTTGAGCAGGTCGACGACGTCGTCGACGATTTCGAAGATCGAGCACTCGACGTTCTCGCACGTCATCTTGCCGGCCTCGATCTTCGAGAGATCGAGAATGTCGTTGATGACGGCCAGCAAGTGGGTGCCGTTGCGCTGGATGGTCTCGATGGCCACGCGGCGATGCAGCGGGGCCCGCTCGAGCCCCTCTTCGCTGATCAGCATGTCGGCGTAACCGAGAATCGCCGTCATCGGCGTGCGAATCTCGTGGCTCATATTCGCCAGGAAGTCGCTTTTGGCCTGGGCGGCCGCTTCCATGCGGGCGCGGGCGGTCCGGAGCTCCAAGTTGGCCGTGTGCAGCTCGACGGACTGGATTTCCATCAGCCGCTGCATGTTTTCCAGCTCGCCGAGCGCCCGGCGGCAGCGCGCCTCTTCGGCGTCGCGAATCGTGAAGTCGCGCAACACGACCAGGTAAAGCGGTTCGTCGCCGGCAGGCATTTCCGGGCGCGCGGGGTGCGCGGGGCTCGTAACGCGAGCAACCGAGAACTCGACCGAACGCTCCCCTTCGTTTCCCGGTGCCAGTTGCGTTTTCCGGCGGAGGCCCTCGCCGGAGTCGTCGACCCGGGCGAGCAAGTCGGAGAGTTGCTCACGAAACCACGGTTCGTCGTCGGGCGACGCCAACAGCTCCGACAATCGTGCGGAGCGCCGCGGCTTTTCACCCCCGCATAGTTCGAGGCCGCGCGCGTTATGCGATACGACCCGCCCCTCGGCGTCGACGAGAAACGCCGCGTCGACGAGACCGTTTAAGAGCCCGTCGACTGCGGGGCGACCGAGGTCGCCGAAACCGGCGTCGCCTCGATCGCGAGCGGGCGACGAGGAAGCGGCGGCGGCGTTTTGGTGCGAGGACGACACGGACGCGATTCTCGTGAGCGGGCATCCGGCTGGCGCCGAATGCACGCGAGCCGGATATTGGGTTCTTCCCCGGCGGAAAGTAACGCACGGCTTTCCGAAGAAAGCGTGCGGCGGCACCGAGCCGGCCGGGCCGCAGCGACTTACCGCCGAGGTATGCCTAACCCTACCCCCTGCCCGTCCCGGGTCAATTTTTGGCGGAAACGACTCGCGCCGCCCGGCCGAGAAACCGCAGAACGCGAACAACCGGCACGATCCGGCGCCGTCCGCATACGGAAACTACCGCGATAGAAGGGATCGCATCCCGTCGGCGCTCCGCCGCTCGGATTACTCGCGAGCCTTGCGTGCCGCCAGGATGGCCTTAACCAAGTCGTCGGGAACCGGCGGAAGCGCGGCGCAGGGATTGGTTTCGTGCGACTGCCGAGCGAGTTGGATCGTGGTCTTGTAACCCTCGAGATAACTCACGCACTGGCGGCAGAGCCGCAGGTGCGCGGCGAAAATCGCCTGCTCGCGCTCGGGGAGCTCACCGTCGAGGTAGGCCATCACGAAATCGCAGATGTCGCGGCAGGTCAGTTCCCGGCCGGAGACCGGATCTCGAGGAACCTCATGTTGAGGGTCGTGCGGATGGTCGTGAGTCACGGCACGTCCTTTCCGAAACGGCGCGACAGCAGTTCGCCGAGCGCCTGGCGAGCCCGGTGGAGCCGAGTTTTTACGTTGGCCACGGTGAGGCCGAGCAGTTCCGCCGTTTCTTCGGTCGACTTTTCTTCGATGTCGCGCAGCAGCAAGACGGTTCGGAACGATTCGGGCAATTGACGAATGGCTTCGCGAACGGCGTGCCGCGTTTCTTCGTCTTCGGCGATGCGGTCGGGGGTGGGCGTCCAGGCCGGTCCGGCAAGGTCGCGATGACCGTCTTCCAGGAACTTGGGCAGCAGATCTTCGATGGGGGTCTCGGGCTTGCGGCGCCGCGTGCGAAGCTTCATCAGGGCCGCGTTGACGGCGATGCGGTGGAGCCAAGTCCCGAGCCCCGCCGCCCCTTCAAACCGGTCGATCGCTTTGAAGGCGGAGAGAAAGGCGTCTTGCAAGGCGTCGTGGGCGTCGGACTCGGAGGGGAGGTAACGTCGAATAACGGCGGTCATGGCCGGACCGTGGAGCCGGACCAACTCTTCATAGGCACCGTCGTCGCCGGCCTGGAGCCGGGCCACGAGCGCGGCTTCTCCGGTCAATCGGGCGGCGGCTGGTTCCGGCATCGACATGATGGACATAAGTTAACCGCCGACGGCCGGGCCGCCAACGGTTAGATGCCGGCAATTTGGCCGCGGTTACACGACCTTGCGGCGAAAGAGCATGAATGACGAATGTCTAATGACGAATGACGAAAGAAGCACGAATGACTAACGAGTGGGAGTTCGGACGGCGTACCGTTTCCAGCTCATTCGTCATTGATGCATTCGTCATTTTTTCGTCATTCGTGCTTCGTCATTTCACCGGACGATTTCGAGCGGGGTTTCCGTGATGTTGCGGTCGACCCCTTCGCCGTGCGAAGCTCGGACCGTGAGCGGCATGTTGAACGGGCCCGCATCGGAAGCGAAGCGGATCTTGAGCAGGGCTTCGTTCTCGCCCGGCTTGGCCGTGACCGGCTCGGCCGAGACGCCCCGAATGTGCCGCGGCACCACCAGTTCGACCCGAATCGGGCCGTCGAGGCCGGCGTCGCGGTCGATCGACACGCGGATTTCGCTCGCCATCTCCGCGCTGGGGACGACGTTCTCCGGCGCGAGAGCCAGGTTCAGGCGGGCCGGGCCGATGATCAGCGAAATCTGCTCGTTCTGGTGCGTCGAGGTGTAGCTCACGAGGTGCTTCTTGCCCGATTCGTCGGTAACCGTGCCGACCAACTGCACGTGGGCCCGGCTGGTGCGGCCCATGTCCATGAACGGGGCCATCGAGGCCGGGTACTCAAACTCGTCGACGCCGGCGGGAACGGTAATCGGC
>Ga0163153_10008301_pt1 | contig 10853 bp, 10 predicted proteins | sample OliLakLV19MP6IB1_FD_148629 | JGI IMG/M metagenome (GOLD analysis project Ga0163153, IMG submission 148629) | Freshwater microbial mat bacterial communities from Lake Vanda, McMurdo Dry Valleys, Antarctica - Oligotrophic Lake LV.19.MP6.IB-1 | ecosystem: Environmental > Aquatic > Freshwater >... | reverse complement strand
ACGCGGCGGTTGCGCCGTCCCGGCCGGGCCGCTAGTCGAAGCGGGGCATGTTCCTCGACCTCTACTACGGCCTGCGTGACGAAGGCGTGCCGATCGCCATCCAGGAGTGGCAGACCTTCCTGGAAGCACTCGAGGAGGGCCTGCACGGCTCGAGCCTGCTGCGCTTCTATCATCTGGGCCGGGCCTGTCTGATCAAGAGCGAGACCTACTTCGACGCCTACGACAAGGTGTTCGCGAAGGTCTTCAAGGGCGTCGAGGGCGCGCTCGGCGACGACGTCACCGAGCAGATCCTCGACTGGCTGAAGGACCCGAAGAACTTTCCCGAGCTGACCCCAGAGCAGCTCGCCGAGCTCGAGCGGCTGACCTCCGACGAGCTGATGCGGCGCTTCCTCGAGACCCTCGCCGAGCAGACCGAGCGCCACGACGGCGGCAACAAGTGGGTCGGCACCGGCGGACGCTCGCCCTACGGCCACGGCGGCGTGCACCCGACCGGGATCCGCGTCGGCGGTCCGGCCAAGTCGCGCTCGGCGATGAAGGTCGCCGAGGAGCGGCGCTTCTCGGATTACCGCACCGACATGGCGCTGGACATGCGCCAGATGCGCGTCGCGCTGCGCCGGCTCAGGCAACTGACGCGCATCGGCCAGCAGACCGAGCTCGCGCTCGACGAGACCATCGACGAGACCTGCAAGAACGCGGGCGAGATCGAGCTGGTGTTCCGCGCGCCGCGCAAGAACGACGTCCGGTTGCTGCTGCTGATGGACGTCGGCGGCACCATGGACCCGTACTACGAGCCGGTGAGCCAACTGCTGACCGCGCTGCACGAGGAGCGCGGGCTGCGCGACTTCCAGGCGTACTACTTCCACAACTGCATCTACGACCACGTCTACACCAAGGCGCGCTTGACGCGCGCCGACGCGACGCCGACCGGCGACATCCTGCGTCGGCTCGATCCGCGCTGGAAGGTCGCGATCGTCGGCGACGCTGCGATGCACCCCGCCGAGCTGGTCGAGCCCTACGGCGGCATCGACCCGCGCATCACCTCACCGACGCCAGGCGTGCAGTGGCTGCACCGCATCGCCGACCACTTCGACCGTTCGGTGTGGATCAACCCCGACAAGAAGGACATCTGGGAGGACTATCAGACCGTGCGCGTCGTGCGCCGGATGTTCCCGATGTTCCACCTGAGCGTCGACGGCCTCAGCGAAGCGGTGCAGGCCCTGGTCGGCGCGCGCGCGTAGCTTCCGGCGCCGTCAGCCGCGCGGTACGAGGTCGGCGATCTTCACCGTCGTTCCGTCGGGCAGCGACAGGATCTCGCCGGGACGCGCCCGCCGCGCCACGCGGTAGCGCTTCGCCGCGCGATCCGGACGCTGCGACACCTCGACCATCCGATCCGGGACGTTGACGATCCAGTACTCGGCGATGCCGGCGCGGGCATAGGCGACGCGCTTGCGCTTGCGGTCGAACGCGAGACTCGCGTCGGAGACCTCGATGAGGAGCAGGACGTCGTCCGGCGTCGGATGCCCACCGAGGTAGTCGTCCGGATCGAGGGTGCAGATGGCGAAGTCGGGCTCGGGCTCGCTGAACCGGTCGAGGCTGATCGGCGCCTGGACGCGCACGCTGTACGACTTCACCAGGAGCGGCGTCAGCAACCGGTTGATGCGCGCGACACCCGACGCGTGCGGCGTGTTCTGCGGGCTCATGGCGATGATCTCCCCGTCGAGCAGCTCGACGCGCTCGTCGCGGAAGAGGCCGGCGTCGTACATCCGGTAGTACTCCTCGCGCGTGAAGCGCCTGGGCTCGGGGGCCCGGGAGGGGGTCGCCATGCGGCGAGCGTAGCGACGGTCCCGAGCGGCAGTCAATGCACGCGCCGGCATGATCGGCGCCGAGTGCGCCCGGCCGCCGAACCGATCGCGGCGCGGGGCCACTCGACGCGGGGTGGCTGGGCCCCTAAAAGATCCCCTTCCTTCGAGCAGACGCGCGGGCACCGCCTCGCCCTACGAGAGAGCAGCCATGGGACGCATCTTCGAGACACGCAAAGCCACCATGTTCGCGCGCTGGGACCGGATGGCGAAGGCATTCCACCGCGTCGGCAAGGAGATCGTGATCGCGGTGAAGGTGGGCGGGTCCAACCCCGACACCAACCCGCAGCTCCGGCGCGTCATCCAGAACGCACGGGCTGTCAACATGCCGAAGGACAAGGTCGACGCCGGCATCAAGCGCGCGTCCGGTCTGGACGTGAAGGCGTTCGACGAGATCGTCTACGAGGGCTACGCGCCGCACGGCGTCGCGGTGATCGTCGAGACCGCAACCGACAACGCGACGCGCACCGTCGCCAACATCCGCGGCCACTTCAACAAGGCGAGCGGCAACATGGGTGCCAGCGGCAGCGTCGCCTTCCAGTTCAAGCGCATGGGCGTGTTCCGCCTGACCCCGGACGGCATCGACCAGGAGGAGCTCGAGCTCGACCTGATCGACCACGGTCTCGAGGAGATGGGTGAGAGCAGCGGCGAGAAGGGCGAGCCGCAGCTCGTGCTGCGCTGCGCGTTCACCGACTTCGGCCAGCTGCAGAAGGCGCTCGAGGACCGCAAGATGACGCCGATCTCGGCCGAGTCGGAGTACGTCGCGCAGACCCCGGTCGAGCTGCCCGAGGACAAGGCCACCGAGGTCCTCAAGATGATCGACGCGCTCGAGCAGGACGACGACGTCCAGCGGGTCTTCCACAACCTGGTCTGAGCGATCGCGCGGCACGCTGTCGGCGGACCGTCGTTCCACGGGAACCCGTCACCGGCAGCGGCCCGTCTGCCATCTCGTACACCGCGCGCGCCCAGTGCTTCGCGAGGCGCACCCTGGAGATCACGCCGATGACGACGCTCGCAGGTATCCTGTGCACCGCCTTTGCCCTGCTCTCGCTGCTGCACGTGCACTGGGCGTTTGGTGGACGCGTGGCCTGGACCGCGGTCATCCCCGAGGTCGGCGGACGGCCCGCTTTCATGCCGGGTACCGGCGTCACGCTACTGGTCGCGGCGGCGCTCGCCACCTGTGCCGGTCTGGTCGCCGCGGCGGCTGACCTGCTGGCGACGCCAGTGCCGCCCGTGGTGCTGCGCGTCGCGATGTACGCGCTGGCGCTGGTCCTGCTCTTGCGCGCAATCGGAGATTTCCGCCTCGTCGGTTTCACCAAGCGGGTTCGCGCAACCCGCTTCGCCCGCCTCGACACGCTCCTGTACTCGCCGCTCTGTCTCGCGCTCGCGGCTGGCGTCGCGGTGCTCGCGCTCCTCTCCCGCCCTTGACGGCCGGGCCGGGTCGGCCGCGGCGAGATCGTCACTTGCTCGGCATTCGATTGGCCGTGGTATGCGGCGCAGGGGTAGCGTGACGCTGCCGATGCGCGGCGGGTGACGGACACGATCGCGGCGCACGATCCGGCCCTCGGCAGCGACCTCGAGCGCGGCCTGCGGACGGGCATCTTCTGCTGCTACACGCCCGACCCGCGCCTGCCGGTGCGCTGGGAGAGCGCGTAGGGGGCGGAGTCAATCCTCCGCCCCGGCCGCATCTCAGCTGCCGATCGCGGCCTTGAAGCGCTCGACGATCGAGGCGGCGGTGGTCTTCGCGTCGGCCAGGATCGAGTCCGCGGAGCTCTTGACCTCGCGCCACGAGTCTCCCGCCGCTGCCGACAGGCCCTTCAGCAGCCGGGCCGCGTCGCGCTGCTTCGACTGCAGGGCGCCGAGCTGGGTGCGGGCTTCCTTGCGCAGCTCCGCCACGCGCCGGCGCGCGTCGGCCTCGATCTGCTTCTCGGCCTTCTGGACGCCGCGCCGGATGTCGGCGATCGCTCTCTCGAGGCTCTTGACGCCTGATTGGACCTCGCCGTAGGCGGCACGCGCTTCACGCGACATGGTGGCGCGGGCGCTCCTGGCGACCGATGGCTTCTTCGCGGGCTTGGTAGGCATTCGACCTCTCTCTGCCGGGCCCGGGCGTGATCGACGTCGGGCCGCGGCGTTTGCTGGCGGGCTTCGGCGGAGCCTCCGAGATGGAGGTGCGAGCCCCTGCCATGGATTCTGCGCCTGTGCGGCCTCCGGCGCCAGCGCTGCGCGTCAAGATATTCGTGCGCGCCCAGCTCGTGGCGTCGTGCTACCGTACTCCAATGGAGCGCAACCTCACCCATCCCGACGCGCTGACGAAGCCGGCCTTCCGCGGCGTTCTCCACCAGTACGGGTTCTTCGCCTCGCTCGCCGCGGGAGTCGTGCTGCTGGCGCTCGCGCGCACGCCGCGCGCCATGCTGGGCGGGGCGATCTACGTCGCCAGCCTGTCGGCGCTGCTCGGGACCAGCGCCCTCTACCACCGCGTGACGTGGTCGGTGTCCGCTCGGCGCTGGATGGGCCGTCTCGACCACTCGATGATCAACGTCCTGATCGCCGGCACGTTCACGCCGTTCGCCCTGGTGGCCCTGTCGGACGATCTGGCGTCGATCCTGCTTGTGGTCATCTGGTCGGGGGCGGCGCTCGGCATCGCGCTGCACGTATTCTGGTTCGACGCACCGAAGTGGTTGAGCGCCGTGCTCTACGTGCTGCTCGGCTGGATCGGGATCGTCGCGACGCCGCAGCTGGTCGAGCGCGCGGGCTGGACGGCGGCCGGCCTGCTGCTCGCCGGCGGCATCCTCTACTCGGCGGGCGCGGTCGTCTACGCGACGCGGCGCCCGGACCCGGCACCGGCGACCTTCGGCTACCACGAGGTCTTCCACGCACTCGTCGTGGTCGCTGCGGCGGCCCATTACGGCGCGGTGGCGATCACGATCCTGCCCGTCTGAGGGCCGGCCAGCCAGCGCTACCGAGAGGGACGCGGATCGACTAAAAGCCTGCTGCTCATGCGCCAGCCCGCTCAACGTCTCGACAAGCTCCGCGAATCGACCATCCGCGAGATGACCCGGCTCACGCTCGCGCACGGGGCGATCAACCTCGCGCAGGGCTTTCCGGATTTTCAGCCGCCGCCCGAGGTGATCGCCGCCGCGCACGCGGCGATCGACGCCGGACACAACCAGTACGCCGTGACATGGGGCATCAAGCCGCTGCGCGACGCGCTCAGCCTGAAGCTGCGCGAGCGCTACGCGCTGGAGTTCGACCCGGAGCGCCACGTCACCGTCACCTGCGGCGTGACCGAGGCGATCAGCGCGGCGCTGCTGGCGGCGGTCGACCCGGGCGGCGAGGTGGTGATCATCGAGCCGTTCCACGAGAACTACCTGCCGGCTGCGACCTTCGCCGGCGCGAACGCGGTCTTCCACGCGCTGCGCCCGCCGCACAACGTGCTCGATCCGGACGAGCTGCGGCGCGCCTTCACGCCCCGCACGCGGGCGATCCTGGTCAACACGCCACACAACCCGAGCGGGCGCGTGTTCACGCGCGAGGAGCTCGAGGGGGTGGCGAAGCTCTGCATCGAGCACGACGTGGTCGCGATCACCGACGAGATCTACGACCGCATCCTCTACGACGGCCGCCGGCACGTCCCGATCGCTACCCTGCCAGGCATGGCGGAGCGCACGATCACGATCGGTGGGCTCGGCAAGACCTTCGCGGTGACGGGCTGGCGCCTGGGCTACGCGTGCGCGCTCGGTGCGCTCGCGACCGCGCTGCGCACGGTGCACGATTTCCTCACCATCTGCGCCCCGACGCCGCTGCAGCACGCGGCGGCCGCGGCCATGGCCCTGCCGGAGAGCTACTACGAGCAGCTCGTGCGCGAGTACGAGCTGCGGCGGACGCGCATGATGGCGATCCTGGGCGAGCACGGCTTTCGCGCCGAAGCCCCCGAGGGTGCCTATTACGTACTCACCGACTTCGGTCCGCTCGGCAGCGTCGGCAGCGATCAGGAGGTCGCGCGCCATCTCATCCGCGAGATCGGCGTCGCGGTGGTGCCCGGTTCGAGCTTCTACGGCACCCCGGGCCTCGGCCGCGACACCATCCGCTGGGCGTTCGCCAAGAAGCTCGAGACCCTCGATCAGGTCGCGGTCCGACTGCGCGAACGCCTCCCTACCGCTTGACGCACCGTTCGCCACCTCGCTTGGACCGCTTGGCGTCGACCAGACCCGTCCGCAGGGGTTTGCTTGTTGACCGCCTGCAGGCCCTCGCGTAGCGTCCGCCCCTTGCCGCCCTCCGCCGCCGAATCCCTCGTCACATCCGACGGTTCCACCGGTCGCGAGGCGCCGGAGACGGAGCTTTGCCTGGGCCAGGTGGCGCATCGCCTGAACCGTCTGGCGGTGCAGCGCGCGGTCTTTCGCAGCGTCGCGGTGGCGCTGCTCGCCGGCTCCGCGCTGGCGGCGTGCGCGACATGGCTTTCGCCGGCCGAGTTTCGCAGCGCCCTCGCGGTGCTCGGGCTCGCGACGCTGGTGGTCACCGGACTTTCGCTGCGTGCCCTGCGCGCGGGCTGGGCGCACGAGATCGAAGCCGCACGCTGGGTCGAGCGCAAGATTCCCCTCGAGCAGCGCCTGCTCACGCTGGTCAGCGCGCGGCCCGGGGATGCAAGCGCCCGGCTCTGGCCCGAGCTGGTCGCCGACAACCGCGCGCAGCTCGGCCGCTGGGGTAAAGAGCGTCTCGGCATCGCCGCGGTGCCGGGCAACGTCGTCCTCCTGCTGCTGGCGCTGGTCGCGGCCTGGCTGTTCCTGGTGCCCTGGTACGAGGAGACGCGCTCGGCGCTCGAGATGCCGGCTGGACCCGGCGCCGGGCAGCAGGCGGAGCAGGGCAGCGAAGCCGCGGGCAGCGATGGCGCCGCGGCGCCCGGCGCGCAGGCGCGGCTGCAGGGCGGTACGCGCGGCGGCGTCGACGAGGGTGCGGGGCCGCAGGTGAAGGTCGAAGGCACTGCGGCAACGGGGGCGCTCGACGAGCTGCAGAACGATCTCGCGCGCAACTTCGAGCGCTCGCTCGGCGGCACCGCGCTGCAGGCAGGCAGCGGCAAGGCCGGCGACGGCGCCGAGCCCGAGGGCACGCGCGGCGCCGTTCCGGAGTCCGGGCTCGGCAAGTCGAACGGCGAAGAGGGTGGCCGCGTGCCGGACGAGACGATGGCGCGCCGCGAGCAGGACGACGGCACCGGCCAGGCGGTGTCGCACGAGAACGGCGGCGAGGGCGGCTCCGCCAAGGCGCGTCCGGGCACCGGCGAGCGCGGGCGGCCGAGCGATCCGAACGCGCAGACTCCGGCCAAGGGCGGGGCACAGGCCGGCGGTCGCGCCGTCCCGGGCGGCGACGATCCCGCCGACGGCCCGATGGCGCTCGGCAACGAGGACGGCAAGAAGTCGCACGCGGGTGGGGCCGGCGCTGGTTCGGGCAAGGCGACCGAGGAGCTGCTCGCCAAGAAGCCGCTGACGCTCGATGGCGGGCGCCACAAGGCCCGTTTTTCCTTGACGCTGGGCGGCGCCACCGGCAACGCCGGCAGCGACGGTCCGAAGTCGATCATCGCACAGCCGCGCAGCCGCATCGCCGATCCCGAGCGCGGCCCGCAGGAGGCGGACCGCGCGGTCCGTCACGAAGAGATCCCGGCCGAGTACGAGACGGTCGTCAAGCGCATTTTCAAGAGGGAGCCATGAGCGGAGAAGCCGTCATTCTGATCGGGGACAAGCTGCCGACGCCGGTCGAGTTCGGCGAGACCTTCGCGCGCCTCGAGCGCGAGATCGGCAAGGTGGTCGTCGGGCATCGCGATGCGCTGCGACAGATCCTGATCGCGTTCTTCGCCGGCGGTCACGTGCTGATCGAGGGCGTGCCGGGCATCGGCAAGACCTTGATCGTGCGCTCGCTCGGCGAGGCGCTCGATCTCGCGTTCTCGCGGGTGCAGTTCACCATCGACCTCATGCCCGCGGACATCACGGGCACGCGGGTGTTCGAGGAGAGCGAGAGCGGCCGGCGCACGATGGTGTTCGCGCCGGGGCCGCTGTTCACGCACATCATGCTCGCTGACGAGATCAACCGCGCGACGCCCAAGACGCAGTCCGCGCTGCTGGAAGCGATGGCCGAGCTGCAGGTCACCGTGGCCGGCACCACCCATCCCCTCAAGCTGCCGTTCTTCGTGCTCGCGACCCTGAACCCGATCGAGATGGAGGGCACCTACCCGCTGCCCGAGGCGCAGCTCGACCGCTTCCTCTTCAAGGTGCCGCTCGCCTATCCAGGGCTCGAGGAGCTGCGCGCGATCGTGCGCGGCACCACCGGCGCGACGCAGTCACGCATCGCGCCAGTGTTCGGCGATCATCCCGCCGAGTGCATCAACGCGCTGCGCCAGCAGGTCCGCGAGGTGCTGGTCGCGCCGCAGGTCGAGGACTACGTCGCCTCGCTGGTGCGCGCGACGATCCCCGAGGTGACGTCCGACGAGAAGGTCAAGACCTACGTCAGCTACGGCGCCAGCCCGCGCGGCGCGCAGGCGTTGATCCTCGGCGCGAAAGTGGTTGCGCTGCTCGCGGGAAGAGTCAACGTGTCGTTCGCGGACGTCGAAGAGATCGCCGCACCGGCGCTCGTGCACCGCGTGGTGGTGAACTTCGCCGCCCAGTCGGAAGGGGTAACCCCGCGCGCGATCGTCGAGCACCTGATCGAGGTCGCACGGAAGTGGCAGCGCTGAGGGCCACCCGAGCACGCGTCGCGGAGCAAAGCCTGTTCGAGCAGGCGTTCGCGCCCGAGACGCTGCGCGTCCTCGACCGCGTGCGTCTGCGTGCACAGCACGCGAGCGGCGACCGGCCCGGGCACACCCGCGTGCGCAACCGCGGCGACGTGGGCGGCACGGAGCTCGAGCGCCACGTGCCCTACGCGCGCGGCGACGACCTGCGGCGCATCGACTGGAACGTGTACGCGCGGCTCGACGAGCTCGTCACGCGGCGCTTCGTAGCCGAGCGCGAGGTGCCGATCTGGTTCGTCGTCGACTCGAGCGGCTCGATGGGACCGGACGAGGCCGGCAGCAAGCTCGACATGGCGCGCGCCATCGCCGCGATCCTCGCCACGGTCTCGCTCGCCGGCGGCGATCGCGTCTATCTCGCCGCGATCCCGGGCCGGAAGAACGCCGGGCCCGAGGCCACGATGTCGCACGGGCCGCTGCGCGCGCGGCGCTCGCTCGGCGAGCTGCGCTCGTTCCTTGCCGGCGTCCACCAGGCGGATGGCGAGGCCGACCTCGCGGCCGGGCTCGATCACTTGCTGCGCCAGACGCGGCGCGGCATGGTGATCTTGATTTCGGATTTTCTCTGCGACGTCTCCGCGGTCGAGCGCACGCTCGACGTGCTGGCGGCGCGCCGCTGCGAGGTCAAGCTGGTCCAGGTGCTGTCGCGCGCCGACCGCGACCCCGCCTGGCTGTACGGGCATGACGTCCTGATCGATCGCGAGACCGGCGCGCAGTATCGCATCGATCCCTCGCCCGACACCTTCCGCCGTTATGACGCGGCCCTGCTGGCGCACGTCAAGGCGCTGTCGCGCACGGCGTCGGCGCGTGGCATGGCGAGCGCGCTCACCATCAGCGACGTCGGCCTGATCGGCTTCCTGCGCGACGAGCTGCCCCGGCTCGGCCTGGGCCTCGTGAGGTAGGCGTGGGCTTCGGCTTTGCGGCACCGCTCTGGCTCGCGGCCCTCGGCATCGTCGTGCCGCTGCTCTGGTTCTATCTGCGCACGCGGCGTCGTCCGCCGGCGTTCGTTTCGAGCCTGGCGATCTGGCGTGCGCTCGCCGAGCCCGCGGTGCAGCGCCGCCGGCCCCGGCTCCCGTTGCTGTTCTTCGTACAGGCGGCATTGATCGTCGCGAGCGTGCTCGCACTCGCGCAGCCGTTCGCAAGGCGCGCCCTGCCGCCCGGGCCGGCACGCGACGCGGTCATCGTGCTCGACGTGTCGGCCAGCATGCAGGCGCGCCAGGACGGCTCGACGCGCTTCGCGCTGGCGCGGGCCGCTGCGCAGAAGCGCGCCTGGGAGCTCGGCCAGAGCGGTCGCCAGCTCACGATCATCGCGGCCGCACAGCAGCCGGCGGTGCTCGGAGCGCAGCTCGACGGCGCGCGCGCCGCGGATCTGCTCGGTACCCTCGAGCCGCGCGACACCGCTGGCAACCTGACCGCGGCGACCGAGCTGGCGGCGACGCAGGCGGGCGCGAATGGCTCGATCGACGTCTTCACCGACGTCGCGACCGACGGTCTTGTGATGAGCCGCGACGCGCGCGCGCTCAGCACGGTGCATCGCTTCGGTACGGGCGGCGCCAACGTCGCGCTGGTCGGCGTCCGCGTGCTCGCCAATCCCTTCGAGTCGCTGTCCCGGACGCGCCTCATCGTGACCTTGCGCAACCATGCCGCGGACGCGCGCGAGGTGACGGTCGCGGTTGCGCCGCTGGCTGCCGATGCGGCGGCGAAGGACGGTGCGACGACGCGCACGGTACGCCTCGCGCCCGGCGCCACCGAGGTGGCGTCGATCGACGGCTTCACCTGGTCCGGCCCGTTCCGCGTCACCATGTCACCGGACGACGACCTGGCGCTCGACAACACGATCTACGGCGTCATCCCGGCCCCGAACCCGCTGCGCCTGCTGCTGGTCACCGAGGACGATGCGCTGCAGCGCGCCTTCGAGAACCTGGCGAGGAGCCTCGGCAACGTCGCGGTGCGGACGCTGCTGCCGATCCAGTACCAGCCCGAGAACGCCGGCGAGATCACCGTCTTCGATCGCTTCGCGCCGCCGCTGCCGCCCGCGGGCAACGCCGTCTACCTGGCGGCACCGCGCGGCAATGCCGACGTCACGGTGGTCGGCGCCGGGCCGCGCGCACGCTTCGCCGAGGTGCGCGCGCACGAGCTCGTCGCGGGTGTCGCGAACGCCGAGACCCTGCTCGACGAGGGTACGGTGGCGCTGGCCACGAGCGCGACGATGAAGGCGGTCCTGCTCG
>Ga0163153_10008299_pt1 | contig 10854 bp, 10 predicted proteins | sample OliLakLV19MP6IB1_FD_148629 | JGI IMG/M metagenome (GOLD analysis project Ga0163153, IMG submission 148629) | Freshwater microbial mat bacterial communities from Lake Vanda, McMurdo Dry Valleys, Antarctica - Oligotrophic Lake LV.19.MP6.IB-1 | ecosystem: Environmental > Aquatic > Freshwater >... | reverse complement strand
GGGTTGGATCGGGTGGTGGATAGGCAACAAAGGCCCCATGCTCATCTTCAACAATTTCAAAGTCAGCATCATCCCACGTATATTCTTCTACCGCTGCTGCTACTTCTACCTTTTTCTCTTTTTCTTTTTCTGGCAGCCTATTTGAAGATTTGCCAGCGGCCGCGTTGTCAGCTTTACCAACCTTGACAGCTTTGGGCGGCTTGTTGGAAGCTGCTGGCACCGCGCTTTTCTCTACTTCAGACGCTACATCGCCTCCCGTGGTTGAAACAGTGCGCAGATCAGCCGTACGCTCTTTGTCCTTGACAACCGTGTTGCCAACCAGCTCACCTACCAATGCGTCAAGGTCATCAATTGGGTCTTTCAACAGAGTACGGATTTGATTACATACCTCTGGTCGTAGGGGCTGGGTTGCCGTTTCATAGCGCGCCATCAGCGCCACGACCACCTGAATCAGCCTATGATCCAAATTTTCGGTATGCGCATCTTCTTGCCAGCGCCCACCCATGGCCTGCAAACCGCCAATCACCGAGCGGTTGCGCCAGCCTTGTTTTTCTTCTAGGTCTAATACACGTAATAAGCGAATAATCACTGTGTTCGTCACCGGGTTTCATCCTTCCGGTTAAAAGTTGGAGGGTCGCGTGGTCTTGTAGTCGCGTGGTCTTGTAGTCGTGTGGTCAGATCGACCCTTGACGACCTGACCACACGACTATCTGACCACGCGACTCCCCGACTACATTCCCTCGTAAACCACGACCCCAATCATATTAGGGCCGACATGGACGCCAAGGCTAGGTGGGTAGTCAAGCCGACTCACCGTCACTTGGGGCAATGTTTCCTGTAACCGATCGATGAGTTGCTCGACCGGTTGGGCGTAGTTATGATGGACGATGCCGATCCGTTCTACACTGGCAAACTCAACGACAAATTCGTGCAATTTCTCGACAACTTCGTCGTGCGTCTGCACTTTTTCTAGCGGCATCAACTTGCCTTCTTCCATCATCAGGAGCGCCTTAATGCCCAATATAGATCCTAAAACACTTTGCGAAGGACTCAACTGCGCGCTACGTTCCAGGTAGTGCAAACTTTCGGCAAAGAGCGCCACATAGAGATGCGGGATTGCACCGTTGACAATGCGCGCGACCTCATGAATGTTAGCGCCATTCTCTGCCGCCCTAGCGGCTTTTTCCACCAAGATGCCCAGGCCATAGGAGGTGCTCAGACTATCAAAAACGCGAATGGTATAACGCCCTTTGAGCATGTCTGCGGCACGGCGCGCTTGTTGCCACATAGGGCTTAGTTGGCTGCTGGTGTGGATCGAGATAATCTCTTCCCCACCATTCTTCAGCCCGGTGTAGGTGTCCAAGATCATATTCACATCGGCGGCCACGACCTCGGGTAGCCGATTGAGACCGGCGCTTTGCGCTTCGCTCAATTTCTTGAAAAGCTCATTGGCCGTAAAATCAGCATCTTCCTCATAAATGGCGCCACCAATTTTGATGCGATGAGGAATCACCTCAATCGCATATTTTTCCTTGATCTCGGGCAGCAAAAAGGCATTGCTGTCGGTTACGATACGTACTTTTCCCATAGCAAGATCTTTTCTATTGTTTCTTACGATATAGCTTGATTCGTGTGATCTACCGGTCAGTTTGACAGTAAATTCAGCTTATGATAGCATAAAAAGGTTGCGAAATTAATGCAAAAATTCGTCTATACTGAGCAATGCCATAGATGATAAATATATGCAGATATTTACACGAGAAGTGCATTATCATCTATAAGCTATTGCGGTATATGTAGAAAAACTTTTCTTTACTATTGATTAGTAAACAACCGCGTTAACAGTGTTTAAATCGTACGATCAGATTACGTCTAGATTTTTAGGAAGGATTGATCAATGGCCCGATGTCAGAACTGTAGCCGGGGTCCGCAATTTGGCAATAATCGCCCCTGGTCACGCAAAGCCACACGCCGCCGCTGGAATGTAAATATACAAAAAGTTAATGTCATGGAGAAGGGCCAGATTGTTTCCAAACGCCTGTGTACCTCCTGTGTCCGTACGCTTTCCAAAACCACGTAAGCGGCTGTAACACTATTTTGTAACATTGTTTCCTTTGCACATAAAATCGCCTGACTTATAAAGTCAGGCGATTTTTTTAGTTCGACCGACCTACGCTGCCAATGCACGACGCAATTGACCACAGCCGGCATTAATTTCAATCCCACGCCGCAAGCGCACCGTGGCGGGTACGCCATAGGTGCGTAAAATCTCGACAAAGCGCTGTGTATCCGCATCACTGGTTGGCTGAAACGGACTATCGGGAATGGGATTGAGCGGAATCACATTGACATGGCAAAGCAGCGGTTGTAACTTCTGTCCTAGCTCTTCCGCATTCTCCACGCGGTCATTGATCCCAGCCATTAACGCATATTCAAAGGTGACACGCCGGTTGGTTTTAGCAATATAATGCTGCACCGCCGTCAGCACCGTATCCACGTCATACCCTTTGTTGATCGGAACCAACTGGGTGCGCAGTTCATCATTCGCCGCATGTAAACTGACCGCCAGGTTGATCTGCAACGCCTCATCTGCCATGCGCTCGATCATGGGCGCCAGCCCGACGGTGCTCAGGGTGATGTTGCGCGCCCCCAAGCCAAAGGCATCCTGCGCCGTCAATCGATGCAGCGCCGTCCACACATTCTTGTAATTGTGCAATGGCTCGCCCATGCCCATGAGCACAATATTGGTGACATGGGTTGGGCGTTCGACCGCCATGACGGGTAGCTGCATCGGCGCCGCCAGATAGCGGGCAAAATAGAGCACCTGCGCCACAATCTCACCGGCCGTCAAATTGCGCGCCAAGCCACCCTGGGCCGTCGCGCAGAAGACACAGCCCATCGCACAGCCGGCCTGGCTGCTGATACAGAGCGTGCGCCGCCTGTCATAGAGCATAAGCACTGCTTCAATCGTATGCCCATCGTGAAGCTGGAAGAGCACCTTCTGCGTATCCTGCGCCACCGACACCATCTGCGCTACCGGTGTTAGCGGATCAACCAGCGCTTCCGCCTTCAACCGTTCGCGCAAGGCTTTGGGCAGGTTAGTCATCACATCAAAGTCAGCGGCGTAGCTTTTATAGATCCAATCCCAAAGCTGTTGTGCGCGAAACTTCGGCTGGCCCAGACCAACGACATAATCGGTCAACTCCGGCAGCGAAAAGTCCAGCAACGGGATTCGTTTTGTCTTGTTCATTGCCTCGGCCCTGGGTTCAACCGCCGAGGATGTTAGTGAAATTACAGCACTCATGCCTTCATTGTAACGCACCCGTTCGCGGGCGGTCAAAAAGTCATGATCGGGATCGGAGATGAAAGAGGACAGGGAGGCGGGGAGGCAAGGAGACAAGAAGACAGGGAGACAGGGAGACAGGGAGACAAGGAGATAGAGGGATAGAAAAATTGTAAGATAGGGGTGACTTATTAATCAATCTCGCAATCTCTTTATCTCTCAATCCCTTTATTTCCTATCGGCCTGTTGAAACATCTCCAGCAGTGCGGGCAGACCGGCCAGGATGAAGTCAGGGGGAGGGTTGCCGGCTTCAAAGACGGCGCGGCTGCTGATGCCGGTGAGGACGCCGGTGGTGACGAGGCCAAGCTCCGTTGCGCCGACAATGTCCGTTTCGTGGCGATCACCGACCATGAGTGTTTCGCCCGGCTGGGTGTGGAGACGGCGCATAGCCAGTTCATACATGCCAGGGTAGGGTTTGCCGACAATTTCCGCTTTGACACTAGTGGCGGCTTCCAGCATGGCGATAATGCTGCCTGTCCCTGGTATCTGGCCGCGCTCCGATGGGTAGGTGGGGTCGATGTTAGTGCCGACAAAACGCGCCCCATTGCGCACCGCCAGCGCAACCTTGGCGACATCTTCATAGGTCAGGTGAAAATTGATGCCGGCCACGGCAAATTCTGCCGCAAAGGGATCATCGATCAGGGTAAAGCCGGCGTTGAGCAGCGCCGAACGCAACCCTTCCATCCCCAACATCACGACTTTGCCCCGTTGCGGCGCTTGTTCGGCCAACCAAGCGGCGGTCGCTTCGGCGCTGCCCAGAATATGCACAGGCTCTGCCTTGATCTGCATATTCGCCAGTTTATCGGAAAACATCTGCGAAGTGTTGCTGGCATTGTTGGTGATACAAAGCCAGCGCCGACCACTGGCGTCCAGGTAATCCAGCAGATCCTGCACCCCCGGCAGCGGTTGGTTGCCGACATAGATCACCCCATCCATATCAAAGAGGACACCGCGCACATGGCGCAGTTTTTCCAGTTGATCCGATCCATTTGCCATAAAGATTCCCTATCCTTCGTCATCATTCTAAAAAGTATTATTGCTGTTCTTCAGTCGCCAGTTCTTGATCAACCAGATCGCGATCGACATCAGTCGCGGCCGTGGCGACCGCCCAGGCCACCAAAAACCAAACCCCGCCGCCGATCAGCAACGCCATCCCAATACTCGCCGGGTTAAGGGGGACATTGCCACGAAAGATGCCGACAATCGTTAAAACAATGCCCAATCCACCAAAAATTGACCCGATCTTAAGCGGGCCAGAAAATTTTCGAATCATGCTTATTATCCAATCACCTAACCTGAACAAGCTAGAACCAACGCAAGTTTACACGGATAGGAAAAAACACAGATATTTTTCTTGCTCTGGGTTCGGAATAAAAAACGAGTTTTCCTGCTTCAGGCGCAGCAAGGTCAACCTAGACTCCATTTTCATTCCGATTGAGTATAATCTGTGTTTTTTCCTATTCGTGTAAACTAAAGTTTGGTTCAACCGGATCTCAGGGGGTTGACAAGCAACATGGAATCGTAGGTGCGGTTTGTAACCGCACGGTTCCCTGGAGCACGTGCGGTTACAAACCGCACTGTTCCCTGGAGCACGTGCGGTTACAAACCGCACCTACGGTGTCAACCTCTTGAATTCCTGTTGAGCCAGATTTTATTTGGATGAGCAAGGTATTGTGCTTCGTGAACGATACTCGTATCACTACGAACGTCCCGGCGGCTATTACTTCCGATTTGAGCGTGAACAACACGATGGTGACCAGATTTACAAACCCGAACATCACCTTCACATTTGCTGGCGTTTGCCCCATTTCCCAGCGCCGCCGGTGACATTACCTGAAACGCTTGATTTCATTCGCACCAACTTCTATTCGCTGCACCGCCACCGTTTAGTTGGCCAATCGCTTGCCCTGGAAATTTGAGGATCTACACCTTTGAAAACGGCTGAACAAGTTGTCCCTGCGCGCTATCGGTTGGCTTCGTTTCCTCTGTTGATGACCGTTAGTGTGCTGACGCGCCTACTGGTCAATACCGCTAATCAACTTTTTAACCCCTTTCTTACGATTATTGCGGCTGGGCTGGGCGTTGATGTGATCACGCTGGGGCAGTTGCTGGGCGTGCGCAGTCTGATGGCCGTCTTTGCCCCATTGTTTGGTAGTCTAGCGGATCGCTGGGGTTATCGCCTTATCATGCGGCTGGAATTGCTGATTGGCATCGGCGGTTTGCTGCTGGTGGGGAGCAGCACCCACCTGTGGATGACCGTGGCGGGGATGGTTTTGCTGGGTATGGGCTTCTATGCCTTTGTGCCGACCTTGCGTGCCTATCTGGCCGAGCAATTGCCCTATGCGCGACGGGCGCGCGGCTTTGGTATCTTGGAATACTCCTGGGCATTGTCGGGAATCGTGGGGCTTTATGTGATGGGGCAATTGATTGCCGTTGCCGGGTGGCGTGCGCCCTTTTATGGCTTGGCAGCGGGTCTGGCCGGTGCCTGTTTTATCTTTGCTGAATTGCCACCCACAAGCCGTCCTCATCCCGCGCCAATCCAACCCGATGCCGTTGGTCGGGCAAAGTGGGCTATCGACTGGTCGCAGTTGGCTGAACAGATGCGTACCTTCTTTACGTTGGAGGCAAACCGCGCTTCAATCTGGGGGGCAATTCTGGCCGGCACCGTGGCTAACTTTGGTCTGTTACACATTGCCGTCATCTATGGTGGCTGGCTGGCGACAGAATATAACCTAACAGCCGCACAACTGGGTACAGTCGCACTGGTGATCGGCTGTGCGGATCTCTGTGGTAGCGGCTTGGCCAGTATTGTCGCCGACCGGCTGGGCAAACGGCGCGGGGTACTATGGGGATGGACAGGCGCGCTGCTGGTGACGGTGCTATTGCCCTGGCTGGATTATAATTTGATCTGGGCAGTAGGATCGTTGGTACTGTTGCGCGCTTTTTCCGAATTTGCCATCATCTGCCATATTGCGCTGGTCAGCGGCCAGTCGGCGACCCAACGTGGCAAGGTGATGACGTTGGCCTTTGCCATTGGCGTGGTCGGCGGCACCCTGGCCAGCTTCACCGGTCCACCCGCTTATACCACCTATGGCGTCTGGGGACTTGGCCCGGTGGCGGCGGTGGCGCTAGCTATTGCCCTGGGGATCATGCTCCAATCCGTGCAAGAAATTACTGATGATCGGTAAACGCTTATAACCGATTGCACCCGTCCCATAGGCACCCAAGGGGTTCCCGATGATTTTTGAATACCATATCATGAGAATGGACGGTTTGAGAGAAATCATCTCTAAATTCAGGGGTCCCTACGGGACCAGGGCAGATTAATGAACTGCCACCTGCTACTTACCACCTGCTACTTGCGCACCACCTCCATTGGGCTGCGCAGCGTGTTGAGTACCGCACAGGTTTGTTCGACGGCAGCATGGAGTTGGTCGATCTGTTCCGTTGTCGCGGTGGAAGTGACGATTGGCGTGTAGCTCAACCCTTCCAACTTCAGTGGCCCTGCGGCAGGCAAGCCAACCACGCCGGTCATATCGAGCGCGCCTTCGATCACCACTTCTACATGGTCGAGCGGAATCTCCAGCAGGGTAGCTTGGAGCAGATAGGTGTGGATCAGACAACTGGCCAGTGCCCCCAATAGCATCTCCGGTGAACTTGGCCCTAGTGAATGGCCGGCCAGCCCCGGCGCTGAATCGCTGATCACAATATAGTCACCCATTTTTACCGGTCGCACTCCTGTGTTGCCGGCCACGTGTGATGTCGCTTTCAACTGGACAAGCGCTGCCTCTGGATTTTCGCGAAAGTGGTCACGTCGTTGCGCCAGCACTTCGGCTTTGCGTTGGAGATAGGGATCAAGTTTGGACATGAGAGTCTCTTTCGTTGTTTGATTATACGGTCATTGCGCGTACACGCGGCCCTCGCGGCGTATCTTCTACTTCATAGCCGGATGCTTTGATCTGTTGGCGCAGCGCGTCGGCATCCTGCCACCGTTTTTCCAGGCGCGCTTGCTGGCGTTGGTTTGCTAGCGCCAGAATCGCCGCCGGAATGGCTACAGCCTCTGGTTGCCAGGTGGACAGGCCCAACCCAAACACTTTATCGAACTCGATTAGGGTAGCCTTTTTGGTCGCTGCCGGCAGATCGCTTTTGATCAAGTTCCAAGTCAGCGCGAGGGCGCGTGGCATGTTCAAATCACTGTTGATCTGGGTAGTGAAGTTGTCCATGAATGTTTCGTCGGGTGCGCTGGGTTCGCCCCAGGCCGCCGCGGCTGTGCGCAGGCGCTGGAATGCGGTTGTCGCGCCATCCAGACTTTCCCAGGTGAAATTTAACTTGGCGCGGTAGTGCGCGCCAAGACAAAAGAAGCGATAGGCCAGTGGATCATAGCCACGGTCAAGCAGCGTCTGCACACGCAAAAATTCCCCCGCGGACTTCGCCATCTTTGCCTCACCAAGCTGCAAAAAGTGGCCGTGGAGCCAGAAATTCGCTAAGCGCGTGCCATGACACGCTTCGGTCTGGGCGATCTCATTGGTATGATGGACGGAGATATGATCCTCGCCGCCACAATGAATATCAAAGAGCGAGCCTAGATATTTGGCGGCCATTGCTGAACATTCAATGTGCCAGCCGGGAAAACCAATACCCCACGGACTCTCCCACTCCATCTGCCGTTTGCTGTCAGTAGGACTAAATTTCCAGAGTGCAAAATCGGTGATGCTCTGTTTTTCACCCAACTCGACACGCATCCCGCCGCGTAAGCCCTCAATATCCAGCCGCGCTAGATAGCCATAACTGGGTAGCTTGGCGGTGTCAAAGTAGATGCCATCCGCGGTGCGATAGGTGAAGCCCTGGGTCTCAATACATTGGATAAAGGCGATCTGTTCTGGAATGTGGTCGGTAGCTTTGCACCAAATGGTCGGATCAAGAATATTCAACGTTTCTAGATCGGCCTGGAATGCCTGGGTGTACAACTCGGCAATCTCCCACACCGTTCTGCCGGTGCGTTCTGCGCCTTTCTCCATTTTGTCCTCGCCTGTGTCGGCGTCGGAGACCAAGTGACCCACATCGGTGATGTTCATGACATGGTTGACCTGATAACCGTTGAACGCCAGCACGCGACGCAGAATATCCTCAAAGAGGTAAGTGCGCAGGTTGCCTAGGTGGGCATAGTCGTAGACGGTTGGGCCACAGGTGTATAGGCCAACGTGCGGTGGATGCAGCGGCTCAAAGTTTCGTACGCTGCGTGTGTAGGTGTCAAAGAGTTGTAGGCGCATAGGGTCCTTATCCCTGAGTTTTTGAGCGATAAGTGCGTCCATTGTGATTCTTTATTCGACCGTTGTCACCAACACCGGCTCCACAGAGACGCTGCTGGTCGCATCCTGATAAAGGGCTTCATATTGGGTGCGCGTCACATCGTCCACGGCTTCGACAAAGAAGACCACGGTGATGGTGGCAAGCTGGAGTTGGCGCGCATAGCGGGCGGCCTGGCCCAAGGCGGCGCAATACTCAAAATCGCTGTGAAAGCTTTTGAGTTCCAGCCCATACCGTTGCTCTTGGTAGCGAATGAGCAAATCGCGCCCAAAGGGCCCCCGTCCATTACCGGTGGGAAATTCGGGATGAACGCGGCCGCCAGTGCGTTGGAGAAAGTGCGTCAACCACATAAAAAGGTTGAAATGATAGACCGCCTCGTATAAGCGCAGATCAGTCCGCCGGGGTGCGCCCTGAAAGAGCCAGGTATGATTTTTCTGGACATACTGTTCGTAAAGGCGTAACAGGTTTTTGACATGGAGTCCAGTCGGCGTCAAGATATGGGTCAGCTTGGTAAAAGGGGGATAGAGCGTACCCGTGTTCGGAAATATGTCACCAGCAAAGCGGTTGAAGAGCCGTTTTTGTACAAAGGGCGACGGAAACTTTACATAAGATTCGGTTTCGCTCGCCGCTTCCTCATCAATCACGCCGTTCATATAGAGAAAATTGATGCTGGGGTTGTCATATTGGAAGGCAATCTTTTCCTCGGTTTGGAAGAGTTCGATCAAAAAGTCGCGATGCGGTTGTTCGTTGGCTTTGCTGATGAGGTTGATGATGTTGGTGTTGGGCAGGCGGTTGCTGGCCGCTGCTTCCGCGATTTCAAAATCGCGCAGCGTAATCGTCGGGTTGTGTTTATTGTAAGTTTCGGTCAACAACTCGCCAAACCAGGAGGTCAAGCCTGGCTGACCGCGCAATTCGGTATAGACTCGCTCGATCACCGCCGGCTCTACGCTTTGCCCGCTCTCCCGCTCGTACCAGTGGTACATCTCTGTTACTTCGTCTGCGGTGAGGTTGGGGATCTGCAAACTGCGCTGCACGTTGAAAGGTGAGCCGCGCGGATTGTCCAGCCCTAACACGCTGCGCACTCCAATCAGCGCCAGCCCATGCAACAGATAATCTTTCTCGGCCGTTAACTTATTGGGTTGTTCGCGGCGAGTATTATAGATGTTGCGGAAGACGCTGACCAGCCCGCTGATCGCTTCCGGTGACAGTGCGTCAAATTCATCCAAGATCAGAATCAGCGGCTTTTTCAAGACATCTTGTCTGAAAACAGCATCAAGATCCTTCAAGGTGCGCACCGCAAGCCCTTCAATCGCCAGTTTTTCGAGAATCTCTTTGGCAAGCCATTGCACAATACTGTTCGTGTCGCGCTCCTGCTTTAAATGTTCCAGGTTGATCTTCAGCACGTCAAAGCCGGCATAGCGCGGGTCACCGCGCAACTCCCACATCGCTTGTTGCAGGATCCAGCTTTTGCCGCGCTGACGTGGGGCCCAGACTGTGATGTAATGGCCGCCTTCCTCTGGAGTTTCTCCCACCAAATGCACCACTGCCTGGTCAACCAATGTCTGGCGCGGGACATAGTAATCTAACTTTGTATTGATCGGCCCATACGACGAAAATTTGCGCATCCTTCCCTCTTTCCACTTTCCCAACAGCCGTTGCGCTTGATTATACCATGCCGCGTCCAGTTTTGGCATACGATTGGGATAAGTGTTCATTAGTTCTGGACGATCGCTCGATGTTCGCCTGCTATGCGCTAGCCTGGTTGCCGACAGCCGATGTATGCTTGGTGCAACGCGCGATTGGCGGCTACGTTCTCCAGGTAAGGACGCCGTAACATCGGGTCGGCAATCTGCTTGATCTGTGGGCATAACCGCCAAGCTGGGAAACGTCCTCACCTCTTTCATTTCTTCCAGGAAGGATGGCTGTATACGGAGGATTGCTGCTATAACGTGCGGAGTGGCGATAGGCGCGGGTCGGTTCATCCCAGCCATGGGCCTCATTGATTGGCAGGCAGGGCATAATGGGGGCGATCTGCTGCAGCGCACTGTCGATCTGTCCGCGTCTGCGCATTAGCCTTCATCATTGCCTTTGTTAGATTGTTGCCATAATGCTCGAAGCTTGCGATGTGCAGGAGCGTGCCAGAAGAATTGACGCAGTTGTCTGTCGGTAATTTTGCTGGCACGCGTCTGTAATTGGGCATAGGC
>Ga0163153_10008297_pt1 | contig 10855 bp, 9 predicted proteins | sample OliLakLV19MP6IB1_FD_148629 | JGI IMG/M metagenome (GOLD analysis project Ga0163153, IMG submission 148629) | Freshwater microbial mat bacterial communities from Lake Vanda, McMurdo Dry Valleys, Antarctica - Oligotrophic Lake LV.19.MP6.IB-1 | ecosystem: Environmental > Aquatic > Freshwater > Lake... | reverse complement strand
TCCGCTGGAGCGTGATGGGAATTCGAGACGAAGCGACCACCTAATACTGAAACCTGCGAATTGGCCGGAGCGTGATGGGCCTTGCGGACGGTTTGAACGCAGACCAAGCGACCACCTAACACAAAACCTATGCGAATCGGCGAAGTGATCGGCACCGTGACGCTTTCGACCTGCCACCCGTTGTTGACGGGGGGCCGGTATCGGCTTGTCGTTCCGCTCTCGCTCGACGACCTGAAGAAAGCCGACATCGGAAGCAACTCGCAAAACGAAGAACTCGTCGTGTACGACGACCTGGGCACGGGCATCGGCAGCCTGATCGCCTTTAGCGAAGGGGTCGAAGCGGCCCAGCCGTTCGCCCCCAACTACAAACCGCTCGACGCCTACAACGCCGCGATCCTCGACCACATTGAAATGACTCACTAACCCGTCGGGCTTACGCCTCACGCCCCGACGCAGAGCCGGAGAAATTCATGGCCACGAACGTTCACAAAATCAAGCAAGAGATCTGCGAGATCGGCCGCCGCCTTTACAACAAAGGCTTCGCCGCGGCCAACGACGGCAACATCACCTATCGCCTCAGCGAGAACGAGGTGCTCTGCACGCCGACGATGATCTGCAAGGGGTTCATGACCCCCGAAGATCTCTGCACGGTCGACATGGAAGGGAAGCAACTCTCAGGCCGCCGCAAGCGCACCAGCGAAGTGCTCCTGCACCTGGCGATCATGAAGGCCCGTCCGGAAATCAAGAGCTGCGTCCACTGCCACCCGCCGCACGCCACGGCGTTCGCCATCGCTCGCGAGCCGATTCCGCAGTGCGTGTTGCCGGAAGTCGAAGTATTTCTCGGCGAAACTCCGATCACGGTTTACGAAACGCCGGGCGCCCAGGCCTTCGCCGAAACCGTGCTTCCCTTCGTCCACAAGACGAACGTCGTAATCCTCGCCAACCACGGCACCATCAGCTACGGCGAAAGCGTCGAGCAGGCCTACTGGTGGACCGAGATTCTCGACGCCTACTGCCGCATGCTGATGCTGGCCCGCGACCTGGGGAACGTCACCTACCTGAACCAACAAAAGTCGCAGGAGCTGTTGGACTTGAAGTCGAAGTGGGGCTGGAAAGATCCGCGGCTCACCAAAGAAATGGAAAACTGCGACATCTGCGCCAACGACGTCTTCCGCGACAGCTGGAAGTCGGCGGGCGTCGAGCGCCGCGCCTTCCCGGCCCCGCCGTCCATGTCGAAGTCCGTTGCCGCAGAAGCCGCCAAAGCCGTCGAAACTGCGAAGGGGAGCGGCGTTATCGACCAAGAAGCCCTCGTCCAGGCAATCACCGACCGCGTGATCGCCGAACTGGCGAAACGCTAGGCGACCGCGATCCGGCATTTTGACTTTTTCATTTTACATTTTGCATTTTACATTTCCGTTATTGGCGGCCTGATCCATAAGGCGGCCCGGGAAACGGCGAATTCCATCTCAAAATAAACGATAAGGCAAACATGAAGGTTTCCATCATCGGCGGCGCGGGCATGGTCGGTTCATGCACGGCGTTCGCCCTGCAAACCGGCAAAGTCGTCCGTGAAATCACTCTGATCGACGCCAACGCCGAAGGGGCCGAAGGCCAATCGCTCGACCTGTTACACGGGGCCACGCTGATGGCCGATCAGAAGATCGGCTCCGGCGGGTACGAGCAAATCCCGACCAGCGACCTGGTCTGCATCACGGCCGGCCTGCGGCGTAAGCCGGAAGAAAGCCGGCTCGATCTGATCAATCGCAATACGGATCTGTTCATCGGCGTCCTGAACGAAATCAACAAGGTCGGCCTGAAGCCCGATGCCGTCGTGGTCGTCGTCTCAAACCCGGTCGACATTCTCACGTACGTCGCCGCCCAGCGGCTGAAGCTGCCGCCGACGCAGGTCATCGGCCTGGGGACGGTGCTCGATACGATCCGTTTCCGCAGCCTCTTGGCCGACAAGCTCTCGGCCCCGCCCACACAGGTCTCGGCCCTGATCCTCGGCGAGCACGGCGACAGCATGGTGCCGATCTGGTCGAGCGCCTCGATCGCCGGCTTGCCGCTGGAAAAGTACCCCGGCTGGCAACCCCGGCTGGCCGATGAACTGTTCACCCGCACCAAGGGCTCGGGCGCCGAAGTCATCAAAAAGAAGGGTGGCGCCGGTTTCGCCGTCGGCCTGGCGATCCAGGAGGTCATCGAAGCCGTGGCGCTGGACCGTCGCCGCGTGCTGCCCGTGTCGAGCGTGCAGAACGGCTGCTACGGCATCCGCGACGTCGCCATCTCCGTGCCGACCGTGGTCGGCCGCAAGGGAGTTTTGGCCACGCACGAAATCGAACTCTGGCCGAAGGAATCGCAGGCGCTCAAGCGCAGCTCGCAAGTGCTCAAGGAAACGCAAGACAAGGTTCTGGAACGCATCGCCGGCAAATAGGACCGGAACACAATCTTTTCCGAGGTGCGGAGGCACGGTACTCCGTGCCTCCGCACCTCTGAAACATGCAAAAATCGCTCGATCAAAAACTCGCCGCCATCCACGCCGACCCTTCGGGTTGCCGCGAGTTCATCATTGCCGACGCCAAAGACGCCGACATGGCGTTCGGCATTGGCGCGGCGGGCAAGTCGCCCGAGGCCCACTCGGGCGAGGTCCGCTTCCGCACGCTCTCGGAGTATCGGAACCAGATTCGCCAGATCGTCCGGCAGGGCAAGGTCGACATCATGCTGATGTCGGCCAGCACGAACGACGTGCTGACGAACCAAGAGCGGCTGTTCGACGGTTCGCACATTACGCCCGCCGCCCGGGCCAACGACACGACCGACGTCTGGGTTCTCCGCGGCAATCGGTACATCCAAGAACCGTCGCAACCGTTCCGCAGCGCCTCGCTCGACCACATCCAGTGCGGCCGGGAGGGTTGCAGCGACGAAGAACGCCAGGGAGGAGCGAACCTCGGCCTCTATAGCATCACGTTCAACAACCGGCTCGATGAAGACCGGTTCGCCCTGGAGCAATATTCGCTGTTCCGGGCTGAAGCCGAGAAGAAAGGCTTTCGCCACTTTCTCGAAGTCTTCGACCCGAACGCTCCGGAAGGCCTGGCGCCGGGCGAAGTGCCGAACTTCGTCAACGACGCAATCGCCCGCACGCTGGCCGGCGTGGCCTATGCCGGCCGCCCGGTATTTCTGAAAGTGGTTTACCACGGCCCGCAAGCCATGGAAGACCTCGTGGCCTACGACCCGCACCTCGTGGTCGGCATTCTGGGCGGCGGAGCGGGGACGACGTACGACGCCTTCAAGCTGATTTCCGAGGCGCAGAAGTACGGCGCGAAGATCGCGCTGTACGGCCGCAAAATCAACAACGCCGAGTGCCAACTGGCGTTCGTCGAGTTCCTGCGGATGATCACCGATCGCCTGATCTCGCCGGAAGAAGCGGTCAAAGCCTATCACGGCGTACTCGAACAACTGCAAATCAAACCGCAGCGGAAGCTCGCGGACGATCTCGTGCTCCAAACGGGCGTGATGAGCTACGGCGGCGGCTCGACGGTGAGCGTCCCGGCCGGAGTACCCGGGACGTCGACGCCGGTCGCCAAGAAATCGACTCCCTCGACGGCGGGCAGCGCGGCCTCCCACGGCGACGGCCACCACGCCTGTGCCTGCCCGAGCAAACCGAAAACGCCCGCCGCGGCCGGCCACGATTGCGGCTGCCACAAGGCCCCGGCGTCGAAGCCGGCCGCCGACGACGACGACGCGCTCCCTGACTTCAAGCGAATGACGCAGGCGGAAAAACTCGCCTGGAACCAACGCAAGCGCGACCGGCTCTACGGGAAGTTCGGCACGTAAGGCAGAAATGACGAATGGCGAAAGAAGCACGAATACTCAAATGACGAATCACCGGCAACGCCGCTTCGTCATTTAGTCATTCGAACATTCGTCATTCTTTCGTCATTCGTCATTAGACATTCGTCATTCACAGTCACCTCTGCGCGAGCGCCTGCTCCAGATCCTCAATCAGGTCCTCGGTATTCTCGATCCCGCACGAGAGCCGAATCATGTTGTCGTAAATACCGTACTGCTGCCGCACTTCGGGCGGATAGTCAAAGTAGCTCATCACCAGCGGCTGCTCGATCAGCGACTCGACCCCGCCCAAGCTCGGACCGATCCGCGGAATCTTGACGCTATCGACGACCTTCGCCGTCTGTTTCCAATCGGCGTCTCTCACGTTGAACGTCACGAGGCCGCCGAAGCCTCGCATCGTGCGGCGGGCGATGTCGTAGTTCGGGTGGGTCGGCAGCCCTGGGTAATACACTTTCTCGACGCGCGGATGCGCGGCCAGGTAGCGGGCGACGGCCAGGCCGTTCTGATTGTGCCGATCCATCCGCAGCTCGAACGTCTTGAGCCCGCGCAAGAGCAGGTAGATGTTGTGCGGCGAATTGATCGCCCCCAGAATCCCCCGCAACTTGCGGACCGGCTCGAGCTTGGCCGAGGTGCTGATCAGCACGCCCGCCAGCAAGTCGTTGTGCCCGGCCAGGTACTTCGTGGCCGAGTGCAGCACGTAATCGACCCCCGCGGCGATCGGCCGCAGGTTGTACGGCGTCGCCAGCGTGGCGTCGATCAGGGTTTCCACTCCGTGCTTCCGCCCGATTCCGACGAACTTTTCCAGATCGACGACGCTCAGGTGCGGATTGGTCGGCGACTCGCTGATCAGCAGCTTGGTGTTGCGGTTGATCGCCCGCTCCATCGCCTCGAAGTCGCCCGTCTTCACCTGCCGGGTCTGCACGCCGAAACGCGAGAGGTGCTTCACGCAGAACTCGCGGCTGCGGTGGTAACACTCGTCGAAGAAGACCACCTCGTCGCCCGAGCTCAGCTTCGACGTCAACAGCCCGACAATGGCCGCCATGCCCGTCGAAAACAGCAGCGCCTCTTCGCCCCCCTCGAGTGCCGCCAGTTTCTTTTCGGCGGTCTTTTCATTCGGGTTGCCGTACCGCCCGTACTCTTCGCGCGGCAGCTTCTTCTCGATGAATTCGAGTACGGAGGCCGTGCTCGGAAAGGTGTACGTCGACGTACAGAAGATCGCGTCAGTAATCGCGTCGCCCACCTTCTGGCGGGCCTCGCCCGCATGCACGGCGAGCGTCGAGAAACGGTCGGGCGCGGTGAACTGCGGTTCGGCGCGACGCGGTTGGTCGGCATCCATCGGTTCGATCCCTATAAGCAACGATTTCGAAATCGCAACGCTTGGGATTCCCGACGTCGATACGAAAAAAGCCGCATTCGCCCGGGGAGGCAAACGCGGCTCGCTTCGATCGAGTTATACGCGGCCGGCACGTCTAAGACGCGGGTCGTCCAAAACCTATCGTTTTGACGACGCCGGCAACGCAGGCTCTTTAGCAGGTGGAGGGTACGCGGAGCGTACTTCGCCGGCTGCAAGCGGCCGCAAATCCCGTACCCACGTATGTTAGTCACCTGCCGGCCCAATCACAAGTAGGTTTAGCCGCACGCGGCTAATCCGGTGGCATACTTAGCAGGGGGCGACAGTCCGGATTCCGGGCGGCGCGCTCCGAGCGCAGCGCCTGGGCGTAGTGCGCCAAGCCAACCCCGCATAAAACCGCCCGCCACCTTCGCCCGGCACCTGTGCCGAGCGCGGGACTTCCACCCAATCTTGCCGGCGTAATCAAACTGACCACGCGCAATCCCCTGGGGCACCGGGACGTGCCGCTCCGCCGCACCTCGAACCAATTCCGCAATTGACCCGGCCGGCGAATTGTCGGAACATTCCGCCCCGGCAGCACGCGTGTTCCCGAGCGACCGCGCGACAAAACTCCTCCAACCGTTCAAGTCACATGCGCTATGCTTTCTTAGCCGTCGCGTTCACCCTCATCGCCTCGGGCTGTGCTTCCCCCTATCACGCCGACCGAGGCGCGCTGTTCGGCGGACTCGCCGGAGCCGGTGCCGGAGCCGTCATCGGCGACGCGGTCGGTAACACCGGCGGCGGCGCGCTCATCGGCGCGGGCCTCGGCGCCATCACCGGCAATCTGATCGGGGCGGGCATGGACGAGAGTGAGGCCCGCAACCGGGCCATGATCGAACAGCGAATGGGTCAGATGGTGCCGGCCGGCGGCGTCACTACGGCCGACGTCATCAACATGTCGCGATCGGGCGTCGACCCCCAACTCATCATGAACCACATCCGCGCCAACGGCGTGGCCAAGCGGCTCGAGGCCAACGAGCTGATCGCCCTGCAGCAAGAAGGGGTAAACCGCGACGTGATCGGCGTCCTGCAAACGACCCCCATGCCGCAAGCCGCCGCCCCGGTACCGATGGCGCCTGCCGGTTACGTTCAGGAGTACTATTACCCCTACGGTCCGCCACGGCGGATCGTCTACGGACCGCCGGTCTACTACGCGCCTCCGCCGCCGGCCGGGATCGGTTTCTCCTATTCTTCGCGGCACCACCACTAATCTGGCGGAACGTCACGGCTTTTTTGCCGTGGCCGGGCAACCGAAAACCCCGCGTTGCCGGAGTCCCCTCCGCCGCTGGTCGATTTTGCGACCGGCCGCTATTCTTATGGGGGCGGACGTCCTCGACGCCGCCGTTTTCACCCGCTCGCACAAGCCGGCGCGCGAAAGGGATCGCGCTCCACCGTGCCTCACTCCGTCGACCACCGAGATCAATCATGCTGAAGAAAGCCGGTGCCCGCCACATCCTCGTCCCCACTGAAACAGAGTGCAACGATCTGAAGACCCAGATCGACACCGGCGCCGCCAAGTTCGAAGAACTGGCCAAGACGCACTCCAAGTGCCCCTCAGGGCGCAGTGGCGGCGACCTGGGTGAATTCCGCCCCGGCCAGATGGTGCCCGAGTTCGATAAGGTCGTCTTCAGTGCCCCGTTGAACACCGTCCAAGGCCCCGTCAAAACCCAGTTCGGCTTCCACCTGATCGAAGTCACCAGCCGGACGGGCGACTAGGCGTGCCGATTTTTCGCCGAGTGCCGCTCGCTTCGTCTTCTTGCCTCATGGCTTTCGGGGGCCGTTCCACGTGACGGCAAGCATGGACGTTCTCCCGCCTCGCCGTTACGTATCAGGTAAGCTCCTGGCCTTTATCGTGGCGCTCGGCCTCCTGAGCGCAGCGGCGGCTTATTACCTGCTGCCTGAATCGCTCGTCGACAACGCCATTCGGTTGTTGGTCGCCGAGGGGATACTGCTCGGCACCGCGGGCGTTCTCCTCGTCGGCTGCCTCATCTTGTTCGGCTACTCGCGCCGTGCGGTGCTGCGCGTCGTCGGGCTGCTGCTCATGCTGGTCGTCGCGGGCGGCGCGGTCTTCGAGCCCAAGTGGGGCGGCGACATGCAGCACAACCGCTGGGGGATGCGGCAGTGGGTCAAGAACGCGCTGCGGCGGTGCGGCTTCGAGTTTCCCGACGACGTGCTCCGCGGTTCCAAGTTGGCCGATCCGCCCCTCTCCATCGTCCCAGGCGACGATGATTGGCCCGAATTCCTCGGCAATCCCTCGCGACACTCGGTCGTGGCTCCGGGCCGTGTTAAGCTTGCGCGAAATTGGGAGCAGCAGCCCCCTCGCGAAGTCTGGCGAACCAAAGTCGGGCACGGCTGGTCGAGCTTCGCCGTCGTCGGTCACTACGGCTTCACGCAAGAACAGACGACCGACGACGCGTTCGAGCAGGTCACCTGCTACGACCTGAACGACGGCAAGCTCCAGTGGGTGCACGGCGACGAGGGGGGCTACAATTGGCAACTGGGCGGCAAAGGGCCTCGGGCGACGCCGCTGGTGCGCGACGGAAAGGTTTTCGCCCAAGGCTCCAACGGCATCGTCAACTGCCTGGATGCCTCCACGGGAAAGCGGCTTTGGAAGCGCGATCTTCTGGCCGACTACGGCGCCGACGTCGCCATGTGGGGCAAGAGTACCTCTCCGCTGTGGATTTCAACCAAGGCGCATGGCAACCTGGTGGTCGTCGGTGCGGGGGTCAAGGAAGGGGAAAACCCGAGCCGTAGCGCATCGCTCATTGCGCTTCGGCCGGCCGACGGCACCGAGGTCTGGCGAGGCGGCACGTTCGCTTCGGGCTATTGCTCGCCGCAGCTCGTCACGCTCGGCCGCGTCCCGCAAATCCTGCTAACTCATTGGCAAACCGTGGCCGGCCACGACCCGGAAACGGGCGCGGTACTCTGGACGTTCGATAACTGGCCGAAGGGGCAACCGAAGGTCCCGCAGCCGATCGTCGTCGACGACCGCCGCGTACTCGCCTCGGCCGGGTACGGCGTCGGCTGCCGGATGCTGGAAGTGACCCGCGGCGACGATGGCCGCTGGAACGTCAAGGAACTCTGGAAGAGCATCCGGCTCAAGCCCAAGTTCACGAACCTCGCCGTTCGCGACGGCTTCGCCTACGGCATCGACGACGGCGGGTCTTTCATGTGCCTCGACCTGGCCGACGGAAAAATGAAGTGGCGGTCTGCCCGCGACGCCCACTTCGGCCACGGCCAACCGCTGCTCGTCGACGACTTGCTGCTCATCCAAACCGAGGATGGTGAATTGGTGTTCGCCGCAGCCGATCCGGCCGAGTATCGCGAACTAGGCCGCATACGCGTCCTGCCCGCCGACACCACCTCTTGGAACTCTCCGGCACTCTGGGGCAAGTTTTTGATCTGCCGCAACGATCTGGAAGCGGCCTGCTTCGAACTGCCGACCGAGAAGTAATCGCCGGGCGGTCACCCATGCGGGGAACGCCCTCCGTGGCGCTCCGTCGCCTGCCGGGCGACCGGTGAGGGCGATACTCCTCCTTCAATTCTTCCGAGTTCATATAGCAACACGCTCCTCCGCCGGCCTGTCATTTGCACCTGCTGGGCGCTAGCGGCGTTACTTTCTTCGCCGCCCCCTGATCGGGATGTCGCGCATGCCCACGTCCAAAACTCGCTCCGGAATCGCCACGCGTCGCCGCGGCAAACTCGCTGTCCTGGCCGCAGCCACGATCGTCAGCCTCTACTACTGCTTTCAATTAATCACCCCCTTCTTGCCTGCCGTAGTCTGGGGCGTCACCATCGCCATACTGACACGACCGCTTGTCATGCGGCTCGGCCGCAGCATTCGCCAGGAGGGACGCCGGGCTCTGATCGGGGTATTCATTGTCGGAATGTTGATCTACGCCCCGATCGTCTCCATCGGTTACGTCGTGACCCGCGAGCTGACGAACTCTGCCGCTGAGTGGAGCCAATCCACGAGCCTGGAAACCTCGCTTCAGAACCTCGAACAACATCCGCAGTTGGGCCCCGCCTACCGCCAATTGTCGGAAAACGTCAACTTGGAGAACGAGCTGCGGCAGCTGGTCGAGCAAATTCGCAATATCGCCGTGCGTTTGCTCTCCGGTTCGCTTTACGTCGTGGCACAATCGTTGCTGACGCTGTTCTTGCTGTTCTTTCTCTACCGCGACGGCGCGCGAGCGCTCACCGCCGTTCGGCAATGGTTGCCGCTGAGCAATGCCGAAACCAACGATTACTTCAACCGCGTCGACGACACGGTGCATGCTACGGTGCTCGGGACCTTCGTTTGCGCCGCGCTGCAAGGCTTGCTCGGCGGCGTAATGTTCGGGCTGCTCGGCCTCCCCGCGCCCGTGCTCTGGGGCACGGTCATGGGGTTGTTGTCGGTAATCCCGTATGCCGGGTCGTTCGTCGTTTGGGCCCCGGTTTCACTAGGCCTCGCGCTCACGGGCGACTGGGGAAAGGCAATTATCCTGGCGACCTGGGGAACGATCGCCATCGGCCTGATCGACAACCTCGTCTATCCGACGCTGGTCGGCAAACGGCTGCGGCAGCACACGTTCATATCGTTGGTGGCCGTTATCGGCGGGGTTGCCGTGTTCGGGACGACGGGCCTGGTGCTCGGCCCGCTGGTGATGGCGACCACGTTCTTCTTGCTCGACCTCTGGCGGCGGCGAACATCGCACGGCACGGCCGCCGAAGACAGTGCCTGAGGCGCGACCCGAACCTGCCGGCGCTTATCGCGCGCTCTATGCCACGTCCTGCGCGAGCAGCCAATCCTCGACCACGATATGCTCGACGAACGGCGCCCGGAGCAGCGTGGCCCGGGTGGTCATGAAGTTCGCCAGCCAGGCCCGGCGGGCGATGAGCGAAACGGCCTGCCGTCCGATGCTCCCCAGCGAACGGCCGGCCGTCTGCAGCCGAACGTTATCGCTCAAACGTTTGAACGTGGCCGGTATCAGGTTCGGATCGGGCCCGATGTGAAACACGGTTTCGATTCCCTGGCCGAGAATCTCGCAGACGGCGTCCCACAGTCGTTGCGGCTGATCGAGCCAGCGGACCATCGTGTCGCGGGCGTTGAAGCTGTTGTAGGTCGTGCCGCCGGTCACGAGCGATAACACCGGCGGCTTGGGGGCCTGCAATCCGCCCCCCATCGTCTGCATTCGCACGCCGGCGCGGGTCGGGATGTTCCGCTGCCACAAGAGCGAGGTGTGCAACGGCGGCCAGGCGCCTTCGGCCTTGCGAAGATTTACGCGGGCGCCGAGCACGGCCGACATCCGATCTTTGAAGCTCGTGAGCGTTCCGCCTTGGCCGATCAATAGCATGGTGTTGGGCGAGAGGTACGACGAGACGCTGATCGTACCGTGCCCCTCCGCCGTGATCTCGATGCAGAGCCGATGCACGGCCTCGACTTCGAGCTCCGGACCGCGCGAGAAGAGAATTCCCATGCTCGCCCCGCGGGCCAGGTCGGCGCAATCGCCCGCCAACTCGACCAAGGGAGGCAACACCTGGTCGACGACGAACGTTCCGCCGGCCACCAGCGCCGTGATTTCTCCCAGGCTGTAGCCGAGCAGCATCGGCGAAGCCCGATAGTCCAGACCGAAAAAC